>Ga0316190_10002508_pt1 | contig 13318 bp, 12 predicted proteins | sample Eddworburrow2_MG_FD_204929 | JGI IMG/M metagenome (GOLD analysis project Ga0316190, IMG submission 204929) | Coastal sediment microbial communities from Maine, United States - Eddy worm burrow 2 | ecosystem: Environmental > Aquatic > Marine > Coastal > Sediment | place: USA: Maine | collected... | reverse complement strand
TTCTTCTCCAGTGAGCGATTTAAATAGACTTTGTTTGGCGCGTCATAAAATGAGCGCACAAGCATGTTGAGCGGAGCATCCATGTCACCCTTGTCTTTGAACGAGTTCTTATCGAACCAATTGACCTCAAGTCCAAGATCTTTTGCAATCGAAAAAACGTCCTCCACGCGCAGCGGGAATTGTTTCTTGCCAATACTCTCTGCGGCCCGCTCTAAATCCGGAAAGCGGTTCTGACTTGCTTCCTGATGAGCGCGAATCAATAGATGTGCAAATTGCCTTCCGGTTGTGCCGGTCTGGGCGAGTAGCTCGGGAATGGCCAACTGCAACAAGCTTTCCGAAAACAGGAAGCCGGGTTCGAGCGGCATGCCACTGACTGCTGCATGCGGCGCGGTATCAATAGCTTCCTCATCGAGTGATTCGTCATAAAACCAGCTCGGTTCTTTCTGAAAAATCTCTGCGACGATCTGCAGTAATCGCTCGGAGGGCACGCGTTTGCCGTTCTCGATCATTGACAGGTAGGAAACCGACGGACCGGCTTCCGCGTCAATTTGAATGCAACGAACCGACAAATCCTCAAGCGTCAGTCGGTTTCGCTTTCGTAAGCTCTTGATTTTAGTACCAAGAAAATGGGCTTTTCGTTTAATGCCGTGCTGAAGTGCCATCTCTATACTCTTGTAAAATTAACAGTGTGAAATTTTCTCTGTGAAATTTTAACATACTCGTTAGTAGTATAGCGCAAGAAATTAGTAATTCATTGTTTTCTGCGTTTCACGCAGAGAGGGAGAAGGTCATGTCTCGGGAAGAACAAATCAAGAACCTAAAGGACGAATGGGCGAACAGCTCACGCTGGAAAGGTATCACGCGCAAATACAGTGCCGAAGATGTCGTCAAGCTGCGGGGTTCCGTTCAAATCGAGCACACCTTGGCCCGCATGGGCAGCGAAAAGTTCTGGCGTTTATTGCACCAGGAAGACCCCGTTTGCGGACTCGGAGCATTGACCGGGAACCAGGCAATTCAGGAAGTGCAGGCAGGCCTCAAGGCAATCTATTGTTCTGGATGGCAGGTTGCCGGTGATGGTAACAGCGCTGGTGAAATGTACCCCGACCAAAGCCTGTATCCCGTCGACTCTGTGCCGAAAATGGTCGATCGAATTAACAACGCATTCATTCGTACGGATCAGATACATACACTAAATGGTGACGACAGCATTGACTGGTTCCCACCGATCATTGCAGACGCCGAGGCAGGCTTTGGCGGTAATCTCAATGCCTTCGAGCTGATGAAGAATATGATCGCCGCAGGCGCCGCTGGTGTTCACTTTGAGGACCAGCTGTCCTCAGCAAAGAAATGTGGACACATGGGCGGTAAAGTTCTGGTTCCAACACATGAAGCCGTCGCGAAACTTAATGCAGCGCGTCTTGCCGCCGATGTTAGTGGTGTGCCCACGGTTCTATTGGCCCGTACCGATGCTGATGCCGCGAATTTGATCACGTCCGATTCGGATGAGCGCGATCACGAATTCATCACTGGCGAACGAACACCGGAAGGTTTCTATTGCACTAACGCGGGAATGGATCAGGCTATCGCCCGAGGTCTCGCCTACGCGCCCTACGCAGACCTTATCTGGTGTGAAACATCGAAGCCGGATCTTGCCCAAGCGCAGCAATTTGCGGACGCGATACACGCGAAATTCCCGGATCAAATGCTGGCCTACAACTGTTCGCCATCCTTCAACTGGCAGGCAAACCTCGACGACGAAACAATGAAGACCTTCCGTGAAGAGCTTGGCAAGATGGGCTACAAGTTCCAGTTCATCACGCTGGCCGGTTGGCACGCGTTGAACTCGAGCATGTTCAATTTGTGTCGTGCGTACAAGGAAGACGGCATGTATGCTTACTCCAAGCTGCAGCAGCAAGAGTTTGCTGACGAAAAGCATGGGTTCCGTGCCGCCAAGCACCAGTCATTTGTCGGCGCCGGGTATTTCGATGCAGTTCAGAATACGATTATGGACGGATTGTCATCGACGACGGCGCTCACCGGAAGCACCGAAGAGGAACAGTTCGTCGCCTGACCTCACTAAACGGTAGGACCAATGGCGCAAGACGAACGGCTTAGTATCGGCGGACTCAGTGTTGCCCCGGTCTTTCATGACTTTGTAGAAAAAGAGTTATTGCAGGCTATCGGTTTTGACCCCGCGACATTCTGGAGCGGGGTTGAGGCCATCATTACCGACCTCACGCCGGTGAATCGCGACCTGCTCAAAGTTCGCGATGATTTGCAGGCAAAAATAGACGATTGGCATCGCGCGAATCCTGGCGCCGAATGGTCGCATTCCGACTATCTGGAATTCCTGGTCGAAATCGGATACCTGAAAACTTCCAATGATTTTCCGACAATCGAGACCGACAATGTCGACGTCGAGATTGCTGAGACCGCAGGCCCACAGCTGGTGGTACCGGTGAGTAATGCACGCTTTGCGATCAATGCTGCTAATGCTCGCTGGGGCAGTTTGTATGACGCGCTTTATGGCACTGACGTCATTGCCGACGAACCAGGCCAGGAACGTGATAGCGGCTACAATCCGGGCCGCGGTGCGGCCGTCATCCGTTACGCCACCGATTTCCTCGATAAAACGATTCCGCTGGATGGTATTAGCCATGCTGACGTCAACGCCTATGGCCTTGACCACACCGATGACGGTGTTCGCTTCATCGCGTCGCACGGTACCGGTGATACCAAAGAGCTGTTGCACCCGGAACAGTTCGTTGCGTGTTCCGAGCGGCAAAGGGGTTGCCGTTACTTATTTCGCAATCATGGCTTGCACCTCGAGTTACAGATAGATCCGGAGCATCCGGTTGGCAAAGACGCGCCTGCAAATGTAGCCGACGTCATTCTTGAGTCCGCAATTACAACGATCCAGGACTGCGAAGATTCTGTCGCCGCTGTTGATGCCGAGGATAAGGTTGGCGTTTATCGTAATTGGCTCGGCCTGATGCAGGGCGATCTCACAGCCACCTTCTCCAAGGGTGGCAAAGAGTCAACGCGACGGCTTGCAAAAGATCGTGTCTATAAAAGCGTGGCTGGCGGCGAGCTTGTTCTGTCGGGGCGCAGTTTGTTGTTGGCCCGAAACGTCGGGCATCTTATGCAAACCGACGCGGTACTGGATGCAAAGGGAGACGAGGTTTTTGAAGGCATCCTGGATGCAATCATCACAACAGCCTGTGCCATGACCGACCGCCAACGCGATGGATTACAGCCGAATAGTCGCACCGGCAGTATCTATATTGTGAAACCAAAAATGCACGGCCCGTATGAGGTCGCGTTTACAGACACGTTGTTCGGTCGGGTTGAACAACTGTTTGAGCTTGAGGCGAATACGATCAAAGTTGGCATCATGGATGAAGAGCGCCGCACGACGGTAAATCTGCCGGCGTGTGTTGGTGCGGCAAAGCAGCGGGTGGTCTTTATCAATACCGGTTTTCTTGATCGTACCGGCGATGAAATTCATACCAGCATGCAGGCAGGACCGGTGCTACCGAAGGAAGTCATCAAAGAGCAGCCCTGGATACTTGCCTACGAAGATTGGAATGTCGACGTCGGAATACGTTGCGGGTTGCCCGGTAAAGCCCAGATCGGCAAAGGCATGTGGGCGAAGCCGGATGAAATGCGGCAGATGATGGCTGCGAAACAGGCTCATCCCCAAGCGGGTGCCAATTGCGCCTGGGTGCCTTCTCCAACAGCGGCGACGCTGCATGCCATGCACTATCACGCTGTGGACGTGCGCAAAGTACAGGCGAAATTGGCGCAACGCAGTCTGGCGAGTCTGGACGAGATATTGACGCCACCGTTGGGGCGCGGGATGCAGTTGTCACCAGAAGACATACAAAAAGAACTGGATAACAATGCCCAGGGTATTCTCGGCTATGTTGTTCGCTGGATCGATCAGGGTGTGGGTTGCTCCAAGGTTCCCGACATTGACGATGTCGGCCTGATGGAAGATCGCGCTACGCTTCGAATATCAAGTCAGCACATAGCTAACTGGTTATTGCACGGTGTCACGAGCGAGGAGCAAGTGCGTAAGACGTTCAGACGTATGGCAAAAATCGTCGACAAGCAGAATGAGGGTGATGCATCATATGTCCGCATGAGCGACAACTTTGATGAAAGCATCGCCTTTCAGGCCGCATGTGCACTGGTATTTGAAGGCTGTGAACAACCGAACGGTTACACAGAGCCTCTATTGCACAAATATCGCCGGCAGAAGAAGGCGGAGCTTGCCGCCACGCATTAACGTGATTCGCGCATGGGCAGTCTTGCTACTGGTAGCTGCGTTGCCCGCAGTTACATTTGCTGACGCCAGTTTGACGGTCGCTGTTGCCAGCAATTTTCAGATCACAGCGAGAAAGATCGCGCTACGCTTTAGCGAATCGACGGGTATCGAGGTTCGCATCATTGCCGGTTCCACCGGAAAACTGTATGCACAAATTGTTAACGGTGCGCCATACGATGTCTTTCTTGCTGGCGACACAGAACGGCCAGCAAAATTGGTCGAAGACACAGTTGCAGATAGCGAGTCGTACCTGATCTATGCAACCGGTTATTTGGTTCTGTGGTCGAATAATCCAAAATTCGTGGGCCGCGACTGCTATGCCGATCTTATGCAGAGCGATTTTTCCTATCTGTCTATCGCGAATCCGAATACCGCGCCCTATGGGTTGGCGGCGCAAGAATTTCTAAGCGAGAGTGGGCTCTGGGATGTGGTGCAGGAGAAATTGGTGTTTGGTGAAAACATTTCGCAAGCATTCCAGTTCGTCGCGTCCAAAAATGCGACGATGGGTTTGATCGCGGCATCGCAAGTTGCCGGACAAATTCCATTTGAGACGACCTGCTATCAGCCGCTTTTGACAGGCACTGGAGAGCGAATCTCGGTTCGTCAGGCTGGCGTCATACTTGCACAGACTCGAAATTCGAACGCTGCGCAGCGCTTTATGGAGTTCATGCAAACTCCGGGAATAGTCGCGCTGATGCAAAACAGCGGTTACGGTGCACCGATAGTTGCTTCTGACGGTTGGTAGTCATGGACCTCGCCCCACTCTGGTTATCCGCACGACTCGCTCTGACCGCGACGGCCGTGTTGATCGTGCTTGGAACGCCGTTAGCGTGGTGGTTGTCACAAACCCGGTCGAAATGGCAGCCTGTTGTGCAGGCAATCGTTGCAATGCCAATCGTGTTGCCGCCAACCGTACTGGGTTTCTACCTGTTGTTGTTGCTGGGACCCAATGGCGCGATAGGAAGCTTCTGGGTAAGCGTTACGGGAGATGCGTTGACCTTCTCGTTCACGGGCCTGGTGATTGCATCGTGTGTGTACAGCCTGCCATTCGCTATTCAGCCCATGCAAAACGCGTTCGAGGCCTTGCCCCGAAAAAATCTTGAGGCTGCCTGGACGCTCGGCGCTTCGAGGCTCGACACATTCTTCTCTGTCGCGGCGCCACTGTCGCTGCGTGGTTTCATCAGCGCCATGGTGCTTGCGTTTGCACACACCCTCGGTGAATTTGGTGTTGTGCTGATGGTCGGCGGCAATATTCCAAACAAGACACGCGTAATTTCAATCGCGATTTATGATCACGTTGAAATGCTTGACTACGCCGCAGCGCACAAGTTGTCGCTTGCGCTAATCGTATTCGCCTTTGTCGCGCTGTTTTCGATGTTCTTGCTTAATCGCCGCTGGTATTCACGATGAGTACGGTTGCGCTGACGCATTCAATCCAAAAGGGTGAATTCTTCCTCGATGTGGATACTGAAATTCCGGCAGCGGGCATTACCGGTATTTTTGGTGAATCCGGCTCCGGCAAAACGACTTTGTTGCGTTGTATCGCCGGACTTGAAGGGCCAACAGGTACCGAGCCTGTTCACAAACGGCGAATTGGCTTCGTTTTTCAGGAACCGCAATTGTTTGCGCATCTGAACGTGCGAAAAAATATCGAGTACGGTATGCGGCGAAACCCACAGGCGGGCAATTCCCTGGCGGAGGTCGCGAGATTGCTCGAAGTCGAAAACTTGCTTGATCGTTCGACGAAAGAGTTGTCTGGTGGTGAAGCTCAGCGCGTTTCGATCGCCCGCGTACTGTGCCAGTCGCCGCGATTGATCCTCATGGATGAACCACTGTCGGCCCTGGACGAGCGACGACGCAACGAGGTTCTGCCATATCTGGATCGTCTGCACAGCGAAACATCGGTGCCAATTATTTATGTGAGCCATAACATCGACGAAATTTGTCGTCTGAGCGATCACTTGCTGGTTCTTGATGGCGGCAAAATTGTTGCAGAAGGCGAGCTGCAGAACACGTTGGCGCGAATAGACGTGCCACAGTTGGGTGGCCGTAATGCGGGCGCAGTGATCAATGCGACGCAACGGCGCTACGATAGTGAATTTGACCTGACGCTGTTCGAGTTTTCTGGTGGGGAGGTTTGGGTGCCGGGGCGTCACGAATCATCAGCGGTCCGATTGCGGGTCAGCGCCAGCAACATCAGCATCACTCGGGTACCGGCCGAGACAAGTACCATCCTGAACATTCTTCCAGCCGTTATTGAAGCAACGGCCATGGAAACCACCGCGACGGCATTAGTGCAGTTGCGCCTGGGTGATGAGCTGCTGGTTGCACGAATTACGCGTCGATCGTTGCAGCAACTGCAGCTGGGCGTTGGCGAGCAGGTTTATGCACAGGTCAAATCAGTCACTGTGCGACGTTGACAGCAGTTTGCCGAAAGACTCTTCAGTGACCCCATCGGGAAGTCGCTCAATAATGTGCTGTTCAACCTCGACTGGCCAGGTACCGAGCATGCAGGCGATGGTCACGTACATGCCCTGCAAGGACACGATATCCAGGATCTGATTGTCGGAGAAAAACTCCGCAACAGCGGAGCGCATATCTGCAGCAAGACCATGGCCGGTAACGAGTTGGTCAACGGCGCCGAGCAACACGGCATCCGACTCGCTCCAGCCTGCGGCTGACGGTCCTTTTGCCACGCGAAAAATTTCTTCAAGCGACAAGCCCGTTGCAAGCCCGCGATCGACATGTGCGGCCCATTCGTACCAGGCCTTCATGTGCACCGCGACTCGCAGGATCACCAGTTCGCAATCTCTTTGTGTCAGGTCGCCGCCATGAACCGAGTGCATACGGTAATTCCACCACGCATTGAGTAATGCGGGATGATTGGCCAAAAGGCAGTGGACCTGAAGCGGTCGGCCATTCATGGCGTCAATAATGTGCTGCAAAGACGAATCCCAATCTTCCGGCGGCAAGGGTTTCATATGTTATTCCTGTCTAAATGCGTGCTGGCGATATGCTGTAGCAAGTTATCGTTAGCGGCGGCATTGCACAATAGACCTGTCCATTTATTGCGTTTGCATTGCATTGCTGCTCGGCAGCCGGATGCCGTCATCCTGCGCGGTTAAAGCCATAACCGCGCAGACCATCCGGTGTAAGATGTTTGCCGCAGATAATCTTCAATGGCGTGTTAATGGCAGAAGTGGACAAACTGGTCGGAGTCATTGGTGGCATGGGGCCTGAGGCCACGGTCGACTTTATGTCACGCGTCCTCATCGCAACGCCGGCGAAATCCGATCAGGACCATATACGCATGGTGGTTGAGAACAACCCTCGCATTCCAAGCCGACAACTGGCCATGGGTGGCGAGGGCGTGGATCCTGGTGCGACGATTGCCGCGATAGCGTCTCGCCTGGAATCGATGGGTGCGGATTTCATCGTCATGCCGTGCAACCTGGCACACGCATGGCAGGGCGATATCGAGGCGGCGATCAATATCCCGTTCCTGAGTATTGTTGACGAGTCGGTTCGTGCAGCCGTGGCGTGCAGTGGCGACGACAGTGCTGTGGGTTTAATGACAACGCCTGGCTGTTTCACAGCCGGCTTGTATCAGCAAGCCCTCGCTGATGCAGGACGGCCGATCATCACGCAGACCCCTGATGAGCTGACAGAGACCATGGCGTTGGTAGAGCAAATCAAGAGCGGCAATAAGTCAGCGGAGGTTGGCGAGGGCTTACGCGCTTTGGCCAACAAGCTGGTGAGTCGCGGCGCCAAGGTCCTGATCGCCGCTTGTACTGAGTTTCCGCTGGTCCTTGATGAATCGATGTTCGATGTTGCGTTTGTATCGTCGACCGACGTCCTCGCGAAGAAGACTGTTGCTATTGCACTGGGCAAAGACAAAATTCAAATTTGAAAAAGGATTGGATCATGCAGCTATCGCAATTTCCTCGCGTGCCACTTGCGCACTTGCCGACACCATTGGAACACCTGCCGCGACTCAGTGAGCATTTGGGAGGACCCGATATCTATGTGAAGCGCGATGACTGCACGGGCCTCGCGACGGGTGGCAACAAGACCCGCAAACTTGAGTTCTCGATGGGGGAGGCGGTCGAGCTCGGCGCGGATACGATAATCACCGTCGGTGCGATCCAGTCGAATCACGTCAGGCAAACGGCCGCAGCGGCCTGCAAGCTTGGTATGAGGTGCGAAGTATTGCTTGAGCACCGTATCGGAAAGCCAAGCACAACCTATACGACGTCGGGCAATGTCTTTCTTGACAAGATATTTGGCGCGAACTTACGCGAATATCCGGGTGGTACAGATTTCGATGCTGCCATGGCCACCGTTGCCGAAGAGGTGCGAAGTGCCGGCGGTCATCCTTACATTATTCCAGGTGGTGCCTCGAATACTGTTGGCGCATTGGGATACGTCGACTGTGGTATCGAGTTGTTGCAGCAGTTCTCCGAACATGCGCTTGAGATCGATCACATCGTTACGGCGACCGGCAGCGCGGGTACGCACGCGGGACTCGCCGTCGGCTTGCGTGGCAGTGGCAGCGATATTCCGATACTGGGTATAGGCGTAAATGCTCCACAGGACGTGCAGGAAGAGCGCGTATTCAAACTGGCGGTTGAAACCGCCGATCTTGTCGGTGCTTCAGGGTGCGTTGTTCGAGAAGACATCATTGCAGACTGCAACTACATCGGTCCTGGCTACGGCCAACCGACCGAATCAATGAATGAGGCGATCCTCATGTTGGCGCGCCTGGAGGGCCTGTTATTTGATCCGGTCTACAGTGGTAAAGCGCTGGCCGGAATGATCGATTATGTTCGGCGAGGTCGATTCACCAAGGGACAGAAAATTGTATTCCTGCACACGGGCGGGTCGGCCGGGCTATTCGCTTACGCGGACGCCCTCACTCTGTAGGGAGGTTAGCGCAATCCCTGCAGAACTTAGGCTAGTCGCTTGAGTGCAGCAGGGAATTACAATTTCATCAGGAGTTGATCAGTATTTCCTCAGGCTTCTTGACCCATCAGCGCTCATTGTGGGACTCATGCCCAATGCGGCCTGAAGAAAACGCTTAAATGAGGACAAGACGATGACGCCAAAATTGAGAACGCTCAGCGGCGCAACGCTGATGCTGGTGATTATTCCGATAATTGTCGGACTGTTGGCTTGCATGCCGGTGCCAATCGGCGATCCGGAACGCAGCAAAGCTGATCCAGACATGACGGGAATATGGGCGGCTCTGACTATTGATGACTCCGAAACCGGAGCCGGCTTTTACCTGATTGAGCCATACGACAAGCGCACCATGCTGATTTCAGCAATCGGCCTCGCGGCCGCTGAATCTACTGATCTGGAGAAGTATGATTTTGCTTCCTATGCAGGCTACGAAAAGCTTGCTGCCAATGAAGAGGTCGATGCGGATAATGTGCATGCGGACGGGGTCAGCCTGAACAAGTCCTGGGTTACAAGGCTCGCTGGAGAGAGATTCTTTACATGGGAGCCGATGGGAGTTGCTGAAGCCCTGGGTAAAGATCCGGAATACTGGATGGTTTGGCACATTGTTGAACACGATGAAGAAAACATTGTTTTGCGTCTGGTCGACGGAGACGCTGCACCCTTTAAGGATGTTGAAAAAACACGGCGCGCTTATGAGCGGGTATTGAAAAAGCACGTTGATGATCCGGCGATCTATGGCGGGTCCGATGAGTATCGAATCCACCTGGTGCGTGCCGATGGCGTGGTTCTTGAGTTTCTGAGTGACGTTGCTGACCTAATTCTGGATAAATAAGGTCATGTACTCACAGTTCGACGCCAATCTCTGGGTGACGCCGTTTGGCCTTGTTTTTCTCAGCGCTATTTTCGCCGCCTGGCTTTATGCCCGTCGCAACGCGATCGCGTCAGGAATAGATGGGTCGCATATCGATCTTCTCATGCCGGTCACCTTAATCGTGGGTGTTGCTGGCGGAACGCTCATCGCGATGTTCATGCCCGCGGATCAAATGATCGCAGGCGAGACGATGAATCAGGGTCTTCGCGTTCGCCTGTTCTACCTGCTCGGCAGTGGCACAGTCGCGCTGTTTGTTTACAGCCGACTGACAAAAATGTCATTCCGCGGCTTGCTCGATATCTTCGCATTGCCGACGCTCGTCGGGCTGATGATTCATCGATTTGGCTGCTTTCTGGCAGGTTGCTGCTGGGGCGATCTTGTCAAGCACGATTCGGTGAGCGATTTTGCATCGCAAATACAGACGCTCCCTTGGCTGAGCGGTCTCGGCGCTGGCGTCCAGTATCCACCCGGCAGTCTGCCATTTGAGCAGCATGTCGCACTGGGCCTGATCGAGCCCTCGGCGATGGCATCGCTGCCCGTGGTTCCGGTACAGCTCTACGAGGCAGCGTTGCTGTTTGTGATGTTGCTCGCGATGTTCCGATTTCCGTGGCGCAAGTATCCGAAGGGCACAATCACCGTGTTGGCTGCGTGCACCTATGCACTGGTGCGCTTTTTCCTCGAATATTTGCGGGCAGATGGAGCCATCATGGTGGCCAATTTAACGGTCACGCAACTGCAGTGTTTGCTGCTGCTCAGTACATCGATATTGCTGCCGGGTATGCTAAGGCGCTAAAAGCATCGTATGATTGCGCGCATGCGCTCGATGATCTCCATCAATGGATTAACCAAGACCTATGCAGGCGGATTCCAGGCACTCGATAACGTGAGTCTGGATATTCAGCGCGGTGAAATATTCGCGTTGCTGGGGCCGAACGGTGCTGGCAAGACAACCTTGATCAATATTGTTTGCGGGATTGTCAATGCATCCTCAGGCGAGGTGCTGGTCGATGGCAGTAACATTACTTCCGACTATCGAGTGACACGCGCCAAGATCGGCCTGGTACCACAAGAGCTGCCGTCGGAGTCTTTCGAAACCGTCTGGAATACGTGTCGCTTTAGTCGTGGTTTGTTCGGTAAGCCAGCGAATCCCGAGCATCTCGAAAAAGTTCTCAAATCGCTGTCGCTCTGGGACAGGAAAGACACCATCAGCATGGAGCTGTCGGGCGGCATGAAGCGTCGCGTCCTTATTGCCAAAGCGCTGTCGCATGAACCCGAGGTTTTGTTCCTTGATGAACCTACGGCTGGCGTCGATGTCGAGCTGCGACAGGATATGTGGAATGTCGTTGCTGAATTGCGTGAACAGGGCGTCACGGTCATTCTAACGACCCATTACATTGAGGAAGCTGAGCAACTGGCAGATCGAGTGGGTGTCATCAATCATGGCCAGATTATCCTCATCGAAGAAAAAGACAAACTGATGCGCGATCTCGGCAAGAAGCAGTTAATACTGCATTTGCAGGCGTCGCTTGCGGAGGTTCCCGCCGCGCTTTCGAGCTATCAACTTGAGCTCAGCGAAGATAAGAACGACCTGACATATACCTATGACACCAAGCAGCAGAGTACCGGTATTACGGCTTTGTTGGGCGAATTGCGCGCCGCCGATATTCATTTCAACGACCTGCGAACAACACAGAGTTCGCTTGAAGATATTTTTGTCGATCTGGTTAACAAGGGCCCATGAACTTTCACGCGATCAAGGCAATTTACCGTTACGAGATGTCGCGGATGTTTCGTACCATCGTGCAAAGCGTGATTGCGCCAGTCCTATCGACGTCGCTGTACTTTGTTATTTTTGGTTCTGCGATCGGTTCACGCATTACAGAAATCGACGGCGTCAGTTATGGCTCGTTTATTGTGCCTGGACTCATCATGCTTTCAATCATGACGGAAAGTATTTCCAACTCTTCATTTGCGATTTACTTTCCGAAATTTACCGGGACTATATTCGAGGTGCTGTCCGCTCCAGTCTCTTATGCTGAAGTACTGCTCGGTTACGTGGGCGCTGCGGCAACGAAGTCTATGATCATCGGCATTATAATTCTTGCGACAGCGAGCTTATTTGTCGATATACAAATTGCACACCCGTTCATCATGGTCGCATTCTTGTTGCTGACCTGTGTCTCGTTCTGCCTGTTTGGTTTCATACTCGGCATCTGGGCAACCGGTTGGGAGAAGCTGACGATCGTGCCCACGCTCATCATCATGCCGTTGACATTTCTTGGTGGTACCTTCTATTCAATCAGCATGCTGCCGCCGGCCTGGCAGACAATAAGTCTATTCAACCCGGTTGTTTACCTGATCAGTGGCTTTCGCTGGAGCTTTTACGGCAATGCCGACGTGGGTATTGGCCTAAGCCTGGGAATAACGGTTGGATTTCTGCTGCTATGCCTGTTTTGCGTGCGCTGGATATTTGCTACAGGCTATCGGCTTCGCAGCTAGATTATTCGTATACGTCCGGATCCAGGATGTCCCGAATATCGTCGTTTGACTTGCAGCTGCAGCGAATCACTTCGCCATGTCGTTCTTCGCAGACCAGCTTTGAACCCACCGCGCAACCTCGGTTTTGTACCTCGATTGCTCGCGACGATGTAGGCCCGGCACAGCCGCAAGCGATCATCATTGCCATTATGACGATTGTTGCGCCCTTAAATTCGCGACAGATACACATCAACTGAGTTGCCCAAAGTTCTTGAGATCAGCCTAGTCTATACTTGGGCGTAGTCAAGTTCGCCAACGGGTACTCCATGCAGAGAATTGTCCTGATGCTTGCACTCGTTATTGCGGGTGAATTGGTCTTTGGATTGCCATTCAATGTGCCGCGTTTTTTTCGCCCGACCATGCTCGAGGTCTTCGGCGTAAGCAATACTCAACTTGGGGACATGTTCGCTGTTTATGGCGTTACAGCAATGCTGGCTTATTTTCCGGGTGGCGCACTGGCCGATCATTTTTCTGCGCGCTCGCTGATAACAGCGTCAATGTTTGCTACCGCGATCGGCGGTCTTTATATGGCGACGATCCCAGGCAATACCGCAATGGCGCTCCTCTATGGTTATTGGGGTTTCACGACAATATTCTTGTTCTGGGGAGCCTTGATT
>Ga0316190_10002507_pt1 | contig 13321 bp, 11 predicted proteins | sample Eddworburrow2_MG_FD_204929 | JGI IMG/M metagenome (GOLD analysis project Ga0316190, IMG submission 204929) | Coastal sediment microbial communities from Maine, United States - Eddy worm burrow 2 | ecosystem: Environmental > Aquatic > Marine > Coastal > Sediment | place: USA: Maine | collected... | reverse complement strand
CAATGCGGCTCAGCGCCTTGCCGATTTCGAAAGCCCATTCATCCGGCACCGGGGCGATCGATGCCTGTGCAACGCCAAGTGCTGATTGTGCGGCCATCATTTCCCGCACCAGCGCCTGAGTTTTTTGCGGTGATGTGGCACTCGGGTCCTGCGCTTCAGACAATGCGTGGCGAACAGACGGCACGCGCATGGCGGCGCGGGCCGGATTGTCTCTTCGTTCGCGCCTTATCTCGTTCGCTTGCCGGGACATCCGCTCATAAACCGCCTGCCTGCGGGCAAAGCCGTCATCCCCAGGCTCAGGCCGGTGAGCTTCAACCAGTTGCATAATCTGCTCATCAGGCAGGCTCGCCATGTTTTGCGTGTTGGCAGCTACTTCGGTCGCGTCCTGCCTGGCCTCAAGCCATTGCCGGTGTGCTTCCGGCCCCAGTTCCCTCAGCACACTATCCGGGTCAATATCCGCGTGCGCGCCATTTGAAAAGGCAGAGCGGATGTCCGACCGGATGCTTTGTCCAAGCTGCCTTGCATGGATCCTGTCAGCCAGAGCACGCCTGCTGTCCTGGCGTTCAAGCTCACGGCCGGCAGCATCAAGCAGATCTGACGTCTGCCCGGGCTCCAATACATCGGCCCACGCGGGACGCCGGGCAATCTGTTCATAAGGCGTGCCGCCCTCACCGCGCACAATCGCGGCTTCCTGCAGCCTGACCTGCCGGTTCAACCCACCGTCCTCATCGCCGTCCGCAGCAATGGCAGCAGCAATTGCCTCAGTATCACCTGACCTGACCGCCGCTGCCACATCATCCGGCAGATGGCCTGTGCGATACCCCACAGAAACCAGCGCCGCGCGAACATGCGGTGCAAGACGATCAAACACCTTGCCACCGACCTGCTTGTTAATGCCGGCGAGGAATTCATCGACACGGCGCTGCACATCCCTGTCAGCATCCGCGCGGGTGACCGTCATGGCGGGCACGATTTTTTCAACCGTGCCATCTTCATGAGTGACGGTGTCAGATCCATAACCGGCCCGGTCTGCACGCCCGTGCCAGTAAGGTGTCGAGCGAAACCTGTGCAACCGCCTGATGAGCGCGCTCGGGCCCGGTTGTTCGCCTCTCAGAACCGACACAGCCAGAGCCGGGTCCTGCTTCGTGATCCTCGCTATTTTGCCGGATGCATATTGGCGGGCATAGCCAACACTACGGCCAGCGGCTTCCTCCACCGAAATAACGCCTGTATCAACCATGTCCTGCAATGTGGCGCGCACCCCACCCATGACCACTTTTCCGTCCTCGTCAGGCTGCGATGCAGCAGTGTCGACCTGCCGGAGCAGAGACCTGTCGGCTTCGGCACGTTTGACCCTCAGTCCGACCTCACGGGCCAGCGTGCCGATGCTGATACCAACCTGTACCAGATCATCCTGTGTCTCTGCCATGAACTGCTGGCGCACCTGAGGATCAGAAATGCCCTGCGCTGCCTGTTTCTGCCAAGCGGCTGCGCGGGCCTCATAAGCCTTGCTCCACTTGTCATAGTCGGGGTTTTGGTCGGGCGTGTAGCTGTTGTGTTCGGCAAGCAGGCTTGAGGTCCACCGCGAACGGGCACTCGCCAGTTCAAGCGCGGAACGCTGCTGCCTGACCTTTTCCTGTTGCTGTTGGTGAGCCGCCTGTTTTCTGGCGACCTCAAACAACTGTTTGCCGGTCCGATGCATGGCCGGGCCCACAAAGTCACGCGGCGCAGATACGATGCCGCCGCTTGAGCGCGGCGCGCCCTGGCGCAGATTGTCTCGTGTCGGGATTCTGGGCACGGTCTATCTCGCCATCTTGTACAGATTGCTGGCCGCTCCGCCGGCCGCGCCGATGATGGACCCGGTCAGGGCACTGCGGCCCTCAGCGCGGCGGGCAGCAGCGCTGGCATAGGCTTTGTTGCGGCCGGTATTGCCCTGATAGAGTTCCAGCATGGAATTGTAGTTACCCTGTTGTTCAACACCCTGCATCAGGCTGGTGATCGATGCATCACCTGCTCCGCCACCAGACGCTGCTGCGACTGCCTGAATGCGCGACCGGGCAAGGTCCTTTTCCCGGCGGGCCTGCATGGCCCGGCGCTGGCCAATGGCTTGTTCTTCATCGCCCTTGACTTTCAGCTGCCTGGCCTCGGCTTCAGCACCCGCCTTTGCCTGCAGCCCGCTGTAAAGCGTACCAGCAGCGCTGAGCCCGGTACCGAGCAGGCCCAGTGTGGAAAGCGCACTGCCCGCCGATGCCGCAGCGCCAGCCGCTGCAGTGCCTACAGTTCCTGCCGACGCAGCGGATGTGCCGATGGCGGCTGTGAGTGCAATAAGTGTTTCTGCCATTTCAATACCCTGTTGCCTTGCCGGACCTCGCCCGTGTCGCGAAACCCGAGCCATTCAAGCCATCTCGACCCGTTGAGTTCTGAACAATCCTCGATTGTATAAAGTTCGTCGCATGCAGCCTGCGCTGCCCTGACCAGCCGTGCAGACCAGCGAGCGATCAGCGTTTTGTGTGCCTTGATCCCGCTATCGCCTTCAAAACATACCCAGGGCCGGTTTTCGTCACCCCAGACCACCCATCCTGCGCCAATAATCGCGCCTGTCTCATCTTCGGCCACCACACCGATGAACCACATGGGCGCTACGACGCGGCAGAATTTCTGGACATCGCCCGGTCTGGCCTCCCTGACGCTCAGCATCAGTTGGCCTCCATGGTCAGAGACAGGCTCAGCACCGTGCACGGCAACGGCGCCTGCCCGGCCAGGCACAGTCTTGTGTCGGTGTCCCAGGTGCCGGGAATGCAGTAGGACTGGGCATCGTAGGTTTCCAGCACCGTGTTGGCATCCAGCGTCTCTCCTGCAAACGACAAGGGCAGGTAATCCATGGCGTCAAACGTCTGGCCAGCCCTGATGCCCCTGATGTGCGTCCTGTAGAGGATCGGTGCCACGTCCCGGATGGTCTTGCGCCGCGACAGGGGTGCACCGTCGCGAACCCCGTAGGCCAGCTTGGCGGAGCGCCATTGCCAGTCATATGCGAGCCCGGCAACAACCGTGCCGCTGACCGGTTCAGGCAATGTGATCTGGCCCGATGAGACAATAAATGTTGCCGGTTCATCGCCATCCATGACCGCCTGACCGGCGGCCCACACCACCACTTGCGCACCTTCAAGATGCGACAACCCGGTTACCGTGTCAGATGCGACAAGGGTCCGGGTCACATAGCTGTCGGCCATGTAGTTGTGGATGCCGCCCTGGGCCTGGGTGTCGTAGGCGAGCCGCTCCACATAGCGCCTGGTCGCGCCACTGACAGTGCGCGCGACCACCATGAAGACATCGTCGTCTTCCACATTGGGCAGGATGGCCACGTCTTCGATCAGCCCGTCCGTCTGGAAGGTAAACCAGGACAGAACGTCTTCCGAGCGCTCATAGGTCAGCATGGCGCAGGTGCCGTCATTGAGCACGAACCAGATGCGGGTATCGGGTTGGCGCTGCACGGCCAGCAGCTTCACACCGGCACTGAGCACGGTCGGGTGAAACCGGTTGATTTCCGATGATGAATAATCCTGCGCATCGATCGTGTAGGACAGGTCATAAGCGCGCTTGCCCGAGCGCTGCACGAACACCGCAGAGCGATCAATCTTGATCGCCTGCACATCGGCAGAGCCTTGTGTGGAAGCATCCTTGATGGAGAAATTCGACGGTGTCATTGGCTCATCGAACGACGATGATCGTCCAACCGGTTCCGCCCCTGATGTGCCGATGCACAGCCGGGCCAGACCAAGGATCCAGTTGACCGCGTTCACGGCACCTGTTGCTACGGACCTGATCACAGGCCCGCTGTCACCGTCCTGTTCCAGGTCAAAGCTGTCAAAGCCGTCCGAGACGGAACCGAACAGTTTGTCGGCACCACCCCACCACAACCGGCCTTCAAACAACGCAACGGCAGACGGCCAGCCGCGCAAGGTCGAGAACTGTCCTTCCGACCAGTCATTGGCAACTTCGTCGGCATGAATTCTGGACATGACTTCATAGTCGGCAGAGGTCGGTGAGTTGATGCCGGTGATCAACACGTAGCCGTCACCGCCACCGCCACCCGAATATGTCGCCGTAATGACTGCAGTACCGGAGGTATAGTCATCCGAATTGAAACCGAGCCTGCACAATACAACCGTGTTCGCAGACCCCGGCGTTCTGGTAATGCTCTGATTGGTTGTGTAAAACTCAACCCGCCGCCACGTCTCGCCGTCGTCTTCGGAGATTTGCAGCCCGATACGCCCGACCCACGTTCCGGTAATCGAGATGACGACATCACGCTCGTTGGTGTTTTCGTTGGCCCCATCGGAATCAATGTCGTACCTGGAATTGCCCGACACCCGAATGGTGTCCGTGTACCTGTCCGGCCCGGATAAGGACGCTCCCACAATGGTCTGCTGGTGGGTAATGCGGAACACTGACCCAACATGACCGGACTTGAAGAACGGAGCCGACGCCGTGAGGGTGCCGTTCCCGGTTCTGGCGTCGGGTGTAAGCGTCAGGTCTGCTGTCTTGCCTCTGAACGGACCATCTACAAACTCGTAGCCTGTTAAAGACCATGATGTTTCCGCCCGGCGCTCAATCCGCACCGGCTGATAGGCCTGGTCGGATGAGGTCACAAAGATCACATCACCGGACTGCGAATATCTCAGTTTGAACAGATCAGCGGCAGCCCAGCCTGTCACCAGTTCCATCACGCCTGCCGCGGCAATGGACACATCGGATACGATGCGATTTGCCTCGCTTTCCGCTGAGAGCTGAACGTAATAGGTGCCCGACACAGGTGTGAAGGCAATCGAGTGAAACCCGGTTTTCAATTCGGTTTCGCTTATGTATTCATCGCCGCCATCAGTGGAGCCGCAGCGGAATTTCACCGGGCCCCGGTCAACGGTAACTTCAATCGCATGTTCGACATTCTGGTCGCCACCAGACACGGTGTCGGAGCGCTTGGCGAGTGTCGTGCCGCCCCTGTCGGGTGTTTGCAGTGTCAACACGCCGCCGGAGATTGTTGACACTCCACCGCCTGTCGTCGTGAGCGTCCAGCCGGTCGACGCACCAAAATCCCCATTGGTCACAACCGTGGAAACAGCAGCCCTGGAAACAAGCTCGCCAGCGACCCGAACGCGCAATTTCTTGTCTGACAATTCCACAAGGGCAGTGTCGGTTGCCGAGAAGATGAACGGAATGTTGCGCGCCTCGCCATCGCCGTCTGTCGACGAGAGATAAGCAAGCCCGGGGCGTGCAGCCATCGGACCGATCACACGCGGGAAACAGTTCTTCATCACCTCGGCCGAGATACGCATGCGCGACAGGTCAACGCGGCCCAGCGCCAGCGGCGACACCTCACCGCCGTTCATGGCAAACAGATAGGATTTTTCGCGCATCACGCCCGCCTGTAATCAAGGCTTGACCGGCGGCCGGAAAACCGGTTGCTCATCCAGCGTCCCGGCCTGCTGGCCTGTGTCGGCTGCTGCAGGGCTTCAAACGTGTTGGCCTTGCCCAGCGCCACGGCCTTCAGCGACATGAGACTGCTCTGCAGTTCGGTCGAGCCGGTCAGTTTCGGTGCGATACGGCAGGCCAGTTCGGTGCATGCCGCCTCGGTGAGCCGTTCCGGCCACCTGCCCAGATCAAGCCCATAAGCGGCATCACTGGAGGTGTAGCGCATGTAAAGCGGCGTCACGTGGGACCACAGGTAACCGCCCTCCACCAGATAGGCCCTGCCGTCTGTGTGATAGTCCAATGGCGGATCCAGGGCCTCGGAGGCAGACACTACATATTTGCGCACGAAATCTGCCGGTATGTCATGGGCATAGGCATAGCCGAAGGCGGGCGTGACACTATTGTTCACTGTGATCTGGGTGGTGCGCATGGCATGGGTCCAGAAACCTGCTTCCATGAGCGATTGCAGCATGGGTCCATAGTGAATATCGCACAATCTGCGGGCTTCATTGTTTTCGCTCAGCGATGTCACCGGCGTCTGCCTGCAGTGCAGAATGGCGCGCTGATAAATTTCCAGCTTGCTGGTTGCCATCGGTTTACGCCGCCGCCTTGCGGTTCATGGTGCCAAGATGGGTATCAAGGGCGCACTCGGCATCAACCCTGGTGGTCAGTCCGGCGAACAGGACAATGCCGTCAGGGTCGACCACCCGCCAGCCGTTCTGACCATTGGATTCGATAGTGTGCAGACCACGCAGGCGTTCGATCTCCGGCCGGCCCAGCGCCTTGATATCATATTCCACATGCCGCACAACCGCGACCCGCAGGTAATTGCGCCCTGCTTCCAGCACCCTCAGGTCGGCCTCCCAGCGCAGACGCTGATCGATACAGGTGAGCAGCGATTTCGGCGTCACCCGGGCCGCATGATGGGCCCAGTAGGAAGGCTTGCAGATATCGTCCAGCTGATCACCGTCGGGGATCTGCACCATGAACCTGCTTTCAACATGGCTGGCCAGTTGAAACACACTATGGCCGTTGGGGCATGTTTTGACAAAGGCAGTGGCATCGGTTGCAACCGGATTTGGGACGGGGTTTTTTGCCATTTTTCTGGAGGTTCCTTGTGATTGAAATGCAAAACGGGACGCGGATCCTTTGAAGAACCACGCCCCGTTTCGGGTTTTAAGTCGTCATGATCTGTCGCGTCAGCCGAAACCGCTCATGGAGCTGAATGCATCCTGGAGCAGAGTGCCGGAAGCAAACTTCAACACACGACTGGATTTTCCCCGACGCTTACTGCCCGAGATTGTCCAGCACAATCCGGTCCGTGAAGGTACCGGCGCTGGTGTTCATGGTCATGTTGGCAACCGGGGTCAGTTTGGCATTGGTCAGGCTGTACTCCACCTCGACGAATACTTTTTCAACATCACCTTCCTGCAAACCGGGACGCCGTGGCTGGGTGAACACCCATTTGTTGGTATCGATAACGAACTGGGATAACAAGCCGGTCGAACAAACCACCTCGCCCTGGCTCGGATACCCGGTGATGCTGATTGAAATACGCCTGCCCGTACCTCGTTTCCAGACCCTGCCCAGCGCATCGGTGACCTCACACCGGGTGCCTGCCGGAAACCCGTCCAGGGTGAGTTCGTAATAGCGTTGCGGCGGCGGGTATCTGCCGACATTTGCAGGCAGAGTATTGTTTGCCGGAGGCAGGTTGCCCGCAAGGTCTGAGTTGTTACCGGTGTCGGCGACGCTCGCCGGTGTCTCGTCATCGCCGAACAGCGACACACCGGACGTTCCGCACCCGGCTACAAGGCCACACAACGCACTGACAACTGCCAATTCAAGAATACGTTTCATGACATTGACTGTGGAACAGACTTGCAAGACACGCAACGGCATTTGTTGAATGTCTACTACAGATGACAGCTTTCGCCGGCATGACCAGGCGGCAGCAGCGATGTGTATGCAAAGTTCCTCACTGTAGCGCTGATACGCATATGTTTGCCGGTATTTGTGTAACCGCGTCAATGTCGGCCTGAGGCAAGGAAACTGCCTTGTTGTTCAGGGCTGCTGCAACCTCTTGAGCCGCCTTGTCTTTTCGGTTGTAGGCGGTCCGCCGGTTCCAGCCGAGTTTTTTGCAGGTCCTGGAAAACCGCCAGCCATGCGCCTTGTCACGGCAATAGATCATCAATGCCTTGCGGTGCTCCAGATCACCGACATGCACCATCCAGTCCATGCACTGATACATGCGGTCAATCTCGCCCGGGCGCGGCGGAGACAGGCGCGGCCGGTCCCGGCCCCGGGTCTCATCCGAGCCGACACGGGCCAGTTGATCCGCCCACTCATCGCGCACCGCCGGCCAGGCAGATGTAAAGCCCGCCGGGCGAAGCCCGCCACCAGGCAGTCGCCTGATGGTGTCGGCAGCGCGGATCAGTCGGTAGATGACGATTTCGGAAGTCCAGGCCATGCGTGGGGGGTCCTTTCAGGCAGCAGAATTCACCACTGACATTTTACCCGCGCCACGTTTGCGTCTCCAGATCAACGAGGCGCTTGACAAATGTAACAGCCGATCAGTCTTCTAACTCGGGATCATCAAGATCTGTCTGAATCCATCTGTCACTGACGTGAATGTCCGTGGTCTCCAGCAGTCCGGGCCCGAGATTTTCATATTTGTGAGGAATGTCAGCAGGACCCAGCAATATCTCGCCTGCTTCTGCTTCAATCTTCGTCTCGCCGATGGTAAACAGGGCCCTGCCGGCACGGATTATGAATATCTCGTCATAAGGATGCACGTGCCACTTGGGGCCGGCACCCGTCTTTTCGGTTGCATAGAAAATTACCGTCACACCGGTTCCGATGTCCCTGCCCTCCAGTACGCCTTTCCAGAGCCGGTCGTCCGATGCCCAGTCCCTGCGCTTCAGATGTACGGGTTTTCGGTCCATGCAAACACTCCTTGTGTTCGTCAAGATGTGGGCAGCACCATGCAGCAAAACAAGGCAAATAAGAGGCTTATGACAGCCGGGATAGCCACGATCATTTGCGACCTCATGGCTGTCCTGCCGTTGCCTGTTACCTACTCGGCGACCTGCAGGGTAATTGCAAATTGAGCATTGCCGTTCAGATGCAGAAAATGTTCCTGGTTGTTGTTCCGGCGATTTATTCTTGTGGACACGTTCAGCCGGGTCAGAGAACAGGTGGCCGCAATGGCCTCCAGCAAAATGGGGCACTCGGTAACTGCCTGCCTGTAGATCATTTTTCTGCCCCTCGTCTGGGCGTCTGACATTGTATTTGTTTCATCGTCTGCGAGCGGCATCTGCATGTCGAAGCTGACGTTCACATTGACGAATGAAGAGGCTGGCGGGGCCAGGGACCTGGCTTCACCTTGGGATGAGACGAAGGTCAGCCCCAAAACACCTGCGATGGTCAGCAGGGTTGTCAGGGCGAAAGCAGTAGTGGTTTTACGGTACATCTCTCAAACTCCTTGTTTGCTGATGGTCTGGTTCCCGCAGTTTTCCTGCAGGAACCAGCGCCGCATTATTGCTTGCCGGGTTCCAGGGCCGCGGCAGATTTGGCCAGCCGCACCAGGTTGATGAACTCGGCCCGATAACCAAACCGGTCCTCACCCTTGGCCGACTGGGCCAGTGCCACCACGTCGTCATAAGAGAAACTGCCGGTGTAGCGGCCTCCGCCCAGCACCTGGCCAAAAGCGGCTACAGACGCTGCAAACCGGTCATCGCGCGATGCCTGTTCTACTGACGCTGCTTCCGAGCCCCGCGTCACCGGGGCGGTGATCAAGGTGCTGGTGTCGCTGTCCGGCAGCTTGTAGCGGATCTTCATGAAGGCATATTCTTCGGCGCTGCCAGAAGAGCGAGGTTTCGCAGTCTCAGACTGATAGCGCAGATCGTCGACCAACCGGCCTTGTGCGCCAACGGGCGTGATCTCGTAGAGCGCCGTTACCGTGTGTCCGGCGCCGATGTCCCCGGCATCGACCTTGTCGTTATTGAAATCCTCACGGTTCAACAGCCGCGTCTCATAGCCGATCAGGCGATACTCGCTGACGGTTGCGGGATTGAACTCCAGCTGCAGCTTCACGTCCTTGGCGATGGTGAACAGGGTGGAACCTGCCTCTTCAACCAGCACCTTGCGGGCCTCGCTCAGTGTGTCGATATAGGCGGCATTGCCGTTACCGTTCTGGGCCAGCGCCTGCATCAACTCATCATTGTAATTGCCGCGGCCAAAGCCCAGCACCGACAGGGTAATGCCGGATTCGCGCTTGCGTTCAATGAAGCTCTTCAGCTCTCCGGTGTCCGAAATACCGACATTGAAATCACCATCTGTGGCCAGTATCACCCGGTTGACACCGGCACTGTCGATCTGGCGTTCGGCAAGCTGGTAGGCCTGGCGGATGCCTTCGGCACCTGCCGTCGAGCCGCCGGCATTCAGCCGCTCAAGTGCTGACAGAATCTTGTTGCGGTCGGCCACCCGCGTCGGCTCCAGCACCGTGCCGGCAGAGCCTGCATAGGTGACAATAGCCACCGTATCATCGGGCTTCAGCGACGACAGCAGCAGCTTGAATGAATTGAGCAGCAGCGGCAGCTTGTCCGGCGCGTTCATTGAACCGGACGTATCAATCAGAAACACCAGATTGGCCTTTGGCGCTTCAGTCTTCGGCAGTTCAAAGCCCTTGATGCCAATGCGCAGCAGTTTGGTATTGGTGTTCCACGGCGTCGGCATCACCGAGACATTGGCCCTGAACGGTTCGCTCCGGTTCTCCGGAGCCTGGTAGCCATAGTCAAAGTAGTTGATCATTTCCTCGACACGCACAGCGTCTTTTTGCGGCAGCACACCATTGTTCAGGGCGTTGCGCACAAAGGCATAGGACGCCGTATCAACATCAATTGAAAAGGTTGATACCGGATCTTTTGCAACCACTTTTAGTGGATTGGGGGTTATGTCGGAGAATTTATCTCGGCCCTGTTCCCGGTATTGCCGGACCGCAGTATCATCACGGCTGCGCAAGCCTGACGTCGCTTCATTCGCAACAATACCGCCAACGATGTGGGGCGAAAAAGCGCGTATGGCATCATTCTCCCGCTTCGACAATTGTACAGCGCCAGATTGTTGCTTTCTGACTTCTTTTGTTTTGGGCAGATTTTCTTCGAGCCGTGCAACAGGCTTGGTATCCGTCAAAGCTGCCACAACGTCCTTGTCAGCCGGGAGTTCCGCTTCATCCATTTTGGTTTCAAACGGTGAAAACACGATGCCGGGCTTGATGTGGTCGATATTGACCACTGCAATGGCCAGGACAGCCAGGCTCGCGCCGCCGGCCAATACGTGTGTGAGTTTGGGGTGTGCAAAGTCCATGAAAGGTTTCCTCTTGAGTGCGATAAGCAATTGATTGCCCCGCTCTCTAAGACGGCTACCGATGCCGGTTCCTTGGTGGACTGTTGCATTTTCTTTGTGGAAAGCTTCCGTGGCTGCTCGCATCGCAGCCTGACGCGCAGCATCACTCGGCCGAACGGTGGCCTGCCGCTCAAACGCCCGTTCCATCCTGTTCAGTTCGTCATTCATGCTTCTGCTTTCGCCAACGTTTTAAGCTCCTTGCGCAGTTCATGCATGCGCCAGGACACGGTGGATTCCTTGATATCGAGTACGTCCGCGGCTTCTGCATGGGTCAGGCCTTCGGCCAGCACCAGAACTGCGGTTTCGCGTAAATCCTGGCCAACCCGTTGCAGCGCATCGTAGAGCCAGGCCAGTTCGCGGGCCGCATCTGCTTCTGCACCGCGCACCAGTTCGGACACTTCGCCATAGGCCTGGTGCAGCCGGGTCGTGGCGCTTTGCCTGCGATGAAAATCCTGTGCTGCGTTGACCACGATCCTGTACAGCCATGTGGTGAACCGGGCTTCGCCCTTGAACGAGCGCAGTTTCACCGCAAGCGATGTACAAACGGTCTGCGCCACATCTTCAGCGTCCTCACGCACGCCGGTAAAGCGCAGCGCGATACGGAATATACTGTCATAGTGTCGCTCCAGCAGCACCTGGAATGCCGCCATATCGCCACCAGCGGCCTGCGCGGCCAGCTCGCTGTCACTCGTGTTCATTCTCATGTTCTGTCATTGGACGCATGACAACAGCATTTCCTTGGCGGGTGCAGAACATTTTTTTGGAAACATGGTTCAGGCAACGCACAATTTGGCAGATTTCAGACATTTGGGCACTAGATCAGGATGTGGGCTGTCTGAGCAGCCGCTTCTGCAATAATCCAGTCCATGAAGGCCTGTACTTCAGCTCTCCGCAAGGCGCGCCGCGTTGTCAGCAGATCATACCCGATGTCGGTGTTTACCCGCTCGCGAAACGGGCAGGTAAGCAGATTTGCTTCGACCAGATCATGCAATACGGGCAGGCTGCCCAGCACAACCCCCTGCCCGGCAATGGCGGCCTGTACAGCCAGGTTGTAGTCACTGAAGCGAACCCCTGTTGCCGAACTGACATGATCCGCCCCCACTTGTGCAAGCCATGGTTGCCAACCCATCCAGCGTTTGGTGGCGTGCGCCCAACTCAGGTCGGAAAGGTCCCAATGCAGCAATGTGACGTGTTGAAGGTCATCAATCACATTCAGTTTGCGCGGGCCGGACGCAAGTGAGGGACTGCAAAAGGCGCAGAGCTGCTCATCAAACAGTCGATGTGAAACCAGCTTGCCGTGCGGTGCCAGGCCAAACCGGACAGCAATATCCGCCGCACCGTTTTCGAGATCGACGATCTTCAGCGAGGAATCAATCAGCACATCAACCTCACCGTTGCTTTCGCGAAACCGGTCCAGTTTCGGTACCAGCCAGGCTGTGGCGAAGGAAGGTTCGACCGAAACAATCAGCCGTTTGCGCGTGTCCGGCGTGCGCATCAAATCGACCGCATCGCGGACCTGGGCGAACCCGGACGCCAGCATCTTGCAACCTGACTGCCCCGATGCAGTCAGTTCCAGGCCGCGTCCGCTGCGTTTCACAAGTTGCGTGCCAAGGGCTTCTTCCAGCTTGCCGACCAGTTGCTTCACCGCTGCCGGTGTGACGCGCAGTTCTTCAGCCGCGCGGGCATAGTTCAGATGCCTCGCTACAGCCTCGAACGCCTTCAGGGCGTTTAGTGATGGCAGCCAGTCGCTCATGTCAAAAGGTAGATAAACTAACTCTATAACAAAGATCAAATAACTTTGCCCGACAGCCAGTGAGCGTTAGTTTTCAGCGATACTATCCGATCATTCACCAGGGTACCACGATGAGCAATTCTATCCATTCAGACGTGCAACAAACCGTCCGCCTCAGCAGCCGGCGTTTTGAACTCTCCCCCTTCCATGACTGCTGGGCCAATGAACACACGGTAATGGGGGTTTATGCCGGTCGCTATTACAGTGTGTTCAATGGTGAAGACGTCACCGAGACCTACTGGGCGCTGCGCCGTAAAGCTGTCATGTACGATGTACCGGAACGCCCGGTGGAGATTTCGGGTCCTGATGCGGAGGCGTTTCTGGAGCGAGTGTTTGCCCGCAGAATTTCCAACCTGAAGCAAGGCCGTGGTCGTTACGCCATTGCCTGCACGCCAAAAGGCGGCGTGTTCATGGACGGCATATTGTTCAAGCTGGCGAAGGACAGGTTCTGGTATGTGCAGCCTGACGGAGCGCTGGAGACATGGCTACACGCTCACAGTGACGGGTTTGACGTTATCATCTCTGATCCACATTCGCGGGTGCTGCAGATACAGGGACCAACATCGCTTGATATCATGCACGCTGCATCCGGCGGCGCGATTGATGAAACCATCGGCTATTTTCATTCCGGATTTTTCAAGATCGGCGGCCAGGAAG
>Ga0316190_10002505_pt1 | contig 13322 bp, 17 predicted proteins | sample Eddworburrow2_MG_FD_204929 | JGI IMG/M metagenome (GOLD analysis project Ga0316190, IMG submission 204929) | Coastal sediment microbial communities from Maine, United States - Eddy worm burrow 2 | ecosystem: Environmental > Aquatic > Marine > Coastal > Sediment | place: USA: Maine | collected... | reverse complement strand
GGTCGGGGGCCGTGATCCTGCCAGGCGCCGACATTGGTGAGCACGTGGTGGTGGCGGCCAACGCCGTGGTGCGGGGCGAGGTGCCCGACCGTTGTGTGGTGGCCGGGGTCCCGGCCCGGATCGTGCGCCGCCACGACGGCGAAGTGTGGCGGGCGGCATCGTCGTCGTAGCGGGGGGGCGTCCTCAGGATCGGTGACGTCGTCAGATCGGGAGACCGATCGTGGGGCCCGTATCCTCGGGCCATGGCAGATGCACCCTTTCCGTTGGAGGTTGGCCAAGAGGCGCCGACCTTCACCGCCACCACCTTCGACGGCCAAAACGTTTCCCTGGCCGACTGCCGGGGCCGGAAGCTGGCCTTGTACTTCTACCCCAAGGACTCGACGCCAGGCTGCACCAACCAGGCCTGCAATCTGCGGGACAACCTGGCGCTGTTGGCCGAGCACGATGTGGCCGTGGTGGGGGTGTCGCCCGACGGTGACGAAAGCCACAAGAAGTTCTCGACCAAGCATGAGCTGTCGTTTCCCCTGATCGCCGACCCCGACCGGAACATCATCGAGGCCTATGGGGTATGGGGCGAGAAGAAGAACTACGGCAAGACCTACATGGGGCTCCAGCGAACCACGTTCCTGATCGACGAGAACGGGGTGATCATTCACGTGTTCAAGCGCCCCAAGACCAAGGCCCACGCCGAGGAGATCATCTCCAAGTTGCCGTAGCGACAATGGGCTACGATCGACGCAGCGGGTGATTCTCACGGCGGCTCATCGATTCATGTCAATCCGGGCTGCCCCGGAGAGGACTGATTGCGATGTTCGACGATCTGCGCTGGCTTCTTGTCGTCGCCCTGGCCGCCACTGGTGTGGCCATGGGGCTCGGCTCGGCCTTGATCGGCCTGCGCAAAGCCGAGGAGATGCCCACCTGGGGGGTACTGTACGTCGGGTGGATCGTTGCGGTGTCGGCGTCGTCGGCCCCCAAACCATTCCTGACCCTGCTGGTGTCCAGCGGCCTGGCCGGAGTGTTGCACGGCACCACTCCGGCGCTGCTCATCGATCGCTACCGGGCCAACAACCCGTGGTACGCGGCCAGATGGTTGGTCCCCGCCGGCAATTGCAGTTGATGTTCGTGGTTATGGGCATTGCCATCGGCCTGGTGGTCGGTCTTGTGGTCGGAACCATTGGCGCTGTGGTCGACACGTTGTGAGCCACGAAGAGGGGGATCGCCCGATGAGACGATTCCGCCCGATCCTAGGCTGAAAAGGTTGACCGATTGTCGGGAACGTTCAGTTGAACGGATTGATGACTACAAGGTTCGGGAAGCGTTCAAAATCGCGGGTGTTGCGAGTCACCACGGCCATGTCGTTGGTCAGCGCCGTGGCGGCGATGAGGGCGTCTTGGACGGGAGTCGGATCGGGCACGTGGAGGGCAGCTGCCTGCTTGGCGACCTGGGCGTCGATCGGGAGGATCCGGCGGGCGAAGGAGCGGAGAACGTCGTTGTCGATCCAGTGGCGGAGGACCTTGCCTGCGGGTGGGTCGCTTCGTTCTGCGAGCAGTACACCGTGTTCGAGTTCTTGGATGGTGATGGCCGACAAGTAGGTCAGGGCAGTCTTTACCTCTTGAGCCCAGCCGACGAGGCCTGGATTGGCTCGGGCCGTCTTCACCTTGCGGAGTTCTGAGATGATGTTGGTGTCGAGCACGTACATCAGTCGAACGATGCAGGCTCGGCCAGATCGCGCCGGTTCGGGATCTCAAAGTCGATGTCCCCGACTCCTGGTGTTTCGGCGAGAAGGTCGACGAGTGTGGCCTCGCCCTCAGTGAGCTGCTGGAAGAGGGTGTAACTCACCAGGACGTGGGATGGGCGACCTCGGTCGGTGATATAGACCGGGCCTTCGGCTGCGGCCTTCTTCGCCCGGCCGGTGTCCTGGTTGAATTCTCGGCTACTGATGCTGGTCGCTGGATCTGTCACGCTGACCTCTCTACCTGTTTGTAGTAACGTTACTACATCGACAGAACGTTGCAACCCTCAGGTATGAATCGGGTAAGCGAAGGCGGCCGTGGCTACCACTGGAGTTCGTGACGAAACGGTGGATCGGCCCCCGGACGGGAGCAGGTGACGGCGGCCGCGGTAACGGCGTTGGTTCCGATGGTCTGCCAGTCGCTGAGGGCGATCCCGGCCAGCGTCTTGGTATCGATGGCGTCGCGCTCCCAGAGCGAGGCCAGCACCGCGGCGACGGTGGTGTCGCCCGCACCGATGGTGTCGACAACGTCGACGTGCGGGGCCGGGACCTTGATTTCGCCCTCGCTGGTGTAAATCGACAGTCCACCGGAGCCGCGGGTCAGGATCACCGCGGTGACGTCGGCACTCAGCAATTCCTCGGCGCTGGCCTCCGGTGAACGGTCGGGCCAGATCCAGGACAGGTCCTCGTCGGACGCCTTGTAGAGGTCGGTCCGGGCCAGCCAACGCTGATGGAAGTGGTCCCACCGCGATCGGTCGTCGATGATCTGCGGTCGGACGTTCGGGTCGAGCGACACGATGCCATCGTGGGATTCGACCAGGTTCGCCAGCGTCTCAGCCGTACGGCCCCGGAACAGTCCGAGCGTGCCCCCATGGAGGATGTGCGGTCCGGGCCCGAGGGAGTCGAGATCCACCTCGCTCAGCAGAGTGTCGGCCGTGCCGGTTCCCTCGAACCGAAAGACTAGCTGCGGAACGTGCTCGATGATGGCCCGGGCTGTGGGAGCCGACGTCCACTGGCTGGCCGTGAGATCGACCCCGTTCTTCTGCAGGTGTCGGCGTATCTGCACGCCAAAGTGGTCGGTCGAGATGCTGCCAACGAACGTCGCCGGGGCACCAAGCCGAGCGGCGGCCACGGCCGTGTTCATCGGCCCACCGCCGGGGACCGGGTCGGGCACCAGGTCCACAAGCGACTCTCCACAACTGACGATCATGGCGCAAAGCCTATCTCCGTCTCCGTCTCCGTCTCCGACGAAGCCGAGGCCTCAATCGATGTCGCCGGCACAGACTCCATGGGGTCGGCCATCACATCAATAAAAGGAGGACCGAGGTCGCTGCGGCCGTTGGCCACAGTCCACAGTCCACGAGTCCCATAAAGGTTTATGTCCGACGGGTTGTCCCAAGTTTGGGGCAGTTGAACCGGAGGCAACCCGTCGGACCTTCTAGCACGGTGCTAGATCTTTGTGGTTCGATCCTTGAGGGATTGAACCGAGACTTCATTGTGGTGGTTCTTCAACGGTGTGTCCGGTGAAGATGTAAGTAAGTAGCAAACGAGGGCTCAAAAGTTCCCGCCGTGCGAAACTTTCTTCGAGAAGTGCACGATCATCGCCATGGTTGTGTTGAGGAACCGGTGGCGTGCTTGTCGGCACGACTCATCGTCGAGTTTCTCACGGTGGCCCGGTCGGCCGATCCCGGAGCTCATAGAGCGTGCGTCGACCGCCAGTGCGTGCCCGCACCTCTCCGCTCGATTCGAGTGCCAGCAGGGTCGCCTCGACGTGGGTGGCGCTCACGAAGGGGCCGCGACCAAACCGGAGTTCGAGTTCGTCGAGGATGGCGAAGGCATCTGTCTGGCCGGATCGAGTGATCGCCTCGACAACGGCGACCTTCAACTCGCTGGGCTCCACATGGCCGAGGAAGGTTGTTGCGATCCGACCCGAGACCTTTCCCAGGCCGAGCAGGATCCTCGGTCCGACCAGCAGGAACAGGATGCTGAAAGGCAGGTAGGCAAGCGATTCAATGAATGTGTCGATCGTCCACGATCCGATTTCCGTCTCGAACCCTGCGGTGACGACGATCGGTTGGGCCAACCCGACGACCATGAGCGACACGATGGTCACTGCGACGGCGAATCCCGCGATCCCGAGCGGCAGGCGCAGGACAACAAATCCGACCTCCCGCCACGTTCGGCGCGAGCCGACAAGACTCCCCAGCCGTGCCCAGAACACTCCGCTGATGCCACCCCTCAATGCCATCGTTGTCGTCCTTGGCATCGGTGCTTCGAGCCATGACCATGCGAGCCTGCGCTCCAATGCCGCGTAGGCACGGACGAAGAGCAGCGTCGCCACCAGGACCGGGATCCCAACGAGGGTGACGATCAAGCCGAGTCCAAGAGAGAAGCCGGTTACCAACACCGTGAAGCCGAAGATGCCAAGCGGGAGCCCGACCAGCAAATACCCAAGAGACCCGTAGGTTTGTGGGTCGCCATATGCGTCGAGCAGCCACTTCATCCCCGTTCACCGGATCGGCGGGCCTCCCGCTCGATCATGATCTCCTCCGGAGTCTTCACGACGAACGCGAAGATGGCGTGGGCCACGATCAGGATCCCCCACCCGAACAGCGGGAAGATGAACCACGGGTACGTCTCGGAGCTGAGCACCCAGATTATGACCAGGAGCACCTGGGTCATAGCGAAGACCGCAAAGTGGAGCCAGAACCACTGCCGGCGCGCGATCCTGTTCGCCTCACGTTCTCTCGCTGCCAACTCGCCGAATTCATCCATGTTTGCCTCCATCTTCCAGTAGCTGTTCGATCTCTTCATGGGCACGTTCCAGGATCGACGCGATGATCTCCTGCTGGGCTGCCCCGGCGAGACGGCGTCGAGTGGGGGACTCGGCTGCGAAGCGATCGAGCAGAGATCCCACCGCGGCCCGCTGTTCTGTCTCGTCGGCCCGGGTGATCAACGAAGACCACTGACGCCCCCAACCCGTACCCTCGGTGGCCTTCCGCCCTAAATCGGTGAGGGCGTAGACCTGAACGCCGTCCCGGTCGACGGTGCGGACGTGGCCGGTCTCGACCAAGGCGAGCAGCGCCGGGTAAATCGCACCCGGGCTCGGCTTCCAACCCCCGCCAACTCGCTCCTTGAGTTCACCCATGATTGCGTAGCCGTGGGCCTCACCCACCTCGGCCAGCACAACGGCGATCGCTTGTTTTAGTTCCCCTCGGCGGAAGACTCGTCCCATAACGTAAGTTACGGTACTGCCAAAACGTAGCTTACGTCAAGGCGCGAAACTCCAGGGGTAGTGAAAGAAGCGGGTCGGCCGTAGTGCCATCTGTGCTTGTCGAGAAGGCGGTGACGGTGTCGTCCTGCCCGACTTCATCGTCTCCGACCTGAGGGGTGTCATCGATATCCTCGCCCAGGACTACGACGCCAGCGTGATGGGGAAGTGAGCTTTCTGGTCACGGGGTCGAAGGCGCACTGAGCTGTCGTGATTGTAGGCTCGCAAGCCCGGGAACGATTCCGACCGCAGACGCGGACGACCGCAGGCTTGCGTCGGACCGAATCGCACGGATCTATGCGGTGCACGGCCGCTACTCACAAGAAGGATTTATGTCCGACGGGTTGTCCCAAGTTTGGGGCAGTTGGACTGGAGGCAACCCGTCGGACCTTCTAGCACTGTGCTAGATCTTTGGCTCAATCCTTGGTGGAATCGAACCGAGACTTCGTTGTGGGAGTTCTTCAACGGTGTGTCCGGTGAAGATGTAAGTAAGTAGCAAACGGGGGTCGAAAAGTTCCCGCTCTCCCGAACTTTCTTCGAGAAGGCCCCGGCTTGGGTCACCGCGGCACTGGTGGCTACGGTTCACCGCGAGCGGGAAAGTAGTCCCATGATCTCGTCGCAGGTGAACGAATCGGGTTGGCCGTAGTGCCATCCCTGTTTGTCGAGCAGGCGGTCACGGTCGTCGTCGGCGCCGACCACGACCGCCACCCGGTCCCGGGGCCAGGTCAGCTCCAGCGGAGTTCGCTTCGGGCTCAGCTCATGGACGATCGACGGTGTCGGGGCTTCAGCTTTCAGCAGAGCGCGCGCCAGGTCGCGGGCTTCGTCAACGACCAGGTCGAGGCCGGTCGGGTCGGCTTCCGGCTCGTTCGTGATCCCCAGTAGCGATCCCAGTACCGCGAGGGCGTCGCCCCGTCGGAACTCGTCGTGCTGGTGTTGATTCCCATAGGAACGCAGGCACGAGTAGCCGAAGGTCACCAGTTTGAGTTCGGGGCCGATCCGAAGCTCCACCACGTCAGTCAGGAACTCGTGTCCCAGTGAGGCTCGCTTCGGCGATCCACGGCACGTCCGGCCAGCATGGCCAGGGTGATCGTGTTCCTTCCCGGGGCCCTTTCGGGGCTCTGGTGAATCTGCGCAACCGCACAATGAACAGAGCAGAAGCCTCCGCCTCGTCGTGGAATCCTTGAATCGGCCATAGCCGTGGCCCAATGCTTGGCTGCCCCTGTAGCGCTTGCTGCCCCCATGTGACGCAGGTTCATCCTGGGAGTGCCATCGACAACGTAAAGTGGGCATCGCTCGTTCTGCGAGCCGGTTCGGCCTACACATTGCTGTGATGGCATCGCAGCGTCGGCTGCTTCCCACAAGTAAGATTTATGTCCGACGGGTTGTCCCAGGTTTGGGGCAGTTGGACCGGAGGCAACCCGTCGGACCTTCTAGCGCTGTGCTAGATCTTGGGTTTGATCCTGGAGCGGATCGAACCGAGACTTTGTTGTGGAGGGTTCTTCAACGGTGCATCCGGTGAAGATGTAAGTAAGTAGCAAACCAGGGTCGAAAAGTTCCCGCTCTGCCAAACTTTTGTTGAGCAGGCCCCGACTCGGGTCGCCGAGGTCGCTGGTGACTACTGTTCACCACCATGGACAAGCTTCTCCGGTGGCGTCGCCGACGGGCGACGCCACCGCTCCGGCCATACACCCGTCATCTGGGCCGGCGCTCGGTCAGCGGTGAAGCGATTCGAGCTTTGTGTGTCGACGACAGGTTTCGGGCACTCACCATTGAGGGCGGCCGTGTCACCTCGAGCCTCGATTTGTCGACGACCAACTGCGAAGCGCCCATTGAGTTCATCGGCACCGTCTTTGATGCGCCCATCGTTCTGTCGGGGGCGGAACTTCGTCAGCTCCGGCTGTGCGACTGTGAGATTAACGGCGGGATCGAGGCCAACGGGGTGCATGTCCGTGGCGATCTCGACCTTCAGCAGTCGACCGTTCGGGGAGCGATCACCACCACGGCAAGTGCCAGCCGGGCTGCGGCTGTCTGGCTCAGCGAAGGGCGGATCGATGGACGATTCCTGGCTCCGGGCACGACGATCATCGGCGAGGGCGGCCAGGGCGGCGAGGGCGGCGAGGGCGGCGAGGGCGGCGAGGGCGGCGAGGGTCCGTTGCCGGTACGGGCCCTGCAAGGCGATCGACTACGGGTCGGCGGCAACGTGCGATTCACCGAAGGATTCCGCGCCACCGGTGAGATCAGGCTCATCGGAGCCAAGATCGAAGGATCGCTCGATCTGACCTCCTGTCACCTGGAGGACTCCCGACTCGCCCTCGACCTGGGCGAGGCCGCCATTCTCGGCAGCCTCTTCATCCTTCCCGACGCCGATGGCCGGGCGCCGGTGATTAACGGCCGACTCGATTTGGGGAACCTGGTGGTGAACGGACAGGTCCTGGTTCGCCGGACGACGTTTAGCGGTACGACCGTCGAGTTGGACGCCACCTACTATTCGAATCGACGCCGCTCGGCCCTCATCGCCATCAGCGGCCCGGGAGCCCTCTTCGGTGGGGAGGTCAACTTCGACAACAACTGTGTGGTCAATGGCCTGGTCGATTTCGCCGGATCGGAGGCCAAGAGCCACCTGAACCTTGGCGACACCGTCTTCATCAACCCGAGCGGCTACTCGCTCGACCTCACCAGCGCGAAGGTGGGAGGCGATCTACGCCTCGGCCGATCGAGCAACTCGCTCCGACTGGTGAACGCTCACGTAGCCGGTTCGGTATGGGGTCCGGCCATCACGGTTGAGGCCTCGCAGTCCGAAGCCATTGCCGCCCGAGGCGTCACCGTCAACGGTGACATACGGATCGACAAAAGTGAGATCACCGGCGAAGTCGATCTGAGGTTCGCTCAGATCGACGGCGACCTTGGGCTCAGCGGCGCGACGATCATGCATGCAACAGGTCGGACGTTGGCGATTCGCTCAGCTCGAATCGCAGGCACGGTGTTCCTTGACGAAGGGTTTCGTTCCGAAGGAACGCTGCGACTCAACCGGGCCGTGATCGGGGGATGGCTGGATTGTGACGAAGGCAGTTTTCTGGCAGGGCAGGACCTGGCCGGTGGTGTGGCCGCCGTCGAGGCCATCCAGTGTCAGGTGGCGTCAGGGATGTCCCTGAACTGGTCGCTCCAAGGGCCGGCCGATTTCACCGGCGCCCAAACTCCAGTATTGGAGGACCGACCGGACAACTGGGGCTCTGACTATGCCATCGGCGGCTTCGTCTATGACCAGTTCTCCAATCGGGACCTTCCCGCTTCGACCGAGACGGCCTCCCGCATAAAGTGGCTGAAGGGGCAACGCCAGTTCGACGCCAGTTCGTATGAGCAACTGGCCGCCTATTATCGGCGACACGGTCGCACGGTCGACGCCGAACGGGTCATCATCGCCCGCAACCGGGCCCTGCGCCGTGGGCGGGCAGGGGCCGGTGGATGGCGCAACCGGCGGAGGAACGTCGTCGATGGTCTCTGGGACCTCTCGGTCGGCTACGGCTACCGCGCCGGGCGAGCCGGAACCGTTCTTCTCGGGCTCGTCATGGCCGTGTTCATAACCCTGTCCCTGCCTGCGGCCGACGGTGCCATGAGGGCCACCGACGAGGAGAACGTCGTGTACACGCCGAACGGGCCGCTGACGGCGCCCTCGTTGGTCGGCGGAGCCTCGTTCGAACCGCCAGAGACTCGGGTTGCCCCCAGCGACGTCTGCGGCCAAGGGCGGGTGCGGTGCCTCAATCGGACGTTCTACGCCATTGACACCGTCATCCCCTTGATCGACCTCAATCAACGGTCAACCTGGCACCCGGACCGCCAGGCCGCCTATGGCCGCCACTACGAGTGGGGCCTGGACCTGGCCGTGCTGCTGGGCTGGGTTGCCAGTTCAGCGCTGGTCCTCGGGGTCACCCACGCTCTCAACCCTGGGCGCCGCTAGGCCGCTGCTTCGCACGGGCTGGTTGCGGGCCCCGTCGCTCCCCGGCTTGCGGCGGCATGGTTTGCCTGAACCGGCACGACCGGTCAGGCGGCTGGGTCTTGGGCCAGAGCGATCCGTTCCTCGCCGAAGACCGCAACGATTTCCAGTCGACCGCCCATACTCTCAATCACTGCTCGAACGGTTGACAACAGGTTGTCGTCGGCATTCTCGAGAGCCGAAACTGAGGCCTGAGCTCGCTCGAGGCGGCGAGCCAACTCCGTCTGGGTCATCTCGCGGGCCCGGCGGAGTTCGGCCAAGCTGAACGCCACAGCGTCAGCTCGGGCAGCTTCTTTCAACTCCTCGATTCGAGCCCGACGCTCGGGGCTCAACTGGCCGACAATGTCAGCGAACTTCTTGTGGGTTGCAGTCACGATGGTCTCGATGGCTCGGCTTTGTCATCAGGAAATCTCGTCGAGGTACCGCTCATAGAGTCGCTCGGCTTTCGGGATGGCTTCGGTGTACCAGCTCTCCCATTCCCCTCTCTTGTCCCCGCCCAGCAACAAGATAGCTTGTCGCCGAGGATCAAACAGAAACAGGACTCGACACGTCTTTGCTGCCCCTCGGGGCCGCAGCTCCTTCATGTTGTGATACTTCGAACCCCTGATCCGATCGGCGTAGGGCCGATCGAGTTGCGGGCCTTGCTCAGCCAGAAGTTCAACGACGACGATCACTTCGTCTTGTTCGGTTCGGTCAATGCACCAAACCAGTCAGCAAAAGTGTCAGTGCCGTTGATCTCCCAACTCACCTTCGAACTATAGATCGAACTCTATACAGATTCAGGTCGATGTTGGTGGGTCGAACCAATCACTTTCAGTCTCGTTTGGGGACGTGGCGGGTCGGTCGCTGTCTCAAGGTTTGACTCTGGGGCACACGAGGTTTCGACGCTCGGAAGCAGTCAGGAGTTGGGGGGTGACCTCGATGTGAAGGCCGTCATGTTCGCGTAGGACCACGATGCCTTTGCGTATCGACCGGTCGCTGGGCCACTCCACAAACGTCCGTTGTCATGAAGGAACAGGCGGAGCCCTTCGTCGTGGTAGCGATACCCACCCTCTTCGCCGGAGCTGAGATCAGTGAATTGCACGCTGTCGCTGTCGCTGTCGAGGTGGAGTTCGTCCTGACTGAAGATCTCGATGAAGGCGAATCGGTTGCACCGTTGTTCGTTCCGGACCACTTGTTGGATGCCGCGTTCGATGCCGTACAGGCGTGTGGCCTCGAAAGCGCCGTAGGCCAGCGACAAACCAAGAACGGTGACGGCGAGGGTCATCGCGACTGGGGTTCGAACCGACGTCACGGCACGCTGCCACTTGGCGCCGAACTTGGCCGGGCCGATGAGTACCTGGAGACGCCAGCTCCAAGCCAGTCCCACGGTGCCCGCAATGGAGACCCTGCGCTAAGGCAGGGGGAAGAGACCGCCCTCAACACCGTCGCACCAGCAGACGCCGCCGCAATGGAGCAGAAGGTCAGCGTTGGGCTCGTGTTGTCGCTTCCCTCTCGCCAGTGGGGCGCCACCGCCGAACGAGGGACCTCCCATGCCAACCAGCGGAGCGGCAGGTGGATCGTGTTCACCCACGACGACCGCCTCCTCAAGGGGGCCTATACCGGTCTAGGTAAGGAGGTCGTCCTGAGAGTCGACGGTGAGGAGATGCCGGATGGCTGCTTGTAGGTCGTGTTCGTCGGCTTGGTCGACTCGGGCTTGGAGGGTGGGTTCGATGTAGCCGAATCGGTTGATGGTCAGCTCGACCACGGTTTCTCGAAAGGCGGCCAGGCGGCCTTGGGCCAAGCCCTGTTCTTCGCCTTGTTGTCGGAGTTGGTCGGCGGTTGAGGTCATGTTGCTGCTGCTCCTGGTGGGGTTGGCTCGGTTGAAATGCTGCTTGAGCTCCTGGGGTGTGAGGTCGCTGGTTTCGATGCTGTAGGTAAGAATAGCTCGAAGGTCGCTGTCGCTGAGTCGGTCGGGGTCGGCCCAGCGGTCCCACTGCTCGAAGACGAGGCTGTTCGATGATGCCTCGCGTAGGGCGCCGAGGGTGATGGTTCCTGCCGGGTCGATGGGCGAGGTTCGTAGCTCAGCGTCGGTCACCTCGGCCAGATCGACGATCAGCGGCCCGAAGTCAGCGACAAAGGGTGCGAGGGTGGGAACAGCATCGACCGCGGGGCTGGTGTCGTGTTTGCGTCTCGGACCACGCCACCGGGTTGGTCCCTGGTGGACGACGATCGGCACCACGAGGGATTTGCCGGCCCGGTCGGGCTGATTCTGGGCGATCCAGGATTCGATGAGGCGAACGTATTCGTCGAGGCGATCGATGATCGTCGGGTCGGCGGTGCTCTGGTGTTCGAGCAGGAAGTACACCCAAACTGTCGGGTCATGGCGCAACGGGGCGCCGAAGACAAGATCGGCCAGTCGTTCGGTGAGCTCATCCGACACGAAGCTGCACGGCACCGATTCAAGTAGGTCGAGGTCGATCTTGGCGGCCGCTTCGGGTGGCAGGACCCACCGGAACAGTCCGATGACTCGGGCCACAACCCCGAAGATCCTCCTGAAGAAGAGATCATGATTTCCCATACGCGTGCACCAGCTGTCACCATCGTGGCCAAATATGGCCTGTCCAGTTGAATAGCGGTGCCCGTAAGCACGAGATCGTCTGCCACAAATATCATAGTCCCGGGGCCGTGATCTGGGTGGTCCACGCTGTGGCAGGTGTCATCTTGAATCGGCGAGATGGATCTGAACCTTGACCTGGCTGTCGGTCGTCGTCGTCGCATCTGCTGACCGAGCGGGAACCCACTCGCTGGCGTCGACCTGGCCGCCTGAGATCGCCCATGGGTAGGCCAACTCGGGGTTGGTCTGAGCTGAGTTGGCGAGGTCGTTGTTGTATGCGGCTCCGCGTTCGAAGATGGACAGGCGAGTCGGAGTGATTCTGAGACCAGCGCGTTGAACTGGTTGGTCGCTCGGGCGCTCCAGTGGTCTGTCCGAAAATCACAGCGGGAGCATCGGTGGCGGCGTCGAAGGGGCCGGGCTCGGACCACCGCAGGCAGTGTCCTCCAGCCGTCCGGACCGGGCATGTTCATCATGGCTGTCATAGCGGGTTCGTACAATTGGGTGCGCAGCGTGAGCTGTCGCAGCCGGGCTCCATGGCCGTTGGCACGAACTCGAACGCGCTCCCGATGAATACCCTCGGTGCGAAATCGTAGCGATCAGCTTTGGAGTCCTTGCTGTCGCCGGCGAACATGCCCGCGCATCGGGCCGATTCGAAGCGCTGTATTGGCGGCTGCTTCGCATGACGGATGGTCGCTCGCGACTGCTGCCGAAGATATCAGGACGTTCCTCGATGGTCGACCGAACTGGTTACCACCGCCGTCTGGTAAGTGGATCGACAGCAGGTCTTCGGCCGACGGCCACACGCCTGGTACCGGTTCAACCCAGCAGTCGCACGATCTCCTCGCTCTCGATGGTGCGGACCATGCCCAAGAGCTGGCAAGCCTTGTTTCTGGAGGTTGAGGTGGACGTCGAGCCGGTCTTCTTTCTGGACCGCTGGCCGGGGTCTAAATCTCCGCCAGGATTTGAGCGACTCGCTGATGGGACAACCCGATGAGAGCGCCGATGTCTCGTGTTGGCAGGTCCTTCTTCTTGAGGGCGCGAACGACCTGTCGCCGGGTTTTGGCTTCATTGTCTCGGGCCTTTCTGGTGGCGTGGCTCGAGGCGTGGAGGGCGGTGATGAGTTCAGCGATGTCGGGGTCAGTGTTGACGTGGATGTCGAGTTTGACTTCGTCTTCCTCGGAGTCGGTCATCAGGGTGATGGCTTCCCGGGCGTTGGCTTCGACCTGGTCGAGTCGCTTGGCTTGTGAGAATGTTCCGGGAAGGTCGGGAACCGTGATAGCCCACCAGTTCCCGGATCGGACCACTTCTACTCGGTAGGCCCTGGTGTCGGTGTTCTCAGTCGTCGTCACTGCTCACCTCTTGCTGTGCTGATTTGAGGATGCCTTCGCGGGTGAACTCCAGAGCGGAGTCGCCCTTCTTGGCGATGGCCTTGAGTCGCTTGAGTAGTGCGGTTCTCCTCATCAGAGTAAGTCCAATGCATTAGACTAATCAAGTCTAGTCGTACTAGCGGATCAAACTGTCGGGCTGTGATTGCCTGGAGTTCGGCGACTCGGAAGCTCGTGTCTCTGCCACCGACGACGTGTCTGTCGTGCACGGCCGGAGGGTCAACCAATCGGAGGGCGTCGTGAGCGGCACCGACGCGAGATTCCTCCGTTGTGGTTGACCCCTCGGGAGAACTGTGCAGCGACCCCTGTCACACCACGCGCATACAACTAGATTGCACACCAGCAAC
>Ga0316190_10002504_pt1 | contig 13331 bp, 10 predicted proteins | sample Eddworburrow2_MG_FD_204929 | JGI IMG/M metagenome (GOLD analysis project Ga0316190, IMG submission 204929) | Coastal sediment microbial communities from Maine, United States - Eddy worm burrow 2 | ecosystem: Environmental > Aquatic > Marine > Coastal > Sediment | place: USA: Maine | collected... | reverse complement strand
CAAGCCGCAGGGATATCCGCTTCATTGCGCCGCCTCCGGATCGTCGTATGTCCAGTGTATCAAGGTGATCGGAGCTCCAATCGGATCCGATACGATGGCCAGGTTGCCAGCGAGAATTGCCGGGTCCGGACCCAGCAGAACTTCGCCGCCCAGATCGACGGCCCTGGCGACAGAGGCTGCAACGTCATCCACCTGGACATACCCGACCCAGGTGGGATGTGATCCGGATTCAGCTGACAGGTGACTGATAGCCGCCCGCGCAAATCCGCCCTTCGCAAGGAAGAAGTCAAGCTCGTCGCCGGAGTCGTAGGCCTCGGTGATTTCGTAGCCGAACTGCGATTGATAGAACCGCGAGGCGCCTTCGACGTCCTGACTGTACAGGCTGACCCACAGCCACTCGCCGGGCGCCGAACGGTAGTCCGCGGGGTCGCCGCTGCTCGAGTCGAGCAGGCCAAACAGGGCCCCTTCCGGGTCGGCCACCACCGCCAGGGTTCCCCGGTCCGGCATGCTGCGCGGTTCCAGCAGCACGCGGCCACCCGCGGCGACGATATCGGCGACCTTTTTCGGCACCTGCTCAGTCGATAAGTAGTAGATCCAGCGACCGTAGGGCCGATCGGTATCAGTGGCCTCCTGCAGCACCACCCCCGCAACGGCGATGTTGCCCTGGTAGAAGATCCCGTAACTGCGATCCGGGCTTTCCCAGCGCCATTCCCAGTCAAACAGGCTGCCGTAAAAGCGCTTCGACGCCTCGATATCGCTGGTAAAAAAATCGGCGAAGATGAACTTGCCGCGCAGATGCTCGCCGGTAGCGGGATCGTTGAGTGCAGGCACGGGCGGCCACGAAGTGCTGCTGCCCGCGATCGATGCGGTACACCAGAGCGCCAGGGCCAGGGCGGCCATCCGGGTGATGCGTCTCATATCGATCCCGCGAAGAAATAGGTTGCCGGATACTAGCGCGATGATAACGTGACACGCAAGCTGTCGGCACATCGGCGCTGCAACATGGAGCTCAGGACATGAACACGATTGAAGATCAGAAGAAAGCCTCGAATTTGGTGAAGCTGGTTCGCGCCACGATCATTGGTGGATTCCTCGTGGTGATGCCCGCTTACCTGGCGCTCATACTCCTGGACGAGGTGATCAGGGGCCTGGTGCTGGTACTGGGCGGATTGATCAAGCCAATCACTGCTGTGCTCGGGATTGATGAGGGCGCGATCGGGTTTATCGTTGGCGTACTGGTTTTTTTACTGCTGTGCGCCGTCGCCGGAATTTTGCTGAAAACCAGCTATTCCAAACACATCAAGAGTAAAATTGAGCCGATCTTCAGGCAAATCCCCGGCTACGTATTGCTGCGCAGCATTACGAATCGCCTGGCCCGGCTTGAAACAGCCGAAAAACTGGCGGTCGGCTTCGTGGAACTGATCGAGAACCAGCGGTCTCTCTCAGCAGCGTTTGTCCTTGAAAAACACGACAACGGGACGTACACGATCTTTGTTCCCATCGTGCCAACCCCCACGGTTGGAAACATTTATGTGGTGCCGGAACAGCGGATGTCCATAGTCGATGTGCCGTTCCTGGACATGGTCAAATTCATCACGAAATGGGGTGAGACGACCCCGGCCCTGCGACAGGCGATAGCCAGGCTTTCCATTTAGGCAGTGATAGTCGAGGCGCCGCATGAGCCTTCGTTGGGTGTGTCACGCAAAAACAAACATTAGTCATGAGATACCAATTATCCGGGAGGGTTTTGGTCGAAAATTCTAGTCTGAACCCTGCTTGCCGGGATATGGCTGCCACTCAAACTAAACCGAGGCTGAATATGAACGACGCTGCTAAACCGCTTGCCGGCAAGATAGCCGGTGGTCACCTGCTCGCGAAAGCGATGGCGGATAAAGGTATCAAACGAATATTCTCTGTGTGCGGCGGCTTCATCAACCCGGCGTACATGGGCTGTGAGCATTTCGGCATCGAGGTCATCGGCTGTCGCAATGAGCTCGAAGCGGGTTTCATGGCCGCCGCGACAGCGCGGCTGACCCGGGAACCCGCGGTATGCCTGGCGGAGCCCAGCGGTTTCACCAATTACGTGTCTGCGGTCGCGGAAGCCCACTACACCGGCGATCCGGTCATTTTTATCAGCGCTTCGGCTAATTCGAACAACTTCGACAATGCCGGTTTCAAGGAAATGCCGCAGGCGGACGTGGTCGACTGCATGACCAAGTACGCCATCGAGGTCAACGATGCACAGCGCATCGGCTGGTTTTTCGACAAGGCCTATGACATCGCCATCAACCTGCCGACGGGCCCGGTTCAGTTGACGATTCCGACCAACTTTCTGTTCTCCGGGCGGGTCAGCCTGGAGCAGCCGGAGGGCGCCCGGAAATTCGACACCACGCGAAAGAAAGTGCACAAGCCCGCGCCGAATCCGGACGACATCGCCGACTTGATCGAGGCGCTCGGGCAGGCGCGCAAGCCGGTCATCATCGCGGGCCCGGGCACCTGGTTCGGCCACGCCGAAAAAGAGATGCAGGCGCTTTCCGCACGGTATGACATCCCGGTTTTCGTTCCGGTCACGCACGTGAAGCTGTACGACATGTCGCACGAGACCAACATGGGTATCGTCGACTACCACCAGAACCCGTGTTCGCGCATGATCGGAGCGGAAGCGGATCTCGTGCTGCTGCTGGGTGGCCGGCTGGACTTTCCGCTCAATTTCGGCGAAGCGCCGCTGTTCAACCCGGCGACGAAAATCGTCGCCGTCAACCCGACCGCCCGCGAACTCAGCAACAACATGCTCGTCGATACGCGCATCTGCAGCGACGTGCAGATGTTCCTCAAGGCGCTGTTGGCCGAGTCCGCTGTTTTCGACGTCGACGACGATTGGCTGGAGCGCATCCGGCAGCGTCGCGCAGAGAGCTGCGAGGAGTTTCGCCCCTTCCTGACGTCCGACCAGGAGCCGGTCCACCCCGTGCGGCTTTGCTACGAAGCGCTGATGTCGCTCGGCGAAGACGACATCATCGTTATCGACGGCGGCGATATCGCCTGCTGGTTCGAAACCGCGATCGGCCTGTGGGCGACGGAAGGGCGCAAGATCAAGGGTATCGTCAGCCCGGGCCCGTGGGAGCAGATGGGAACCGGCCCGGCCTACGCGACCGCGGCCAAGATGACGCACCCGGATGCGAGGGTCATCCTGGTGACCGGCGATGGGTCCCTGGGCCTGGCGCCGGGCCTGACGCCGCTCGAAACCTCGATCGATCACCACGCCCCGGTTACAATCCTGGTTGCCAACAACGCCCAGTGGGGCATGATCCAGGAACAGCAAAAGGCCATGTGGGGGCAGGTCAGCGCCACCAGCCTGCGCGATGTCAATTACGCGGCCATATTCGAGGGTGGCGGCGCGCATGCGGAAACAGTCAGGGCGTCATCCGAACTCGGGCCCGCCATACAACGTGCGCTGGAGAAGAATCAGTCGCTGTCGGCCCTGCTCGACGTCAAGACCCAGGGCGTCAAGTCGCCGCTGACGCAGGGGCTGATCGAGATGCGCATCAAGACTTCTATTGAGTAACCCGGGCCCGGGCACGAGCCCGGGTTTCACCCCCGTGCACGCAGATACGGATTCGACGGAGTAGACGACGATGACACACTCAGCAAGCCAACCCCTGCCGGATCATCTGTGGCGCCCAATGACCCAGCACCAGGTGCTGCGCGGCGCGGTGCCCAATACCATGGTCAGCGCCAAGGGCTGTTTCATCACGGACCAGAACGGCAACCGCTTCCTCGATGCGATCGCCGGGCTTTGGTGCGTGAATGTCGGCTATGGGCGCACCGAAATCGCCGACGTGGCCCGACAGCAGATGGCCGAACTCAACTACCTCGCGCCGATCATGAGCAGCGGCCCGGTCGTCGATTTGGCCGAGAAACTGCAGCAGCTGCTCGGCTTCGAGAGCCATGTCTATTTTTCCGCCAGCGGCTCCGAGGCCAACGAGACGGCCTTCAAGATCGCGCGTCAATACCACCTCCAGGCCGGCAATGGCGGCGAACGGCGTTTCAAGATCATCTCGCGTTACCGCGCCTACCACGGCAACACGATGGGGGCGATGGCGGCGACCGGGCAGGCCGAGCGCAAACTGGGCTATGAGCCGGGTCCGGCAGGTTTCATTCACGTGATGCCGCCGTATCCTTATCGCGGCCATCCGAAGTTGACGGCGGAGGAGCATGGCGAGGAATGTGCGCACCTGCTGGAAGAAACCATCATTCACGAAGGCGCCGAAACAGTGGCGGCCTTCATCATGGAGCCGCTGATTTCCGGTGGCGGCGTGCTGGTGCCGCCCGACAGCTACATCCCGCGCGTCCGCGAAATCTGCGATCGCCACGGCGTCCTGCTGATTTTCGATGAGGTCGTTTCCGGTTTCGGCCGGTTGGGCAAGATGTTCGGTTACGAGCACTGGAAAACCGAGGCGGACATTTTCACCTTCGCCAAGGGACTCGCAAGCGGTTACATACCGGTGGCCGCGACCGCAGTCAAGGAGCGCATCTTCGAGAAGTTCTACGGTGACCCCGCGGAGATGCAGCACTTCCGGCAGATCAATACCTACGGCGGTCACCCGGTGGCCTCCGCGGTTGCGCTCAAGGCCATCCAGATCGTCGAGGACGAGAAGCTGGCCGACAACGCCAGCAAGGTCGGCGGCTACATGCTGCAGCAATTGCAGGAAGCGCTGGCGGATCATCCGTATGCGGGCGAGATTCGCGGCAAGGGCATGATCATGGGCATCGAGCTGGTCGAAGACCGCGAGACCAAGGTCCCGCTGGCGGACGGCCAGGTCATGGGCATCGTCGGCGACTGCGTCCGGAACGGCGTGATCCTCGGCCGAAACAGCAATACGATCCCGGGCCGCTGCAACGTGCTCCTGGTGGCTCCGCCGCTGATTCTCACGGAACAGGAAGCCGACCAGATCGTGGAGACGGTGACGGCCGCTATGGGAAGAGCTTTGCAGAAATAGGGCTTAGCCGCCCTTGCGCCAGACCTTGAAGACGCCAACCGTCAGCAAGGGGATCATGAAGATGATCAGGTAGCCCCAGGCAATGGTGCCATAGCCCTTGGCGACCAGTGCCGTGATCCCGAAGCTGGCCAGGAACAGGCTGATGGCCAGGGCAGCGCCGGCCACGATGGCGTGGGTAGCCGGGCCGCCCTTGCGGCCCCGTCGCTCGATGAGCCATGCGTCGATTCGTTCGTTGACGCCCTGCAGCAGGCCAGCACAGGTCTGAATGATCATCGCAAACAGCACGATGATGTACACGACCATGAGCCACGGCGTCGCAAGTTGCCCGATCATCCAGTAGGTTGGCAGCGGTTGCTCCAGCGAAGCAGGATAGGCGGCCATGAACGTCAGGTGAAAAACCAGTGCCGGGAACACCCCCACGATGCCCGCCGTGAATCCACTGACGATGGCTTCACCCCGCGTGTTTATATCCCGGGCGCAATACAGCAGCACCGGGATGACCGCGGCAGTGTAAAGCATGTACTGGGAGCCATTGGCCAGCCAGTTTCCGCTCAGGCGTGCTGTACTGAAGGTGAGTGCTATCGCATCGTGAAACTGAATCAGCGTCATCGCACTGTAGATGATCAGCACCATCGTCAGCGCAATCATGCAGATCGACATGGACTCCTCCAGTAACGTCCGCCCGAAATAGTTCAGCGCGACGACCGCGCCAAACAGCAAGCCGACGCCTACCAGCGACGGAATGCCGAATTGGTCGTTGAGGACGCTACCGGCAGCCGAGCCATTCACTGCCAGCACGATCAGCAGCGACAGCAGGAACAGGATTTCGAACGCGATCCACCCGCGGCCGACCAGGATTTTGAGGAAACCGCGATAATCATAGGTTCGCCCCACTCGGGCCAACTCGAAACTCAGGGCCATCGCCAGGCCCCAGCCAAGGCCCGCCACGGCCAGGGCGAGGAAACCCCCAACCGGACCGAGGACGCTGATGAACTCGGCGATTTCACGCCCCGTTCCATAGGCGCCGCCGAAAATGACCGACTGAAAAACGGCGGCCGGGATCACTATGACGCGGACGAATCGGGAGGACATTCCAGCCATAGTTTTTCTGCTCCCATCGCAAGCGCGGACCAAGGGTAGCCTATCGTAGCAAGCGCCCCCGGGTGGCGTTTGTGTCGAAATGCCAGAAATTTGTTATTATGCGACAAGCTTAGCGCGGCACGAAGCGGGTTGCATGATGGAACCACTGGTACGAGCTCGGACACTGCAGGGATTCGGCGCCCTGGTCGCCGATTTGGGCGAACAGCCGGAGGCGATCCTGGAGCGCGCCGGGCTCGACATCGGGGTGCTCAATCGAACGGATGAGTGGATCCCTTTCCGGTCCGTGTTGATTGCGTACGAATCGGCAGCGCTCGCCACCCACTGCGCAGATTTCGGCATTCGGCTCTCCGGGCGTCGCGACCTGTCGTTCCTGGGCCCGCTGGTGCTGATTTTCAAATACTCGAGCGACCTGGAGCACGGCTTCGCGTCGTGTATGAAGTACATCACTGCTCATACCACGGGTTACACGCCGGTCCTGGAGGTGAAGGGGTCTGCGGCGAGTTGGCAATTGAGCATGGACGACACGCTGCGCGCCCACGCGGATCAATGGATCGAAGAATCGTTGCTGACGGCCATAAAACTCGTACGGGTCCTGCTCGGCGCGCGCTACGTGCCCCAGGCCGTCAATTGCCGGCACGCGAAAACTGAAGGTACCGACTACGAGCGATCGTTTGGCGCCCCGATAAGATTCAAGGCGCCATTCGACGGTATCATCCTGAACCGCGAAGACCTGAAATCGCGGAATCCGATCGACGACCAGCAGGTGCATCGATTCCTGCTGGACTACCTGGATTCGCGCGTTTTGCGCGCCGACGAGGACGTCGCTGCCGCCGTCCGTTCGCTGCTGCCGAAACTGATCCCGACGGGCAAGTTCTCGGTCAATGTCGTCGCCGATCAGCTGTGCGTACACAGCCGCACGTTGCAGAGGCGGCTCAAGGTTGCCGGCCTGAGCTATGCCGAACTGTTGGACGAGTGTCGCGCCAGGATGGCGCGGGATTACCTGCTGACCAGCAACCTGCCGATGGGCAACCTGGCCTACATGCTTGGCTATGCGGATCAGAGCGCCTTCAACCACGCATTCCGCCGCTGGTACCGCATGACTCCCCGGCAATGGTGCGCAGAGCACCGCGAGTGGCGCACTACGGGTGCACAGTGGCGCAGTAACGCACATCGGGCCTAGTCGCCCAAAAACAACATTTCGTCATCAAATCGCAATTTCGCCGGGGGCGACCGCAGTAGGATATAAGCGGTCCCCAATGTCGGTGTGCTTTCAATCACATAGCAATCGGCGCGGACCCTTGGGGTGGAGGGAGGTTCGCGGCAGCTTTTGCTGTCGACGTACCAGCCAATGGCGAACATTCAGCATAGGATGTTACAGATGAAATCATACAATCAGGTGTTGCTCTCTTTCGTTCTCATCGCATTGCCATTAGGCGCGGCGCTGGGCCAGGAAGGAGTTCTCGAAGAAGTCACGGTCACGGCGCAGAAACGCGAGCAGTCTGCCCAGGACATTCCCGTTACCGTCTCCGTTTTGTCGGGCGAAGACTTGCTGGATCTGGGTATCGATAACAGCAACGCCGTTGCAGACTACACACCGGGCCTGATGGTTTCATCGGTATTTGGCAAAGGCAACGTTCCGAACGTCTCCATTCGGGGTGTAGGTCTGAACGATTTCAAGGACTACCACGAAAGCCCTTCAGCGGTCTACGTGGATGAAGTCTACAAGGCAACCCTTGCCAGTCTCGATTTCCAGCTGTTTGACATCGACCGGGTAGAAGTGCTGAAAGGACCGCAAGGAACCCTGTTTGGCAGAAATGCGACGGGTGGCCTGATCCAATACGTGACCAGGAAGCCCACCGAGGATACCGAGGGATACGCGAGGCTTGGCCTGGGTTCCTTTGGCCAACTGAAGGCGGAGGCTGCCGTAGGCGGAGGGATTGGCGGCACGGTATCGGGTCGAATCTCCATGATCCACGATGAAAGCGATGGCATTCAGCAAAACGTCAATCCCGAGGGTGAAGACGCCAACCAATTGGATTTGAACGCGCTGCGCGGGCAGCTTAATTTCGATTTGTCGGACAGCGGGTCATTGTTGTTGTCGTATGAAACCGCGAGAAACGACAACAAGGGCGGCAATCCCTATCGCTACGCACCATCGTACTTTGACGCCAATGGACTGTCCGAAATCGACTATGAAAATCGCAACGTCGTCGTGGGCACGGATGACTTCAATGACGTCAACGTCAGCAGTGGTCTCAGGCTCGAGACCGATTACTCGTCCGCTACGGCCCGCCTCGATTGGGGTTTCGATGGCTTCGACCTCGTATCGATCAGCAATTACCAGGACTTCAATAAAAACTTCCTCCAGGATTGCGATAGCGCGCCGGCCCCGTTCTGCAAGACGGAGTTTTTGGCGGATACGCGGCAATACAGCCAGGAGATCCGGTTCCAGGGTGACAGCGGCGCAATGCAATGGGACGCCGGTTTCTATTACTTCAATCTCCGCAGCCAGGGATCGCAGAAACTGTACGGTCCGATTGCAGGCATTTTCTTTGGTACCGAGTCGGGAACCACAACGTACGATACCGAAACAAAGTCCTGGGCACTGTTTGGACAGCTTGCCTACGACCTTTCTGACACGGTCAAGCTGATCGGTGGTCTGCGCTATACAGACGACAAGAAAGACATGACGCAGGTTTTCCTGTTGGGTGTTGTCCCGGGCGGCATTGCATATGATGCAACGACGATCGGTGACCTTGCAAAACAGAAGGACTCGAACACCTCCTACTCAGCGAAAATCACCTGGGATGTCACTGACACGACGATGCTCTATGGCGGAATTTCCGATGCCTATAAGTCAGGAACCTTCAATACCGGATTTGGCCCGGTCCCGCTGGACGCGTACTCGGTTTTGCCGGAACATCTCACCAGTTTCGAAGCCGGCTTCAAGTCTGATTTGGCTGGCGGCCGCCAACGATTGTCAGGTGCTGTTTTCTATTACGACTATAAAGACTACCAGGCATTCGTGTTCAAGGATCTGAATCAACTGTTGTTCAATGCCGACGCCACCGTGACGGGAGCGGAACTTGAGTGGGCTGCCTTGCCCATAGACGGGCTGGAAATTTCAGCCGGCATCGGATATCTCGATACCACGGTCAAGGACGTTCAGGACGGCAGCGGCGCAATTTATGACCGGAACATGGTCCTGGCGCCCGAATTCAGCATGAATGCGATGGCTCGATACACCTGGGACCTGTCAGGCGGCAGTTCGCTGGCGGCGCAGCTCGACGGTAATTACAATTCCAAGACCTATTACGACAATCTCAATAATCCCGGAATGACTGAAGGGGCCTACGCCAAGCTCAATACGCGGCTTTTCTGGATCAGTAGCGAGGGTACGTGGGAAGTTTCGACCTGGGTCACCAACCTGACGGACGAAGAATATCGCGCCTACGCCTTTGATTTGACCGGTGATCTGGGCTATATCCAGGAAGGATGGGGCGCGCCGCGAATGTATGGAGTATCTGCCAGCTACAATTTCTGAACCGGGCAGGAAACATGCACCTGATTGCATGGTGATACAGATAGTACGCCGGTGAAGCAGTACGACCCGCGTTCCGAAGCAGCCGCTGTCGCGGCGGCCTCTTCCTCAGCACCTGTTGAGGGTGGGGCCGCCGCGCCGCCGGCTCCGCCTTACCCCTCCGCCGCCGCTACCGAAATCGCCTATGCGGAGCACCTGGGCCCGTCCATGGCCAGGTTGATGACAGCCATTGGCACGCGCATCCACTATGGCAACCGGGAAGGCGCCAGCGTGCAGGACGCCTACACCGGCAAGTGGTACTGGGACTGTCATCGCAACGGCTCCCTCTACAACCTCGGCCACCGCAATCCCGAAGTGCTGGCGGCGGTTGGCCGGGCCATGCGCCAGCTCGAAGTCGGCAACCTGTTCCTGTGCTCCGGCCACAAAGCGGCGGCTGCCGCGAAGCTCGTTGCCAGCACCGGGGGCGCGCTGACCGGCGTCACCTTCGCCGCCAGTGGCTCGGAGGCCAACGAGGTGGCGATCCGCGCCGCCCGCGGCTTCACCCGCCGCCGCAAGCTCGTATCTCTTCGGGGCAGCTATCACGGCAGCAGCTGCTTCGCGATGGCGGCCGGCGACAGCCCCGAGTACCACGAACGCTATCTGCTAGATTTTCCCGAATTCATCAAGGTGCCGTACAACGACGTCGAGGCGCTGCATGCGGCCGTCGATGGGGAAACGGCTTGCGTGCTGCTGGAAGCCAGCCCCGCACAGTTGGGGTTCCCGGAGCCCGATCCCGGTTACTTTGCGGCCGTGCGCAGGATCTGCGACGAACAGGGGGCGGTTTTCGTACTCGATGAAGTTCAGACCGGGCTCGGCAGCTCGGGCAGCTTCTGGTTATGGCAGCAGCAGGGCGTGGCCCCGGATATCCTGACCACGGCCAAGGGCCTCGGCGGCGGCATCGTTCCCAACGCGGCAGTGCTGATGGCGCCTTCGATCAAAGACTGGTTCCTGGATACCGAGTTCCCGCACATGTCGACCTTTGGCGGCAACGAACTCGGCTGTGTCGCCACCGCTGTGGTCTGCGATATCACATCCCGCCCCGGGTTCGTCGGGAACGTGCTGCGGTTGATAGAGCAGTTCCGTGAAGGCTTTGCCGATGCGCCCTTCCGGGTAAACCAGGTAGGGCTGTGCATGGGTTTGCTGTCAGATACGATGGACGCGTACGAAATGACGCGCAGGCTGTTTGACGCCGGGGTGCTGGTGCTGCCGGCGCATTACGAACCGCGCGCCATCGAATTCCGCCCCGTCCTGATCCTGGACCAGAACGAGGCGGAATCCATCATTGGCAGCGTGCGCGATGTGCTGGGTTGAGCGTTCTGACCTGTTTTAGCTATTGATTCAGCTGCCCTCGCGAGCGGCAAGTGCTTCCTTCAGGATGGGTGCGCCCAGCGAACAGGATTGGATGCCCATAGCGGTGACCAGTTGCAGCACCGCCATGATCTCCTCCTTGCTGGCGCCCTGATCCAGCGCGCCCCCGATATGCCGGCGCACGCCCGGGGCATACAGGTGCATGCAGGAGGCATTGACCGCCAGGAGAAGGAGTTCGATGGTTTTGCGGTCGAGTACGCCGGAACGTATCGGCAGCGTGCCCATGTCCATGAACTTCTCGGTCCACAGCGGATCGAATTCGGCGAACTCATCCCAGGCCGTGTTCCAGCTGCCCGCCTTGCGCATCTGATCGATAAGGGGTGTATTGCTCATAAGTATCTCCTGCTACTGTCTGTTGCTTGAATCGACACCGGCTGCGATCGCAAGGCGGTCGAACCATTCGTAAAAAGCCTTCACCCCGGTAATTTTCAGATCGAACTGGGCGCCCGCGCGGAGGCAGGCGTCAAACAGGTTCTGAGCCTGCGAACGATCGCAGGCCAACAGGAAGCCCGGGCCCTGTCCCCTGAGGTTGACCAATTGAACCCGGATGCCGTGCGAGCCGGCGGCAAAATAGAGCGGGCCCGTCATGTCGGGCCGTTCGATATCGACAGCCACCAGGCGCTGTACCACTTCCGCGGCTTGTGGGCCCCAGATTCCCAACAGGACCCAGCCCTCGGTCATATCGGAATACCAGCTGTCCGGCCACTCCGGTTCCACCGGGCCGCCCAGGTCGAAAATGATCGCCTGGCCCGGCTTCAGGCAGCCCGCCATGGCTTGCCCGTTCCACACGGCCTGGCCGGGCTTCGACAGCCCCAGTTGTGCAACAGCCGGCCCTTGCAGAATGGCCTTGGGGCGATGGCTGAGGTCGGTGAGGCCAACCCCGCAGTCGCCTTCCGGCGGCTCGAAGCTCTCGACCACCGGCCAACCGCCGTGTTCTGCTTCGACCGGCTTGCCCACCCAGGCGGGCAGCACGATGGCTCGCGTGCGCGTCATCACATCTTCATCCTCTCGCCGGCGGGATCATGGAACGGCGGCTTGGCGAAATCGGCTTCGACCTCGCGGCCATCGAACCAGAGTCTCACCTTGCCGCCCTCGCGCCAGTCTTCATGCGGCGCCACCAGCGCCAGGCCGATGGTCTTGCCGAGCAGCGGGCTGTAACGAATGCTGGTCACGCGGCCGAGCTGCCGGGGGCCATTGACCACCAGGGAACCGTCGGCGACCGGCGATCGGCCCTCGATGCTGAAGGCGATGACCTGCTCGGTGAATTCGTCGCCCGCGATCAAATCCAGAATGGGCTTGCCGACCGTCTCCGTCTTGTTTCGATTCAGCATCCAGCCGAAGGAAGATTCGAACAGGGTGGTGAAGGCGTCGGTGTCCACGTTGGGCACCACGTGGCCTTTTTCCAGCCGGCAGATGTTCAGGGCTTCGAGCCCGAACGGCCGCAGGCCCAGGGGTTCGCCCAGTTCCAGCATGCGATTCCACAGGAACACCGCCTGGCTGGACGGGCACAGCAACTCGTAGCTCAGCTCACCCACGAAGCCCATGCGCATGGCAATCACGCTGACCCCGGCGATCTCCAGCCACGCCCAGTTCAGGAATGGCAACGCGGTGTCGGAAATGTCGGCATCGGTCAGCAGGGCGAGCACTTCCCTGGCCCTGGGTCCGGCGAGGTTGATGCCGGCCCGGGTCTCGGTCAGGTTCACCATCCAGACCTGCCAGTCTTCCTCCCGGCGCCAGCGGGAAAACCACTCCTCGGTCACGGGCGCCCGGCCCGTGGTGGTGGTCACGAAGTAATCGTGGTCGCCCATCTTCAGTGCGACGCCGTCGTCGATCAGGATGCCGCCCTGGTTGCAGGCGGCATAATAGAGGATCTTGCCGGCGGCCAGGTTGTCGACCTTCTTGGTCATGACCCGGTTGAGCAGCTTTTCGGCGTCCGGCCCGAAAACCCGGAATTTGCCGAGCATGGAAACGTCACAGATGCCGGCAGCCTGGTGAACAGCGAGACTCTCGGCTTCCTGGTCTCCGAAGTCCATTACCCGCATCCAGGCGCCCATGCGGGCTGCCTGGCCGCCCTGCTCGAGTTGGACCTGATGCAGGGGCGAGCGCTGCGGGTGATCGTGGTGCCCGGCAGCCAGTGCACCCAGGGTGATGGAAGCCACCGGCGGTCGCGTGGTCGGCAGCACGCGGGCCCCCAGCTCGGGCCGCTTCCTGGCCATGAGGTGGGCGAAATTGGCCTCGCACATGGCGCCCTGGCAAGCCCCCTGGGTCGCGGTCGTGTAGCGCTT
>Ga0316190_10002503_pt1 | contig 13332 bp, 10 predicted proteins | sample Eddworburrow2_MG_FD_204929 | JGI IMG/M metagenome (GOLD analysis project Ga0316190, IMG submission 204929) | Coastal sediment microbial communities from Maine, United States - Eddy worm burrow 2 | ecosystem: Environmental > Aquatic > Marine > Coastal > Sediment | place: USA: Maine | collected... | reverse complement strand
AGACTGGCAGGCGAGGGAAACGTTGAGAGTGTGCAGCAGTTGGCACAGGCAAAGCGGATGCTGATGCCGTTCGGAATGGGAGAAACCTTTAAGTTATTCATGCAAGGCGTTAATGTTGAGAGCGCAGTTCCGGCTTACTTGGAACGATTCAACCGATTAACAGATCTGAAGCCGTCAAAGGGAGTTGCTTGACATGTGCAGGTATGCGTCAACAATCCAGCTATTATGCGATGTCAAACATGCAGCCTTGAGAGCAAAGATGGCTTGGACTTTTGCCCCCATTGCGGAGTGGCAATGATCAGTGATTCCAACGTTCCTCACCTTGGCCAGTACCGTCTTGATACCAAGATTGGTGAGGGCGGTATGGGTGTTGTCTATCAGGCAACTGATGAGAAGCTGCATCGCGAAGTTGCCGTCAAGGTACTACATCCTCATCTGCTCCAGAATGACAATCTGAAAGAGCGTTTCCGCCGTGAAGCGCGTATGCACGCTAAGCTGATGCACCCGAATGTGGTGACACTGCTCTCTATCTTTGAAGACAATGAACACATGGCGCTTGTCATGGAAATGGTGCATGGCAAGAACCTGAAAGAGTACCTTAAGGTTCACCAAAAACTTTCGCTGGTTGATCTTGTTCAGATTTGCGATTCGATCCTCTCCGGTCTGGAGTCAGCTCATAATCTGGGTATGGTGCATCGTGATCTAAAGCCGGCCAATGTGCTTATTTCCACTGAGGGTGCTGTTAAGCTGATGGACTTTGGTCTTGCTAAACCGAAGCGTGGCGATGACGATCTGACTCAGAGTGGGGCAACCGTTGGCTCCTTCCGTTATATGGCTCCCGAGCAGATTCTTAATCAACCGGTTGATGCGCGAACCGACCTCTATGCCTTTGGTATTCTTCTCTATCAGACCTGTACCGGAAAACTTCCTTTTGATGCAACTGCCAGTGGCGGTGGCGAGTTTGAGATTATGGAGAAGCAGGTGCGCGAAGCACCAGTTGCCCCGCATGAACTGTTGCCCTCAATCCCACTAGATCTCTCCGATCTTATTCTTCGTCTCTTATCAAAGAGTCCTTCTGATCGTCCTATGGATTGTAAAGAGGTTCGTGCCGAACTTCATGCCCTTCTCAAACAGGACACCCGCGCAGATTTCCGAACGGAATCGGCGGTTCGTATGCCGACGCGTACTGCTAACGAAGACACCAATGCCGAAATCGCAAAAGGGTTGCTGCGTGCGTTACTTCAGAGTGCGATCGGGGGGCTTCGTAAGGTTTCAGGTTCGGTTGCACCAGCTGTTAACGTTGTTCAAAAGAAGCTTCAGACTAGTGCTAAATTGCTACCTGTTTCCAAGCGTTGGCAGACGCCTTTGACATGGGGAGCGCTTCTGTTCTCTGTGGTCGGTGTCGGCTGGCTTCTTGTCAGTGTGCTGGATATGGCTGAACGGCCACCTTCAGCCGAATTACCAACAGAGAAGATCGCTCAGCCAGTAGTTGAAAACACTAAGAAAAAGACCGCGACAGTTAAGGCTACTGAACTAGCGGCTGAAGAGCCAAAGAAAGGTGTGGAAGCTGCGCCCAAGCCGATAGCCAAAGCCGCTCCTATAAAGAGTGTTAAGCCAAAACCAAAACCAAAGAAACCCAAGGTCAGGCCACGCTCTGCCATCGCTTCAGTAGGCCATAAGGTGGTGCGTAGCGACGGTAGTGATGTGAATCCAAAGTCACATGAATTCCTAGGAGGTAGTTATCTTTGGTTTACCTCTCTGAAGGATTATCGCTGGAAGGACAAATATCGTTCTTATAAAAAAGGTGAGACAAGACTTTATATTGATAAACCTGTGAATCTTTCTCGTATTGTACTGAGAAAAGCGAGTGTCGGTCGCCTTGATTTTAAAGGTGGCGAGGTGAGTTTAGAGGTGCAAAACAGTAGAGGTCAGTGGACAGAAGTATTTGTTCGTAAAGATGATGATGTCGATATCGCAGTCACAATCACCAAACCAGCATCGGTACTTAATGAGGTTAAGGGTATCCGTCTTCGCTTTAAGACACCTGAACCGATCAGAATTGGTCCGATTGAACTTATTCGTTGAATGCCGGAGCAGAGTTAACAGGAAGCGTTGAGTCGCTCTTGCCGGGTGGTGAGGCTCTCGTGCGAGCAGACGGTCATACCTATCTCGTTGTCAACGCTGTGCCCGGCGATCACATAGCCTTTAAACAAGTTGAGAAACGGCGCGGTGCTCTTCGGGGCGAACTCATCTCAATCGTTGAAAGTTCTCCGGATCGTGTCTCTCCATCTTGCCCCGTCGCCAGCCAGTGCGGTGGCTGTGCCATGCAGTTTCTGAATCCTGCCAAACACTCGGAAGTTAAATCCTCATGGGTCTTCGATGCGTTCTCCTCGTGTCGACATCTCCATGCAACGTATCTCCCTTCGGATCCCGTCTCTGCAGCTGCTCGTCGTCGTATCAGGTGGTATATCGGCCATGATGAGCAGGGTACGTTTCTCGGATTCCGCGCCAAAGCCAGCCACTCGGTTGTTCGTCACGATCTCTGTATGTCTGCAACGCCATCGCTCAACCGACTCAGGCAAGAGCTGGAAGGCTCCGCAGAGCTGGTCGCGCTGGACGCTTATGAATCGGTTCAGGCCATTGAGCTTGATGATGGTATTCATCTCATTCTTGAGGGCGCTTCATTCCCTAGCGGATTGGATATTCCCTTTCAGCAGATTGATGGGATGTTGCTGCAGTGGTGGCACCGGTGTGAAGGGGTAACACGCCCGCTACATAAACCAGTCCAGCAGTTTCATGATCGTCTTCCTACCGGCGAGGTTGGTGATATCTCACTGTTGGTAGGTCCGGATGACTTTATTCAGGGGCTGACAGAGGGTAATCGCCTGATGATCGAGCAGATTCTTGAATGGAGTGAAGGTTCAAGCTTCGTGGTCGATCTCTTCTCCGGCATTGGCAATCTCTCATTGCCGATTGCTGCAGCACATGGATCAAGGGTGGTGGGCGCTGAGCACAATGACGCCAGCGTGCGTGCGGCCAATGCCAATGCCAAGCGGTTGAATCTTGATGCCAATTTTATTCAGGCCAATCTGTTTGAAAACTTCAGCATCGAGCCACTTGCCGGTGCGGACCTACTTATTCTTGATCCGCCACGCCGGGGTGCGAAAAAGGTATGCTCGATGATGGGGCGTTTATTGCCCGCAAAGATCATTATGGTGAACTGTGATGTTGCCTCGGGTGGTCGCGATGGCGAGATGCTACAGTCGCTCGGTTATCGGCTGCACACCCTGCGCGCGCTCGATCTCTTCCCCTATACAGGCCATGTTGAGGCGATGAGCCTGTGGGTACGCTAATGCGGCTGTTTGGCGCGCTCTTCACACTCGTGCTTTTGCTGTTGGCGGGATGCAGCCCTGAAGCCAACGAGAACGGTGCGATCAGGGTAGGGTTGGCGAAACTGCCGATGAGTCTCGATTCGCGTTATGCCACCGATGCGGCTTCTCACAGGGTTCAGGAGTTTCTGCATCGTGGTTTAGTGAAGCTGGACGATCAATTCCTGCCGCAGCCCGATCTGGCGGCAACATGGAGCCATCCTGACCCACTGACGTGGATTTTTACGCTGAAACAGGACATTCGGTTCCATGACGGCTCACTCGTCACCGCAGGCGATATCGCTGCGACCCTGAATGCTGTACTCGATGCCTCGAAAGCCAGTCCGCTCAAGGCAGGGCTAGCCAGTATCGAAACTGTTGAAGTTCTCTCTGCCAGCGAACTGCGTCTAAGGCTTAACAAGCCCGATGCATCACTGCTGACACGGATGGAGCTCGGTGTCCTGCCTGCGTCGTTGGCAGCAAAGCCTCATTCTCCGAAGTCGATCACCGGTTGCGGTCCATACCGTCTGAAGGCGTGGAATGGCAATACCCTCGATATTGAACCGGTTACCAAGGGCTCGCTGCCAATCCGCTTTCTCGGTGTGAAAGATCCTGTCACCCGTTCGCTTAAGCTGGTGCGCGGTGAGCTTGATTTCACACAAGGGGAGCTGCCACCACATCTGATTCCTTATCTGAAGGAGCAGCAGGGGATAGAGATTCAGTATCATCCCTCAACCACATTCTCCTATATCGGTCTCAATATGCAGGATGAGTATCTAAAGGATGTGCGTGTACGCCGAGCATTGGCATTGGGTCTGGATCGCAACAAGTTGAAACAGGCGCTCTTCTCTGATCTCCCTGAGCTGGCGGAGACTGTACTCACCGCATCCCATTGGGCGGCCACAGAGCTAAAGCAAACACCCTACGACCTTGCAAAGGCCGAGAAGCTGTTGGATGAGACAGGGTTGAAGCGTGGAGCCGATGGTATCCGCTTCCGTATCGTCTATCGCACCAGTACCGATCCGACACGCTTGAGGCTAGTGACGGCTATTGCTGACTACTGGCAGAAGCTGGGTGTTGGGGTCTCCATCGAATCGTTGGAGTGGGGCGGCTTCTACGCCCGGATTAAAAGGGGTGACTTCCAGACGTTTTCATTAGATTGGGTCGGCATCACTGATCCCGACATCTACCGCTGGATTCTACACTCCGACATGTGGCCGCCAAACGGCTCCAACCGTGGCCGCTACAGCAATAAACAGATGGATGAGTGGCTGGATGCCGCAGCCATTAGTGAAGATTTGAATGAGCGCGCTCGTCTTTATGCCAAGGTGGAGAGACAGATGCAGGTTGATCAGGTTTATATTCCGCTCTGGTATCAGCCCGTCATCGCCGTCTCCGGCCCCCGCATTCGCGGCTTTAAACCCTCGCCCGATGGCAGTCTTATTTCACTGCAGAGTGTAGTTGTAAAATAATTTCACGAACGTCTGCTTTCGGCCAAAAGCGGACACTCAACTTTTCTTGCTGATTAGATGCAGGTAGCGGCCGAGGTGCAGATAGGGTTCGTGTTTGGCGTATTTGAGTTCGATGCGGACTATCTCTTCGATAGGTCTTTTGTCGCGAATGCGGCGCTCCATGTAGTCGTAGACGACGCGAACTCCAGCGCGGCTGAGTGTCTTGAATTTCCAGTGGTCCAGCCAACCCTGCACATCAGTGAGTGACAACGGGTGATAGGGGGTAAGGCCACCTTCATCACCTTGCAGATTGGCGCTCTCCGCCTTGTGCCAGTTGCCGCGAATCAGGTTGCGGAAGACCAGTGCATCCCTGTTGTAGAACATCAGCGACAGATAGCCCCCCGGTTTGATCAGACTGCTGACGTGATGAAGGGTTTTTTCGGGTTCTGCAACCCACTCCAGTACGGCATGGAAAAGCACCAGATCGAAGGTGCCGAGCTCTTTGGCTGATAGTTCCTGAACAGGTTTGTGCAGGAACATGGCTTCGCAGCCCTCGTTTTCGAACAGGATCTTCGCCTCACCGACCATCTTCTCCGAGAGATCATTGAGCACCAGTTTATGCCCTAATTTAGCCAACCTGAGTCCGAACTGGCCGAGGCCGCAACCGGCATCAAGGATGCGCAGTGATTTGCCTGTGGTCAGCTGCGGCAGCGTTTCAAGTAGATGTTCCCAGACAATGGCCAGACGTACTTCGCCTTTGGCGCTGCCATAGATGTTTTTGGAAAAGCGGTCGGTGAGGTCGTCAAAGTTGCGATCGGTTAGCGTGGAGGTTGATGTCATGCAGGTGAAGATAGCTTTTTTTCCATGATGAAGTCATCCATCACGTATCCGCCATCAATATCTTGAACGATCTCATCAGTCTTGATAAAGCCCATTCTCCTATAAGCGGCAATGGGCCCGACGTTGTGGCGGTTGACGGTTAGCCAGATTCTATCGATATGCTGCTGATGGCAGATAGATTCGATATGCTCCATGAACAGTCGCCCAAATCCTTGGCTGCGCTTCTCTTTTAAGAGGTAGAATTTACTCAATTGAAGAGCGTTGGCGGTTATGTCCAGATGAATCCCCGCATAACCGATGTTATTGCCATCTTGCTGAGCTAAAAGATAGGTGTAGCCGCTGTCGATCTGTTGGCGAATGGCACGGGCGCTTTGGAACTTTTGGAGCATGTATTGAACCTGTGCTTGGCCAATGATCGGTGTGAAATGTTCGTGCCAGATTGTGTCGGCAAGAGATTCGATGGCTGCGATCTCTGCTTCACTGTAAGCGTTGAAAAATTTTATACTTTCTCTAGCTGATGCCTGTCCTGTAGGGCTGTTCATCCGTTGGAGGATAGCGTGTCGGTTAGTTGGAACAACCAGCTTGCAATCTGCAGGCTTACGCCTATGATTCGCAACGTTGAAAAAGTGGGCCGCGGCTCGCTTTTTTTGTTTTTGGGCTGACGATTATTTGAACACCGGGGAACAGTGGCAGTGACACTTGAATCAAAAATTCATGAACTGGTTGGACCGATTGCCGAGGAGCTCGGTGTCGAGGTGCTGCGAGTCCGTGTTGGCGGGCCGGGAGCTAATCAGCTGGTTCAGGTGTTGGTAGATCGTAAAGGTGGAGTCGATGCTGATTCACTGGCACGAATTAGCCGTGGTCTGGCGCTGCAGATGGATGTGGAGGATTTGATCCCAGGCAAGTATCGCCTTGAGCTCTCTTCTCCGGGTCTGGAGTGGCCGTTGGCGACAGAGGCTGACTTTGAACGTTACGAAGGTGACTGGATCAGGGTGATTTTCAAAGAGGAGCTTGATCTCGGTGAACCGATAGAGGGTGATAACCTCGGCCCTGAGGGTGAAGGTTTTTTGATTCAGGAAGAGGGTATGGAACCACGCCATATTGCCATGAGTGATGTGAAGAAGGTGGTTCGGGCAGTCAACTGGAAAAGGTTGAAGAAAAAGTAGTTGTTAGATACGGCCTCGGGCATCCATGGGCGTAAAAGAGTTGGAAAGAGTTTTATTTTATTTGTTTGATTGGAAGAGGATAACAGACAATGAATGTTGAAATACTACAAGTAGCCGATGCAGTGGCTCGTGAAAAATCTGTTGAGCGCGAATTGGTGCTTGAAGCGATGGAGCAGGCGATTAAAACAGCAGCCCGTCGTACCTATGGTAACAAGAGTGTCGATGCCATCATTGATCGTGAAACCGGTGCTATGCAGCTGAGCCATGTTCGTACTGTGGTTGAAGAGGTCGAGGACGAAGAGAACGAGCTGACTCTGGAGCAGGGTAAAGAGATCGATCCTGCTGCCGAGATCGGCACAGAGTTCCGTGAATCACTTCCGCCAATCGAACTTGGCCGCATTGCAGCACAGACTGCCAAGCAGGTGATTAATCAGAAGATTCGTGAAGCAGAGCGTGACCGTGTTGTTGAAGAGTATGAGCCTCGTGTGGGCGAGTTGATTACAGGTATTGTGAAGCGTGTTGAGCGCGGCAATGTCTATGTTGATCTCGGTCATGGCGAAGCGGTGATGTACCGTGAAGATCTGCTGCCGCGTGAATCGTTCCGTCAGGGCGACCGTGTGCGTGCTTACCTTCGTGAGGTGCGTAATCAGCCGAAAGGCCCATTGGTATTCATCTCCCGTTCAGATGCAGGCATGGTGCTGAAGCTCTTCGAACAGGAAGTGCCTGAAATCCAGGATGGTTTAATCGCCATTCAGGCGATTGCTCGTGACCCGGGTTCACGCAGTAAGATTGCAGTAATCTCAACCGATCCGAGCGTGGATCCTGTTGGCGCATGTGTAGGCATGCGTGGTGCTCGTGTTCAGGCCGTGGTGAACGAACTGCATGGCGAGAAGATTGATATTATCGAGTGGACTGAAGATCCGGCTGCGTTTGTTGTGAATGCGCTGGCCCCCGCTGAGATTGAACGCGTTATGGTTGATGAGGAGCGTGCTACGATCGAAGTGGCATGTAACGAAGACAACCTAGCGATTGCGATTGGTCGCCGTGGTCAGAACGTACGTCTGGCGTCTGAGCTTTCCGGCTGGAATGTTGAGATCATGACGATTGCTGATGAGCAGCAGAAGCGTACTGAAGAAGTGGCAACCGCCAAGGTTGATTTCCAGGCAGGGCTTGATGTCGATGAAGATTTTGCATCACTGCTGGTTGCTGAAGGTTTCGTATCACTGGACGACCTGGCTTATTGTGCAGTGGAAGATATTGCTGCGATTGAAGGTCTGGACGCTGAGCTTGCTCAGGAGATTCAGAAACGTGCGCGTAACACCCTGCTGGATAAGGCGCTTCAGGGTGCAGAGGAAGAGAGTGAGTCCAAGATCTCTCTGCTGGATCTGACAGGCATGACCCGTGAGATCGCTGAACAGCTTACTGCGCGGGACATGATCACTGTAGAAGCTTTGGCCGATGCGGCAATTGATGAAATTGAAGACATTGAAGGCTTGAGTCGTGATGAAGCGGAAGCTTTGATTCTGGCAGCACGCGAGGCCAGCGGCTGGTTTGAGTAACGAGTCAGACTCTCTTGTTGATGAGTCTCCCGGCTCTCCTGCCGAGAGAAAGAGGGGGCTGCATCAACGCCAGTGCTTGATTTGCAGGCACAGGGCTGAGAAAAGAGAGATGTTGCGTCTTGTGGTGGACGATGCGGGAGAAGTTTGGCCCGATCTGTTCCAGAAGGCACCGGGGCGGGGTAGTTATCTCTGTATGGAGAGCGCCTGTCTTGAGCAGCTGACAGATAAACGACTCGGAGCTCTGCGTCGAAACTTTGAGGTGAAGTTGCCTCAATGCGACAGATTGATGCAGCGCTTGATTGAGGCGTTAGAGCAGCAGTTAAGGCGACTCTTTTCGCAACACCGGGCAGTTGTGGTGTTGGGAAGGGATGCGGTAATGCATCAAATGTGGAAGAGTGGCCCCTTGCTGGTGTTATTGGCTAGTGATGGTGGCGATGCTCTGCTGCGGCAGGTAACAGATGCTGTTGCGAAAAGGGCGGATTCAGGATCGGAAACATTGCTGATGCAACGTTTTTCATCACTGTTTCTCGCTGATGTTGTTGGGCGGGAGAAAGTCTCGGTGGCAGCAGTAGATATATCGGCCGTTTCGGCAAAGCTCTACCCATTTTGTGTATGGTATGAGCGGCTTGCTGACAGGGCTCATTAAAGATTTGAATTGTAGTTAGAGATCAGGGTAAAGGTACGACATGGCGAACAAACGCATCCTCGAATTGGCTAAGGAACTGGGAGTGACAGTTGCAGAAGTGCAACGCGCTGCAGTCGATAGTAGTGTGGCGGTCACTGGACCGACCAGTCTTCTTAACGATGACGACACTGCAAAAATCAAAAAGGCCTTGAAGAGTGGCGACAAAGGGGCTGCTCCTGGCGGCAAAACCCTAACCCTGAACCGCCCAATGGTTGCAGGGCAGAGTCGCCCTGGAGGCAACAGTGTAGAAGGCCGAGGTCGTAGCGTTCAGGTGGAAGTTCGCCGTCGCCGCAAGCCGGGTCAGACCGGAGGCGCGCCTACAGAGGCTCCTGTCGAAGCGGCTCCTGTTGTAAAAGAACCTGTCGTTCAGGCGAAGGCGCCAGAAGCGGCTGCCAAGCCAGTAGCCAAGCCAACAACTAAACCAGCTGAAAAGCCTGTCACCAAGACAGTGGTTACCAAGGTGGCTGCTAAACTCTCACCAGCTCAGCGTGCATCACAGGCCGTTGAAACCCATAAAACAGAAGTGAAGCGGACAACAACAGCCAGCAGAAACGAGCCTCGCCGAGATAGTAGGCCTGCTCGTCCCGCTGCCGATGCGCGACCTGCTCGTCCTGCTTCTGATGCAAGACGCGGACCGGGCGGTGATGTTCGGCGTGCTCCCGGAAATGATCCGAGACGTGGACTGGGTGGCGATGTTCGTCGCGGCCCTGGAAATGATCCAAGGCGTGGTCCGGGCGGTGCTCCTGGTGGTGCTAGATCGACAACCAATTCGGGCCCACGTACCACGATTCGTCGTGGTCTTACGCCAGCACAGATTGCTGCATCGAAAGCGCCACGTTCCTCGATTAAACAGATTGAAGCCAATATCAGCACCGAACGTGCAGAGCGTCGCAAAGAGCGAAGCAATCAGGATAACCGTGGTGCTAGACCTGGTGCATCTGCATCAGCTTCAGGACCAAGGCGTACCCCTTCCGTAGCTGTTTCTCCAGCACAGCCAGGTGAATTTCCATCAGATGCTCAGAAACGCCGTCCGCCTATGGGTGGTGGTGGCCCTGGCGGTCGTCATCAGAAGAGAAGGCTGTCGCCAGCCGAAAAGGCAGCTAAACGTGATTACGCCTCTAAACGTAATGTAGTAATGACCCCTGAACAGCTCGATCGTCAGGCGCGTCTTGCCCGTGGCGGCCGTGGCCGTAACAAGATGACCATCACCAAGGACGATGCTGATTTCGTGACACGTGAAGTGGAGATCACTGATCCAATCGTGATTTCCGAGCTTGCCAGCCGTATGGCGATCAAAGGCAGCGAAGTGGTTAAGAAGCTCTTTGAAATGGGTTCAGCTGTGACAGTCAATGAGAGCGTTGATGCTGAGACTGCTGTATTGATTGTTGAAGAGTTTGGCCATAAACCAAAGGTGATCAATGAGGCTGCTGTGGAAGATGTGCTCGTTGAAGCGATCGAAGAGGATGATGCCGATCTTTCGCCTCGTCCGCCTGTCGTGGTGGTGATGGGCCATGTGGATCATGGTAAGACTTCCATTCTCGATGCTTTGCGTAAGGCTCATGTGGCCGACGGTGAAGCAGGTGGAATTACCCAGCATATCGGTGCCTATATGGTGAAACTCGACAGTGGTGAACGTGTGGTCTTTGTTGATACACCGGGTCATGAAGCATTTACCGGACTGCGGGCTCGTGGCGCCAAGCTGACCGATGTGGCTGTACTGGTTGTTGCTGCTGATGATGGCGTGATGCCGCAGACAGTGGAAGCGCTGAATCATGCGCGTGCTGCCGGTGTGCCGATCATTGTGGCGGTTAATAAGATGGATAAAGAGGGTGCTGATCCGGACAAGGTGATGCGTCAGCTCTCCGAACATGAACTTGTCTCTGAAGATTGGGGCGGCGATACCATTTTTGTTCCAGTCTCTGCGAAGACAGGACTTGGCCTTGATGATCTGCTTGAAATGTTGGCACTGCAGACCGAAATTCTAGAATTGAAAGCTAATCCTGAGCGTCGTGGTCAGGGTGTTGTCATTGAGTCTCGACTCGATAAAGGACGAGGACCTGTGGCAACTGTACTTGTTCAGAATGGTACCTTTAATCAGGGCGATACGGTTGTGGTTGGCACTGTCATGGGTCGTATCCGTGCCATTGTCGATGAAAACGCTGTACAGCATAAGACGGCAGGGCCATCGATCCCATTCGAACTGATCGGTCTGGAAGAGGTTCCAGAAGCAGGTCAGGAGATCGTCTATGTGGAGAACGAGCGACAAGCGCGTGATATTATCTCTTACCGTAAAGAGAAAATTCGCCAGCACGGTGAAGCCACCCACATCAAAGCGAGCTTTGATGATCTATTCGCCTCTGTTCAGAGCGGTATGGCTGAAGTTCCGGTGCTGATCAAGGGTGACGTGACAGGCTCCGTTGAAGCGATGGCTGAATCACTGGTTAAAGCCGGAACAGAAGAAGTTGAAGTGAAGGTGATTCATAAGGGTATCGGTGGCATTACCGAGTCTGATGTGATGCTGGCATCAGCTGCCAACGCCATCATCATCGGCTTTAACGTTCGCCCTGAAGCTAAGGGTAAGAAGCTGGCTGAGGCCGAAGGTGTTGATGTTCGTTTCTATAAGGTGATCTACGATGCCATTGATGACATCAAGGCAGCGATGGCTGGTAAACTCTCTCCTGATGAAGTTGAGAAGGTAACCGGTAGTGCCGAGGTTCGTGATGTCTTCCAGGTGCCGAAGGTTGGCGCCATTGCGGGTTGCTACATGACCGATGGCTATGCAGTGCGTAATTCTCACGTTCGGGTACTGCGCGATGGCGTGCTGATCTATGATGGTGTGCTCGAATCACTCAAGCGTTTCAAAGATGACGTGAAAGAGGTTAAGACCGGTTACGAGTGCGGTATGAGCATTGAGAAGTTCAACGATGTGAAGGTAGGTGACAGCTTCGAGTTTTACATCATTGAGGAAGTTGCTGCGACGCTCTAGTGAGTACGCGTAGACCCTCATCCTCTGGCAAAGGTCGTCTGCAGACGGATATTCACCGCCTGCTGACGACATTGATGCAACGTGAAATCGATGATCCCAAATTATTTGGCGTGACCATTACCCGCATTGAGCCATCAAAGGCTAAGCAGGGGATGAGCATCTATGTTCATCGTATGGAAGACGCTGATCCGAAGGATATTGTAGATCGCCTCAACAAGATGCTTCCTCGCTTTGAACATGAGCTGCGACGTGCGCTGCCTAAAAAACGTTTTCCATCACTGCGATTCCGTTGGGATGAAGCCTTTGATAAGAGTAGCTCTGTTCTTGAAGTCCTCAACCGGCTGGAGCGCTCTTGAAGCCTTTGATTGTTTCAACGAACTGGTTACCGGTTGTTAATGCTCTAAATGATGCCAATGGCATTGTTCTTATTACCCATAAAAATCCGGATTCGGATGGTATCGGTTCACAGCTGGCGCTATTCCATGCGCTCAAGCGCATGGGTAAGCAGGTGTGGATTCATAATCTTCATCCTGTCCCTCGCATCTGTCGCTATCTTGAAGGTTCTGATGAAGCGGCTTTCGGGGATGTGTTTGAACACTCTGATCAGGTTGATACCATCATTTCGCTTGATTGCGGAGCCAAGTCGCGACTGGGCATGTCCGATTCTTTTTATGAAGGAAAAACCCTGATCAATATTGACCACCACGCCAGCAATATCGGATTTGGCGCAATCAATATTGTTGATGCCGATTATTGTGCAACGGGAGCCATGGTCTATGACCTGCTGATTGATCTTGATATCAAGCTCAATGCTGCCATGGCATCAGCTCTTTATGTCGCACTTCTAACAGATACAGCAAGTTTCAGGCTTTCGACCGTCAGCGCGGATGTCTTTCGTATGGCTGCAGAACTTGTTGAGGCAGGAGCTGCCCCCGCAGCGGCTTCAAAGGCTGTATATGGCAGCAACAGTCATGCACGTGTCGAGCTTTTGAAACTATCGCTCGATACACTGGAACTTCACGATGATAAGCGCTCGGCATGGCTCTATGTCGACGAAGCGATGTATCAAAAAACATCTGCTGACAGTGAAGATACAGAAGGTTTTATCGATTATGGCCGAGCGATTGAAGGCGTGATGATTACCGTTTTCATTCGTCAGGAAACAGATACGCAATGGAAGCTTAGTTTCCGTGGTGTCAGTGGCATTGATGTGGGTGCTCTTTCAACCAAGCTGGGCGGTGGCGGTCATCGCTATGCTGCTGGCTGTACCCTCATTG
>Ga0316190_10002502_pt1 | contig 13335 bp, 10 predicted proteins | sample Eddworburrow2_MG_FD_204929 | JGI IMG/M metagenome (GOLD analysis project Ga0316190, IMG submission 204929) | Coastal sediment microbial communities from Maine, United States - Eddy worm burrow 2 | ecosystem: Environmental > Aquatic > Marine > Coastal > Sediment | place: USA: Maine | collected... | reverse complement strand
TTGGGTTCACCGGCATCTTACGGCCTTGGCACGGTGTCCATCTTTTTCTTGAGGCATTTGCCGCAATGCACAGCGAACAAAAAAATGTCACGGCACTTATTGTTGGCGACGGGCCGTCCTATAAGGAGCTGAAAGAGCTTGCTGCTGCGCTGGGCATTTCGAACCAAGTTTGTTTTACCGGCAGGGTTGAGCATGATGAAATTCCCGGTTTGCTGGCCGCCTGTGAGATTGCTGTCAGCCCGCGCGCAACTTTTTATGCGTCGCCCATGAAAATATCGGAGTACATGTCAACTGGACTGGCGGTGATTGCTCCTCGAATGCCAAATATTGAGGATTTAATTAACGACGGGGTGGACGGTTTGCTTTTCGAGGCTGAGAATCAGGACTCTCTCAAAAGTAGAATTCTCGAACTGATTACAGATGAAAAAAAACGACTATCAATTGCCAATGCGGCTCGTGAACGAATACTGTCGAAAGGCTCCTGGCAGCATATTGCCGAACAAACGTTGAGTTTTTCATCTTAAGTTGAGTTCGGTGTAGACGACTGCAAAACTACCATGTCCGCTTTAGTTATTTCATACAATGACAAATCGGGTTACCTCAAAAAATCGCGGACTTCGCTTAAAAAATACTCCAGAAAGAGCGCATTAACAGCTATAAGTTAGCGTCTTTATCTTAAATTAATTTTATCTTCAATGAACCGAATCGAGAGAGTAGGGGCGCCGGATTGCCGGTGTTAAAACTAACCAGTCTCTCTCGTTAACGTATGGACAATTTAAAATGCAGGTTGACGAAAAAGACGAAAAATTTCTAAATTATAAAGCTCAAACACAGCAATACGATGCCAAAGTTCCGATTTTTGCAAATCACTATGATGCAATCAAGCGTGAATTGGAGCGGAGCGGCAATTGGCGTGAAGATGCAAGCATTCTTGACATCGGTTGCGGTCTGGGGCTTTACGCAGAATATTGGCAAAGCCGCGGGCTAAAGGTAACCGCCGTTGATTTAAATAAGAAGCTTATTGACATAGCGAAAGAAAGCGCTGAGAAAAGAAAGCTTGAAATTGATTATTTTGTTTGCCCTGCGGATGATTTGCCCTTTGCGGAGGAACAATTTAATATCATCTTTGCCAATTCATTGTTAGAACATGTTCCCGGATGGCAAAAACATCTCGAAGAGTGGGTGCGAGTTCTTTCTCCCGGCGGTGTTATTTGGGTGGAAACCAATAATACTATTTGCCCGTTTCAAAAGGAATTTCGCTGGTTGCCGTTGTATAGTTGGTGGCCTCGACCTCTGAAACGAATTGCAGAGAATCTGGCAAGAAATAAATTTCCCGCTTTAGCGAACTATACACGCTATCCCGCGATCAACTGGTTTTCCTATTTTAAACTAAAAGCATTTTTCGTAAAACGAGGTCTGACTGTAAGAGATCGTTTCGATGCGATGGATTCCAAAAATATTTCGGCAGTCAGGAAAATCCTTCAAAAAATGGCTCAACGAAATAAACCGGGTCGGGTTTTAGTTTACTTGTTAACAACTTCTCTGATCGTATTTGCGCATAAAGATAAGTAATGAGCTTCCCCGTCAACGATGACCTTTATAGGGGGAGTATGTTGGTTTTCATTTTGAGGCTGACCATCTTCTTCGCCTCGCCTGAATCAGCGATATCATGTTAGATGGGGGCGCGAAAATTATGATGTGGCGTTATCAAAGTTGAGAGCAAAATGCATATAAAAATAAAAACACTGACGATATACGATGAAGTTTCTTTTCTCCAATCTACATAGAGTTGTTGTATATAGTTTTTGTATATAGCGAGTTTTATCGTTTTACAAATGTTTTTCCCTATGCTTGCTAAGAGATGTTTGGTTTAACCTGAACTATCCATGTTTATTCTAAAGCGCAAAATCCAGTCAGGGTTGTTGGGCGCGTTGACTTTAAATAGCGACGTTGTTCAATGTAATGTGTTTGATCTCGATTTATGAATAATCCAGGGTCAGGAAATTATTTATATTTATTTTGGAGTGGTAAGCAATGAGACTATTAATATACGCGTTCGCAATGATTTTTGCATGCGCCGACTCAAGCTCAGACGCCCAAGCGCTGATCCAAGATGACGCCCAGGCGCTATTTGAAGATTTTGAAACACCGGAATTAGTTGCAACCAATCCCGGCGAGAGTGAGCCGGATAGAAAATATTTGTGGAGTCAATATGCTGAAGGTGGAGATCGCCCCGGATTAGCCCGACTGACATCTGACTACAGCTATAATGGCAATCAATCAATTTCGGTCACTATTACGCCTGGTGCAAAAGGTGATTTTTATCTGCAATTTCGGCCGACTGTCGGCAGCGTTAAGACCTATGCCAGAGAAATGAAGCCGGAAATTGAATGGAAACTTGATTACTTTGACCGGATAAAATTTTGGGTTTTGTTGCCGTCGACTTTGCCAAAGGCTCCACTGGGGCAAAAAAATGCTCAGTTTGCCACATATACACGTTCTCTGGCAACGCCTACCAATACATATGAAAGTGAAAACGGACATTGGTACCATCATTATAATTTATTTCCAACGGGTCAGTGGCATCAAATAATTGTCGACTTACACCCGAATGCTCAAAGAGGTGTTGCGGGTCGGCTTGAACTTGGAAATTTGCCATACCCGACTGGCGATGCTGGTTATAATTATTTTGATGTTATAACCCGTTTTTATATGACAGTCTATTATAAGGCGTCTGAGGGCTTGCCTTTTCCCGCCACGATGTATGCTGATTACATGGAGTTTTATAAAGAGCTAAGTCCTGAAAATATCGATCAGGTTTATAGTCTGCATGGGGTATACGTTCCGTCGGATAATAAAGTGGTTGTCGGCTGGATGCGACACAAAGAGGAAAACAAGGTTAGGCATGAAGTGCGTTATGCTTTTCAAAGCATTCATGAAATCGGCTGGAGCCAAGCCACACAAGCCCCTGATGGCATGGTGAAACCGGAAGGCTGGGACGGTTATAACGGAATGGAGTGGTCAACATCGCAAATTGACCTCAAAGGACGTTCACATATTTATATTGGCATAAAACCTGAAAATGCCACGTTGTTCAGGCAAATAGAAGTTCCAATTCGAAACGTGAGCGGTGAACTGCAGGAGCCACACTTATTCGAGGGTGAACCTTTCGGCTCGTTGCCGCCTGGCGTTCAATCTACTGATTTGTCCTTAAAAACAGATGTTGATTGTGATTGTCGTTTTGATATGGAGGCAGGCAAAGATTTTGATGCGATGGCAAATACATTTAGCACCACAGACGGAAAACTTCATAGCGAGGTTATTGAGGGGCTTCAGGATGGCGCTGAATATGCATATTATGCCCGCTGCCGTTCACGGGCGCAGGTTATTGCCAACACTTCTGACTATCTGATTTCTTTTTCGGTTGACGAATTCCCAACCTCAATTACTGAGACCGACCCTGATGTAACCCCAACCAGCATCGTGTTAAATCAAAATTATCCCAACCCTTTTAACCCGCAAACCAAAATATCTTTTTTTTTACCTACAACACAGGCTGTATCTCTCATGGTTTTCGATCTGTATGGTCGGCTTGTTCGCACCCTTTTGAACAAACAAATAGTGGCGAAAGGTCTACGGGAGGTGTCTTGGGATGGCCAAAATAGTGACGGTCGACTGGCGGCCAGCGGCATTTATATCTACAGGATGTTTTTGGGGAATCAGGCAATTAGCAAAAAGATGTTGCTTCTGCATTGAGTGGATTGTAAGTAAACTCATCTCCTGACAAAGTGCGGCAAATTGATTGATCATTTGTCGATGCCATCCTTTGAGGCGACCCCTCATTTCTCCATATTTGTTAAACCGGCTCACTGCATTTGCTCCAAAAGGACAAATCGCATGGTCGCGCTAATTTTTTGCGGCGCAAAAATTAGGTGGTCGCTGTGTTGCGCCGGGTCGTTGTATGCGGACAACCTGAAAAATAGTGATAAATAGTTTAATGAAGTCTAATAATTTTAAACCGGGTTCTTTATGAGCGCAACAGCTGTATTATTCATTTTGGTTTTTTTCGCTGCTCTGCTTTTGTCATTCCTGAAACATCCAAAATACGGCTTGTTTGCCTATTTATGGGTATTTTATAACCACCCGCCCTCGCGCTGGTGGGGGCAGACCTTACCTGACTTGAGATGGTCATTGTTAGCGGCGGTCGTGACTCTGATTTCGGTAATAATCTTTAAAAGAGCAAAAAAAGTAAAGTGGAGCAGACAGTTCATTTCGATATCCCTTATTTTATTTGCATTATGGCTTTGGATAGAGAATTCATGGGCTCTTGATACCAAACTGCACCAGGAAGGCTGCATTCTTATTACAAAATATGTTGTGCTCAGTTATCTTTTTTTTACAATTGTCGAAGATCTTTCAGTCTTACGTTTTATTGCATGGACACATGTAACGGGGTGTTTTATTTTGGGATGGATTGCCAGAGCGGAAGCAGGAGGGGGCCGCCTTGAAGGTGTAGGCGGGCCGGGAATCGACGACGCCAATACTTTGGCTATGCAACTGGCAACCGGCGTTGTAATGGGAGGTTTTTTGCTTTTTATACAATCAGGATATAAAAAGTGGTTTTCGTTGCCGGCCTTGGCTTTCATTCTAAATGGCATTATCCTCGCCTCAAGCAGAGGCGCAATGTTAGGCTTGGTCGGAGGCGGTTTTGTCGCCACACTGTTTTCGCCGACCAAAATTAAGAAATGGCTTTTTATTGTCATTCCTTTAGCAGTAGTCATGCTTAATTTTCTTGCGCATGATATTTTTTGGGAGAGATGGAGCTCGATATGGGAAAAAGATGAAAGCGGCGAGTATGAAGAAAGCGCTCAGTCGCGTTTTGTGATAATTAAAGCCGGATTGCAGATGGCAAAGGACTATCCCCTCGGCGCCGGCCACCGCGGGCACAACCTGTTGAGTCCTAAATATATTCCTGAGGAATATCTTGCCGGGAATGGCATGCGAGCCGCCCACAATACGGTCATGGCTGTTTTGGTTGAATTTGGGTTTGTCGGTTTGGCGCTTTACTCTTTTCTAATAATAGGAACAGGAATAGACTTGTTGAAATTGTGTAAAATTAAGTCAGAAAAAATTCAGATCTATGCGATTATGCTGCTCACGGCATTCTGCTGCTATTTCATTGCAGGCCAGTTCTCTAACTATATCAAGGCCGAGGTTTGGATTTGGATTGTGGGTTTAACCCAGGCGCTTAAGAAAATCCACATCACCGCAAATGACTCTCCCGGCCTTGCCCAAAACCCTGGAAGACAAGTTTATTACAGACATGGATAAAATATTACGGCTCTGTTTATGATGACTACGGGCAATTTTTTTTCAAAAAAAAAAGCTGTTATCAAACAATATTTTGAGAGATGGAAGAAACGGCATTTTTTCTTCACCCCACATGAAAATCCTGACTTAGATCTTCATGTGGGAGAAGCTGTACAATGGCTATGTCGCGCCCAGGATTTTGGTCAGGATAGTGGCGTAGCATACGGAACTGAATTTGGCAAGGGTTTCTTGCCAAGTTACCCGGAAACAACCGGTTATATTATTCCAACTTTTATTCGACTATCAAATTATTATAACGAGGTTTCGTTTTTGGATAGAGCCAGAGCAATGGGAGATTGGGAAATAGCCATTCAGTTGGATTCCGGCGCTGTTATGGCGGGGAAAATAAACCCAAACCCTTCTCCAGCCGTTTTCAATACCGGACAAGTTATTTTTGGCTGGAATCGTTTGTTTAAAACAACCGGGGAAAAGCGGTTTGTCGACGCCGCAATAAGAGCCGCCAACTGGCTTTGCGACATGCAGCGCAGCGACGGCAGTTGGTATGAAGGAAACTCCCCGAATGCTCGTAAAGATACAACCGTTTACAATGTTCGGACAGCCTGGGCGTTAGGCGCTATCGGGAAAACAGTTGGCGAGGAGCGGTTTGTGCAAGCGTCGCTCAAGAACGCTGAATTCGCAATTTCTCAGCAAAATGGAAAGGGTTGGTTTGCGAATTGTTCGCTTGGCTATGTTGACACACCTGAAGCTCCGTTATTGCATGTATTGGCCTACTCCATGCGAGGTGTGCTTGAAATCGGGCTGCTTTGCAAACGGTCTGATTTGGTCGCGGCCGCCCGAAAAATTGCAGACTCACTCATTGTTATAATGACAAACGATGGTTTTTTGCCAGGAAGAATAAATGCGAATTTCGAAGGCGTGCTAGATTACTGTTGTTTGACTGGAAGCGCTCAAACTTCCATTGTCTGGGCAAAACTATTTGCTAAAACAGGAGATGATCGCTATAAAAAAGCTGTTTTACAAGTTAATGAATATCTTATGAAAAGGCATGACATTTATTCTTTGGATGACACGGTAAGAGGCGGGCTTGCCGGGTCATGGCCAATTGATGGCGGATATGGTCGTTACAAGATACTAAACTGGGCAACCAAGTTTTTGGTGGATGCATTGCTCGAACAGAAGGAGATGGGGTAAAATGGGAAGCATTGCTGAATGGAAACGCCGCACTTTTCCGCGCGGGATAAAACGAAAACTGAGCAGATACGCTAATATTCTATTCAACCGAACCACCAAAAAAGGATTTCGGAATTTGATTGAAAGGTTGGAAATAGATCGAGGCGCGGCAATTTGTATTCATAGCCGGTTAAGCGCTTTGGGGCATATCGTCGGCGGTCCGCAAACGATAGTCGCGGCGGTTCAAAGCGCTGTGCGCGATTCAACCATTGTTATGCCGACATTTCCTTTTGTTGGGCCTGTGCGCGAATATCTGGAGACAAATCCTATCTATGATCCCGAAAAGAGTCCGTCGGGCAGTGGTTTGCTAACGGAAATATTTCGCTTGGCGGAAGGCTCGGTAAGAAGTCTTCATCCTTCGCATCCCTGTGCGGCAAATGGCCCGGAGGCTATTCGTTTAATGACCGGAACCGAAAAGTCGGAGACACCGTTTGGCGACAACTCTTCTTATGGGCGCTACTGTTTGCAGGAAAATGCAGTGCAATTGCTGATCAACACAAATAATACCAGCATTGTGCATCGAATTCAGGAATTGGTTGACATGCCTTGCTTATTTGAACCGGGCTTCATGGAGGCCAAAGGGATTGATAAGAAAGGCGAACTGCGCACTTATCGACTGAAGGCGCATACGCCCGTGTTGCCGGCGTTTATTGCGATGCCTGGCGACCAGGGAGTTGAGTATTTAGGCTACGGCGAATATTGTTTGTATTTCCCCGAATATTCAAGACAACGGGCGCACCGAAAAGTTTCCCGCAATAATATCGATTTTCTCATCGCGCGCCATGAGCAATTTCTTAAAGATGAAGTTTATCGAACCGTGACCAGAGGTGATGTTGAAATAATAGCCATCCGCGTCAAACCGTGGTTTGATAGAATCTGTGCGGATATTATTGCAAGCATTAAAAAAATGCCTGAAGCCTATACCCTCGAAAATTTATCAAAAGCCTTTTCGCTTGGTCAGTTGAAGAGAGAATGAGACGGGGGAGCCACAGCCATCAGGAAACAGCTTTGGTCGTTGGGTAATAAACTGTTTACTGCGTAGTGCAGCTTTTTACTAACGTCCCCCCCAATATACCACAAAGTCAAAATCTGCGACCCGGTTGAATGAAAGATGTCTCCATAACATCAATGATCAACAGAAGTCGGTTGGCTGCCGATGTTGATTGAAACCAACCAGAAATGGCAAAGCGTCCTGAAATTAGAGAGAATCAAAATAAATGAATGACAACCAATATGGCTCGATGAAACTAAAAATACTAAATGTTGTCGGGGCTCGTCCCAATTTTATGAAGGTGGCGGCTTTGATGGATGCTTACAAAAAGTATCATGAAATCGAAGCAAAAATTGTTCATACCGGCCAGCACTATGATCAAAAGATGTCAGACACCTTTTTCAAGGAACTCGGAATTCCGCAACCCGATGTTTATTTGGGAGTCGGTTCTGGCAATCATGGCGAACAGACTGGGAAAATTATGATCGGTTTTGAACGTGTGCTACTTGCAGAGCGGCCTGATTTGGTCGTTGTGGTCGGCGATGTCAACTCAACGATTGCCTGTGGTTTAGTCGCCGTCAAGCAAGGCGTTAAGCTGGCGCACGTTGAGGCCGGCTTGAGAAGCTATGATCGTGGCATGCCGGAAGAGGTGAACCGGATTCTTACCGATCAAATTTCCGACTATCTTTTTCTCTCGGAAAAAGAAGCGGAAAAAAATCTTCACAAGGAAGGAATTAGCCTTGAAAATGTTTTTTTTGTCGGTAATGTGATGATTGATACGCTATATAAACACCTGCCGCATGCGCAAAAGTCAAATATTCTGGAGCAACTTGCTGTAAAACAAAAGCAATATGTTTTATTGACACTGCATCGGCCAGGCAATGTCGACAATATCGAGACATTTACAAATATCATTTCCGCTATGGAAGTGTTGGAAAAAACAATGCCAATTATTTTTCCTGTTCATCCGAGAACGAAAATGAGAATGGAAAATTTTGGTTTAATGGACCAGGTAAACGGCATGACTAATTTGAAACTCACTGAACCATTAGGTTACATTGAGTTTTTACGCCTGATGCAGGACGCTTGCCTGGTGTTGACTGATTCTGGCGGCATTCAGGAAGAAACCACAGCCTTGAAAACACCGTGCCTGACTTTGCGAGAGAATACGGAGCGCCCTTCAACCGTAACCTTCGGCAGCAATCAGATTGTCGGCGTCGACCGCGACCGTATTATCGCAGAGGGTCAAAAAGTCTTGGCCGGCAAGAGCAAGGTAAGCGGCGCGCCGGAATTGTGGGATGGAAAGGCCGCTGATCGGGTTGCCGAAATATTACTTGAGCAAGGCTTGAAAAACAGACGACAGGGGTAAAACAATGCAGCAGATAAAAAAAATACAAGATCAGCTCAGTTGGCCGTTTGCGCTAACCATTTTAGTTTTCGTTGGCGTCGTTGTTCTTTATTGGCCGGCAATCAATGAATTTATCTATGATTGGTCTAATGATGACAATTATTCTCACGGTTTTTTAATCCCGTTTATTTCCGCTTATTTGCTTTGGCAAAAGAAGGATGAACTCATCTCAGTTGAAAAGAAAGTCCAACCACTTGGATTGCTTTTTTTGCTGAGTGGATTAGGATTAAATATTCTCGGCACAGCCGCAGCTGAGTGGTTTACGCTGCGCTTCTCCCTGATTTTGGTCTTATTGGGGATTGTTATCTTTTTGTGGGGTTTCAAGCTTTTTGCCAAAGTATGGTTCCCAATCGTATTTTTAGCCTTCTCCATTCCGCTTCCCTATACGCTGTTTCGCACCCTTACGTTTCCATTGCAACTATTCTCAACCAAAGTAACTGCGGCAATTATCTCAGGCTTGGGCGTGCCATTGCTCAGGGAGGGCAACATTATTCATGTTCCCGGATATTCCCTGGAAGTGGTTGAGGCATGTAGCGGCATGAGAAGCATCATCACCCTTTCGGCGCTTTCTGCAGTTTTTGCGAATATGAGTTCAGGGGGATCGGTTAGAAAGATATTTGTCTTTTTTCTGGCGGTGCCAATTGCCGTCATAGCCAATGTTTTTCGTTTGCTGATCACAACTATCGGTGCAATGGTGGTCTCTCCATCATTTGCAAAAGGTTTCTTACATGATTTTTCAGGAATGCTGGTTTTTATCATAGGCCTGACCTTCTTTTTTATGGTTAATTGGCTGATGAGCAAAATTTTTCCAGAAAAGTCTTCAATTATTGCCGCCTAAAATCAAATCATCGAGGTATACGGTATGAAGAAAGTACAACCACAGCTTATTGTGTTATTTTTGATTGGCGCATGCTTTTTCTACACCAATTCTATAAAAAGCAGATCCCAACAGAGCGGCGCAAATGTAAATTTAAAAAATATACCATTGGAAATCGAAACCTGGGGTGGTGTAGAGTTCTCTTTTGATGAGAATGTTTTGAAAACACTGAAAGCAGACCAAGTCATGAACCGACGTTATATAAATGAAGATGGCAAGGAAATATGGCTTTATATCGGTTATTGGGATAATCAGAAGTATGGCGCGCAGCCTCATTCGCCAATTCAATGTTTACCTGGCAGCGGTTGGAATATTGAAACGAATGAAATTTCTGAATTGCAGGATGCCAGCGGAAAGTTTCCGGTTAATTTAGCGGCCATTTCCAACGGCGACATCCATCAGCTAATGCTCTATTGGTATCAAACTCAAAGTGGCCATTTGGCCGAAGAAGTCTCTATTAAATATGACCTGGCAAAAAATGCATTATCAGGTAAGGCAACCAACGCTGCTATTATTCGCATAACAGCTTCTGTCGGTGGTGGGAATAAACAGGAATACCTGGCTCTCTTACAGGAATTTTGGCTTTCAATCTCTCCGCACATCAACCAGTTTTTGGCCATGTAAGAACCGCTCGGCGCCGGAAACTCAATTTCTATTTGTCTGAAATGTGTCGGAGAGTCGAATGGCATTTCAGCCCGCAGGCTTTACCTCATAGAAAAAGGATGACTTCCCCTGTATGCAGCCTTATATAGCCCCTTTTCTCGTTTATCTCGCCTTTAGTTTCGGCGCAGACTTTTTTGATTTTTTCCCCGACAGCAAGCTTTGGGTTTATCCGATAAAAACAATCGCTGTGGCGTTGACGCTTTGGCATTATCGCAAAACCTATCGCGAATTAACGATAAAAGTAGAAGCCAGCTCTATTTTCAGAGCAATTATAGTGGGAATACTCGTTTTTGTGGCATGGGTGGCGCCAGACAACTTATATCCACATCTGGGCTCTTCGCAGTATAACCCTTTTGCTTTTGAAGACGCGAAAATCAGCTGGTTTTTAGCGATTTTTCGCATTGCCGGCGCGACGCTCGTGGTGCCGGTTTTTGAAGAACTATTTTGGCGTTCGTTTTTAATTCGCTGGATTGTTAATCCTGATTTTACAAAAATTAAGCTCGGACATTTCACATGGTTTTCATTCATTATTGTCACTGTTTTCTTTGGCTTTGAACACAACCGTTGGCTTGTGGGCTTATCCGCCGGCGTTGCCTATAATTTACTTTTATATAAAGAGAAGAACATTATGCCGTGCATTGTTTCTCATGCAATAACAAATTTTTTGTTAGGCCTCTATGTCCTTCAGACACAAGAATGGAGTTTTTGGTAGCTCTCCGTAGCGTCAGGTTTGAGATGAATTTGACCATCGGTATTTTTGATAATTGAACATTGTTTGACCAATAATTGCTCAGCTGTTTTTAGAAATGGCAGTCAGAAATGCTTGCGCTTTTTTTGTTGATAGTGTAAGTGGTTTGTTGCCAGAGGTCATTTTGATGCGTCAAATCATGTTGATTGGCATAGAAAACGTCAAGCCTGCGTTTTGCTGCGTTAAGTCAATACGTTTAAAATAGTAAAGGTCGCACTCACACAAGTGAATGCGACCTTTTTTTTTGCTGCGCTGCATATAATTGATATCCGGCTCTGAGGCGCGATATTACTTTGAGACGTACATACTAAATTGAAAATAATTTGGATAGTGTGTCAGGTGCGGTTTTTCTCATCTCGCCTTATCGGGTCTTGGCTATTTGCGCGTGTCATTATTGGCGATCAATTTTTTCTCTACCAAAATATTTTGACGATGCCCGAATTAACGGCATGCAGAAAGACTGTTGTTCTTATAAATTACGCAAGTTTCGCGCTATTGTTTTTCTTACAAAGGCATACGAGATAAATATTGCCGTAAATTTATAAATTATAAAACAGATAAAGATGTGTTCCATTTTGATCTGTTTTGCAATTAGATTAAAGTTATCCATTCGTTTCAATTTTTTTGTCCGTGTATGAAAAAGACAAAAACACTTTTCTGTCTGATTCTCAGGAACTGATTCTCAGGAAGCAAACACGAATTATAGGCAAAAAGAGAAAAATCCGTGTCCATCAGTGTTAATCCGTGGCTAATAGTGATGCTTTTACAGAATTATTTGCTTACGACTTTCCCGTTTTGAATGCTTTTGACGTTATTTGCGTAAATAGAATAGAAACAAACTGTTATATATTTGAAAACCCTTTTCTTATTAAGCTCTCCGGGCACAAAAAAAATGTGCGAAACTTGCTTAAATTATCACTTACTGATGGTTTTGGTATCATTCTTTTATGAGAACAGCAGAAAAGCAGAAGGAGCTGGTTAGGGCAACTGTCCAATGTTGTTATCTTGTCAGTATTCCTTACAGTGCTTATAAGATGTTTAAGAATAGGTGTTTATTGTGTTTTTATTTGAGCTGCTTGTTGAAAACCCTTACACTTGTAATAAATTAGCGGTTCACGTACTTTCCTGTAAAGTATTGTAAACAAATAACTTGCAGTGCCTATGTTTTTTGGCATAGGTTTTGATATGCTTGATGCTGAAAATAGATAATAAATCAACTTATGGTAAACAATTAACAGGAGCTAAATTATGAAACGTTTTATTTTAGGTATGAGTCTTGCGGTAACTGTCATGTTTATGGGTTTTGCCTCCTCGGCAAGCGCCTTGACTTTGTGGATTACCGATGGTTCAAACTTTGTCAGTATTACCGATGGTGGCGTTGGAGATATTGATGGCGACGCTGGCGAGCTGGCGTACAATGGCACAGTTGGTAATTTTAATATTATTTTCGGGGGCGGCTCCAGTAAAACCGTAGCAAACCCTGATCCTACCATGGATTTTGGCGGTTTTGTGACAAGCAATACATCTGGTGGTTTTCTCAGAATGTGGCTAACTGACACCGACATGAACAATGTTGTGCCTTCAATTACCGGCGCAGCCAGCGCAACGATCACAGGGGCGAGTGATGTAATTGCGTTTAACGCATATTGGCATAAAAGCAACGAATTTGGCGGTACATCTTCTAATGATTTTATTGCCGGTTCCACCCCGGGCGGCGGTTATCTTGGTGGGTTTGGGCCATTCAGAGCTCCTGGCGGTTTTGCAAGTAATTCTGCCAGATTCAATGTGCCTGGCAACCCTTTTGGTATGACTTTGACAGCTGTGATTTCTCATACCGGTGCTTCTTCCACAAGTTTTAACTTTGCTACTTCTGTTCCAGAACCAGGCACAATAATTTTATTGGGTCTTGGTTTTCTGGGCATGGGCTTTTACGCAAGAAAACGTCAAGCCTGAGTTTTGATGCTTTAAATATATACGTTTAAAAATTTCGAGGTCGTATTCACACAAGTGAATGCGACCTTTTTTTTTGCTGCGTTGCACACGATTGATGTCCGGTCTGAGACGCTAAAATTATTCTTGAGCCGTAC
>Ga0316190_10002501_pt1 | contig 13337 bp, 18 predicted proteins | sample Eddworburrow2_MG_FD_204929 | JGI IMG/M metagenome (GOLD analysis project Ga0316190, IMG submission 204929) | Coastal sediment microbial communities from Maine, United States - Eddy worm burrow 2 | ecosystem: Environmental > Aquatic > Marine > Coastal > Sediment | place: USA: Maine | collected... | reverse complement strand
AATCAGCGCATCAGGCCCCATGGTGATCACCGGTTCCAGATCGGCGATGAAGGTCTTAACCTTGGCCCCATGGGGCATCAGGTTGCAGGTGAGGTAGAACTGCTTGCCCAGGGCATGGGCCTCATCAATGCCCTTCTGCAGATTATCCTCCCGAAAGTCGTTGTTGCGCACCCGCATGCTGTAGCGTGGCAGGCCCGCATAGACCGCATCCGCCCCATAGGCGAAGGCATAGCGCATGTTCTTCAGAGTTCCGGCCGGGGAGAGGAGTTCGGGGGACTTCATGGACTTCATGGACTTCATTGGGACAACCGCTAGTAATAATGGCGCCTATTGTACCCGCCTATGGCACCACAGGCTAAACCTCCACCATAAACCCGTTCCATACCCTTGCGCTGAGTAGGTGTATCCCGTATAAATACGGCTGCTTATGCCCTGGCCATAACCTGCCAAGCGTGTAGGGCGGACTTCAGTCCGCCATGGCCGACTGAAGTCGGCCCTACAGGGCATCAAAAATCATTACCCATTAATAAACACAATCAGGGACGACCATGAAACGAATAGGGATTGTTTGCCTTCTACTGCTACTGCCCCCCGGCATCAGCCAGAGCACCACCCAGCAGGAGCTACAACCCGCATCCAGCCCTGTGGACCTGGTTACCCTTGAACGTTATCTGGCCGAGCATCGTTATCAGGCATTGATCCGGCTCATGGATGGAAGCAGCGCCCAACAAAACTACCCGCCACAAGCCTATTACTATCTCGCCCAGGCCTATCGCCTGCGCCGTCACAAGGGTGATGACCTGCTGGCCGCCCGCGCCTATCGCCGCGCCATCCGTGCCGAGCCCAACTTTGCCCTCGCCTACCGGGACCTGGGCATACTGCAGATGAAGGCAAACCGAAAACAGAAATCCCTTAAAAACCTCACGACATATCTCGAACTGGAACCAAGCGCAGAGGATCGCTTCCAGATTGAGCAGTACATCCGGCTGATCAGTCGCAGATAGCACCTTTAACCTATTAGCAATCTGGCAAAGAGGGAATTGACCCACAGTCAATAGAACCACCGGGTTAATCTCCTAACAAAATAGACCGTATAATACGCGGGCACTGTTCAAATCATTTCTCACAAGAGAATAGAAAAGACCCCATGCCCGAAGGACCAGAAATTCGACGTGCCGCCGATCAGGTATCGGCCGCCATATGCAACCGAGTAGCAACCGAGGTTGTTTTTGGCCACAGCCATTTAAAGCGCTTTGAAAAACAGCTAAGCGGCCAAAAGATAAAGCGGGTCGAGAGCCGGGGCAAGGCGATGCTGATCCGTTTTGTCAATGGGCTCAACATCTATAGTCATAACCAGCTCTATGGCCGCTGGCATACGGTGCCTGCCTATGAGTTTCCGGACTCCAGCCGCCAACTGCGGCTGGCCATCCACAATCGCAAGCAGTCCGCCCTGCTCTACAGCGCATCAGACATCGACGTGATTGCGGATGACAAACTGGGCGAACATCCCTTTCTCAGTAAGTTGGGGCCGGACCTGTTGAATGACCGACCCAGCCGCAAACAGATCATGGAACGTATGTTGTTACCGAAGTTCAGGCGCCGACAGCTTGGAACCTTGCTCACCGATCAATCCTTTGTTGCCGGCCTCGGCAATTATTTGCGGTGCGAGATTCTGTTTGTGACAGGGCTACCGGCCAAGAGCAGGGCAATGGATCTTAACCAGGAGAAGATCAGCCAGCTGGCCTACACCATTGTAACGATGCCCTTGCAGTCCTATAAGACGGGCGGCATCACCAACGATCTGCAACGGGCACAAATGATGTTAGATAAAGGCGCAAGCTTTGAGGAGGCACGCTTCTATGTCTTTCGCCGCGCCGGCAAGCCTTGTTATCGTTGCGTCACGCCAATTGAAAAGATAGCCACCGCGCAACCGCTGTATTACTGTCCTAGCTGTCAAGTCTGAGCAGCCAGATACGAACCTTTACGGCTTGCTTAATAAACGACGGCTCTCCAATGGAAGCAGACCTCGGCTGCTGGTAGTTCAATCGGCTCTTCAGTGCCAGGAGCGGCCGTTCAGATATATCGCAAAGGGTACTGACCCCTTTTCTATGCCTGTGATACTTTGTTGGCAGTGGTGGTGTTAGGCTTGGTCGTGTGGGTATCTGGCGGCATTATGATGTTTTCGGCGTAGTCCGCTTGGCAATAATATGCCCAAGCAATCCGTCGTCCATATCTAGCCAGCAATCCGCGCTGGCTCTACATTGCCTGAGGAAACGATCCAGTTCCGTGTTTCATACGATATATACGCCGATGCGAGATCGCCCGCCATTGTCATGTTCGGCTTCGAGTCGGGTACGGCGATGGCCACGGTGGTGGGTGTGCTCATCGAGATGCCCATGATGCTGATGGCCGTCCGCGTGGTCAACCAGCCCCGGGGTTGGTATGAACGCCGTTACGGTGTGGTGCCTTACGAGGAGTGTTGTCCAAGCGATGTGCACATACACTCACACCACTAGGGCAAATGAGAAAATATGGAGGAGATGATGCTAGTCGACATTATTAACGCCGGACTACTGGCCCTCAAGGATTATGTAGCGACCCATGTGCTGACCTGTCTTGTGCCCGCCTTTTTCCTGGCCGGCGCCATGGTCACATTTATCCGCCGGGAAGCGGTGCTCGCCCTTCTTGGCGAACAAGTCAGCAAGCTGCGTTCTTTTTCCCTGGCAAGCGGCTCCAGCTTCCTTATTGCCGCCTGCTCATGCACTGTCATTCCTGTTGCCAGCGGCCTCTATTATGCGGGAGCTGGGATCGGGGCGGCGTTTATAGTCCTGTGGGTTGCTCCTGCGGCCAACGTGTTGGCGCTGACCTATACCGGGATGATTCTCGGGACCGAAATGGTGGTCGCACGCATTATCGCCGCGCTCCTGATGGCCTTTGCTGTGGGGTGGGTAATGACCTTTGCATTCAGGGTAGAGGCAAAGGAAAGAGCTGCGTCAGCCCCGAGTCTTCAGGACGCCGGAAGTATCATTGAAAAACGCTCTATCGGATTGCTAGTCCTGCTTATCCTCACACTTTTGGCGCCCAATTATCTGGTCACATCCGGCCCCTACTGGCAAAAGATAATCGTCTGGTGCGTCATGACGCTGGTCTCCGGCGTCTATGCGTGGCGCACCTACAGCCGGGAGGAGATACAGCGCTGGCTGGTAGAAACATGGTGGTTCGTCCGCCTGATCATGCCGCTTTTACTGATCGGCGTTTTTATCGTCGGCATCATCGGCTTCCTGCTTCCCGAAGCCTGGATTAGGGATTGGCTGGGGGGCAACGGCATCGTCGCCACCTTCCTGGCAACGCTGCTAGGAGGCTTCAGTTATTTCGCTACCATGACAGAGGCACCCTTCGTCCACACACTGATGGAGAAAGGGATGGGCCAAGGCCCGGCCCTGGCGCTGCTACTGACAGGCCCCGGGCTTAGTCTGCCGAACTGGCTGGCGATTGCCCGGGTTTTTGGTATCAAAAAGGCGTTGGTGTATGTGCCAACTCTGATAGTTCTAGGAACACTGATGGGCTGGTTATACGGTAACTTTATTGTGTGAAGGAGAAAAAAGATGAAAATTCAGATCGCAGGACCCGGGTGCGCCAAATGCCAGGCCACTGAGGCTGTCGTACGCAAGGTGTGCGCCGAGATGGGAGTAGAGGCCGAGATCGAACATCTGACCAACCCTGCTGAATTCGCCAAGCTGGGGGTAATGTTTACTCCGGCAGTAATCTTCGATGGCAAGATAATCGAATCGGGTCACGTGCCGTCGGAAGAGAAGGTGCGACAGGCTATCTCACAGCACAACGCTTGACCGTCACTGGTCCGTGGGGATCATCTCACAGAGTCAGGCTGTGGAGGCTGTGATTGAAACCAATTCAGATTATTAGTCACGTTGCTTGTGAACAGCCGGGATACCTTTGTGAGTATCTTAACAGGCAGGGAATACCGTTCGAAAACATCAGTATTGAGCGCGGTGATACAGTACCAACGCTTACCGATGATATCTCAGGCATTGCGCTACTGGGGTCTCCCTTCAGCGTCAATGACCCATACCCATGGATCGCTGATGAAATAGCCCTTATCAGGCATGCTGCGCAACAGGATGCCCCGGTTCTGGGTATTTGTTTTGGTGGGCAGCTGATAAGCAAGGCGCTCGGAGGTACGGTTCGTCCCTCCACCAGTATGCAAATCGGTTGGGACAATGTGCGAATGACGCAGCAGGGCGAGAATCTATTCGGCAAGACCGATATGCCGGATAGTTTTGAGGCCTTCGAATGGCATGGAGAGGCCTTCTCTCTTCCGCCAGGCAGCAAGCTACTCTTTTCTGGAGACTGCATCAAAAACCAGGGGTTTCTCTTGCGCAATTGCCTTGCCCTACAGTTTCATCTGGAAATTACGGATACCATGATCCACGAATGGATGAACCGCTATGCGCATTGCCTGGACAACTCTTCCGGCTGTATCCAGAGCCGAGATCAGCTACTCGGAAACATCGGTGAACGACTGGTGGGGCAGCGCAGGGTTGCGGACAAGATCTTTGCCTGGTGGCTGGACCGGGTGCACGAATACAGCGCGGGATTGCAGGAATGAATCATTCGGCGCTAACGATGATGATTACAGTAAGTAAGCCAGCGGCCAGCACTAACAGTGTGAATTGACTAACCGTCAAACTGACGGCCTGGTATCTTTCCCGAAAATGACCCTTTTCGGGAGAGTTTTTCGCCCAGAGCCCCCTTTTCTGGGGGATGCGGGAGGCCGGTCTGGCAGCCCTTGCCAGCCACCTTTTTCGGGAAAGCCCCCCCAAATCGTCTGCCGGCCCAACGTCTCCTTAGTGTCGTTTTGAGACTAAAGCCAACATAGTTCTAATGTCGGCTCCGAGTATTGAACGGCCGTTCACTGATATTTGAATGAAGGTCAGATTGGAAAGTATCGACGATGGTATTACGGCCCTATCGGGCAACACTCCTCATAGGGCACCACACCATCGCGGCGTTCATACCAACCCCGTGATCGATTTACCACCTTTACCGCCGCCAGCATCACCGGCACCTCAATCAGTACCCCGACCACCGTGGCCAATGCCGCCCCCGATTCGAAGCCGAACAGGGCAATGGCAGTAGCCACCGCCAGTTCAAAGAAGTTACTGGCGCCAATCAGCGCGGAGGGACCTGCCACGCAGTGGGGGGAACGCACCCAGCGGTTGAGCAGATAGGCGATACCGGAGTTGAAAAAGACCTGGATCAGGATGGGCACCGACAACAGCAGAATGATCAGGGGCTCAGCAATAATCTGCTTGCCCTGAAAACCGAACAGCAGCACCAGGGTGGCCAGCAGAGCCGTTAATGAGACAGGCCCCATGCGTTTGATGGTTCTCTCCAGCCGCAGATCACCCCGCTCTCTCTTAAGCAATGTACGCCGCCACAGGTTGGCGATAACCAGGGGCACCACGATATAGAGCAGCACCGACAGCAGCAGGGTATCCCAGGGTACGGTAATAGAGGACAACCCCAGCAGCAGACCCACCAGGGGTGCAAAGGCGAACACCATGATCACATCATTCAGCGCCACCTGGGACAGGGTGTAGTGGGGCTCACCCCGCATAAGGTGGCTCCAGACAAACACCATGGCGGTACAGGGTGCCGCCGCCAGGAGGATCAACCCGGCGATATAGGAGTCGATCTGCTCCGCCGGCAACCAGGGTTCGAACAGCACTCCGATAAACAGCCAGGCCAACAGGGCCATGGAGAAGGGCTTCACCCCCCAGTTGACGAACAGGGTCACACTTACCCCGCGCCAGTGCTTGCCAACCCCTTTGAGGGCACCCAGGTCAATCTTGAGCAGCATGGGGATGATCATCAGCCACACCAGCACTGCCACCGGCAGATTGATGTGGGCAATCTCAATGCCTCCAACGTTCTGAAAGAGGCCCGGAAACAGGTGCCCCAGACCGATGCCGGCAAAGATGCACAAAGCCACCCATAGGGTGAGGTAGCGTTCAAAAAGATTCATCTCGCTAGCTGTTTTCTTTTCTGTCGTCATGAGTTCATCTATCTGTTCAGGTTGCAATAAGCAGCCCGTAGGGCGGACTAGCAAGGATTGCTCCCAGCAATCCTTTTGCATTTCCTCCATCCATGGAGGTCAAGTCCGCCATGGCCGACTGAAGTCGACCCTACAGACCCATCTACACAGCGCGAAGACGCGCAAGCAAATCGGTCACTCGCTGTCGTATTTCATCCCGGCTATTACGGAACACCACCATGATCGCCTCCTCACTACCTGTCGCCTTGGCAGGATCACTCAGGGGCCAATGCTCCTTACAGATACCGGCTGGCAGTGCCGGGCAGTGCTCATCCGCATGACCACAGACGCTGACCAGATAATCAACCTGGGCCAGCATCTCCTCCGTCAGCCGGGTGGACTCCTGGCTGGAGATATCCACCCCCGCCTCCTGCATCACCATAATGGCCCTGGGATTCTTTCCGTGGGCCTCGATGCCGGCAGACTGCACTTCCAGCCGGTCGCCGCCGAGCTGTTTGGCCCAGCCCTCGGCAATCTGGGAACGACAGGAGTTGCCGGTACATAAAAAGAGTAGATTCATGAAGAAAATCCTTGGGGGTCAGGCGCAACAGGCCGAACCGGGGCGATTGGGCATCTGTGACAGGGCCGCCCGGTCATCACAGAAGGGCTCTAGTTTCGAGACTCCAGTGGATGTTTCCTCAATCACCCGGCCCATCCACTCGGGCAGATCCGGGTGCAGGCGATAGTAGATCCACTGCCCCTGGCGCCGGTCCAGCACCATCCCGGCATCTCTCAGGGCGGCCAGATGGCGGGATACCTTGGGCTGAATCACCGTGAGGGCATGGGTAAGTTCACAGACACAGAGCTCCCCTTCCTGGCGCATCAGGAGCAGGCAGCGCAGGCGGGTCTCATCGGATAGAAGCTGAAAAAGCTGGCTGGGTGAAGTAGTCATGGGAAGCATATATACGCCAAGTCGTATATATGTTCAACCATATGTTTAATGACCAAACCATATATAGCGTTTAGTTCTTGCTAAATATTCTTTTATTATTTTTGATTATATATGCCTCCTGATACAGTTCCCCTCAATTTTTTCAGGGATTGTCACAAAAGACAGCGATTACGGTGGACTGGACCTATACATTATCCGGACTGGGGGTAGGCTTCCTCATAGGGCTTACCGGCGTGGGCGGCGGCGCACTGATGACGCCACTGCTGATCTTTGTCTACGGTATCCCATCGGCCATCGCCGTGGGTACTGACCTGCTGTTTGCCGCCGTAACCAAGGCCGGCGGGGTCTGGAGCCACAACCGGCGCGGTAACATCGAATGGCGCATCATGGGCCTGCTCTCCCTGGGCAGCGTTCCCGCCGCCCTGCTCACCTCCCTTTTCCTGCATCGCAGTCGGCAGGGGGGATTCGATCCGGAGGCCCTGATCAACTTCAGCCTGGGGATCGCCCTGGTCCTCACCTCCCTGGTCCTGTTCAACCGCCACCACATCCAGGCATTTGCCCAGAAGCATCTGGATAAAGCCCCGGTCTGGCTACGCGACATCCGCAATGCCTTAACCGTCCTTGCAGGCATCATCCTCGGAGTGCTGGTAACCCTATCCTCCGTCGGTGCAGGCGCCCTGGGCGCCGCCATCCTTACCTTCCTCTACCCCCGCCTACCCACCATGCGTATCGTCGGCACCGACATCGCCCACGCCGTACCCTTGACCGCCATCGCCGGCCTGGGGCACTTCAACATGGGCAGCGTTGATCTTTCCCTGCTCAGCTCTCTGCTGATGGGTTCGCTGCCTGGTATCTACCTGGGTAGCAATGTGGGGGCCAGTATTCCAGAAAAGATCACGCGACCGATATTGGCGACGGCGATTTTGTTTATTGGGGTTAATTTTCTTCTTTAAGGGGCTTGGGCCTCATTCTCCTGTGTTTTGTATGTGCGCCGGTGGCACGGCTTAATTTGATACAGGCTCCCGCGCCCCAGCGCACACCCCAATCCCACCCAACGATTAAACCACCCCCCTCTTCCAGTGGTATCATGCCCCCAACCACTAGCCACTCACCGGTTCCACAGCAATAAAGGCCACCACCCTTGTTTTCTGACTTTGATCTAGATAATCGCCTGCTCAAGGCACTTGATAAATTGGGTTTTCAAAAACCCACGCCCGTGCAGACCGCAACCATTCCGCTGGCTATGGATCATAAGGATCTGCTGGTCAGCGCTGAAACGGGTAGCGGCAAGACGGCGGCCTTTCTGTTGCCAACGCTGCATCAACTACTGAACAAGCAGGCACCACAATCGGCTAGCCGTATGCTGATCTTGTTGCCGACCCGTGAGTTGGCGCGGCAGGTGATGAAGCATTTCACCCAAATGGCTGAGTTTACCCATCTCCAGGCTGCCTTGATCACGGGTGGCGAGACCTTTAAGTTTCAGCGCGCCTTGATTCGCAAGAATCCAGAGCTGATTATCGCCACCCCTGGGCGCCTGCTGGAACACCTGGGACATGGCACCGTGGACTTAACTGATCTTGAGTTTCTGATTCTGGATGAAGCAGACCGCATGCTGGATATGGGCTTGAGCGAGGATGTACTGAATATTGTCAGATGCTGCAACAGGGAGCGTCAGACCTTGCTGTTTTCAGCGACACTCAATCATCGCGGCCTTTCCAGAATCATGGAGGGGATGCTGCATGAGCCGGAGACCATCAAACTCAGCACGGTAAGGGACCGGCATCGTAATATCCAACAGCAGATCGTGTTGGCGGATGATAACGTTCACAAGGAACGTCTGGTGGCCTGGTTGCTGACCAATGAGAAATTCGAAAAGGCCCTTATCTTTACCAATACCCGGGCCCAGGCAGACAGGCTGGGGGGTTGCCTACGCACCCAGGAACAGCGCGTTAACGTGCTGCATGGCGAGGTAATGCAGGATGACCGCAATCGCATCATGCAGTTGATGCGTCAGGGCAGTATCAATGTGCTGGTGGCCACAGATGTGGCGGCCCGTGGGCTGGATATCAAAGGGGTCGATCTGGTGATCAACTTCGATATGGCCAGGAGTGGCAAGGAGCATGTGCATCGCATTGGGCGCACCGGACGGGCCGGAGAAGAGGGGCTGGCGATCTGTCTGATCAGCCCACAGGAATGGAACCTGATGTCCAGCATTGGGCGTTATTTAAAGGTTGAGTTCGAGCAGCGGACCATCAAGGCGCTGATCGGTAAGTATAAGGGGCCGAAAAAAACCAAGGCATCCGGCAAGGCGGCGGGCTCGAAAAAGGCAAAGGAAAAAAAGAAGGCCAAGACAGACAAAACCAAACAGCGCGCTCGAAGTAAAAAAGAGGTTGGTAAGCGGCGCAAGCCTGCTACACAAAGCCGTGATGATACTGTCATTTCAACGGGCTCCAAACCGCTGACCAGGAAAAAGGCATAATCCATGGATAAGGAGATATTATTGGAAAAGGAGGACCTGGTACGGCTGGCCAAAACCAGCATGCCCTTTGGTAAATACAAGGGAGCCCTACTGATTGATCTGCCGGAACCCTATCTGCTGTGGTTTGCAGACAAGGGGTTTCCTGAAGGCAGGCTGGGCATGCTGATGAAGCTGGCCCTGGAGATCAAAATCAATGGCCTGACCCATCTGATCGAGCCACTGAAAACCCGGCCTACACTCCACTGATGGCCCTTAAAGCAACCATCTTCAAGGCCGATCTGCAAATTGCAGATATGGACCGTAACTATTACCAGCCCCATACCCTGACCCTGGCGCGCCATCCCTCCGAGACGGATGAGCGCATGATGGTGAGATTGTTGGCCTTTGCCCTGCATGCGGATGAGGCCCTGGCTTTTACCAAGGGCCTAAGCACCGATGACGAGCCGGATCTCTGGCTCAAGGAACTCAGTGGCGAAATTGATCTATGGATTGATATCGGTCAGCCGGATGAAAAGCGTATCCGTAAGGCCTGCGGTCGCGCCAAGCAGGTGGTGATTTATTGTTTCAGCAGCCGCAGTGCGACCATATGGTGGGAACAAAACAGCAGTAAGTTACAGCGTTTTGATAATCTCAAGGTGATCAATATCCAGAATGACGCCAGTAAACAATTGGCCAAGCTGGCACAACGCAATATGCAGTTACAGTGCAACATACAGGATGGTCAGGTCTGGCTGGGGGATGATGCGGAATCCGTGCCGGTTGATCTGGCGGAATGGAAATCATAGCCTGAGGCGCCGTGCGGAATCGGGACTATGCTACCCACTAAATTGTACTAACTCAGGGTTGAGTTTCCCGGCCTTTTATCCATACTCTTTCATATGCATAAAGCGCTAATCGTTGACGATGACCATATGATCCGCATGTACCTAAGGGTCATGCTGGCAGAGCTGAATTTCCATGACATTCATGAGGCCGGCAATGGAGAGAAAGCCATCAAAATGGCCGAGCAGCATCAGCCGGAGCTGGTACTTCTCGATATCAATCTCCCGGATTGTGATGGCATAGACCTATTGGAAAAGTTACGCACTCTCATCCCTGACAGCAAAATCATGATAGTTAGTTCAGAGGCCACGGTTGATCGCATTAAAATGGCAACAGACCGAGGTAGCATAGGCTTTATCGTTAAACCCTTTAGTGCCGCAGTCGTCTCCCAGAAAATCGCATCCATAGTAAAAGGTGACTGAGCTGCAGACCTTACTCCTTAACACCCCGTTTATAGATGATGTATCCATTCAAAAAATGATTGAGCAGCTGATCACTGCACTCTCGATAGTTTTTGTGTCCTTCCTTGCGGAAGATGCCAGACAACTCTGATTTTTTTATCTCATAACCGTCGTGTTCAAAGATCTTGATCATATCGAGCTCTTTGAGATCGAGGGCAATGCGCAGCTTCTTGATGATTTCATTATTGGTCATGGTGGTAATTATTTCTTGCGTCGTTTTTCGGTGGCAATCTGTACGCTGATCTCCTGATCGAGAAACGGCTTGCCGTCCTGTTGCAAGGCGCTTTCTACTGAGATTTCCTGGGCAAAGGTGATAAAGGCATAGCCTTTGGGCTCCTTGCTTTTGCCATCCAGCGGCAGATGAACCTCGGTGATTTCACCATACTCAGCAAAGCGCTCTTTCAGCAAGGTATCCGTAACGCCCTTACTGAGATTACCCAGATAGATTTTATTGTTTGGCATGGAAGCCTCGTATGTTCCTAAAGTCGGGACAGTTATGATGGGGCGGAGGTCTGTTTTGGACGGGATAGCGTCCAGACGTTGTCGACCGGCCACTCGGTTTGCAAATAAAGTGCCTCAACCTGTTGCCGTGCCCAGGGTGTCTTGCGCAGAAATTTAAGACTGGAGGCGATGCTTGGATCACTGGTGAAACATTTGATCTTGATGCGGCGACCCAGCTCTTCCCAACCATACTTCTCCACCAGCCGGGTAACTACCATCTTCAGTGTAATGCCGTGCAGAGGGTCCTGGGTAGAGGCTTTACTCACTCGATCCCCTGCCGGCACTGTTTCCCGTGTCCTGTTTGGTTTCAGCCTTTTTCACCCGGATCTTGCTGCCGGCCACATCCTTGCCGTTAAGGGCCTTCATTGCCGCCTTGGCCTCACCCTGTTTGGGCATCTCAATAAAACCAAAGCCCTTGGAACCACCGGTCACCTTATCCATCACCAGGGCGCAGGACTGTACTGTGCCCTGGGCCTCAAACAGGGCTCGAAGCTCGGCCTCTGTGGTGGTACGGGCGAGATTGCGTATCAGAAGCTTCATGATGCCTTGCTATTGTTGGTGATCTCCAACCCCTGGCTGTGCAGGTAATCATCATAGCTGCCGCTGAAGTTGACGACACCGTCAGCTGTCAGCTCGATGATACGGGTTGCCAATGATGAGACAAACTCGCGGTCGTGGCTTACGAACAGGAGGGTGCCAGGGTAATTCTCCAGTGCCAGGTTGAGCGACTCAATGGTCTCCATATCCATATGGTTAGTCGGCTCATCCATTACCAGGATATTGGGCAGTTGCAGCATCAGCTTGCCGAACAGCATGCGTCCCTGTTCACCACCGGAGAGGACCTTGAGCTGCTTTTTGATATCGTCCTGGGAGAAGAGCAGTCGACCCAGGGTGCCACGAATCGCCTGCTCGTCATCCGTCTCCTGTCCCCACTGGCTCATCCAGTCATACAGGCTTGTTTCGCAGGTAAAGTCTGCCGAATGGTCCTGAGCGTAGTAGCCGATATGGCTGTTTTCCGACCATTTCACAACACCATTGTCGGGCGTCAGATCACCTACCAGGGTGCGCAACAGGGTGGTTTTACCGATGCCATTGGGGCCGATGATGGCGACCCGCTCACCCACTTCAACTGTCAGATCAAGGCTGCTGAAGAGTGACTGCTCCTCAAAGCCCTTGCTCAGGCTGTTGATCTCCAGCGCCAGGCGAAAGAGCTTTTTCTCCTGATTGAAGCGGATGTAGGGATTTTGACGACTGGAGGGTTTAATCTCATCCAGGGTGATTTTATCAATCTGTTTGGCGCGGGAGGTGGCCTGCTTGGCCTTGGAGGCATTGGCGGAGAAACGGCTGACGAAGGTCTGCAGCTCGGCAATCTTGGCCTTCTTCTTGGCGTTGTCGGCATACATGCGCTCGCGGATCTGGGTGGCGGCGGTCATGTACTCGTCGTAGTTGCCCGGGTAGACCCTCAGCTCACCGTAGTCCAGGTCGGCCATGTGGGTGCAGACGCTGTTCAGGAAGTGGCGATCATGGGAGATGATGATCATGGTGCTGTTGCGCTTGTTCAGCTCACTCTCCAGCCAACGGATGGTGTTGATATCCAGGTTGTTGGTGGGCTCGTCCAGCAGCATGATGTCAGGATCGGCAAACAGGGCCTGGGCCAGCAGGACCCGCAGCTTCCAGCCGGGGGCGATAGCGCTCATGGGGCCGTTGTGCTGTTCCAGCGGGATATCCAGCCCCAGCAGCAGCTCTCCAGCCCGTGATTCCGCGGTATAGCCATCCAGCTCGGCAAACTCGACCTCCAGGTCGGCCACCTGCATGCCGTCTGCCTCACTCATCTCCGGCAGGGAGTAGATGCGGTCACGCTCCTGCTTGATGGTCCACAGCTCGGCATGGCCCATGATAACGGTGTCCAGCACCGTGTATTCCTCAAAGGCGAATTGATCCTGGCGCAGCTTACCCAGGCGCTCGTTGGGGGCGACACTGACCGAACCGGAGGTTGGCTCCAGGTCGTTCCCCAGGATCTTCATGAAGGTGGATTTACCACAACCATTGGCGCCGATGAGGCCATAG
>Ga0316190_10002499_pt1 | contig 13345 bp, 10 predicted proteins | sample Eddworburrow2_MG_FD_204929 | JGI IMG/M metagenome (GOLD analysis project Ga0316190, IMG submission 204929) | Coastal sediment microbial communities from Maine, United States - Eddy worm burrow 2 | ecosystem: Environmental > Aquatic > Marine > Coastal > Sediment | place: USA: Maine | collected... | reverse complement strand
AGCGGGAACTGGCCGCGGCAGTGACCGGGGACCTCGAGTCCGTCTACGGGCCGACCGTGCGGTGGATCGTGACCACCGGCGAAGACGCCATGGCAATGCTCAATGAAGGCGTCCTCGATATGACCCTTTTTCGGCTCTTTGATCGTCACATCATTCGGATGCCCACCCTCGCCGACCGGCGCGAGGACCTCCCCCTCCTCGTCGTCCGCCTCCTCGAGCGCATCGGCGCGGAGCAGGGGAAGGAAGTCAGAGGAATCGAGCTGGAGACCTTGAATTCAGTACTCGAATATACCTTCGACGGGCAGATGACCGAACTGTTGGGTGAGCTTCGGCGGCTGGTGTCGGCCACTCCGGATGGGGAGATGGTTCGGGGAGTGGTCCCACGTCTGGCCTCATTCGGACGCGGAAGACCGACCGATGACACCGAATCCATCTACACATCGTTGGTGAACTGCGATGACCTCAAGGACGTGATCCCGGGAGTCGAGCGACTCATCATCGACAGGGTGCTTCGTCGCGTCAAGGGCAACCAGAGCCAGGCCGCGAGGACCTTGAATCTCTCTCGTGGCGCCCTCATCGCCAAGATCAAGGAGTACGAGATCGAGGACTATCGGGCGTTGCGCCGCAAGGGCTAGGAGCGTGTAGCGAATAGAATTGGCGGCGCCTTTCGGGTGTCGTTTGGCCCGAATTTCGGCGGATTCTTGGCCCATACCACCAGTATGAACCCGCGAATCCGACGAAAATCGGCCTCAAACGACCCTCCAAAATCCATCCACCATCTATCCACCACACGCTCCTAGTTCTTCTTTTTCTTCTTCGGTGGGTCGCTCTTCTGCGGTGCGACCGGTCCGAGCAACTGACTCACCATGTCCCAGTTGAATCCGAGCCAGATCAGGAACGGAAAGGAAAAACGCCCGGGGAGATCGGTGAAGTAGCGCCAGAACCCATAGAAATCTCGGGAGAAATCCGAGTAGTTCTGCAGACTCCATTCACCGAGAGACAGGGCGTACAGACACTTGACATGGAAGAAGAGATTCATGGTCTGACTGAGATAGAGAAGGCACCAGCCCATGAAAAATCGCTCGAACTGCCGGCGTGAAAACGGCCGCGGTAGTGCCAGATAGAGCGCGAGCAGGACGATGATGTTGAAGTGCTTCTCAGTCAGGGGGATGGCGGGGATTCCCGAATCGGTTCGGAAGTCGGCGCGATGCACCTCGGCCGAGTGATCTTCGACGACCAGCCGCGTCACTCGAGGGTATTCGAATGACCGAATCAGGAGCTGTGCGAAGCTCGAGATCGCGGTGTCGAGCACCGGGCGCAGGAGGAGCCATACCGCCATGGCCACCAACAGGGTCAGTGGCAGTTTCTTCAGGAAGCTGCGATAGAGCGTGACCGGTTCGCTCATGACCAACTCTCCGATCTTGAAAGAGTCACCGAATCGACACCCGTCGATCAATCCGATTCCCGCTCCGGTAGGGAGGTGAAGAAGTGGGCCCAGGTGATCCAAAGAGTCACGCCTGCCAGGATCACCAGCGACTGCCAGATGAAGATGTGAGATGAGTTGAAGAGCTTCGGCAGGTAGATGCCGATGTAGAAGAGCGAGATGATGCGGACGAGGTTGATGGCCTGAATCGCCAGCAATCCGCCGATCACACCGAGAACCTTGGCTGACCACCGGGCTGGAAAGGCGAGGACGCCTGAGATGAAGATCAGGCTGGTGATCAGTCCGTTGCACCCGTTGTAGATGGTCACCGCAAAACGGGGCGATCGGAGTCGACACCCGTTGATGGTGATGTCCTCACCGAGGAAGCCAAGGACATGGCCGGAAGCTTTGGCAATGAGGGTCGTGTAGCGCACGACAAACGCATCGTTCACCGGTCTCAGGGCAATCACGGTGAAGCTGATGCCAAGAATGCTCAGAAACAAGATGAGAAATCGTGATTCTGGGCGGCGCCAAAGGTTTCGCGGATCCATGCGTTCTGACCTCCAAGCGGGCGTGCCCGGCCCACGCCGCAGCGGTCATGATACCCGAACTGTATCGGGAGCCGCCGGGCCCGGCTTCGTTGGATCGGCCGACAGTCATCGCGACATCGCAGTTCAACGCAGAGGCGCAGAGGCGCAGAGCCATCGCAAGAGAAAGTGGATGGTGCGTTGCCGGGAGGGTGTCTGACCACGTGGGAAGTGCGGAACTTCCGGCGGGCCTCTGAAGGGCAGCCAAGATGGCCGCCCCCACAATTCATAGCATCACGGATTGGGGTGGAGGAGGCGCCAGGTGATGGCTTCTGACCGTTGCGTCAGGGATGCATTGCGAGCAGGGCTTGATGGAGATCGGACCCGGTCCTGAACCTGGCGGTGGGCTCTTTCTCCAAACACCTGAGTATGAACTCCGACAGGCGGGGGTCGAGCTGCGGTTCGAGATCGAGCGGGTCGGGCGGTCGCTGCCTGAGGTGGGCGTCGACGATGCTTCCCTCGTTGAAGGGCGGGCGTCCGGTCGCGAGGTGGAATGCCGTGGCCCCGAAAGAGTAAACATCGGTTGCCGGGGTCGGGCGTTTGCCGCGGATCTGCTCCGGCGCCATGTAGTACGGAGTGCCGTAAATCCGCAGATCACGCCCGGAGGTCAGATCGAGCCGGGCGGCGATACCGAAGTCCAGGACTTTGACCTCGAGTTCCGGGGTCAGAAGAACGTTGGCCGGTTTGAGATCTCGATGGATGATCCGGTGCTGGTGGGCGTAGGCGACGGCATCGGCAAGGCGGGTCAAAATCAGGAGAATATTGGCGCTGACGCGGTGATGAGCGCTGCGGACCACCTGGTCGAGGGCTTCGCCGGGGACGAACTCCATGGCGATGAAGTAGCCACCGAATCCGGCTTCGAAATCGAAGATCGTGACAATGCCGGGATGATTGAGGGTAGCGGCTGTCTTGGCTTCGTCCTCGAGCCGCGCAGCCACCTCAGGTGAGGTCTCTCGGAGGACTTTGATGGCCACATCGCGATCGAGGCGTGTGTCTCTCGCTTTGTAGACCACACCCATGCCACCGCGGCCGAGCTCGGTGAGGATCTCGTAGCGATGCGGGCCGGCCGAGGGTGTGAAGGGCTCCGGCGCATCGTCGCCGGTAGTGGCGGCCGGCTTTCCGACTCGTTGGGTGGTGGCAAGCTCTTGGCGCAGCTTTCGAGCCGGTTCGCAAGAAAAGTCGAACTCGAGGATGCGATCGACGATGGTGATGCTCTTGTCGGTACTTCCGGCCTCGAAGAGTAGTCTGGCGAGAGCCACAGCCGGTTCCAGTCTGCCTGGCTGGAGGGCGACGCCGACGACGGCTCGTTGGAGGCAAAAGATCGCGTCGTCCAGTGAATCGTTGGCGCGAGCCCACTCGGCGATGTCGAGGATCACGTCCGGGATGTCGGGAACGGGCCCCGGGTGTTCGCGGAGGATGTGGCACGCCTCTTCCAGCATCTCTGCGCGGTGGAGCTCGATGAGGGCGTCCTGGAGGTAGCCGAGGCGGGCCATGAAGAGGGCCGTCTTGTCGGCCCTGCCAAGACCCCGATAGATCTCCAATGCCCGGACGTCCTCACCTGCTCGCTCGGCACAGCGCGCGGCCGCTTCGAGGTCGCCGGCGAACTCCCACAGATCGCTGGCCTCGGCCCAGCGGTTCAGATCTTCAAGCAAGGGTGCGGCGAGGGTCCATTGTTGGGCACTTCGCGCCAGGTCGACCGCCGCCGAGGGACGGCCGGAAGAAACCAGGAGAGTAACCGCCTTTTCCACCCGACCGGAGGTGGTCAGCACCTGGATCAGCTCTTCCTCCATGTTCAGGTCCGACAGAACCGGCACCAGATCGTCGGTTTCGGATTGGACGAGCTTGCTGAGACGATCGATCTCGGGATCGGCATCCGATCTGTGGTGGCTGGATTGTTGGAGCTGGTCGTAGAGACGCTCGAGATGTTGCACCCGAATCTTGGCCGATCGGTGTGGGTGACCCGCGTCGTTTGCCGAGCGTCCGGCCTCCACCAGATTGTCGGCCTTGAGGAAAGCACTTGCGGCTTGTTCGTGCTCGCCGGCTGCCCGCCACGCATAGCCCACCGCCTGCCATTCACCGAGAACCTCGTTCAGCCGAGCCTCGGTCGCGTGGTCGCCCAGCTGTTTTGCAACCCGCAATACAGGTCGAAATGCCCCGTCAGAGGGCTGAAGTTGCCCCTGTGTCAAAGCCACGTCGGTGATTCGAAGTGCTTGCTTGGGATCGCCGGCTCGAATCCACGCGCCAATGGCCTCGCTCATGTATTCGTTCCGGGCCAGCCACTCCGCGAGCTCGCGGTCGCATTTGATTGCAGACTGCGGGTCGTTCGCTTGGCGGAACGCCTGGCTCGCCTCGCTCAGGTTTCGACCACCGGCAAGCTGGTAGTACTCCCCGGCTTCGGCGTAGCGTTTCAATCGGTTCGCGACCTTGGCGGCCTTCAGCCAAGATTTCCCCTTCTTGAAGTTCGCGAGAGCGCGGTTGAGCTTTTCGTGCTGAAGGTAGATCTCACCGGCGCCCTCGTAGTCTCCGCGTTGCCTGAGGGCCCGCACGAGTTTGTCCGTCGGGCTTCCACCGAAGACAATTCCGAAAGCCCCCCACAGGATGAGCACACCGGAAACGAGATTGGCGGCGATCCTGACAATAGGGAGTCGGAGCCACTGGAGAATCTGCATGGCTCCCGGATCGTTTGCGTGCGGCGCCGCTGCGAGAAGACCGAGATTGAAGATCGCGCCAATGATGAAACCGATGCCGAGTGGTACCAGGTATCGCCTTTGAGAAAAGGGTGTCATCGCGACGAGCATCATCGTCGCCGTCGGAGTCGAGGTTCACCCATCATAAAGGCATTCTACCCTGCCACGGCCTCCGTGTTGTACTGCTTGAGTGGATTGGAGCCCGCCGCACATGGTGCGAAATCGCCATGAACTTGAAATTTTATAAGACTTCGCTCATATTTATACACCATGGCCGTCCTCCGCTGGCGGAGGAAAAGGCCGCGCCACCCGGTGGCGACGGAGGCGAGATTGGCGACTGACTATTACAAGACCCTCGGTGTTCCGCGCTCGGCGGACCCATCGGACATCAAGAAGGCCTACCGCAAGCTTGCAAGAAAGTACCATCCGGATGTCAATCCGGGCAACGATGAGGCCGAGAAGAAATTCAAGGAAATCCAGGAAGCGTATGCCGTGCTGTCGGACTCCAAGAAAAGGAAGCAGTACGACACCTTTGGGACCGTGGATGGCGATCCGACCGCCGGATTTGACCCGTTTCGTCGAGCGCGGGGGCGGACTTCAGGTCAGGGACCTGAAGGGTTTCGCGTCGATTTTGACGGGATGGGCGGGTTCCAGGATCTCGGCGATATCTTCAGCCAGTTCTTCGGTGGGGCGCGCGGTGGTCGGTCGCGGCCGGCGCCTCGACGCGGCGCTGATCAGGAGCTTGCCGTCGAGGTGACTTTTGCCGACGCGGTCCAGGGAACAACCATCAGCTTGCCGGTCCAGCGGCAGCTTCAATGCTCGACCTGCGGCGGGACGGGGACGTCGCAACGGGGCGGCTGCCCGAGCTGTCACGGCGCCGGTGTGGTCATCTCCACCGAGCGGATGCGGGTGAAGGTTCCGGAAGGCGTCGCCGACGGTAACAAGGTTCGAGTCGCCGGTAAGGGAGCCGAGGGCAATCAGGGCGGTTCACCGGGCGATCTCTTCGTACGAGTCACCGTTCGGCCCCACGCTTTCTTTGAACGTGAGGGCGACAATGTTCACACGACCATCCCCATCACTTTCGCTGAGGCCTACCTCGGAGGGGAGGTGGAGGTCGGGACGATTCATGGACCGGTCCGGGCCAAGGTCCCGCCGGGAACCAATTCCGGCCGGACATTCCGCCTGCGCGGCAAAGGCGTGCGCAACACCAAGACCCGTGCCTTCGGCGATCATCTCTACACCGTGGAGATCGTCGTCCCCAAGGTGGTTTCGCCGGCAGGCGAGGAAGCGGCGCGTCGGGTTGGTGAGCTGTATCAGGGGAATCCGCGCGACAGTCTGCCGAGAACGCTGTAAGAAGTTGACAGTCGACAGTTCACGGTTGACAGTCCATCACAGCTGAGCTTTGAGGACCGTCGTGTTCGTGTTCGATTTGCGATTTCGCGAGATCTCAGCGCCTCCCTGCGGAGTTGATGGTCGCCTCACGATCCTGCGGATCCGAACTGTCAACCGCGCTTCTTGCAGAATTAGGGCCTTCGCCTTTTGTAGCGCCGAGCTCCAGCTCGGCGTTCTTGCGAACTTCAAAACGATCGATGCCGAGCTCCAGCTCGGCGCTACAATCCCTGCCAGTGCTCGTATGCCGAATATCGATTATTGCAGGAGGCTGAACCATTAACTGTCGACTGTTGACTATCACCCTCGACCGTTGACTCCGTAGGCGGCTACGCGCTCCACACCCCCGTCTTCCGCATCTTTGCCACCCGCCTCAGGAACATCCTTTTTTTGATTCCCCGCAGATGGTGCACAAGGAGGCGTCCGTCGAGGTGGTCGATCTCGTGACAGATCGCCTGGGCCAGCAATCCCGAGGCCTCGACCTCCAACGGCGCTCCGTCAAGGTCCTGGGCGCGGATGACGAGCTCGCGGGGGCGGAGAACGGTCGTGAAGAGGCCTGGAAACGAGAGGCAGCCTTCCTCGAGGGAAATCTTGCCTGACGTCTCGATGATCTCCGGATTGGCGAGCACGATCTTCTGATCCGGATCCTTCCCTACCGAGAGATCGACCGTGGCCAACCGGAGATTGACCCCGACCTGGGGCGCTGCGAGACCAAGACCGGGCGCCCGCCAACCGGTTTCAAACATATCGTCGACCAGAACCTCGAGCTCCTCGTCAAAGCTCTTAACCGGTGCGTTAACGGCCTCGAGCCGGGGATTGCCGTACACCAGGATTGGTCGAACACTCATACCTGTTCCATCCTCGAGCGAGTCGCCTTCCAGGACTCGCCGATCCGGATCCGTAGTTCGGTCGGATCCACGGTTGTCAGCTTCCCGTCGACCACAACCGGGCGACCGTTCACCAGCACATGGCGCACATCGGCCGCAGTCCCACCGTGAACGATCCGCGAAGCCGGGTCGTCACCGGGAATCGCCGACCAGCTGTCGAGGGAAACCACCGTGAGATCGGCCGCTTTCCCCGGTGAGATGGTCCCGATCGTATCTGCGAGGTCGAGGACGCGTGCGCCCTCGCGGGTGGCCATGGCAAGCGCGTCCCACGCGCTCAGGGCAGTGGGACCGGACCGCAGGCCGTGAAGGGTCGCGGCGAGTGACATTTCATAAAACGCGGAGAGCCGATTGTTGCAGGGTGGTCCGTCTGCGCCGAGACCGACACGCACGCCACGCGATCGAAGCTCGGGAATATCGGCGATCCCGGATCCGAGCTTGAGATTGGCCCCCGGACAGTGACAGATCCGAGTCCGGGTGTCGGCGAGGATCTGGATCTCCGTCGGATGTAGGTGAACGCCGTGCGCAAGGACCACGTCGCGGCCGGTGAGGCCCACCGCATCGAGGTACTCGATGTTGCTCATCCCGGTCTCGGCACGGACGGCGGCCACCTCGTCGGTGTTTTCGGAGGCGTGGGAGTGCAGCAGCCAACCGTGCTTCCGCGCGAGGCCGGCGCACTCCTCGAGCAGGCGGCGCGAGCACGAAAGCGCGAAGCGCGGAGCGACCGCGTAGCGGAGCCGACCGGCAGCACCCCCGTTCCACCTGTTGCCGATGGCTTCGGCGTCCGCGAGGGAAGCGTCGGCTTCCTCAAGCAGAACCGCGGGCGTTCTGTCTCCGATGTCCATGTGAGTCCGCCCCGAGGTCATTCGGATGCCGAGGCGCTCGGCCGATTCGAAAACGCGGTCGTGGTGGTGAGTGGTGCCGAAGTCGAGAACTGTCGTGGTTCCCCCGGTGAGGAGCTCGGCGATGCCGAGCGCGGCCGCGGTCGCGACCCCGTCTCCATCGAGGGACGCCTCGTATGGCAAGGTCCGCTGTTCCAGCCAATCGAGCAGTGTCAACCCGTCTGCCTGGTGACGGAGCAGCGACTGGACGACGTGAACGTGGCACTGGATGAACCCCGGGAGTACGGCGGCCCCTGAAGCGTCGAGCACGCACCGGGCAGAGACCTCATGGGCACCACCCGGACGGATCTCGAGAATCCGGCCGTCGCCTACCAGCACATCGCCGGAAAACCAATGTCGATCTTCCTCCATGGGCACCACGGTGCCGTTGCGGATCAGAAGATCACACTCGGGGTTCATCTCTTCGATGCTCGCATCGGGGGTCGCGAGTGTCAATCGGCTTCGCTGGCCGACTCGTCCTCGGTGGGAAAAAGCGGAAGTGTCGGTTCGAGCCGCGGAAGCAACAGATCCTCGATGAGCTGACCCCAGCCGTCCCGGTCGTCGGGGTCGAGCCGCAGGGGGCGCAGGGCCCGGGCCGCGACCATGCCTTCGAGGAGGAGTTCCACCTGCTCCTGGAAGCCCGCGTCCACCGCCCGGACCCCGTCGTAGGTGGGACGTACCCACAGAGGTACGTGAATCAGGACGTCGTAGCTCTTGAGCCAATAGTCGAGGAAGTTCTCCCAGACCTTCTGCGTACCGGCGGCATGGACCATGTAGCAGTAGTTGTCGAGCACCGATCGGTCGCAAAGGACCGCGTCGTGGACCGCGGCGGCCTCGATCTCCGCCCTCATCTGGCTGTGCAGGATCCACTCCTGGGCCTCGATGGTGGTCTCCTGGTTGATGGGAAGGGGACAGCCTCGAGCCACTTCGCGCACGATCTCCACATCGACGTTGCGCCGTTTCAACCGCGCGGCGAGTTCAAAACAGAGTGTCGTCTTGCCGACGCCATGACTACCGATGAGGGCGATTTTCATTGGAAGCCCATTGTAGCGTGGAGGAACTCGTCAGTTCACAGTCGACAGTCAACAGTTGACAGTTTGGACCGTCGGTCGCCGGGGCGTATGAGTACTTCGTTGAACCGCCATGGGATTCACCGGCATCACATCCCGCCGAATCGAAGTCCGGTGTCCTTGAAGCTGATCTGCGATGAAGACTGTCGACTGTGAACTGTCGACTGCCGACTTGACGCTACCGCTGCGTCGGCTTGCCCGTCGGCCTCAAAGATGACGGCAGACTGTTGGCCGAATCGAGCAGGGTGGCGTGAATCTCGTCCGCGGTCTTCGCTTCGAGCAGCCGCGCCATGCGGCCCGGGTTGCGGACGATCCAGGCCAACCGGGAGAGCCACCTGAGGTGGAGCGCGTCGTTTCTCAGGGCGAGGAGAAAGAACACGTGAGTCGGACCCATGTCCGGCGACCCGAAGACCAGGCCGTCCCGGGATCGGGCCATGGCGATGAACTGTTTTGGAAACTTGTCGGCGGCGCGCCGACGGGCATGGAGGAAAGCGATTCCTTCGGGCACCGCGGTCGGAACAATCCGTTCCCGTGCGGTCAACGCCGCTTCGAGCCATGCCTGGTCCTGCACGAGGCCGAGGTCGGTCACGTGGGTGACCATGGCGTGGATGACGTCGTTGCGGTCTTTCGCCTTCAGGTCGGGGATGATCTGATCGACGGTGAGAATCTCATCGAAGGGTGCGTCGATCACCTGGTTTGGCGCCGCTCCGGACGATCCCACCGACTCCGCGGCAAGCGTGTCGAGATATTCATCGAGCAATGCCCGACGAAAACGCCACTGACCACCGATCTTCACGCCGGGGATCTTGCCCTCGTGGGCCAGACGGACCAACGTCCGCTCGGCGAGTTTCAGATACTCTGCAGCTTCCTTGGCGGTCAGATACGCTTCCACGACAACCTCCTCATCGCTGGCCGAGTGCGACGTTAAATGGCTGATTACTCCATTTTTGGGCCGATGTCAAGGAGATTAGGCTCCGAATTGCTTGCCCTATTCGTTGCGAGGCCAACGATGGGCTGTGCTTCAAGGGGTTTTCCGACCGAGGGGCGCGGCATGATTTTTGATGGTCGTCGGGCACCCCGAGGAGGGAAAGGTCGATGGGGCGTTGTGCATCGTCGGCCGCGGCACATACCCGGTGAAGAGTGGGGGTCAACCGCTTGCGTGGGTCGCTGCTGTGTGCTATCACGTATTCTTCAATCAGAGCTGACCCTCACGAGGAGCGGGAATCGAAGGGTGCGAAGCATGGTTGGGAGAGGCAACACCGGCACCGCTGCCGGCGTTTTGAGGCTGGCGGGCTGCGTTGAGTTTCTCGATCTCGGCCGTCGGTGTTGGTAGCGAAATTTGATGGAAATTGAATCCGACCGATGAGGAGGAACGCAGAATGAGTATTGAAGTCAAGGTCAAAGAGATCATCGTGCAACAGCTCGGTGTCGACGCCGAAAAGGTGAGCCTCGAGGCGTCGTTTGTCGACGACCTGGGAGCCGACTCGCTCGACGTCGTCGAGCTCGTGATGGCCTTCGAGGAAGAGTTCGATGTCGAGATTCCGGACGAGGCGGCCGAAAAGATCGCGACCGTCAAGGACGCGGTCGAGTTCCTCACGAGCAACGCGAGCGGTTGATGCCGCGGCGGGTGGTGGTCACCGGCCTCGGCCTGATCTCGCCCCTGGGGATCGGGACGCAGGCGACGTGGGACGCCCTTGTTGAGGGGCGCAGTGGGGTCGGGCCCATTACCAGATTCAACACCGATGGCTACTCGGTCCGAATTGCGGGGGAGGTCAGAGACTTCGATCCCGGCCAGTGGCTCGAGCACAAAGAGATCAAGAAGTTCGACACCTTCGTTCACTATGCCGTGGCTGCGAGTGACATGGCCCTGGAACAATCAGGGCTCGAGATCGGCGATGACAACGCCCACCGGATCGGGGTTGTGATCGGATCTGGTATCGGCGGCTTTCCGATGATCGAGCAGAACCACGAGAAGCTGCTCAATCGTGGTCCGAGGAAGGTCTCGCCGTTCTTCATACCCGGGAGCATCATCAATATGTGCTCGGGTCTGGTGAGTATTCGAACGGGCGCCAAGGGCCCCAACATGGCGACCTGCACCGCCTGCGCGACCTCCGCACACGCCATCAGCGATGCCACGCTCTACATTCGCCACGGCTATGCCGACGCCATCATCGCCGGTGGATCAGAGGCGGTGATCACCCCCATGCCTTTGGCGGGGTTTTCGTCCATGCGCGCGTTGTCGACACGCAACGATGACCCCGAACGAGCCTCGCGGCCGTGGGACAAGGATCGCGATGGTTTTGTCATCGGAGAGGGATCGGGCATCGTCGTGCTTGAAGAGCTCGAGCATGCCCGCACACGGGGTGCGCCGATCCTGGCCGAGGTGCTGGGTTTCGGGATGTCCTCGGACGCCAGCCATATTTCGGCGCCATCGGAGGATGGAGACGGGGCGATTCGCTGCATGCGGGCGGCGCTCGACGACGCCAAGCTCAATCCCGAAGACGTTGACTATGTCAACGCTCACGGAACCTCGACCCCCGCCGGTGACGTCGTCGAGACCATCGCGATCAAGGGTGCCTTTGGCAGCCATGCAGAGAAGCTCATGGTCTCCTCGACCAAGTCCATGTCCGGACATCTGCTCGGTGCCGCCGGAGGGTTGGAGTTCGGAGTTTCGGTCATGGCGGTCAAGGAAGGCATCGTGCCGCCGACGATCAACCTCGATGAGCCCGACGCCGAGAACGATCTCGACTATGTTCCGCACGCCGCCCGCGAGGTTCCCGTCAAGGTCGCCTTGACCAATTCATTCGGGTTCGGCGGCACCAACGGTTGTCTGCTGGTCGGCGCGTCGGACTGAGTTCGTGATCCTCCAATCCATCTTCTCGCCGCCCTCGGGCTGCGTCCGGCTGAGGCCTATTTAGGAGTTCGGTGGTGGAACCGCAAGGTCCCCGCTTCGTCACAGCCCTGGTCCAGCTCGCCAACCGGATCGACCTCTACAACTTTGGTCGCTGGATTGTGCTGGCGCTCATCATCGGAGTGGTTGCCGGACTCGGCGCGGCGGTGCTCACATGGGGAGTTGACGGAGTGGCCGGCGTGCTCCAACACCGTGTGGTGGGTTTCGAGGCCCCCGGACACGGCGTCACCGACACGGGCGGGTGGCAACCTCCGAAACGCCCGTGGTTGTTGCTCCTCGTACTGCCGGGCGCAGGTCTTTTGGTGGGCTGGATCGTGACCACCTTTGCGCCCGAGGCCGAGGGGCACGGCACCGACGCGGTCATCAATGCTTATCACCGCAAGGGGGCACTCCTTCGTCCCCGCATCATCCCCATCAAGCTCCTGGCCTCGGCCCTGACCATCGGATCGGGCGGCTCCGCCGGTCGCGAGGGTCCGGTGGCCCAGATCAGTGCCGGGTTTGCCTCGTATCTGGCGCAGTTGCTCCGTTTGCCGACCCTTGATCGCAGGATTCTCGTGATCTGTGGCATGGCGGCCGGGATCGGTGGGATGTTCCGGGCACCGCTCGGGGCCGCCCTTTTCGCCATCGAGGTTCTTTACTCGGAGAACGACTACGAGTCCGAGGCGTTGATCCCGGCCATCATGTCGTCCATCGTGGCCTACGTGGTGAACGCGTCACTCACCGGTTGGCACCCCATCTTCCGCACCGACATCGAGCAGTTCACGTCGCCCAGGGAATTGATCGCCTATCTTGTCCTCGGTTTCGTGCTCGCCGTGGTGGGAGTGATCTACGTCAAGGTTTTCTACGGCATGCGTGACACGGTCTTCGCCAAGCTCCCCGTGCCGGCCGTGGTGAAACCGGCCATCGGTGGACTGCTGGTCGCGCTGCTGGCGCTGGTGGTGCCGCAGGTCATGTCCGGGGGCTATGGCTGGCTTCAGCTCACCCTTGACGGCGCGTTGCCGCTCAAGATCCTGCTGTTGCTCCTGCCGGCCAAGATTCTCGCGACCTCGTTCACCATTTCTTCCGGTGGATCAGGGGGGGTCTTCGCGCCGTCCCTCGTCATCGGTGGGGTCACCGGAGCCGTCTTCGCCGCCGCCGCGGAGCGTGTCACGCCGGGTTTCGCGCCGGCCACCGCGGCGTGCGTCCTTGTGGGCATGGGTGGTTTCTTCGCCGGAGTCGCCAAGGTGCCCATCGCGTCGCTGATCATGGTCGCCGAGATGAGCGGTTCGTACAATTTACTGGTGCCGCTGATGCTGGTGTGCTCGATCGTCTTCCTACTCATGCGTGGTGTGTCCATCTACGAGGCCCAGGTACCGACGCGGATCGACTCGCCGGCCCATATCGGCGAGCTCCAAATGGATGTGCTGGAGAAACTCACCGTTCGCGAGGTGCTGGACATCGAACAGGAGCTGATTACGGTCACTCCAGGCACCCCCTTTGACCGGATCCTCGAGTTGGTCGCGTCGAGCGAACA
>Ga0316190_10002498_pt1 | contig 13346 bp, 14 predicted proteins | sample Eddworburrow2_MG_FD_204929 | JGI IMG/M metagenome (GOLD analysis project Ga0316190, IMG submission 204929) | Coastal sediment microbial communities from Maine, United States - Eddy worm burrow 2 | ecosystem: Environmental > Aquatic > Marine > Coastal > Sediment | place: USA: Maine | collected... | reverse complement strand
GTTTGGGCACCAAGGATGATAGTAGTGGTCTGCTGAATCAACGCGGCCTGTATCAGGTGGTAGAGTCACAGGTATCACGTAGTCGTCGTTATGGTAATGCCCTGTCACTGATCAGCATGCAGGTGAATGATTATGGTGTGGGTAGCACTGATAAGACGCCTATTCTTGAGGCGTTGGGATATTTATTTAATGATCGTCTACGCTGGGCGGATAGCGTTGGCCGAACGGATGAAGATGAGTTTATTCTGGTACTACCGGAGACCGATATGGAATCTGCGGCGATGCTGGTAACTAAGCTGGCAGTAGAAATTCAGACGCTGCGGCAAAAGGATGTGGGTGATCCGGTTGAACTGAGCGCCAGCTTTGGTATTGCTGCATGGCACGATGGTGATGATCCATCGCGCCTGTTGTTGCGCTGTCAGGAAAACCGGGAAAAGACTTTGATGGAGAATAAGTAGTCATTATATCCCATCATCTATCGTAACTTAAGGGTTAGACGGGCATTCTTAATGGCCAGGCGCACCTGATCAGGAGCGGTGCCACCAATGTGATTACGGGCGGCAACTGAACCTTGTAGCGTTAATACATTAAAGATGTCTTCTGTTATCACCTCAGAAAATTTCTTCAGTTCATTCAATGACATATCAGAAAGATCCTTGCTTTCGGTGACGCCGTACTGAACCGCCTTGCCAACGATTTCGTGGGCGTCACGGAAGGCAATTCCCTTGCGGACTAGGTAGTCGGCGAGATCTGTTGCCGTTGAAAAGCCGCTACGGGCAGCAACTTCCATTTCAGTTCGATGAATTTGCATGGTCGGTAACATATCGGCAAAGACTCGCAAAGAGCCGCGCACGGTATCAACGGCATCAAATAAGGGCTCTTTGTCTTCCTGGTTATCCTTGTTGTAGGCGAGTGGTTGGCCCTTCATCAGGGTTAGCAGGGCTACCAGACTGCCATTAACACGACCGGTCTTGCCGCGCACCAGCTCTGGTACATCAGGGTTTTTCTTTTGTGGCATGATCGATGATCCGGTGCAAAAACTATCGGATAACTCAATAAAGTTAAACTGGGCCGATGACCAGAGGATCAATTCTTCGGAAAAACGGGATAGGTGCATCATCATCGTCGCCGAAAAGGCACAGAACTCGATGGCAAAATCACGATCACTGACGGCATCGAGCGAATTACGGGCAACATCTGAAAATCCCAATAACTGCGCGGTGTATTGGCGGTCAATAGGATAACTGGTGCCTGCCAGTGCGGCTGCGCCGAGAGGCATGATATTTACCCGTTTGCGGCAATCGAGAAGGCGACCGCGATCACGTTGTAGCATTTCATACCATGCCAGCATGTGATGACCAAAGGTAACGGGTTGAGCGACCTGTAAATGGGTAAATCCGGGCATGATGCTCTCGGCCTCGACCTCGGCAATATCGAGCAGTGCCTGGGAGAGGCGGAGTAACTCGGCATCAATTAGGTCGATTTCATCGCGTAAGTATAGACGTAAATCGGTGGCGACCTGATCGTTACGTGAGCGGCCAGTATGTAATTTTTTACCGGCGATACCGACACGCTCTGTCAATCGTGCCTCAATGTTCATATGAACATCTTCCAGTTCAATCTTCCAGGAAAAATCACCTCGATCAATCTCGGCGTGGATAGCCTCTAAACCCTGCGTAATAGCATCGCGTTCACTACTATTAAGTACGCCAATATGTTCCAGCATGCGCGCATGAGCAATCGAGCCAGTGATATCATAGTGATATAGGCGTTGGTCAAAACTGACGGAGGCGGTAAAGGCTTCGACAAAGGCATCTGTTGGTGCGGTGAAACGGCCACCCCAGAGTTTTCCGGTTTGTGTTTCATTGCTCATAATATGTTCTCGCCCGACTGTTTTATAAGTGTGTGTAATTCAAAGAGATATGGAATTTAATCCCTTTACATTAGGGGGTTACTACAGGAAGCCCGAGAAATAGTCATGGGATCTAAAATCACGATTAAACGTGAAATCAGGCTGGCTGTGTGCGCGAAAGTATAGCAAGACTGATTTCATGAAGTAAGCCTGTATGACGACACTTGTTTTGACGCAATGATCTAACTGAGTTATAGATAATTCTCCTGCAATGCCTATAGTTTGTGGAGATTTGCCATGAAGAACCCTGAATTTGAAGGGTTTCCCCCCGATATGTTTAGTTTTCTGTCAGATTTAGCCCGGAACAATAATCGAGACTGGTTTCAGTCGCATAAACCCCGTTATCGTGAAGTGGTGGTTGAGCCCATGGGGCAGTTTATTGTGGCGATGAGGACTCGGCTTGAGGGTATTTCAGAACATTTTAATGCCGACCCACGCCCGCATGGCGGATCGATGTTTCGTATTTATCGTGATGCCCGTTTTAGCAAGGATAAGCGGCCCTATAAGGAGAATGTGGGTTGCCAATTTCGCCATTTAATGGGTAAAAATGCCCATGCCCCGGGGTTTTATGTTCACCTGGAACCGGGCCAGGTGTTTATTGGTGCGGGAATCTGGAAGCCTGATAGCGCCGCCCTGTCCCGGATACGGGAGGCCATTGTAGATAACCCGGCAGCATGGAAAAAGGTCACCAGTAATGCTGTTTTTGAACAATATTTTGACGGGCTTTGTGGTGATAGTTTACAGCGTGCCCCGCGTGGTTTTAGTCCTGATCACCCCATGATCGCTGATCTTAGGCATAAAAGTTTTTATGTGATGCAGCAGGTTGATCAGCTTGCTGCCTGTAATGATCAGTTTGTTAATGCGGTTGAAAGGGTTTTTAGGGCGGCTGACCCATTGATGGAGTTTATAAGTTTTGCCCTGGCGTTACCGTATCGGTCACGAAACAAGGAGGAGGATGCACGAGTGGGGGTGTAGCTGCTTAGGAAGAGAGATAGATGGGTTCAATATTCAGCCATGTAAGCGCTTCCTGTTTGCTTCGGAAGACACGTATATTAATGGGCAGGTGGTCGGAATAGAGCTGAAACATTCTTGCCAGGCCAAACTTCAGGTCAGTGGGTGCAATAATGGCATAGTGCTCCTGTTGAAAATCATTGAGTTGATGATTTAACAATTCCGCACAAGCCTTAATGTCCTCGGTAGTTTCAGATACTGGTGTATGTGGACATGTTTCATGGGCGATCTTAAGGCGTTCCTTATTATGTGCCAATAAATTGGTTATTCCCGTTAGGCGGTTGTAAAAGTCAGTATTTGGTGCGCCAGAGCTGGCTACATGGAGAAAATTAATGGTATCGATGTAATTTATCTAGATGTCCATTTTGACCATAACAGGCAATGAAAAAGTGGGGTAATCGTATCGCTGTGATCTTGACGGTGGATTAAAAGATAGGGTGGTGTTGAACCGGGATGTTATGAAGATTAGTGCATCAGGGCCGATAAAATATTGACTAATGTAGATATTTTTGAGGATAGCCTGACGCGTGCCTGATCCGAATGATAATGAAGAAATTTTTTTACCGGACTTTTGCAATGTTCGTACGGTGTTTGCGGTGGTTGTTCTGGCGCAGCTGTTATCATTTGTGCTGGCATTAGGTCCGCATGTGATTGTGGGTGAACGTTGGTTTCAGTTAAGCTTGATTTCTCTTTTTATACAGTGGGTTGCATTAAGTAATTGTGCTGTTTTGTGCCTGTTGCGTTCATTTTTACAGCGGTTCAATAGCTTGATTATTGCTGTGGTGTGCGTATTCACCGTTGTTGGCCTGACGCTGGTAATCAGCGAGGCGAGTTTTGTTATTAGCCGTGGCTTTGCGCTGGAGTCATTGTTACCGACTAGTTGGCATCTTGAATTTTTGCTGCGAAATATGGCGATTAGTATGATTATAGCCATCGTGGCATTGCGTTATTTCTTTGTTCAGAATCAGTTGCAGCAATCCATTGAGGCGAGAGCACAGGCCCGTATTCAGGCCCTTCAGGCGCGAATTCGCCCCCATTTTTTGTTTAATAGCTTGAATACGATTGCCAGTCTTACTCGCACCCAACCGGCAATAGCAGAAGAAATTATTATGGATCTGGCAGATTTGTTCAGGGTGTCACTACAGACCGATGATAACGAAGTTTCGCTGATAGATGAGCTGCAATTATGTCGTCGTTATCTGCATATTGAAAAAACCCGGCTGGGTGAGCGCTTGCAGGTGGTCTGGTCAATTGATGAGAATCTTGAATTGGTCAAAATGCCAAGCCTGTCACTACAGCCGTTACTTGAAAATGCTATATATCATGGTATAGAACCGCGCATAGAAGGTGGAATAATCCAGATTAGCAGTCAAATTGAACCAGAAAAAATCCATCTAAGTGTTAGCAATCCCGTGCCATCGACAAGGGCCGGATCCAGTCATCTTAGTCACCAGATTGCCTTGCAAAATATTCGTGACCGCTTTGCGGCCCTATATGGAGAGCATGGTGGTTTGGAAATAAATCAAAATAAACATGAGTTTACAGCAACATTAACGATTCCAATCCGTCTGCAGAAACCCTAGCAGGAGGCTATACGAGGGCTTGTCATGAAAGTTCTGATTGTTGATGATGAGGGGCCAGCACGTCAGCGGTTGCAATTTTTGCTTGATGAAATAGCTGAAGTCAGTGAGGGGGCAGGAATAGACGTCGTTGGTCAGGCGGCCAACGGCCGTGAGGCATTGCATTATTGCCATGATATGGCGCCGGATGTTGTACTGCTGGATATTCGCATGCCGGATATGGATGGTATCGAGGTTGCTATGCATTTGTTGGCTCAGAACAATTTAGACCAGGCCCCGGCCGTAATTTTTACCACAGCCTTTGGAGAACATGCGCTAGCGGCCTTTGATGCCCAGGCCGTAGATTATCTGCTTAAACCTATTCGAAAAGAGCGTCTGCAGACGGCCCTGGAAAGAGTGACGCACCTTAACCGTGCCCAGATAGTGGCATTACAACAAAATGTTGGGTCGACAGCGGCGCGAAGTCATTTGTGTATTCGTTTAGGCGACCGCATGGAGTTGGTGGCGATTAATAATATTGTCTATTTTGAAGCCGATCAGAAATATGTCACGGTTTGGCATGATGGCGGCGAAAGCTTGATCGATGAAACACTGAAGACATTAGAGCAGGAGTTTTCTGAACAGTTTATTCGCATTCACCGTAATGCCCTGGTAGCCCGGCAGTATCTGGTCGGCCTGGATAAGACCAAAGAGGGTGGCTTTTCGGCTGTAATCGAGGGGCTGGCGGAGCCGCTTGAAATAAGCCGGCGTAATGTGGCGGCGGTGAAAAAATACCTTAAGCAGGTTGGGCGTATTAGTTAAAAGAGCCCGGTTATTTCATCCTTCTGTTTATATTCCATAATTCTATTCGGATAAATCAGCCGTCCACGTGTCCCTTCGTGGCGATTTTTGGGATTAATCGGTAGAATATGCGCAGTATCAGATCGTAATTACTCGATCCAGTTAACCAGAATATAATCAGGTTGTTTATGACAAAGAAGATCATTCGTATTGCCACACGTAAGAGTCCGTTGGCATTGTGGCAGGCCGAGCATGTCCGCAGCTGCCTACAGCAGGCGCACCCGGGCATAGAGGTCGAATTGCTGACGATGTCGACGCAGGGTGACAAGATTCTCGATACACCATTGGCAAAGATTGGTGGTAAGGGCTTGTTTGTTAAGGAGCTTGAGCAGGCCATGCTGGAGGGCCGTGCAGACATAGCGGTGCATTCGATGAAGGATGTACCGGTTGAATTGCCTTCCGGCTTGCACCTGGCCGTTATTTTGACGCGAGAAGAACCGCGTGATGCCTTTGTATCGAACCATTATTCAGGTTTTGCCGATTTGCCTCAGGGGGCCCGGGTCGGGACGTCAAGCCTGCGTCGTCAGGCCCAGTTGAAAAAACAACGCCCGGATTTGAAAATTCTTGATTTACGCGGCAATGTTGGTACGCGCCTGAAAAAACTTGATGAAAATCAATTTGATGCCATCATTTTGGCAAGCGCGGGTTTGATTCGCCTGGATATGGCTGAGCGTATTACTGAAATGCTGGATACTGGTATATGTTTACCAGCCATTGGTCAGGGTGCGGTTGGAATAGAATGTCGCAGTGACGACGCGGAGCTTAATATCCTGTTGGAGGCCCTTAATGACGATGATACCCAGATTTGTGTGGCTGCCGAACGGGCATTGAATGAGCGTCTTGAAGGGGGGTGTCAGGTACCAATTGCGGGTCATGCCATCCTGGAGAATGATCAATTATTTATGCGCGCCCTGGTTGGCCGCATTGATGGTAGCGAAATTGTCAGTGGTGAGCTGAGTGGGCCGAGGGCCGATGCTGAGGCCATGGGGGTGGTGCTGGCCGATGATTTATTGTCACGTGGAGCGGCTGAAATTTTGAAAGAGGTTTATGCCGACTGATAACACAAGTCGCCCTGTGGTACTGGTAACGCGACCGCGACATCAGACCGAAGAGCTGGGTGCGTTGATTGTTGCAATGGGGGCTGAGGTGATCCATTTTCCGGTATTGGAGATTGTTTCACTGCCGCCAGCTAAGGCAACGACAGAACTGATTGATGATTTGCGATCGGTTGATATTGTCATTTTTGTGAGTGCCAATGCCGTGGAACAGGGTGATGCCCGGGTTCGGAACCAACTGGGAAAATGGCCGGCGCAGTTGCAGTTTGCAGTGGTTGGCCGTAGTTCGGCCCGGGTCCTGGCGCGCGTTGGTTTACAGGCCAATATTTGTCCAGAACATCATTTTAATACCGAGGCCTTGTTGGCCTTGCCCACCATGCAACAGGTAAAAAATAAACGCATTGTAATATTTCGTGGTCAGGGTGGACGTGAAAAACTGGCGCTTGAGTTGCGACGCCGGGGTGCAACGGTCGATTATGCGGAAGTCTATAGACGCCAGCGTCCAAATGTTGATTTAAGTCAGCTCAGGCAGAGTGGCGTATTGAGTCGCGTCGGCGCTATTATTATTGCCAGCAATGAAAGCCTGCAAAATCTTTATGATATGGCGGCCAACATAGACCGTGATTGGTTATTGAATACACCCTTGGCCGTAATCAGCCATCGTTGTGCCGAACTGGCAGATAGACTGGGGTTTCGCCATTATAATATTGCCAGCGAGGCTAGCAATCAGGGCCTGCTTGAGGCGGTGCAGCAATATATTGGCAAGGCACCATTGGCCCATCCCCCGGAGAGTGGTAATGACAGAACAAGATAAACAACAGGGCGGCCAGATAAACGAGCAGGCCAAGACTAACGCTGCGGTGAGTAGCAGTGATAAATCTTCATCGGTGGAAGCAACGCATAAAGCCGTAAGTCCAAAGACAGCCCATAAAAAAAATGAATCCAGGACCAGGAAGACAGTCCAGTCAGAACGTGTTCGTCTTGATAGTGATGCCATAAATAAAACACCGGGTGCTGCGCCCCATAAAAATAAGAGTTCAGGTGTATGGCTGGCAAGTCTGGCGTTGTTAACGGCGGGTGCAGCCATTGGCGGATCATATTGGTTATGGCAGCAGGGGCTGGCTGGGGAAATGGCACAGCAGCAACAATTGCAGCAGGCACAACAACAGCTTGGGCTCATGCAGGCGAACATTACGAAACTGCAGCAGAAATTTAAGACGGTTGATGAGTCCCAGGAATCACAATTAAAGGTTTTTCAGCAGCAACAAACCCGTGAGCTTGATTTAATTCGTAAACAACTGAGTCAGTCGCGTGATCCTCGCTGGTTATTGGTCGAGGCTGAATATCTGATTCGTATTGCCAGTCATCGTTTGCAGTTGGCTGATGATATCAAAACTGCCGTTGCTGCATTGGAGATAGCGGACCAGCGTTTACAGTCCTTAAATGATCCGCGCCTGTTGCCTGTGAGACGTCAGTTAAGCAATGACATTGCGCAACTTAAGGCCGTATCACCCGTTGATGTTAGTGGCCTGGCATTGACCCTAACGGCATTGCAGAAACAACTGGAACAGTTGCCGCTGCAGGGGCGGATGGCGCTTAATAACCCGCCCCAGGAATCAGATGCTACAAGTCCTGTCGTTAATGAAAAGAATTGGACATATTTTCTAGCCGATATATGGGCGTCTCTAAAAGGACTGGTAACGATTCGGCGTGTCGATGAAAAAAGTGTTGCCATTATAGCCCCTGAACAGCGGTTCTTTTTATACCAAAATTTAGCCTTGAAGCTTGAGGCGGCGCGGAATGCATTGTTGCGTAATGATGATGAACTTTATCATCAGTCATTATTAGCGACGAAGGATTGGCTTGAATATTATTTTGATCAGGGTGACCATGGCGTGCAGACGATACTGGCCACATTACAGCGCCTGGATGAGGTAAGACTGAATCGTGAACTGCCATCAGTTAGCGCTTCATTAAAAATATTGCAACGGCTCAGTGTGAACCAGTCGGTGTTGAAACAACATAAACAAACTAAAGAGAAAATAAGTGCGACATCGACACCAATGCCGAAAAAGGTAGGGGGTGAATTGTTAGAGCAAAAAGATTTAATGGTTACCGATACTGACAAGATTGAAGCTGCCGCTGAAGCGACAACGGGTCAGACGCAATGAGACTTTTATTCACCGCGATTGTTGTACTCATCCTGGCGGTGATTCTTGCTGTTTTTGCCCGTGATGACCCGGGCTATCTGGTTATTAACTATCAAGACTGGGTTATAGAAACAAGTGTAGTTTTGGCGCTGACGGTAATTGTTGCCGGGTTTGTTTCCATTTATTTGCTCTTGCGGTTGCTGATAAATACCTGGCGCATGCCTCAGCGGTTGCAACAATGGCAACAAAGACGTCGTATCGATCATGCCAATACGGCATTAACAAACGGTTTGCTTGAGTTGGCGAAGGGTGATTGGCTTAAGGCAGAAAAGAAATTGATCAGCCATGTGGGTAGTAGTCAGACACCCTTATTAAATTATCTGGCGGCGGCCAGGGCGGCGCAGAAACAGAATAATGATGAGCGTCGTGATCACTATTTACAGCAGGCGCATAAGGCCATGCCCAAGGCCGAACTGGCAATCGGGTTGACACAGGCTGAGTTGCAATTGAATCAGGGGCAGATGGAGCAGGCTCTGGCGACGTTGACACATTTACGCCAGCAAAGTCCTAAACATACAACGGTCTTGAAATTGTTGTTGCGACTGTATGTTGAATTGCATGACTGGGAGCATTTGCTGGAATTATTGCCTGTCGTCATTAAACGTAAGGTGATTAATCGCGAGAAGGCCGAGCAGATGGAGATAAGGGCGCGGTCAGCGTTACTGGTCCATGCCGCCAGTGATAATGAAGTGCGGGTATTGGATCAAGCCTGGCAGCGCGTTGGAAAGGCGATGCGTAACAATGCCGCGCTTTTGCAGGTCTATATTCAGGGCTTGATTAAGCATGGCCAGGGTAAAGAGGCCGAGGCGCTATTGAATCAGGCCTTGAATCGGAGCTGGGATGAAGGCTTTGTTCGACTGTATGGTTTATTACAGGGGGCGGATGTCAGTCGTCAGATTCGTTATGCCGAAACCTGGCTTAAATCCCATAGTCAGGATGCTGTCCTGTTACTGACGTTGGGGCGCTTATGTCTGCGCAATAAACTGTGGGCACAGGCGCGGCAATATCTGGAGGCCAGCCTGGCCCTGGATATTCAAGCTGAGACCTGTGCCGAACTGGCACAGCTAATGGATCAGCAGGGAGATAGTGGTCTGGCGTTGGATTATTACCGTCAAGGGATGGGCTTGGTTAGCCCCGTATCGTCATTGCCGGCACTGAGCTCAACCGTCAATAGTAATCCCGCACCTTAATCCGTGGCCTTTTCGAAGGCGTCGCAATAATAGCGATCACTTGGCAGGCCCCGATTCAGAAAGGCACTGCGCCCGGCCTCGACCATAACCGGCGGACCGCAACTATAAACCTCGTAGTTACGCATATCCCTGAAATCTTCCATGATGGCCTGATGGACAAAGCCGGTACGACCGGCCCAGTTGTCCGCAACATTGGCGGCGGATAACACCGGGATATAGTTCAGATTGGAACTTTGTAACCAGGTGTTAATTTTATCACTCATATACAGATCATCGGCACAACGTGCGCCGCGATATAGATACATGGGGCGGGCGATACCTTTATTTAATGCATGTTCGATGATGGCCTTGATGGGGCCGAAGCCGGTGCCGCCTGCCATCAGGATAATCGGATGATTTGATTTTTCACGGAAATAGAAGCTGCCAAAGGGGCCTTCAATACGGAGTAGCTCATTCTCCTGCATCGTGTTGAATATATAGTGAGTATAATCGCCGTCTTCATTATGGCGGATATGAAGCTCGATGAGGTCCGAGCCATGGGGGGCATTGGCCAGGGAAAAGCTACGACGACGACCATCCTGAAGTAATATATCGATATACTGGCCGGCAAGGTATTCCAGTCGTTGTTCGTTGGTTGGGCGCAGCTGTAAACGCATAATATTTGGGGTTATGCGCTCAATCTTGTCGACACGGGCCTCCAAATTTTTGATTTCGATGTTTTCAGGGATCATGATGTGTTCAGCCTCTATATGGACGTCTGAGCTAGGAATGGCGCGGCAGAACAGGGCGAGCGACTGGCGCCGCTCTTCTTCACTCAGTCCAGGGGTGTCAAATCCACCATAATGGACGGTACCTTCGATTAGGCGGCCCTTACAGGCCCCACAGACGGCGTTACGGCAGCCATAATGAAGGTTAATGCCATGTCTCAGTGCCGTATCCAAGATGGACTCATCACCTTCGCTTATCAGTTGCAGGCCACTGGGTTCAATCGTAACTTTGAAACTCATTGCTTTACTCTATATAATGTTCAAACGTCAAAGCAGGGATTGTCGTTGATTTCACGATGGATATAAACCCCAAACAACGAGTCATTATTATTGGCTGTGGATATACCGGTCAACGGGTGGCAAAACGCTGCCTCGAGGCGGGGGCAGAGGTCCATGGTGTCGTGCGTAGCGAGGAACAGGCCGGCGTTCTGCAGGGGCTGGGAATACATGTCCATCAGATCGATTTTGATCAACCACTTCCTAAGCAATCGTTAGTTCTGGATGACGCCCTGATTTTTTATTGCATGCCGCCGCCGTCATCGGGTGTTCATGATGATCCACGTATGATGGCCTTCATTAAATGCCTGGGAGATCAACGCCCTCAGGCGATTGTTTATCTCAGTACAACGGGCGTGTATGGTGATTGTCGTGGTGCCTGGGTGACTGAAAGCAGTCTTCCAGCCCCTTTATCACCGCGTGCCAGCCGGCGCCTTGCGGCTGAAAATCGCTTGAAAATGCTCTATGACGAGCTAAATATCTCAATTACGATCCTGCGTGTTGCCGCTATCTACGGTCCGGGACGTTTACCGGTTGAAACAATACGGGAGGGGCGTCCGGTCTTAAATGAAAGCGAGGCACCTTTCTCTAATCGAATCCACGTTGAAGACCTGGCCCAGGTCTGTATTGCCGCCGGATTACGCGCGGACGACTGGCAGGTCTACAATGTCAGCGATGGGCATCCAGAGACAATGACGCAGTTTTTTAATCGCATTGCCGACCTGAGCGGCCTACAACGGCCGCAGACATTAAGCTGGGCCGAGGCCCAGTCCAGTTTCCCGCCAGGTATGCTGGATTTTCTCAATGAATCGAAAAAGGTTGATAACCTGAATATGCTGCATGAGCTTGATATTGAACTCCAATATCCCGATCTCGACAGCGGATTACGCGCCAGTTTGAAAGCAACGGTATGATTTTCCGCGAAAACGCGGCCTTCATGAATGAAAATCTGCAAAATTCGCGATATTAAAGAGGGGGTCGCCCAGGCCTTCCGAATCTCGGAACAGCTTGAAATTTTTATTGTCCGCCGGGGCAAGCAGAACAATGCCTATCAAAATCGTTGCCCCCACACCGGGGCCCCATTAAATTGGTTGCCCGATCAATTTCTCGATGCCAGTGGCGAGTATATTCAGTGTACTGGCCATGATGCCATGTTTCGTATACAGGACGGCCTGTGTATTTCAGGCCCCTGCCATAGTCAAGTATTGACTGCGATTGACGTGGTCGTCATTGATGGTGACCTTATTTATCAGTAGCTTACCGTTTAAGAAAAACTCTCTTGAGTCGATAATGAGCTTATAGGCTTCATTCGGAATGGTGGCAAAGCGGTATAAACCACTCCTTTGTTGAGATTTTAATCATAACCGGCATGGAAACATGAAAATACTGCTATTTTTTGTGGTTATTTTTGCCAGTCTTTCCGTTAATGTGTCAGACAGCATGATTGGGCGTTTGGGTTTTGATGCCAATTATTTGTTTGTGGCCCTGGCGGCGCTGGTATTCAGTGGCATGGTTGCCCAACGGCGGGGAGTCGTCATGGTCGCCGCCGCCGCTCTGGCGATAGTTGCCAATTTACCGGAGACGATGGTATCAGGGTATGGACTGGATCGGGACTATGTTGCCGCCGGATTGATCGCGTTATTGGCAACGCCCTATGTTATTGAATGGTTTGAATAATATAACATGATGGAACATCCTAAGGTGGAATAGTTCGGTGTTACCCCGCCAGGGAGTCATCAGATTTAGCGGTAAGGCTAATTATAAAAGGGGCATATCGCAGGATATGCCCCTTTTAATTTGGGAGGATTAGTTTTTCTGATTAATCAGGTTGGATGACTTATAAATGTAGGTATCAAGGTCTAACAGGTGCCACTTGTCGAGATCCAGGATCAGCTTTTTACCACTCAGGAACTCAATGACTACCTTGGATAGATTGCCGGAGTCATAGCTGACAGCGCAGATTTTCAGCAGCTGTCCGGTTAGATTAACGTACCAATTGCCCACTACAGGTTTTTGTTGAATAGCCATATTTCACTCTCACCATATTAGCCGTCAGAGTTCCTTGCACTGACGGTATCGCTTACAAGACAAAATCAATTATAGCAAAAACAGGCTAAAATAGCGAGGTAAATTATATTATGCAGAGTAGTTTCAATAGGTTAGCAGGATTCTGATGTTGTGATGCCTGAATTAAGTCTGGTCTATGTCGTTGCTATTGAGTATCGTTGTTGCCCGATCAGCAGAGTGACAATTCAGGATTATCTGGCATCTAAATTGTAGATAAAAAAACGGACCCGAAGGTCCGTTAATGTCGGTTTACGCATAAAGTGAAAGTTATCATCAAATATAATCAGTGGGTTACCTTATGATAGGCCGCCATAAACTGAAAGTAAATTTACGTATAAATTGAAATATTCTGAAGTGATTTACTCATAAATCGAAAGTTCCAACAAAGCTGGTAAATATTCAATATATTCAATGTGTTAGAATATATGATTTGTGTAT
>Ga0316190_10002497_pt1 | contig 13347 bp, 12 predicted proteins | sample Eddworburrow2_MG_FD_204929 | JGI IMG/M metagenome (GOLD analysis project Ga0316190, IMG submission 204929) | Coastal sediment microbial communities from Maine, United States - Eddy worm burrow 2 | ecosystem: Environmental > Aquatic > Marine > Coastal > Sediment | place: USA: Maine | collected... | reverse complement strand
TCTATGTCTGATAGCCAATAACGATTCCGGAAGCGGTCGAATCGCCGGCGTCCTGAATAGCGATGGGCAAACTTCACACAGCTAGCCTCCGAAATCCATTCGCCTGGATGTTGTCGCACCAGATCCTGTCGCTGAGAGTACCAAGAGATGGCGGGTGTGTTATGTGCGCTACCGTCCAGACAACCACCAGGTTTCACTTCATAATCAATCATCCTCGGGAAGCCGTTTGCCCGGGGTTCGCATACGATATCGGAATTGCACTGTCATCCTTCTGTATGTCGTTTTCCGGGTTTTCCGACACCAGGAGAGTTCTTGTGACGCTCACCAGACCTGCACCGGCTGTCAATCGATTGCTTGCGTCTTTGCCCCGCAAGCACCGTCAGCGATTTCTGGCAGGCTGCAAACCGGTCGAACTGGCGTTTGCCGAGGTCCTGGCCGATCCCGGCAAGCGCATTCGCCACGTCTACTTTCCCACGGAAAGCATTATTTCCCTGGTAACACCGATCGGTAGCCGCGCCGGCATGGAAGTGGGCCTGATCGGCGACGAAGGCATGCTCGGGATACCCCTCCTGCTTGGGGTGAATATCTCGCCGCTGCATGCAGTGGTGCAGGGCGAAGGCCCGGCGCTGCGCATGAACGCCGCGCCGTTTCGCCGCGAACTCGCACAGAGCCCTGCGCTGCAACGAAGGCTGAAGCGTTACCTCTGTGTAATGATGGGCCAGATCGCGCAAACCGCCGCCTGTACCCGCTTTCATGTGGTGGAGGCGCGTCTCGCCCGCTGGCTACTGATGACACAGGACCGGGCGCACTCAACCGCGTTCCATGTCACGCATGAATTTCTCGCTTACATGCTGGGTGTGCGTCGTGTCGGTGTCACCAAGGCCGCCACGGCGCTGCAGAATCGCCAACTGATCCGCTATAGCCGCGGGAATATCACGATTCTTAACCGCGGCGGCCTGGAGGCCGCTTCCTGCGCGTGTTACGCGGCCGACAATGTAACCTACACCAGTATAATGGGCTAGAAGCCTGCCGGACTCAGGTAATCGTAGCGCCCAGAATACGCCTGTCAGGCATAGGGTATGCAACAAGGTGAGGATCAGTGCGACAACACGCGACCATCCGGATTAATGAACGTTGATCTCCTCCGGGAGCAGGCGATCGAACTCCGTCTTGACGACCTGGTAACATTCGCAGACGCGTGCCTCCAGGCCGGGCCGGTCCATCACGGTGATCTTGCCACGGCTGTAGTGAATCAGACCGGCGCGCTGTAATTTCCCGGCCGCCTCGGTGACGCCCTCGCGGCGTACCCCGAGCATATTGGCGATCAACTCCTGGGTCATGATCAACTCGTTCGAGGGCAGGCGGTCCAGATTCAGCAGCAGCCAGCGACACAGTTGCTGGTCCAATGAATGATGCCGGTTGCACACCGCCGTTTGCGCCATCTGGGTCAGCAATGCCTGGGTGTAGCGCAGCAACAGGCGTTGCATGGGGCCGGCATGAAAGAATGCATCCTTCAGGTGTTGCCCTGTCAGCCGGTAGGCATGGCCGGCGCTTTGCACCACGGCCCGGCTGGTCGTGGTTTCGCCGCCCATGAACAGGGAGACCCCGACGATACCCTCGTTGCCGACCACGGCGATTTCGGCCGATGCGCCATCCTCCATGACGTAGAGCAGGGATATAATGGCGGTGGTGGGGAAATAGACGTGGCGCATCGTAATGCCCGGCTCGCAAACCGCAGCGCCGAGCGGCATCGGGACCAGTTCCAGATGGGGCAACAGGCGCCCGAATTCCTCCGCCGGCAGGGCGGCGAGCAGGTGGTTCAGGCTGGGGTTATTAGGTCCGCGCATGTTCCACTTCACGTAACTGTCAAAATTGAAGTAATCACCGCTGTGGCGGGATCTACTGCTGAAAACGCCGATATATTATCCCTCCCTCCCGCCAATGTACAACAGCGTACAGACACGGCAGGGAGTGCGTTGAGTCTTGCGGAATTTCTACCGGCGGGGCGGCGCGCTCACGCTTGGTGTGGCGGCACAACGGGGCCCACGCAGCGTTCGATTGCCGGCTATGTGCGCTAGCAGACAGACGGCGAAGGCGGTTCTCCGTAAATCTCAACCACCGGAGCCAACATAAATACCTGCAATGTCTGCAGCGCGATCCTGGCGAAGAGCAGTGTGTGCCCGGCATGACTTGCCGATGCATCAATCACGTGCTCGGCACATTAAGGAACGATTATGAACAAGTTCAATACCATCAATACCCTGCAGAGATACACAATCAGCGCAGTTGCCGCAGCCATGCTCCTCGGTCTGGGCGCTTGTTCCGGGATGTCGGCGCAGGACAAGAACACCGCCATCGGGGCGGGTGTCGGAGCCGTCGGCGGGGCCGTTCTTACCGGTGGCAGCACAATGGGAACTGTCGGTGGTGCAGCCGTTGGCGGCGTCATCGGCCATGAAATCGAAGATTAAAAACAATGATCGATGTGCGATGCAGCTGGCCCACTCGGCCGGTGCGTCTCAGTCGCTCATAACCCCGTTTCCCGGCAACAGGTGTGACCCATACGGTGACACCCGCTTCCAGACACAACAATCACCAGGAGGTATACATCACCGGCCCGTCGTTGTCACGAAAGTAGATTACTGTACATATACTCGATGACATCAATAATTCCATCCAGCACTATATGTTCATGCTGTTACTGACCAATGTGCTGGTCGGACTACTTACCTGGATCACATTCCGTTGGATCGGCCTCGAAAATGCAGGTGCCTGGGCCGTCGCGGCGGGCCTGCTGCATGTCATCCCCTATCTTGGCCCGGCCGTCACCGCTTTCGTCACCGGCATGGCGGCATTACTGCAGTTTGGCGAGATATCAATGGTCGTGTTGGTCGCGGTGGCGTCACTGTCTATCGCCACCTTCGTCGGGACCTTCGTCACCGCCTGGATGACCGGAAGAATCGCCAAAATGAATACCGCGGCGGTGTTCATCTCGCTGTTGTTCTGGGGGTGGCTGTGGGGAATCCTGGGCATGCTGCTGAGTGTTCCGATCATCGTCATCGTGAAAGTAGTGTCCCAGCATGTCGAGCAACTGCAGCCGGTGGCGGAACTGCTGGGGGAATAATGGGTGTCAGCGCAAACGAATTTACGGCAAGGACGGAAGCAGATCGGAATTACCGACGTCGATTATTCCGAACGATGCAACTTACCTGGTAAAACATAGGAGCATGGTATGTCTAGGACTACACAAACAGCAAGGGATCAACTGGTTGATGATTTCAAGAAGATCATAGACGACGCGGAAGAGTTGCTCAAGGTTACCGCGAACGAGACCGGCGGAAAAATTGGTGCGGTGCGCGAGCGGGCCGAGGCAAATCTACGCGAGGCGCGTCGCAAACTGATTTCAAGCTGGATGTCGGCAAGGACGGTAATGTTAGCGGAACAATCGAGAAAAAACAGGCTTATCAGGCTATCAAGCGGGGGCCAGGGTAATGTATGGGTATCTCAATTCGCCATCCACAGCTGAAAGACCGGCACTACAGGTTCGGCGTCGTCGCGCAGTTCTTCAATGTCGCGGCGCAGACATGCACCTGGATATTCACGATCCAGTACGTGCAGGAGGCGATCGGTGGGGACGAGGCTAATGCCGGGCGTTATCTGCAATACAGCCTGATGGTGTTTCTGGTCTCGCGTTTCTTCATGACATGGGCCTTGGGTTATGTGCGACCTGCGCGCTTGCTCATGGCGATGGCGATTCTCGGCGGTGCGCTGATGCCACTGGTTCAGGGTGCGCTGATCGACCGTTTCGATGCCGCGACCTCGTATATCACACCCGCAGCCTGTTTCCTGATCGTTGCTGCCTACGGGTGGTTTGACCTGAGTTCAGCGACACGGAAGGGAATTGTGCATCCGTAGTATTGATCCGCATTGTTTATATCATCAACACGCACAGTGAACTGACTCTGTTATTACGGGCAAAGTAATCCCGGGCGGGCCTGCGAACAGCGAGCCGAAGCCGCTATTGGGTCCCGCAAAGCGTGTGGTTGATGTCGCACTGTGGCTTGATATCGATGGCCCTTTGCTGGTGGTTCAGCTGATCGATTTCCAAGGCGGTATCCATGTTGGGTTGGCAGCCGCAGATCTGACTGGCGCAACAGCTGCATTGAGCTGTTTCTTCAACCAGCGCGATCGCCCCCAGCCCCGCATCTCCGATGTTCTCCAGGCCCTCGCAGGCCAGGCCCGACAACGCCAAACGCGCGGCCGAGGTCGCCTTGGGAGAAAGCGGCAGATCCTGGCCCAGGCCCAGCACGGTACAGAGGGTGGCATCGCAGGCGTAACCGGCCTGAATCTGGCTCCCAAGACTGGCTAATCCTTTGTCATAGGCTTTGCAAACTTCCACGCAAATCCCGCTGCCGGGCGTGAACTGACTGCCCGTGCCCTCGCTGAAGAGATCACAGCCGCTTTCCGGCGGGGCGTCGGGAAAGCAGCGGTCGTCGGGGCGCGTCGGAATGATCTCCCGTCTGGTGATCGGATCGTGTGCGGCCGACCAGACATGATTGCGGGAGGGTTGGCAGGCCAGCATCTGCCCATCAGGCTGCTCGCCCTGGCCAATCTCGAAGGGCCCCTCAAAGACCGGACAGCTGCAGTCGACCAGCGCGTTGCCGTTGGCGTCCACTTCGCCGGTGCGATAGCAGGGCGAGGTCATGCAGCCAGCATAAAAGGCGCCCGTGTCGTCGCACTTCGTCGAGCCCGCAGCGTAGTCGAGCTTTTTCAAGGGCGAGAAGACCGAGATCAGATCCGCGCCCGGCACCAGGGTGTTGGTATTGATCACATCGCAGACCGGAGCCACAAATTCGCCGTTCGGTTTGCAGCGCATTCCATCGCTGCCGCAGGTCTCGACCGTCTCCTGATAGATCGCCAGGTTCGAAATGGCATTGATGTCGACGAAATAGGGCACCTTTGGCGTCTTGTCCGTGCCAAATTCATAACAGGTGCAGTTGGCGATCTTCCCGTCCGGCGAGAGCTCGCAAGGCAGCGCGGCGTTGGCGGCGCTGATGCCGGTCGGCCCCTCGGGGCCGGAATAGTAGCAAAGCGCGTAGGAGAAATTGCCTCTGCGCGGCGGATCGCACTCTAAAAAGTTTGGGTTGGTGACCGGTGGGCTCGATGTAGGGTCGATTTTGGGCTCGAAGATATTGGCATAGGCGGGCCCGAATTGCGTGGTCATCTCGTCGTTGTAGCGAAAGACATCCTCAAGCCTGATACCGGTCAGGATGGAACGCTCGTACTGCAGACCATAATTGCCGCTCTCCGCGCCGGGGATGGGTGACTTCGCCTTTTCATTTCCCGCTGCGTGAAGGCCCGGACCGAGTCCTATAGATAGAATGACGGTCAACCAGAAGGCGCTGATTACCCTCAAACAAACCATCCGTAAAAGTTGAAGTCGCATGCTGACCATCCCTCGAATTTAATTATTCTTCACAAGGCTACCAAAAACGCTACAGTACTCACCGGACTGGATTTCTGCGGGAGCAAAAAAAGAGGGGCAAATACAAGGCAAGCATAGTACCAGAATTGAAATACAGCAAGAAGGTGGTGTTTTTGTTGGCTAGTAACTAACAGCCTGTTGAGAAACCCCGGTCAAATGCATGTTGCATGTCACGGCAACTGGCTTTTTATTTTCCCCAACAATGAAGCTGAAAACCAACCTGTTTTTGTGGATATTTCCCGCGCTTGCCGTGCCGATGGCCGGACTGGTGCTGTTTACAACTGCACATAACGAGAAGCTGTTTCGCCAGGATATCAACCGCAGCATCTTCAGCAGCCTGAGCAGTATCGCGGTTGCATTGAATAACCGGCTACACGTGGAGCAGGACATCATCCAGGGGCTGGGGAACGTGCCTGCCGTCAGGCAATTCCTGCCGGAGCTGGCACAGCTGGACGAGGGACGCCCGGTTCCCGAATATTCCGAAAGGGTGGAGCAGCTCGGCAGGTACCTCGAGACCTTTCAGTCCGTGCGTCTGAGCCTGAACTTACATACTGTTAGATGACCTGCACTGGTGTAACAGCCCGCTGTAACCCCCCAATTCCCGTCCGGGTTGCTGAACATGCCGGGTATGGCGTTTATGGATACAACACAAGTGTGAGATAGGCCAGGAACAGCACCAGGTGAACGGTACCGAGCAAAATGTTGGTCGGCACACCGGAAAATGTCATTTGGCTGACAAAGAGTGTCAGGGCCAGCAGCACGATCTCAACGTGACCAAGACCAAGATCCAAAGGTGTGCCGGTCATCACACTTATCGCAAGCATGACCGGGACCGTCATGCCAAGTGTAGAAAGAGCCGAGCCGAGGCTCAGGTTGACCGCACGCTGCAACTGGTTGCGTGCGGCAGACTTGTAGGCGGCGACGCCTTCTGGCGACAGGACCAGCAAGGCGATCAATATCGCGCCAAGCGATGTAGGCATGCCAATCTGCTCAATCCCGTGATCGAGTAATGTCGCCATTGGCTTTGTCATCAGCACGACTGACAACAGCGTCGCAAACAGCAGGCCAACATGGACAATCATCGGACGGATCCCCGTGGGAGAGTGTGACTCCGGCTCGTCGGGTAGCTTGCCTCTGATTGGCGCCGTTTGTGGTTCTGTAAAAAAAGAACGATGTCGGCTCGTCTGGATAAAAAGAAAGACCCCGTAGAGAAGAGCAGTGAGCAACCCGAACACAGTTGCCTGCAGCGTAGTAAACGTCGGGTCTGCTGTAGATGTTATGAACTCGGGGACAACCAGCGCGATGATGGCTAATGTTGAAAGCACGGCCAGGAAGGCAACAGCCCCTTGCAAATTATACTGCTGCTGACTGTGGCGCAATGCGCCGACCAGGAGCGACAATCCAATCATGCCGTTCAAAACAATCATCAAAATAGCAAACATGGTGTCGCGCGGCAGCGTTGGATTTGGGTCACCACTGAGCATGACCGTAGCCATGATTGTCACTTCTATACCGATTACCGAAATAGTCAGGATCAGCGTGCCATAGGGTTCGCCGAAGCGCTCCGCCAGTGCCTCGGCATGTCGTACGACTCCAAAAGCACACCAAACCATGACACCGAAGAGCCAGATGAACATTATGGCAAGCCACGGTAGATTTTCCAGGTTGACCATCCACGTTTTTCCGACAGAGAAGAAGGTAACAACCGTGATAAAGCCGACAATGAGGCCTGCCTCGGCGCCGACTGCGCTGGCGAATCTGCTTTTCCTGGTGTCAACCGACATACGATATCTCCCTTAAATCGTTGGCTGATGGTAGTAACGTAAAAATCGCCACAGACCTTGCGAGAATCGGTAAAAATTGACTCTGTGGGTGGCGAATTTCCATTTATGTGGAATGGGTGTCTGAAACAATCGGTAACAATGTAATGCCCGGGGCTGAGGTAGTGCAGAATACCCTGAGTAGTGGAGTATAGAAAGATTTAACACCCTTCCCCATGATGCCCACTGGTACTGTCAACTTCACGTTCAATCGGGCAATCTACAGGCATGAAAGATGCCTGGCCATGATACCGAGGATGCTCTGATGGCTGATATCAAGCAATGGGATGTAGACGATACCCGGTTTTGGGAGTCAGAAGGCAAGCGGATTGCCAATCGCAATCTGTGGATCTCGATTCCTGCCGTGCTGGGTGCGTTCACGGTGTGGATGTATTGGAGCATCATCACCGTGCAGATGCTCAACGTGGGTTTCCCCTTTACCCACCCGGAGCTGTTCACCCTGTCGGCTATCGCTGGCCTGACCGGGGCGACGTTGCGCATTCCGAACAGCTTCTTCATCCGCATCGCCGGTGGACGCAACACCATCTTTTTCACCACGCTGCTATTGATAATTCCGGCCCTCGGTACCGGCATCGCATTGCAGGACCAGCACACCCCGCTGTGGGTGTTTCAGGGGCTGGCCTTGCTGTCCGGTCTGGGCGGCGGCAACTTCTCCTCTTCCATGGCCAACATCAGTCCGTTCTTTCCGAAGCGAGCGCAGGGCACGGCGTTGGGGTTGAATGCGGGCCTGGGCGACTTCGGTGTTCCCCTGTTGCAGATCGTCATCCCTCTGGCGATGACTTACGGCATCTTCGGAGCCCTGGGCGGCGATCCGATGACCCTGAAGCACGACTCCGGCAGCCTGTTCGGCAAGATTCCCGCCGGCGGCGAGACCTGGATCCAGAATGCCGCCGGCGTCTGGTTGCTGTTGCTGGTGCCGATGGTCTTTGCCACCTGGTTCGGGATGAACAATATCCGCACCCCGGAAGTTTCTCCCAATATCGGTTCACCCATCAATGCCTTCTCCAGGATCACCGGGATGCTGTTGATCGGTTTTTTAACCTCCGCTGCGGGTATCTACATACTCCTGCCGACGGGCCTGGGCGCCCCCCACTGGGCTATGTGGCCCGTGGTCGCCGGGGTGGTGTTTGCGACCGTGTTGCTGTTGAAGATGATTTCAGGCGATGTCAAGCCGGTGCTCCAGCAACAGTACAAGATCTTCGGCAACAAGCACACCTGGATCATGAGCACCCTCCACACCATGACCTTTGGCAGCTTCATCGGTTTTTCCGCGGGTTTTGCCCTGTCCATCAAGGTGGTGTTCGGCTTCCAGCATATAGAGGTGGCCGGGGAGATGACCCGTAACGTCCTCAATCTGAACGCCCCCTCGGCTTTGATGTACGCCTGGATCGGTCCCTTCATCGGTGCCGTGATCCGCCCGGTGGGCGGTTGGATGGCCGACAAGTGGGGTGGCGCCAGGGTGACCCAGCTGATCACCATCATTATGCTCGCCAGCGCCCTGTGCGTGGCGTACTACCTGGACATGGCCTACGCCTCGAAAACCCCGGAACAATACTTCTACCAGTTCCTGGGACTGTTCGTGATCTTGTTCGCCGCCAGCGGCATCGGCAGCGGATCCACTGTTCGCACCATCGCTGCTGTGTTCAATGAGGAGCAGGCCGGACCGGCGGTGGGATGGGCTGCGGCGATGGGGGCCTATGGGGCCTTCATCATCCCCTCGGTGTTCGGCGGACAGATCAAGCTGGGGACGCCGGAGAATACACTGTACGGTTTCGCAGTGTTCTACTGCGTTTGCCTGCTGCTCAACTGGTGGTACTACCTGGGACCCAGGGCAGAATTCAAGAATCCGTGATCTCTTGGGGGTTACAGACGAGAGTATTAGAAGCACCACATGTATTAGTGGGGAGCGCTGTAACGGTCCAACGAAAGTTTGCATCAATGCCTGCGCAGATAAAAACAAACATGTAGACGGAGAACACAAAACCGTCCGGGTCCGTATCCTCCAATGCGCCGAGGCCATCGGTTGGACATTTGTGTGCCGCGAGGAAGCCGAACAGCGGCGCGGCTTTGATTCTTGGGCCGTTCCCGGGGACGGAACGTAAGGGGGCCTCCCTGTTTTTCGATGATCCCCTTTGCTGCTGTTTAAGGTGTAAGTAAATATATTCATCGCATTACCTCGTAAGTGTGCTAGTGTTGCCAGTACTTTCCCCTCTCTATTTGCTCCCATAGAAATCCCGACCGGTGAGTGCATACAGCACGACAATCCGGTCAGGAACAAAAGCCACACTGGCTGACTGCTCCTTCCCGGCTAGCCATATCAACCTGCCACAGGTGCTCAAGTGCCATGACAAAAAGAACTTTCCGGGTTGCCTGGTGGTTGCTGATGCTGCTGTCAGCCACTCTTTCCGTCACGTTGGTAATCTTTCTTCAAGTGTGAATAAAAAGGGATTCCCGATGAGTAGAATGAGACGAACCCCGGTCATTTCCGTTTGCGCGCTGTTTTTTCTGGCGCTGCTGGCGACTGTGGCAGGTTCTGTGTTCGCCCGGGGCGATCCTGTCGAGGTGCCTGAGAATGCGCGCGCAAAAGAATACGGCAAAGGATGGGAGTGTGCCCCGGGTTATCGTGCAGTTGACGAAGTCTGTGCAGCCGTCAAGCTGCCTGCAAATGCATTTCTGACAAATGCTGCCTCTGGGAGCCGGTGGAAGTGTGGGCGGGGGTATCGAGAAGTCAACGGGGGCTGCACAGGCGTTAGAGTGCCAGACAATGCATACCCTACAAACAAAGGCTATGGGAATGGATGGCGGTGCGGACGAGGTTATCGGGAACTTAACGATACCTGCGCAGCCGTCAACGTGCCTGTAAATGCATATCCCACAAATGTCTCCTTCGGGCCTGGCTGGAAATGCGCTCGAGGTTATCGGAAGGTCGATGCGACCTGCGTTGCCATCCAGATTCCTGCGCACGCATATTACATGGAAACTACGTACGGATCCGGCTGGAAATGTGAACGCGGTTTTCGCGAGGTCAACAAAACCTGCGTCGCCGTGAGAGTGCCACCGAGCGGATATCTGACGGACTCTTTGTACGGGCCTGGCTGGGAGTGCGACCGCGGTTTTCAAGCAGTCAACGAGGCGTGTGCCGCTGTGATGGTGCCGGAGAATGCTCACCTTGATGTTTCCGGAACCGACTGGGAATGTAACCGCCCTTACAACAAACGAAGAGGGGAATGTGCCACACCGTGAAAGGATAGGCAGCTCTGCTCATATTACAACGGCTCGGGACGGTAGGCCGGGCCGGGCAGTAGCAAGGCTGAAGTTTCACATAAATTACCAGGAGAAACATCATGTCGAAAGAACGAAAAAGTAACAGGGAAGAAAAGAAAAAAGCTGTCATGACACCAAAAGAAAAGAAGGCCGCCAGGAAGTCCAGGAAGGAATCCAGGGGTTTACTGGGTGAACACGGGGTTTAACAAATTCGATTGGGCAGACAGCAAACCAGTCTGATAAGTGATACCGCGCGGGGGGCACAGGCGTTATTTATGCCTGCCTGGACACCGCAGTAGCGGTGTCCAGTGGCCCGGGTCCACTTTATCCCCCATGTTACACAGCAACGCGCAGTCATGACATAAGTCAGGGGTTGCCGAAAAATGCATGCAAGTGCAAGAATGTTCAGCATTAGACTCGTCGACCTCATGCTATTCATTTCCCCGCGGGTACATCTTTACCCGATAGTTGCATAAATCCTGGTTTTGAAAGCTGGTTTCGCTGCCTGTTTTACAGGATGAAATGAATAGTTCGAATTGATTCTGGAGTTCACCGCGAGTGAGGTGCTGACACATCCTGCAGGAGCGCCGTCCCCGGCGCTAATCGCGGCCAGGAGGCCGCTCCTACCGGAAGATTTATGCACTGATCAGGTTTACAAGAGTGCCGGGGAGACATCGGCAAGTTTTTAACCCGGTTCTCGTTTGAGTTCGCACGTTAGTTGAGAGCGTGGGTTAACGTCGGCGTCGATGACGCGGTTTTCTTCCTTGTCACCCTGGGTAGCATGATCGTCTCGTCAGTGCGGATGGCAACGCCGTCATTCTTGACATGCCGTTGTTCGCCATCGCCTGGTCACCACTCACGCAGGCTATCCCGGAAATTCCGCCAGGGTGTGGCTGCATTCGCCGGATTTGCATCTGAAAACCCACTGGGCTTCTGACCTTCAGCTGGCTGGCTGTGCCCGGGCATCATGCTATTGAGGCTGTATGCGGGGTCGTGCACAGAACAGGCATGGTCTGCCGCTGCACCATACACTTCGGGACCCGTGCGACAAGCACACCGGCAACCGGTCTGCGGTATGATGAACCTCATGCGGCAGATGATCTCAGTGTCTGAAAGCCTGTAGTATTCACATTTCAGGCTGATGCAGTTCATAAGGCCGGTACTGTACCAGTCACCCCGGGTTCGGGCGAGGAGAATGGCATAATAACCAAAGCGTTTGGACTTGCGTCGCGCGCACACAACGCGCTGCGTAACGACCAGGATACCGGGTTGCTGCGCTCGGAGCTGTTCAGCATCGAGCAACTCAAACGTCATGCGCTAACACTGGCTGGCCAGCATAGCATCGATCCGGATCCGGGGCCGGACCGGTTACTGCCACGGCTGGCGGATAATGCGCGCGTTCTTCTGGCGGCGTATGACGTCGTGACCGCCGCAGCCACGCCGGGGCAACGGATTGTGCCGGCAGAGGCCTGGCTGCTCGACAATTTCTATCTCATCGAGCAGCAGATCGGCATGGCACGTCGGCATCTGCCGCGCGGCTACAGCCGGCAGCTGCCGCGACTGGCTGACGGTCCATCAGCCGGGTTCCCCCGCATCTACGATCTGGCGCTGGAGTTGATCTCCCATATGGACGGTCGGGTCGACAGTGACAATGCCACCCAGTTCGTTGCCGCCTATCAGAGCGTTGAACCGTTAAAACTGGGTGAATTGTGGGCATTCCCGATCATGCTGCAGCTGGCGCTGCTGGAAAACCTGCGTCGCGTCGGGGTGCGTATCGCCCGTCGGCGTGAGGAGCGCGACGCGGCCATTACCTGGGCAGACCGCATGCTCGTGACTGCCGCAGAGGAACCGAACCAGCTTATCCAGTTGCTGGCCGAGTTTGCCAATGCCGATGTGCCGTTGACCGCGCCGTTTGTGGAGGAATTTTACGCAAGACTCCAGGCCCAGGGACCCGCAATGGCGTTCGTGCAAACCTGGGTCGAACATAAACTGTTCGAACAGGGGGTGACCGCAACACAGTTATCGGCCGCTGCCGCCCGCACGGCCGCCACCAACCAGATTTCCATCGCCAACAGTATCGGCAGTCTGCGCTTCATCGGCGCGATGGACTGGAGGGATTACGTCGAGTCGCTCAGTGTCGTTGAACAGACACTGCGCGAAGACCCGGCGGGGATGTACGCCAGCCAGGACTTCGCTACCCGCGACCGCTACCGGCATGTCATCGAGGACGTGGCCCGCAGTTGTACAAACAGCTCGTGTAATGAGCTGATGGTGGCGCGCGAAGCCATTGTTCTCGCGCAGGCTGCCGCGGAGCGATTGAATACCGACGACCGCAGCGCGCATGTCGGATTTTACCTGATCGATCGTGGGCGGCAGACTCTGGAACGTGTGGTCGGTTGCCGTGTGCCATGGAAATCGCGGTTCATCCGGGCAAGCCGGCAATTCCGCCTGTTCCTTTACCTCGGCCCCATCCTGTTGCTCACGCTACTTTCGACATCGGTCATGTTGTTCTCGTTTGATGGTTTCGGGCCGGGTGACTGGCGCTTCTGGTTTTTTGCGATCACCGGCATCCTCGCTGCCTCGGCGCTGGTTACCCCGCTGGTGAACCTGCTGGTCACGCTTTTTCTGCCGCCGCGCGCCTTGCCGCGCCTGGATTTTTCGAAGGGCATTCCAGTGGCGCATCGCACCATGGTGGTTGTTCCCACCCTGCTGGGCAGGCCGCAGGAAGTCGATGATCTTCTCGAAGCCCTGGAGATCCGC
>Ga0316190_10002495_pt1 | contig 13353 bp, 11 predicted proteins | sample Eddworburrow2_MG_FD_204929 | JGI IMG/M metagenome (GOLD analysis project Ga0316190, IMG submission 204929) | Coastal sediment microbial communities from Maine, United States - Eddy worm burrow 2 | ecosystem: Environmental > Aquatic > Marine > Coastal > Sediment | place: USA: Maine | collected... | reverse complement strand
TCGCACTGTGCTCGCTCTCAACCGGAACGACGCGGCCTTTGCTAAACGGAAACTTTGCGACGTACTCTACGATCTCGGTCTGCGGTGTAATCGGGTAGATTCCGCACGCGACACCACGGGCCGTTCGGTTCGCCTCACCGGCAGAGCTCAGAGCGTAGCCAGCGGCGTGGTTTCCAGTGATGACTTGTACAGACATAGTCGCTCCTCGTCCCGGCTAGAGGTGACTCATAAATATGACGTTGCGCGGGCACTCTGCCACGCACACACCGCAGCCCTTGCAATATGAATAGTCAAACTCGAGGCGATGACCCACGCGCTTCAGTACCCCCTCCGGACAGTAGGTGCAGCAATAGTCGCACTCATTACAAACACCGCAAGACAGGCAGCGAGCTGCCTCAGCCGTGTCGTCGAGGCCCATATGCACTTCGTCGAACGTTGAGCGTCGCTCGGCAACACTGAGCGAGTCGCCTTCGGATGCTGGATGCCGCTCGAACAGGTGTAACTTCATCGCGTCTGCCCGAATGACCTCGTCGTGCCAGACATCAACGTCGCGCAAAGCTCCAGCGTGCTGTGTGATGCTCATGTGCTCGCCACTCAACACGTTGTGGATGTGTATGGCTGAGCGGCGGCCACTGCCGATCGCGCCGGCTACCGTTCCGTCACCCGTTGCGAGATCGCCGACGGCGAACACCGGCGTCTCCAGCAGACCGAGCAGCTGACTACCTTCCCTGACCTCCGTGCCCTCCGGGAACACCGACACATCGGGTGACTGGCCGAGTGCGAGGATGACCCGGTGACAGGCCAGTTCGAACTCAGAGTCCGGAATTTCCACCGGCGAGCGGCGGCCGGACTCGTCCGGCTCACCAAGTTCCATGCGCCGGCAAACCAGTCGATAGTGTCGCCGGATGCCGTCGCTTGCGTCTTCATGTAAGGCGACGGGTTGAGTCAGGAAGTCGATTGCAACGCCTTCCTCGATGGACTCATCGATTTCCTCGGCGATGGCGGGCATTTCCTGACGCGTGCGTCGATACACGATGCGCACGCTCTCGGCACCGAGACGCAACGCAGAGCGCGCAGCATCCATCGCTGTATTGCCGCCACCGATGACGACCACATCCTCGCCGTCAACACGTACGCTTTCACGGTGTACATGATCGAGAAAGTCGATGCCCTGAACCACGGCCTCGGTGCCGTCCAATCCGAGTTGCAGATCTCGCTGCTCCTGCAAGCCGGTGGCGACCAACACGGCGTCGTGTTCTCGTGCCAGGTCGAGCAATGTCTGTCGATCGATTTTGTGGTTCGTCTCAACATCGACACCAAGGCCAAGTATGCGGTCAATTTCATGCGCGACCACTTTCTCTGGCAGTCGAAACTCGGGAATGCCGCTTCGCAACAGGCCGCCTATCTCGGGCCCTGACTCGAACACCTTGACCCGGTAGCCAAGGCGCGCCAGGTGGTAGGCCGCGGTTAGTCCGGCAGGCCCTGATCCGACGACGCCCACGCGCTCGTTTCGTTCTGCAACTCGCCCAAGCGTTACGTGGCCATGATCACCCGCGTAACGTTCCATCTGCCGCACATTAACAGCGCCGTCGAGTTCGATGCGATTGCAGGATTCCATGCACGGGGCAGGGCAGGCTCTCCCGCAGATCGACGGGAACGGCGTGCTGCGCAGCAGGATTTCCAGAGCCTTGTCAGTTTCCTTGTGTGCCAGGGCATTGAGAAATCCCTGCACATCATTGCCTGCCGGGCAGATGTGATTGCACGGCGGGATCATCTGCTGACGGTGCGGCTGCTCGCTCGCCCATTGCCCGGTCTTGATGGCCGGCAGACCCGCGCCTGCTCCCTGCAGCAAGCTGGGGCCGCGACCTGTGCCGGGCTGTGTGGCCTCGGTTGCGGCGGCGCCAATGTCGTGAGGCGACTCAAGAAGCCGGACCTCCTCGTAGGCACGCGCAGCCGTGGTAAGGTTTGCGCCTTTGAAGCCGAGATGTTCGAGCGCAGCGCAAACTTCATCAAGCGGAAATGCCAGCATTCTCGCGACTGCTCCGGCGAGTGCGGTATTGACGATGGGTACACTGCGAGTACCCAGGTTGTTGTCACGCGCAATCGCGGTCGCATCCACAGTCGCCAGGCGATTGCGGGGAAACTGCTCTGCAAATTTGTCGGGCTGTTGCGGCGAGTTAACGAGTATCCAGCCGCCTGCTTTCAGTCCTGCCATAATGGCTGTTCCGACCAGTGTCGGGTCCAGCACGATGACGTGATCCGGCTCGTAGATCAGGTTTCGATTAGTAATGGGTTCTTCGGCGTAGCGGCAAAACGCCTGGATCGGCGCGCCAGAGCGTTCGGCGGCATACAGGCCGAATGCTTGAACTGACAGCCCTTGCAGGAATCGCGACGTGGCTATGAGCTTCGCCAGGGTTACACCACCCTGGCCGCCGCGTCCGTGTATTCGGATCTCTATCATTGCATCACCCGCGGGTGATCTCTCGCCCGCGCTTACTTCCATGCGTGCATGTACGAGGAGTGATTTAGCGACTCAAAATATACAGATTTTCGGCGAATACCCGAATAGGTAGATTCCGTCCAATTCCGGGTGGAAACTCAATTGAGCGGGTAGTGGCCAAATTCCTCCACGGCATCGACCATGGCGAGTACGTTTTCAGGCGGGACATCGTTCATCACTGTGTGCACGGCGCTGATCATGCAACCACCCCCAGGGCCAAGAATCTGCATGACTCGTCGCACTTCCTCGCGAACCTCTTCTGCAGTGCCAAAGGGAAGAATCCGGTGCGCATCTATGCCCCCACAAAAAGTTATGTTTTTGCCAAATCGTTTCTTGAGGGCGGGGAGGTCGGACATGGCCCGTCCGGACGTTTGTACGGGATTCAGGATGTCGACACCGATCTCAACAAAGTCGTCGATCAATGGCGCGACGTCACCGCAGGAGTGAAAAAGTACCTTCGCCCTGGTGCGTGCCTTGATGAAGCTGATGAAGTCAGCATGAATTGGCTTGAGAATCTCGCGATACATTTTCGGCGACATAATAAGACTGTTCTGCGTTCCTAAATCATCGCCGATTTTTATGATATCGACGTTCTCCCCCAGCTCCTCCAGGAATCGCTCCATCAACTGCTTGCAGTACTCTGCAATTCTTTCCATCAAGGCGCGTGCAAAGTCCGGGTTCCTGCCCATATTCATCAGAAACGCCTCCATCCCCTGCATGGCATTTGCTCGCTCAAAAGGAAACAGGAGCCAGGGCGTCGCCAGGATCGCATACTGATTCTCGTCCGCAATTCGCTGGGCGGTTTCACGCACGTGGGCGATGCGTGTGGGGTCCGTCATATCGGGCCAACCTGAATAAGAATCGAGGTCTTCAACGGTTTGAGCTTCAGGGAGAGGGTGGATGCTTGGGAACCAATCCCCGGGAACGATCTCTGTCTGACCACTACCCCAGGAGTCGATGCAATCACTGTGCGGGTCGCGCTCACGATTTCGCGTTCTTGTTGTCTCAGGCTCGAGATCAAGTACGCCGCGAACGTCGCTGTGCAGTCGGCGCATCGTGTCCTCGTCAACGTCGGCCGTTCCCAGTTCAGGCCAGTCGTAGATGTAGTTGTCGGGAGCTTGAACGCCGATGATCTTTTTGATCGCCTGGTAAGGCTTCATTTTGATGCCGGTAGCATTGCTGACTCCAATGACCAAAGGAACACGATCAGGCTGCTCGTGATTGATGGCGGTCAGTACGCGTTCCCGGGAAGTCAGTGGCATCTGTTGCCTCCTTAAGATAAGAGCTTATTAGGCTGCGTCGGGGCCTCCCATCCGCAGATCTACGCATGCAGCACACTCTGAATTGACGAAGACGAACCATTGTGGGACAAAGCAAACACATTTAGTGGCCGAATAAGGGCGAAAGCAGCAATGACACGCAAGTTAGTTTTGGCACTATCAGTGCCCCTTGTTTTTGGATTTGTGTTCTGGTCCCTGCATGGCTCGATAGTTCACGCGGCCCAGGCTGGACCGGATGAGGGGCTTGTCGTTTTCCATCGCGCCGATGTAATGAAAGGTAAAGCCATTCTTTTTAATATTGAGCAGGACGGTCGACCCATTGGCCAGCTGCGAGCTGGCACGACGCTGGAAGTGCCATTGGCGCCCGGCAGTTACACATTCACCGTGCGCGCACCGTCGATTGACGGGATGGACTACCTCACCTTGAACGTTGAAGCGGGCAAGACGTACAGCGTAGAAGGAGAGATTCTTTGGGGGTGGCCGGCAGGCCGCCCGAAGTTCGGCAGCGTCTCCGAGTCCGGAGTGGCAGCACGACCTGCTGACATGCCATCCGTTAGCCCGCCTCGGGCGGCTGCCGCAGCGATTTCCGCTCCGGTTGTGTCCAACAGTCGATCGGCTATGAGCGCTGAGGATTTCGGAAGACTGGGGCTAATGAACTTTGCGGGCGACTGGAATCTGGAAATGTGGTCGTTAGCGTCCGATGGTCGCAAGTTGGAAGGCAGCGGTGTTGCAACAGGTACCATTGAAGGCGACAACGCGATTCGAATTTCGATTACGCAGTTCGAGTCGGCAGAGTTCCCCGAGGCAATCGGCGGCGGGCAGGTTACGATTTCTCATGAGTCGGGCAAGGGGTTTATCCTCAAGAGCGACCTTGGTTTTTCGGATGAGGTGCTGAAACTAACCGGTGGCTACGAGGCAGGCACGAACACGTATCTCTTCTATCTTGTTGGTGCTGCAGGTGGTCAAACCGCAACTGGAATTGACCGCGTTTCGGTGCGGCTCGAAGTCCGCTCGCTTGACCGCAATGCGTGGGAAGCGAAAACGTTCGCGCACGTTGATGGACAATCGACGCAGGTTCAATCCTCCAGGTTCACGCGGCGTTAGAGCGGTCGTCGTTCCATCTGCGGAGGCAAGGAAAAATCAGTAACAGGAGGTGACCTATGCGTGGCCTGAAGGGTAAGAACGTACTGGTTACAGGTGGCGCAAGCGGCATTGGCCAGGCTACCGCGGCACGTTTTCTGGAAGAGAGTTGCGCCGTTTGCGTTGTCGATCGTAGTGCAGAGGCCCGAACTCGGGTTGCCGAGGAGTTGCCTGATCTTGCCGCAGTGATTGACGCTGATGTATCAGACATGGGCCAGGTACGCGTCGCTTTCCAAGAAGCTGTTGCAAGTATGGGATCGGTCGATGTCTTGATCAACAACGCCGGCATCAGCATTCGCCACGACTTTCTCGACATTACCCCTGAGAACTGGAACGCCGTGTTGGGAGTAAACCTTACCGGCGTTTTCAACATGGCACAGACAGCTGCGCGCCACATGGTGGAGAAAGGTTCGGGTGTGATTATCAACACAGCCTCTACGGCTGGGAACAATGGTTATCCACATTACGCTGACTACAGTGCCAGCAAGGGTGGCGTCATCGCATTGACCCAGGCCATGGCTCTGGAGCTGGCTCCAATAGTGCGAGTGAATGCAATCTCGCCCGGCTACGTGCTGACGCCGATGCAGCGCGCGGAATATTCCGACGAAATGCTGGACGCCGTGAATCGCAAAATCCCGATGGGACGACACGCGAAACCTGAAGAGATCGCTGCGCTGTTCGCGTTCCTTGCCTCCGAAGATGCAGCATTTGCGACCGGGCACGTTTACGTCATGGACGGCGCAGAGACAACGGGTGGACTCTGCAGTCAGTGGGCACACGAATGATAAATGAATGGAGATTCGCCGCATGAGACTCGAAGGAAAAGTTGCACTGATTACCGGCGGCACTTCGGGAATCGGCAGCGCTACCGCGATACGTTTTGCAAGTGAAGGTGCAGCAGTCGCTATTACTGGTCGTAACTCCGAGCGTGGTGAGCAGGTTGTTCAGGACATCATCGCGAATGGTGGCGACGCGCTATTCATACGCTCGGATGTGCGCAGTCCCGAAGACTGTCGTCACGCCGTCGATCAAACGCTTGAGCGCTTCAACAAGATCGACGTGCTGTTCAATAACGCCGGAGTTTTTCATCCGAAGAGCATTCCTGAGTGCACGGAAGAAGAGTGGGACGAGACGATAGACTCCAGTCTTAAGGGCGCGTTTCTAATGTCGAAGTACGTACTGCCTTCGATGATCAAGCAGGGCAGTGGCTCGATTATTCATACGAGTTCAGGCTGGGGAATTCTCGGCGGCGACAAGGCGGCTGCTTACTGCGCGGCTAAGGGTGGGTTGATTGTTATGGCCAAGGCTATGGCGATAGATCATGGCCCCGATGGTATTCGCGTGAACTGCGTCTGTCCGGGCGACGTGCTGACACCCATGCTTCCCGACGATGCCAAAAAACGCGGCATGTCGTGGGATGACTACGCTGCCGGCGCCGCAGATCGACCGCTCGGTCGCATCGGTACTGCAGAGGACATCGCTAATGCCGTGTTGTACCTGGCTTCGGATGAATCATCATTTGTAACCGGCGAAGCGCTGGTCGTCGATGGTGGAGGTGTTGCCGGTTAGAAAAAAGCCCCGCCAAACGGCAGGGCTTTTCGCGTGTAGCAACGGTCTGTCAGTTCCTATTCAGAGCGCTCACCGACCGGAACCATGACGTGCACTAATGGAGTATCACCCCACATGACATAGGGCCCACCGGCGGACGGGTCACGATTCATTCCTTCTACCACACTGGCTGGCATCAGCAACATCAGGTGCGGTCCTTCCTGCACCCAAACTCCGCCGTCATTCGGATCTGTTGCTGCTGGGTCGTCATTGTTGACCAGGGCATCGCCCTGCAACATGTATGAATAGCCCACCACATCCGTTGTAAAAGGCGTTCCTTCGCCGGCCGCCTTCATCCACCCCATCCACGTCGCGTCGTTGCACATGGGGTGTTTGTCACCAGGAATCAAACCAACACCTGGTAAGCAGGTCCAGCCATTTGATCCTTCGCGCAGAATGGTCCCGTCGACGTCCATGATCGTGGCTTCTGCAGAGATACTGTTTGGTGCCGCTGACATGGCACGTGCAATTTTCGCGTCTTTCGATTCCTCCTCCGCAGCGACGCCCCCTGAGACACCGAGCAGGCAAACCAATAGAGCTAACGTCGAAGAATTCAGAACAACTGCTTTCGTTGATACTGTCATTTACAAACCCCTTTTATAATTATTTTTAAGATAACCACTTTTTTCAACACTATTAAAATATCAGAAGAATCAGATAGTGTCCTTTGATCAGCAGGCGTAATATTATCTGACGAGACAGTCATTGACTGAATGATCCGGAGCTTAGAGTGAAACAACTGATTATCGCGATTGGACTACTGGTGCTTTCCACGCCCCTTTACGCCGGTGTTGCACTGGATATGGTCAGGACAGACACGTCCGGAGAAGAGACTGAACGCAGTGAGATTTTCGCTCAGGCCGGGAAGCTGCGCATTGACAGCGGCGGTGGGCCTTTTAGTTCGGCGGTATCCATGATCTTCCTGGGCGACAAGTTCCTCGTGGTCGATCATGACGAAAAGAGTTACATCATCATGGACGAAGCAATGCTGGATGCTGTGTCGTCCAAGATCAGCGAAGCCATGAAGCAGGTGGAGGCCCAGCTAGCGAGTATGCCCCCTGAACAACGCGCGATGGCGGAGCAAATGATGCAAAGCCAAATGCCAGGAATGATGGGCGAGCAGGAGCCGACGCCAATGCGCGTGGAAGCGATCGGCCCGGGAGAATGGGACGGCAGGAATTGCACTCGCTACGCCGTATTTAACGGAACCGAAAAGTCCCAGGACGTCTGTGCTGCGCCGCTTGACCAGGTGGATGGTGCTGCGGATATGATGGAGGCATTTCATGGTATGGCCAAATTCGTGAAGAAACTCACTGAGTCGCTGCCAGGGCCTCTCGCGGCTAGCATCAGCGACAATCCAGGCGCAGTCATGGAGCAGATTGAGGGTTTTCCCGTGCATTCGGTCGAGTACCAGTACGGGCAGGCAACCGCCGAGGTTTCACTTGAGTCTATTAAGGAGCAGGAACTGGAGGCATCCGTTTTTGCCGCGCCCGACGGATACAAGCTGGAGGAGCCCCTGGCAGGCCGCTAGAGCACGCTATCGGCGTTGCTTGTTGCATCGCGATTGCCGTATAATCTCGCGCGAACACCCGGGTGGGCGGTCGACACCCCGGGCGAGAGTCTTCGTACTATGAGGCCCCGACAAGGGGTTTTTTAATGCGAGAAATAATGGGCCATCGGCCCATTTTTTTGTTTTAGAACAAAGAATTAGGTGTTTCGATGACAGGTGATGAGCTAGCTAATTTGCTGGGGCCGACTATCGAACGACTGGGATATGAGTTGTCCGACCTGGAGGCCCAATTAGGCGGCAGGGGCGGTGTGGTACGGATTTTCATTGATCATCCGGATGGTATCAACCTGGAGGACTGCGAGAAGGTCAGTTTGGCGGTCAGCGCGATGCTCGATGTCGAGGATCCGCTGCCAGTGCAGTACAACCTGGAGGTTTCGTCGCCGGGTTTGGACAGAAAGTTGACGAAAGTAGAGCATTTTCAACGGTTTGCAGGAGAAATCGTGAAAGTGCAAATGCGCTTTCCAATTGAGGGGCGCAAGCGATTTCGGGGCACCCTGGTGTCTTCGGATGACGAGAACATTGTGGTCGAGGTGGACGGTGAGTCGCACTCGTTGCCGATGGCAACGATCGATACCGCCCGCCTGGTTCCGGCAGGAACCTGACGATCCAGGCATTTTTTGGAGTTTTTGGTAATGAGCAAAGAGATTCTGATGGTTGTCGACGCCGTTTCTAACGAAAAAGGCGTAGAGAAGGACATCATCTTCGAGGCCATTGAAGCCGCGCTGGCATCTGCTACCCGCAGAAAGCATGGCGAGGATATCGAGGTTCGCGTCGCTATCGACCGCGAGACGGGCGACTATGACACGTTCCGTCGCTGGCTCGTGTTCGAAGATGAGTCAACGGAACTTGAGGTGCCTGATCGTGAACTGCGCATGATTGACGCGGTCGATGTCGATGAAAACGCCGAACCAGGCGGGTTTGTCGAAGTGCCGATGGAGTCGGTCGAGTTTGGTCGAATCGCCGCACAGACCGCGAAGCAGGTCATCGTGCAGAAGGTTCGCGAAGCTGAACGCGAGCAGGTTGTCGAGGAATACCAGGAACGCGAAGGCGAACTCCTGTCCGGTCTGGTCAAGCGCGTCGATCGCAATGGCGTCTTTATTGACCTCGGCGGCAATGCTGAGGGCTTCGTGGCGCGCGACCAGATGGTCCCGCGTGAGCCTGTTCGCCCGCAGGACCGGATCAAGGCGCTGTTGACCGAGGTTCGTTCCGAACTGCGTGGCCCACAGCTGTTTATGACCCGTACTTCACCCAAGTTTCTGATTGAATTATTCAAGATCGAGGTTCCCGAAGTGGGCCAGGGCCTGATTGAAATTCTCGCGGCGGCCCGCGATCCGGGGCTGCGTGCAAAGATCGCCGTAAAGAGCAATGACAGTCGTATCGACGCTGTTGGTGCCTGCGTTGGCATGCGGGGTTCGCGTGTGCAGGCCGTTTCGAACGAGCTTGCTGGTGAGCGCGTCGACATTATTCTCTGGGACGACAATCCGGCCCAGTTCGTCGTCAATGCCATGTCGCCCGCCGAGGTTGTATCGATTGTCGTCGACGAAGACGCGCACAGCATGGATATCGCGGTCGAGGAAGACAAGCTCTCACAGGCCATCGGGCGCGGTGGGCAGAATATCCGCCTGGCCAGTGAGTTGTCCGGCTGGGAACTCAATGTCATGACGGCTGCCGACGCTGAAGAGAAGAGCGAGTCGGAGATGAAGGCGCTGATCAGCTTGTTCTCGAAGCAGCTTGATGTTGATGAAGAAGTCGCACTGATCCTCGTTCAGGAAGGGTTCTCCACGGTCGAAGAAGTGGCCTACGTGCCAACCGCCGAACTGGTCGAGATTGAAGAGTTTGACGAGGACATCGTCGAGGAATTACGTAATCGTGCTCGTGACGTGCTGTTGACCCAGGCAATCGTGCAGGAAGAAAAAATGGACGAGGTTGAGCCCGCCGAGGATCTTCTGAGCCTCGAGGGCATGGACAAGGGCCTCGCATTCCTTTTGGCAAGCAAAGGTGTGGTCACACGGGAGGATCTCGCCGAGCTTGCTACTGACGACTTGCTCGAAATACACGAAATGGATCAGGAAGAAGCGGCTGCCTTGATTATGAAGGCACGCGCGCACTGGTTTGAAGCGGAGCAACAGGCCTGAGGCCTGTGGAACGCGGAGTTTAAAGAATGGCTGATGTGACAATTGCACAATTTGCTGAGGTTCTGAAAGTACCGGTCGATAAGTTGCTTTCGCAGCTTGATGAGGCCGGTATCAAAGTTGGTGGCTCAGACGATACGATTAGTGACGACGCGAAACTCGAGTTGTTGACGCACTTGCGTCGTGCCCACGGGCAGGAAGAACCGACGTCCGGCAATGCGGCCCCTCGCCGCATAACGCTGAAGCGCAAGTCGCAGTCGGAGCTCCGTTTGTCAGGGGCGCAGGGACGATCACGGACTGTTAATGTCGAGGTTCGCAAAAAGCGCACCTACATCAAGCGTGATGTCCTCGAAAAACAGGCCCAGGAAGAGCAGGATGAGCTGGACCGCAAACGCAAGGAAGAGGAAGAGCTGGTAGAGGCTGCGAAGCGCGAGCAAGAGCGCCTTGAAGCCCAGAAAGTAGAAGCGGCGCAGAAGGCAGTTGAAGCGCAAGAGCAGGCTGAGCAGGCTCGACAGAGCGCGGAAGAGGAAGCTCGCAAGGCGGCTGATCAGGTCGCCGCTGCTGAAGCAGAGGAAAAAGCACGTCTTGAGAAAGCCGAGCAAGATGCTCGCACTCGCCGATCTAAAGAGAAGGCCAAGCCAAAGTCCAAGGGGGCGGACACTCGTTATGGCCGCAAAGAATTGCACGTCGCTGGCGACAAGAGTGGCCGGCGCAAACGCAAGACGCCTATGCGTCGTCGCACGGTTTCACTGAGCGGCGATACGCAGCATGGATTTGAAAGACCAACGGCGCCGGTTGTTCACGAAGTAGAGATTCCGGAAAACATTGCTGTTTCGGAGCTTGCGAAACGCCTGGCGATCAAGGGCAATGAGGTGGTCAAGGTCCTGTTTAATATGGGCGCGATGGTCACCATTAACCAGGCTATTGACCAGGACACGGCGGCACTTGTTGTTGAAGAACTTGGCCACGTTGCCAAGCTGACATCTGGAGCCGACGTCGATGAGCAATTGCTCGCGTCAGAAGAGAAGCTTACGGGTGACGAAGTCAGTCGCCCGCCGGTCGTGACAATCATGGGGCACGTCGACCACGGCAAGACCTCATTGCTCGATTACATCCGCCGTACGCATGTCGCAGACGCCGAGGCAGGTGGCATTACGCAGCACATTGGTGCGTATTCGGTTGAAACGGAGAGGGGTAAAGTGACCTTCCTGGACACGCCGGGACATGCGGCCTTCACGGCCATGCGTGCGCGTGGTGCACAAGCAACGGACATTGTCGTGCTGGTGGTTGCGGCCGATGATGGTGTCATGCCGCAGACAATTGAGGCGATCCTGCACTCCAAGGCAGCAGGCGTTCCGCTTGTCGTTGCTGTCAATAAAATTGACCGTGAAAATTCGGACGTGGAGCGCGTTAGAAACGAACTTTCACAGCACGAAGTCATCTCTGAGGAATGGGGTGGTGAGCAGTTGTTCGTCAATGTCTCGGCAAAAACCGGGGAGGGCGTCGACAAGCTCCTCGAGTCTATCTTGTTGCAGGCTGAACTGATGGACCTGAAAGCCGTCGCAGACGGCCCGGCCCAGGGCCTCGTTATCGAATCAAGCCTCGAAAAAGGCCGTGGCGCAGTCGCCACGTTGCTGGTCCAGGGCGGTACGCTGAAACAGGGTGACATGATTATCGCGGGCGAAGAATATGGTCGCATCCGCAACATGTTTGACGAGAAGCAGCAATCTATAAAAGAGGCAGGACCATCCAGTCCTGCCGTCGTACTCGGCCTGTCCAAAACGCCGAGCGCGGGCGACGACTTCCTGGTTGTGAAGAACGAGCGCAAGGCGCGCGAGGTCGCGGAATTCCGCCAGACCAAGACGCGCGACGCGAAGCTCGCCTCGCAACAGGCGTCGAAGCTTGAAGACATGTTCAGCCAGATGGAAGAAGGTAAAGCTGAGTTTGTCTCAGTCATTATCAAGTCCGATGTGCACGGTAGTGCGGAGGCGCTTCGCGACGCATTGACTAAACTCTCGACCGATGAGGTCAAGGTCAAGGTGCTGAGCTCGGGAGTCGGTGGTATCACCGAAACCGATGCGAATCTTGCGGCAGCATCCAATGCTGTGATCATTGGTTTCAACGTGCGGGCCGACGCGGCTGCACGGGCGGCGATCAAGGAGTCTGGCGTCGACGTTCGCTACTACAGCATCATCTACGAAGCGATCGATGACGTGAAGGCGGCCCTCAGTGGCTTGCTGTCTCCGGAGATTCGAGAGCAGATCGTGGGTCTTGCCGAGGTCAAAGAGGTGTTCTCGTCACCGAAACTGGGTGATATAGCGGGTTCCATCGTGACCGAAGGTTATGTGAAGCGTGCTAACCCGATACGCGTGCTGCGGGAGAACGTCGTAATTTACGAGGGTGAATTGGAATCGTTGCGTCGCTTTAAAGATGACGTCAATGAGGTCAAGTCAGGTACCGAATGCGGTATCGGCGTGAAGAACTACGACAATGTCCAGGTTGGCGATCAAATCGAATGCTTTGAGCGTGTTGAAGTCGCACGTACGCTGGACTGATGCCGCGCGAGTTCTCAAGGAATCAGCGTCTCGGTGCGCAAATCCTGCGCACCCTGAGTGAATTGCTACGCTTCGAGACCAAGGATCCAAGGTTGCAGGGCGTATCGCTGACTTCAGTTGATTTGTCTCGCGACCTCAGCGTTGCACGGGTCTACTTCAGCCTGATGAATCCTGACGATAGTGCTGAGGCGGCGCTCGAGGGCTTGAAAAAGGCAGGTGGGTTCCTGCGCGGAAAGCTCGGTGGTGCGCTGAAAGTGCGGCATATACCGGAACTGCGCTTCATACACGATGATAGTGCTGAACAGAGCGTCAAAATCAGCGAGCTAATTGATGGCGCGCTACGAAACGATTGACGGCTTGTTGTTGCTGAACAAGCCGGCAGGGCTAACGTCCAACCAGGCCTTGCAGCGCGTTAAGCGGCTTCTGAATGCCAAGAAAGCGGGTCACACCGGGAGTCTTGACCCGGCCGCGACCGGCATGTTGCCACTGTGTTTCGGCGAGGCAACCAAAGTGTGTGCTTTCCTGCTCAATGCCGACAAGACCTACAGGGTCACGGCGCGCCTCGGTA
>Ga0316190_10002494_pt1 | contig 13358 bp, 12 predicted proteins | sample Eddworburrow2_MG_FD_204929 | JGI IMG/M metagenome (GOLD analysis project Ga0316190, IMG submission 204929) | Coastal sediment microbial communities from Maine, United States - Eddy worm burrow 2 | ecosystem: Environmental > Aquatic > Marine > Coastal > Sediment | place: USA: Maine | collected... | reverse complement strand
TCCACCCTACAAAAGGTGAACCTGCATCGCACCAGTGGTGAAATACAGAAACATGTTGCAAATATGAGTTTGCACAATGATTTATATGGCGATTCGAGCATTTCGACGCTATTTTATGCAACTGTCGGGTACACATAAGACAGACTGTTTGATACAGGGTAATCTCACCATTCATCCAAACCTGTTTTTATTATTGAGTGGTATCAAGTCTCTGGAACCGAATAGACCGGAGTCTTTTCCACACATTACTGCTATTGTGTTTATGGAATGAATGGAAAGGAATACGGATTTACTTTAATGTGCTTTTTTAGATGACCTTGTGGCAGGTGATGTCGCTTTTGAACACAGTTGTTAGATACTCGTTGTAATTCTATCTATGAAAGAGTGTTAGGTATTGTTGATGGAAACGATCAGGCTTAAATACCGAGTTCTTGGGCCATTTTTACTGGCGAGCGTCTTCCTGTTTGCTTTTTCACTGTTCGTCATCCATGAGGAAGAGAATAAGCATATCCAGATGGATGTTGAGAAGGCGGTTGCCGGCTTTAGGGATAGCTACCAGGCGCTGTTGCAAGCTAATGCTGAGAAGCTCAGTGTTGCCCTGCAATTTATTATCCGAAACAAAGATATTGCAGAGGCCTTACGCAAGCGGGACAGGCAGGGTCTAGTTGCAACAACAGGGTCGGTGTTTGAGCGGCTACGTGTGGATAATGGGATTACCCACCTCTATTTTCACGATGCCCAACGCGTCAACATCATGCGCGCCCATCAGCCGGCCCGCTTTGGGGATACCATAGAACGTTTTTCGATCAAGCGGGCCGAAAAAAGCGGCCAGCTTGCCTGGGGGGCTGAGCTTGGCCCCCTTGGCACCTTCACCCTGCGAGCAGTGATGCCCTGGTGGGAGAATGGGGAGTTGATCGGCTATGTTGAGCTGGGCGAGGAGATTGAAGAAGGGACACATGCGCTGGCAGCCAGGCTGGATGTTGAGCTTGTTGTTCTGGTCTCAAAGCAGTACCTAAATCGTGATGATTGGGAGATGGGCATGCAGATGTTGGATCGCCACGTCGATTGGGATCTGCTGCCGGATTTTGTTGTTGCTTTTAGTACCTTCTCGGTTATTCCAGAACAAATGCTCGCCGAGATGCTATCACAGCATTTGAATAACCCAATGGCGGTGATGGAGGCTACCTTCCAGGGGCGAGACTATCCTCATGCCTTTGTTCCCTTGCAGGATGCAGGTAACCGGCAGGTTGGTAACATTCTGGTGCTACGTGATATGACCGCGCGTATCGACAGTACCTTTAGCACCATGCTAAGTATTTCCGCTATTGCCTGTGCCATTGGCCTGGCCCTGTTCGGGTTGATCTATATCATCCTGGAGCGGACAGAGCGACAACTGGAAAGTCGTCGGCTCAGGGCCGAAAAGGAGGCTCAGGCACGGCTCGCAGCACAGGACGAACATCTCCATGAACTTGAACATCTGGCGCTCTATGATTCGCTTACCGATCAGCCTAATCGCCAGTTTTTGGATAACCGGCTGAATCAGATGATTTCAGCCTCTGAAGGAAATAACCAGGCATTCATGCTGATGCTTCTGAGCCTTGATCGGATGCGGGAGATCAATAATACCCTTGGGCATGATATGGGTGATCGGCTGCTGAAAAAGGTGGCGGGACGCCTGAAAAGGAGCATGGAGGAGGCTGATACTCTCGCCTGTGTTGGTGGCAATGAGTTTGCGCTGCTGTTTCCTGCCGTATCCGGTGAACAGGGGGCGCCCCCTGTAGAAGGGCTTAGGTCCTTGTTCAGTGCACCATTCAAGATCAATGGCATGGAAATTTCTGTGACGGCAACGGCGGGAGTTGTGCAGTATCCCGAGCATGGGAATGATGCCTCCTCTCTGGTTCGCAGGGCAGATGTGGCGCTTCGCCAGGCAAAGAGATTGAAGAAGGATTGCGAGGTCTATGACAGCAATCGTGATCCCTATAGCATGCGCCGCCTGACCTTGGCCAGCGACCTGCGCAAGGCCATTGATGGCAATGAGTTAGCATTACACTACCAGCCACAAGTGATTACCGCAGACCACCATTTAGATGGAGTTGAGGCGCTTGCCCGTTGGCAGCACCCTGTGCATGGCGCTGTATCCCCGATTGAGTTTATTCCCTTGGCGGAGGGAGCCGGCCTGATTGGCCCCTTGACTTTATGGGTGCTTGATGAGGCTCTTCACCAATGCTCAATCTGGGTTCATGAAGGGCTGGATATCACCATATCGGTAAACGTATCGGCACAAACCCTGATTGATTCCTCTTTTCCGGACAAGGTGGCAGCGTTGCTGTTACAGCGGCAGCTGGCGCCGGAAAGGCTGATGCTGGAGGTGACGGAGAGTGTCTTTATGTTGGAGCCGGAGCATTCCCTGGCAACCTTGACCAAGCTGAAGAGCATTGGGGTCAAGCTTGCTATTGATGATTTTGGTACCGGATACTCTTCCCTTGCCTATATTAAACGACTACCGGTACATGAGCTTAAAATTGATCAGAGTTTTATTTTTGATATGCTGATAAATGAAAATGATGCAAAGATCGTCTTATCAACGGTGAATCTCGCCCATGGCCTGGGGCTAAAGGTTGTTGCTGAAGGGGTAGAAACCAAGGCGGTTTGGGAGGCGCTGAAGGCCCTAGGCTGTGACGCCATCCAGGGATATTATGCGGCCAAGCCAATGCCGCCAGAAGAGTTGATGGATTGGTTGAATAGCTCGCCATTAGTCACGGCAAAAGAGATCTGATGGAGCCGGCTCAAACAATTCTCAATCCTTATAAACATCAGCTGTAAATCGAAGCTCTAATTCAAAGCGGGTCAATCGTATTGTCACGCTACATTTGATGTCTTCGCTGAAGATGCCTCAAGTATAAGTCCCGCTTACCAGACAGATTCCTGATCTGGGAAACACACGGTTGTCATCACGATAATCGCTATCGGCAGTGTTTCTTTTGTCGTATCCATTTTAAATGGCAGCCTTTTACGTGCCTGGCAGTATGCACCCGTATGGGTGCTACAAATGGGCAATCTGCTTATGTATTCACTGCACTCTGACAAGAGCGGTCTGTGAGCATAGCCGGCCCCAAAACATTGACAGTATTTCTGCTGGTGGAGGCAATCGTTCCTGGTGTTCAGGCCGTAATGATTTCATTTGATCCAGAAACTCTGGGCCAGTGAGTAGATGAAAAAAATCGTAGGAATCACTATTTGCAGCATGGCTTTTGATGCATTTTTGTTGATGTATATTGGCGCGTTGATTAGGATGTATTAAGGCTGGTTCCTTGGTTGATGATGGTTGGTTTGGTGACCTTGATATTATCACCGGAATCAGTGTTTTTTGCATTTATATCAATTGGTTATCGCTTAAGTGTGTGCCATTCTACTCAGGCCCCATCGATTGGGCTTCCAAGCTGCGCCTATAAAAAAACCTATTCTGCATGGGTTGTAAAAGCAGCCGGCAACCGCGAAGATAGTTGCATGGTATCTCAGAACACTATCTACCTAAGGATTCGATCATATGCCTGAGCTTTTAAAAGAGCTATTTTCCAGCATGAAATTGCTATCACAGGATCCACTGGATGACCTTGATCTATCCAAATCCGATCATCAGGTTTTCCATGTAATCCTAATAAAGCCTACTCGCTACGATGATGATGGCTACCCCATTCATTGGCTCCGTTCAGCAATACCCGCAAATGCTCTGGCATGTGTCTACAGCATTGCTCAGGACTCTGCATCCAGAGAGGTTCTAGGCTCGGATGTCGAGATTCGTGTGGCAGCTTATAATGAGTCGAATGCCGTTATTTCGTACCCAGGTTTGATCGAACGCATCAAGCAAGCCGGTCACCGCCTTATGTTATGCCTTGTCGGCGTACAATCGAATCAATTTCCACGTGCGGTAGATATTTCGCAGCCGTTTCTTTCAGCTAAGATACCGGTTTGCATAGGCGGGTTCCATGTCTCAGGCACCTTGGCCATGCTATCCAAATTGCCACCCGAACTGGCTGAGTTCCAAACTCAGGGTGCATCACTATTTGCGGGTGAAGCGGAAGAGGGTCGCTTTGACCGTGTAATTCAGGATGCATGGGAAAACAAGCTGCAACCACTCTACAATTATTCGGGCAACTTGATTTCGCTTCATAACAGTCCTCTGCCGAGACTGCCGGAATCTGTTTCTAAACGTGAGCTTATGCCTCTGGGTACCATTGATATCGGCCGTGGTTGCCCATATAAATGCTCCTTTTGTTGCATCATCAATGTGCATGGACATATGAGTCGTACACGCCCGGTCGATGTTATTGAACAATATCTTAGAAACCTAGATAAACGGGGGGTTAATGAGGTCTTTATTACGGATGATAATTTTGCCCGCAATAAAGAGTGGCGACTCTATTTCGATCGTATAATTGAACTACGCAAGCAGGGTATAAAATTTAGGTTTGTGATTCAGGTTGATACCCTCTGCCACAAGATACCCGGCTTTATCGATAAAGCGGTCGAAGCAGGGGTTGATCAAATATTTATCGGGCTAGAAAACATTAACCCTGACAACCTGGTATCTGCCAATAAACCGCAAAATAAGATTACTGAGTATCGTGAGATGCTATTGCAATGGAAACGTCACCCGGTGGTCATCTGGGGAGCTTATATCATAGGTTTTCCAAACGATACTCGTGAATCAATACTGCGGGACATTGAAATTATAAAGCGAGAGTTACCTATTGATTTCCTCAATGCATCGATACTCACCCCGCTACCGGGGTCTGCAGACCATAAGGAAATGCTGGAGAAAGGGGTCTGGATGGACCCGGATCTGAATCGTTATGATCTTGCCCACCGTGTCTTTCATCACCAACAGATGACTGATGATGATCTTGATAAGACCTATGAAGATGTATACCACACGTTCTACACTTATGAGCATATGACCACTATCCTGAAACGTATGACTGCACTGGGTAGTAACAAAAGATATACCACCATTGAGCGCCTGCTGTTTTTTGGGCTTGGTGCAAAGATACATCCTAAAATCCGCTCTCTCGAGTTTGGCTTATTGCGCAAAAAACCCAGGCTTAGCCGCCGGGCTAATCTGCCCAAAGAGCCTACTTTTATCTTTTATCCAAAGTATATTTTTGAGACACTTAGGGGGCTTGTGACTTTAGAGTTTTATAAGCAGCGATTAATACGAACGATGACGAAACTCAGGTACAACCCCGAGAGTAAATCCTACACAGATATCGCCATAACATCGCCCAAACAGGATGAACTTGATACGCTGGGTCTGTATCAGGATACACGTGGTGCACAAAAAGTCGTTGAGCTAGCCAAGCAAAGAAAAACGGCTTCAGCACGCTAGCAAAGGCCATCTCACTTTGCTACCTAACATGCTGATTCTATCCTTTTGATGGCTCTTCACTCTTTCACTCAATCTCATTAACTGGAAAGTTATTTGAAATGGACTCCTGAATGGCTGTGGTCCAGCGGTTCTGGTTGCAAAGCAAACATTTACCGACGGGCTTGAGAGGTTGGTTTTTTTAGCGTCAGCGAAAAAGCCGACTTTCTTAAAGCTATTGTTGGATCTCTACTAATCCCTCGATTGTTTTTCCTTGAGGTGCTCAACATGAGCGATCAGTGTGTCAACTGTTTCCTTCAATAAATCCAGTTCATCAAGCGTCAAATCATTTAACTGTTCGAGGTTATACTCTATCGTATCGATTATTTTTTTATGAGGGCGCTGCATCGGCCTCATAAAATAGGTTGTAATAGTTGCTACAATGGTCCCAAAAAACAACATCGAACCAAGAACTATCCATAGGCCACCAATTAACTGAGCCGCGCCTGATGTCGGCGCATCTGCGATTCCTGCGGTAGAAAATGCGGCCACTCCCCAATATAACGCCTCTCCATACGAATCTATAGATGCCCCTTCAATACCCCGCTCCGCCAGATACAAGCCAGTAGAAAACAGTAGCCACAGCACAATCAATAGAAACACCATTTTTGTAAAGGGAGTGTGGGTAGAGATATCTTTTAAGAATCTCTTAAATCGTGTATGTCGTCCTGTTCTTTTCATTATTTTGCTACCTTTCATAAAATAATAGGTTCGATATACGGCCAAGGGTTTCATTTGCTACGCAGTAATTCCGCAATTGCACGTGCCGGAGGGTTTCACTGCACGAGTGGCATCCGTACCCTTAAAAGCGCATGTGCTGGATGAACTGGCATTACTCAGTTGGCAGCACTAGTTGAGAATAGACCATTTAGGCATCTCCATTAATTTAGGTTTAGTAAACCGAGAGCATGTTCACCCGCTAGAATGAACAGGGATGCCAATCAGCTATCAAAATGGCTTTAAGGAAATGAAAATCTTTTCCGCATGCGCCAATATACCTAACAATGTAAGTCTAAACTTAATAGAGCCCCTTAATACCCTTGCATTATTGTCTTATACGGCACGCTAACTGATGAGCACGGTAGAATTTACACAAGGCACTGATAACACCCAGATCGGCACCATCGCTGAAGTCCATGGTCCGGTGGTGGTGATAGCCTGCGATCGGCTGCCGCCACTACACCAGGCACTGTGTGCCTCACTTGATCATGAAACCTACCTGTTCGAGGTTCATCAGCACCTTGATGAATACCATGTGCGTGCCATCACGCTACACCGAACCGCCGGCTTGCAACGCGGTACACCTGTTTATGACACAGGTGCTCCACTGCATGTGCCGGTGACACCTGACTGCCTGGGTCGGCTACTGAATATCTTTGGTGAACCACTGGATGATGAGCCACCTTTGGCACAGCAGGGGTTTCGCAATATTCATAGCCGACCAGCTCCCTTGCAGGAGGCTGTTGGAGCCGGTGGCATTCTTGAGACCGGCATCAAGGTAATCGACCTGCTCTGCCCTTTTGTAAAAGGGGGTAAAACCGGGCTATTCGGTGGGGCCGGGGTAGGCAAAACCGTACTAATCATGGAGTTCATGCATGCGATTGCTATGCTGCACAGCGGTGTATCTGTTTTTGCCGGAGTTGGCGAACGCATCCGGGAGGGCCATGAACTCAGACATGAGATGCAAGAGGCGGGAGTCATGCCGCAGACCCTGATGGTCTTCGGGCAGATGGACGAATCACCAGGGGTGCGTTTCCGGGTCGGGCTCTCAGCCCTAACCTATGCCGAATATCTACGTGACACCCTGCACAAGGAGGTGCTGTTTGTGATGGATAACGTTTTCCGCTTTGTGCAGGCGGGCAGTGAAATCTCAAGCCTGTTGGGGCGGATGCCTGCCACCGTGGGCTACCAACCCACTCTGCTCAGCGAAGTAGCCGAAATGCAGGATCGTATCCTCTCTACCCAGCAAGGTGCCATTACCTCCGTCCAGGCTGTCTATGTGCCGGCCGATGATATGACGGACCCTGCCGTTAGCGCTATCCTGAGCCATTTGGATACAACGGTAATACTCTCACGCACTCAGGCTGGCAAGGGCATCTACCCAGCAGTAGATCCATTACAATCAGGTAGCAAAATGATGGATCGCCACACCCTTGGCAGTCATCATTACACCATCGCGGAAGGCGTCCGTAGCCACCTGGCGCGCTATGATGAATTGGAAGATATCATCACCATGCTGGGCATCGAAGAGTTATCGCAGAAGGATAGACTTATCGTTATGCGTGCACGCAAACTGCAACGCTACCTGACTCAGCCATTTCAAGTTCTTACATCCCACACCGGTATGGAAGGCTTGTCTGTACCACTCCATCAAACCCTGAAAGATTGCGAAGCCTTCCTGCTGGGCCGTTATGATGAGCTGCCGGAAGAGCAGTGCTACATGCGCGGCAGCATGCTGCAAACACCTTAATGAAAAGTTTTACACTTCAGCTACAGGATGCCGCCCACATCGAACAGATCGAAGGAGTAACGGCCTTTGTAGGTGAAGATACCAGTGGCAGCTTCGGCATCCTCGCAGGACATGCTCGCATGATGACCTCGCTTGTCTTCGGGCTGGCACGTTTTCGTATTGGAAAAGCCCCCTGGCAATACCTGGCGCTACCTGGCGCACTGCTATACTTCAAGGACAATACACTTTCCCTTAGTACCCGGCGTTATCTGGTAGATGATAACTATGAACGCATCAGTGCCATACTGCAGGAACAGCTGGTTGCTGAAGAGGCAGAATTGAGCACAATGAAAAAAAGCCTGCACCACATGGAGGAGGAGATTCTCAGACGGCTTTGGGATATGGGACGCAAAGGAAGTACTGCCGGATGAACCACAATGAGCAGCTTCGCAAACGGGTAGAGTTGCAGGCCCAACGCATGAAGCAGGCAGAGAAGGATCGTCCTACGCTGATATCACAGACTGTCTACATTGGCACGCTTGGGCTACTGTTTATTTTACCCGTAGTCGGTGGAGCCTATCTCGGACTCTGGCTGGATGATCTATCGTCAGGATACTCCACTCATTGGACGCTGAGCCTACTTATTACGGGTGTCGTTATTGGCGCAGTAAATGTTTATCTTTTTATACGGGAGCGGGAATAGTGGAGCATAGCGAAATCACCGCAGGCATCATATTCCAGTTTGGGCCGCTGCAAATCAGCAACACTGTTGTGACCACTTGGGTGATCATGGCCGTCACCGTACTCATCAGCTGGCTGGTCACCCGCGGCCTACATCAGCAACCGGGACAAATACAAACCGCTGCTGAAGGGGTTGTCCATGTTATCGAGGAGGCCATTCATGAAGTTGCACCGGAACATACACGCCAACTTCTGCCATTCATTGGCACCCTATGGCTATTTTTGGTCATTGCCAATCTGAGTGGTTTGATACCCGGCGTTCATTCCCCAACCCGTGATCTCTCCGCCACTTCAGCCCTGGCAATCCTGGTATTTCTTTCAGTACACTGGTTTGGCATTCGTAGCCAGGGGATAAAGGCCTATCTGCGCCACTACCTCAAACCAAGTCCCATCCTGATGCCCTTTCACATCATCAGCGAAATTACGCGCACCATCGCTCTGGCCGTGCGCCTTTTCGGCAATATCATGAGTCTGGAGATGACCGCACTGTTGATCCTGCTGGTAGCTGGTTTTTTAGCTCCGATACCCATCTTGATGTTGCACATCATTGAGGCGCTGGTACAGGCCTACATCTTCGGCATGTTGGCGCTGATCTATATAGCCGGCGGTATACAATCACAACAGATCACTCAACAAAAACAGAGAGAAACCATTAAGGAGTAACCTATGCCTGACCTGTCTACCTTTAGTCTTGCCTCCACCGTGGCCGCAGTTTTCGGTATTACATTGGGCGTGATGTTTCCCGCTCTCGCCATGGGTCGCGCTATTAGCAGTGCACTGGACGCGCTGGCCCGACAACCGGAAGCCGAGCGTTCCATCATGCGCACCCTCTTTATCGGCTTGGCCATGATCGAATCATTGGCAATCTATGTGCTGGTTATCGTGCTTATTGTTTTGTTTCGCAACCCACTGCTTGAGCACCTGTTGAAATAGACAGGCATCAGAAATAATCGTGAAGAGTAAAATCATGGGAAACACTCGGCTATGGAACTGAACTGGTCAACCTTCCTGCTGGAGATTATCAATTTCCTGGTTCTGGTCTGGATTCTGAAGCGCTTTTTATACAAACCCGTATTGGATGTCATCACTCGCCGCAGGGGGGATATTGAAAAGACCTTGAGTGATGCCAAAGCCCTGCACAGCGATGCTGAAGCACTGCAAGAACAGTACAAAAACCGGCTTGCCGTCTGGGAACAGGAACGGTTAGCTGCGCAGACCGAATTAAAGAAGGAGATTGAGGAAGAAAGAACACGACAGATGGAGCTGTTGCTAAGTGGACTGGAGGAGGAGCGAGAAAAGGCCAAAACCATTGCACAGCACCAACTGAAAAGTTGCCGGCAGCAGACTGAAAACAGGGCGTTGGCCCAAGGCGCACAGTTTGCCACACGATTGCTAACCGCTACGGCTGGGCCAGAGCTGGAGCTGCGCCTTTCTGATCTGTTTATACAAGAATTAACGGCACTCTCTCCCGAGCAAATCAAAGTATTGCAAGCCGCTGGAAAAAAGACACCTGATAAGATCCAAATCACCAGCGCCTATCCGCTGGATGAAATTGCACGCCAGGCATTGGAACAGTCTCTCAGCACAAGCCTGATGATCAATGGTCCTTTTCACTACACACAGGATGAGGCCCTGCTTGCCGGTTTGCGTATCAATATAGGAGCCTGGGTTCTGCGGGCCAATCTTCAGGATGAACTGAAAAGTTTCGTGGATTTTGCTCATGATGCTTGAAGCATCTTCATCCAATGCTCCACTGGAAAGACAAGCCACATGGCTTGAGCATTACAAGCCTGGCCTTAAGATCACGGAACAAGGTGTTGTCGTTTCAGTTGGCGATGGCATTGCCTGGATCAGCGGTCTGCCTTCAGTGGGCATGGAAGAGACCCTGCTGTTCGAGGATGGCAGCTATGCCATGGTCTTTGACCTCACGGAAGAGTTGGTGGGGGCCGTACTACTACATGCAACAGAGCAACTGACCGCAGGAACGGCTGTTCGCCTCTCACCCCGTATGCTCAGTATCCCTGTCGGCAATCATTTATTAGGCCGCATCATTGATCCGCTAGGAAACCCGCTGGATGGCCTGGAGATGCCAAAATCCACCTCCTGGCTCCCTTTAGAGCGGCGATCCCCCGCCATTATGGCGCGTGATTTTGTTCATGAGCCACTCTATACCGGCATCAAGGTGATCGATACTCTAATCCCCATCGGCAAAGGACAGCGCCAGCTGTTGATCGGGGACGAAGGGCTGGGCCGCAGTTCAGTAGCAATTGACACCGTAATCAACCAGCAGGACAAGGATGTCTATTGTGTTTATGTGCTGATTGGTCAGAAACGTTCTACGGTTGTCAATATTATTGAAGCGTTGCGCACTTTTGGTGCCCTGGAGTACACCACCGTTATCGCCGCAGAGGCGACTGCCCTGCCCGGACTTCAGCACCTTGCGCCCTTTGCGGGCTGTGCGGTTGCCGAACAGTGGATGCAGCAAAGTAAGGATACACTGGTGATCTACGATGATCTCTCCACCCATGCCAAAACCTACCGTGAGCTCTCCTTGCTACTACGACGTCCACCTGGAAGAGAGGCCTATCCCGGTGACATCTTTTCTGTCCATGCACGTCTGCTGGAGCGCACCACCTGCCTCAACGCTACCCATGGCGGCGGCAGCATGACAGCCCTGCCCATCGTAGAGACCCAGCAGGGAGAGATTGCTGCCTATATTCCCACCAATCTCATCTCTATCACCGATGGGCAACTCTATCTGGACCGGAGCCTTTTTGCGGCTGGTTTCAGGCCCGCCATTGATATTGCCAGATCAGTTTCCCGTATTGGCGGCAAGGCACAACACCCACGCATCAAAGATGAAGCCGGACGCATGAAGCTGGATTATCTACAGTTTCTGGAACTGGAGCTGTTTACCCGTTTCGGTGCCAATCTTGAGGCCTCGACAGAATTAGCCATTCGGCGTGGACGTGTACTGCGTGAAATCCTTAAACAGAATCGTCTGTCACCACTGCCGATTGAATTTCAAATGGCTTGGATGGTGGCTTTTAACGATGGCATGCTTGATGAGATCGAGCCTGAAAAAGTTTCAATTCAGTTGGATATACTTGAAGGTCAAATCAATGAATCCAGGCTCTCTCTTAACAGTCCGCGAGAGGCGTGGGTTAAGGCCTTAACTCACTGGCTCAGCAATCAGAACCAGGAACACCATCGGTCATGACTCAGCGCCGCATGCTGGAGCAGCATCGCCAGACATTGAAAGAGGTGCGCGGCATCATGAACTCCATGAAGATTCTGGCCCATATGGAGGTGCGTAAACTGGCGCGTTTTCTCAATGCACAGCGCGCAGTGATTAGCCACATTGAAACCGTGGCAGCTGATTTTATCAGTGCGTGCCCTGAAGCACTTCCAAAACCTGGGGAGTTAAAACCAGCCTACCTGTTACTGGGTTCAGAGCGTGGATTTTGCGGTGACTTCAATGAGTTATTGATAAAGCAGCTGGAACACCATATAGATGCCAACAATATTGCCGCCCCTCAGCTTATAGCAACGGGACGCAAGCTTTGCGCTCAACTGGAAAAGGATCCACGTGTGGCCGCTTTTATCAATGGTGCCAGCGTGGTTGAGGAGGCAGAGAAGACACTGCTCCAAATCATCAATGTTTTGAGCCAACTGCAGGCAGAAGGTGGGCCATCATCACTCACTGCAATTTATCACGACCCAGATAAGGAGCAGATCATCATCTCTGAAGTGCTGCCGCCTTTTGAAAATTACCGTACTAGTGAGCCGCAGTATCCACAGCCACCATTGCTCAATCTGTCCCAACAGGAGTTCTTGGCTGAGTTGATTGACCATTACTTGTTTGCCGCCCTGCATGAAATCCTTTATGTCTCATCAATGGCAGAAAATCTGCGCCGTATGCAGCACCTTGAAGGTGCTGTTCATCATCTGGATGACAAGTCAGTAGAGCTGATGCGGCAATGCAACGCCTTGCGCCAAGAGGAGATCATTGAGGAAATTGAGGTGATTCTACTGAGCACAGTCAGTCTTGATGAAGGGCGATACAAAATATCAACCGGCTATTGAGACAAATCGTAGATATGATCCTGGCAAAGTTGGGCGCAAGGGATATCTACATCATCATGGACGCTAACGAGCTAAGTGTGGCCCGATCTATTCCTAGCAGCCTCCACTCTTTCAGATCCTGACTGTAAAGCCTTGCTGCTCACCCAGACAGCTAGAAGCACAAAGATCAGCAACAGGGCGGCACCGCTCAACAGAAGTTGCATCAACTCACCATTAAAGGGTTCTATGACCTCGGTCATATCCTTCTTTGTTACTACCATCCAGCTTTCACCCTTATTGCCTTTGTACTGATCCATGGAGCGATACTTGCCTCCAAAGCCGATGGTCTCCTCACCTAAGGAGAGTGAGACCGGGGCATGAGCAACCAGATAGTGCCCCTCTCCAGATGATGGGCCACCTGTTAAGGCTATCTCCCTGGAGCCTGCCACCAGGGGGTTTATATCCTTTATTACTTCAGAAGGCAGTGTTGTGCTCAAGGGTCTTGTATCTTTACTAAGCACGATCAGTCCTCCTGATCTTACCAGGCTCAGCTCGCCATAACCCTGCTGTGGCCCTCCCCAGAGCGCCTCGGACAATCCGCTTATGAGGTTGAGGTTTGCCTTCAGGATACCGATGACCTCATCACCCTCCTTGATGGGTACAACCACGCCAATGGCATAG
>Ga0316190_10002493_pt1 | contig 13360 bp, 7 predicted proteins | sample Eddworburrow2_MG_FD_204929 | JGI IMG/M metagenome (GOLD analysis project Ga0316190, IMG submission 204929) | Coastal sediment microbial communities from Maine, United States - Eddy worm burrow 2 | ecosystem: Environmental > Aquatic > Marine > Coastal > Sediment | place: USA: Maine | collected... | reverse complement strand
TAAAATACTCGATGAAATTTGTTAATAGATCCAATATCTCCTTTTTATCTTGGGGTGGGGTATAGACGACTTTTCCAGTTGTATCATTTTTCAAAACCGTACCAGGCATACTCCTTATCCCAGCATTGTTTCCAATTAACTCATGTTGAATTTCTATGATATCATTTACTCTTAAAAACCCTTGTTTTTTAATTAAATCAAATCCACGGAAAATCGCTTTTCGATAATTTACAACCTCCTTTGTTTCTTGCGATATATTTGATTTTTTAATTGTGAGTGCTTTATAAAGTTCGTCCTGTGTTGTAATAATGTTTTCGATTTCAGAGCTTCCTTTTGCCTCTTGCAGTACAATTGCATTAACTAACATTGATTGATTCGGAATTGTATTTGCGATTCCTTTTAATTCAGCCAAAGCTGCAGTTGCATATTGGTTTCTCTTAATATTTTAACGGTTTCAACTTTTTCCTTTCGTGGGGGAAGTTTATCTAAAATCCGATATGGTGCTTCTTGTCCCATGTGCTTTTAATTCGTACCGAAAACACAAAAAAAGTACATATTTTACAGATATGTGACTTTTAAGAAGGTTTTAGCTCGTTCATAGACCAGATTTGTAGACCCTTGCAAGCTGTTTTGAGTAAAATCACTATGTCATGCGGATGCATAGCGCTGTGCTTTTTCACAAAAACCTACGTAAAAAATAAAGTGATTTAAACGAATCGATAATGTTCAAAGGTCATTGGTTCCCAAAGGTTGTTATTTTCCAAGCTGTTTATTATACGTTAAGGTTTGCATTAAGGTATCAGGACATTGAAGAGCTTTTAAGAAATAGAGAGCCAGTTGTAGGTCACGCTACAATTCTGAGATGGGTATTTAAGTTTGCACCCATGATTGCCAGAAATTTCAGAAAACCCGAGAAGGCAGTTGGATTGCGATGGCGTCTTGATGAACATACATAAAGGTTAATGGCAAATGGTGCTATCTGTATCGAGCTGTAGACGAAGACCGGAAAACCATTGATTTTTTATTAACCCACAGAAGAAAAAAAGAGCTGTTCCCTGATTCTTGACAAAAGCTGTTAAGTAGAATGGAGTTCCTGAGCTGATCAATATTGATAAAAGTGGATCAAACGAATAAGCGATATGCGTATACAATAAACGAAAGCTGACAAGAATTAAATATCGAAAGTGCAAATAACTGAATAATATAATCCAACGAGACCATCCTTTGATCAAGTAGAGAATTAGCAATGGCCTTGGATTTAAGGGCTACGAATCTGCAAGAGTATCTTTATAAGGTATAGAAACGGTACGAATGATAGAAGAATCAACAGAAGAATCCAAGGAGAACTTCGTTTAATTCATTCTATTCTTTAGCTTGTTAATATAGATTTGACGTGATTATCATGGTATATGCTTGCCCAGATGCGGCAGAACTCACTTAACTCATATCAATATGAGAATTAATATTTATTCTGAAAGATTTTTGGTGTAACACCATATTCCCCCTTAAAACATTTTGAAAAATAAGAGAGATTGGAGTAACCGACCTGGTACATGATTTCAGATATATTTCCTTCATGATTTTGCAAAAGCAGTGAAGCTTTCTTAAGCCTGTATTTCTGAATAATGATTTTAGCGGAGTGGTCGGTAAGCAATTTCAATTTCCTATACAGGTGGGTGGAACTCATGGCCATTTCATTACTGATCATTTCCACCGAAAGGTCAGGGTTGGAGATGTTAGCTTCAATGATATCCATAACCTGTTTTATGAATTTGTTATCGTGGTTGTTTTCTGATTTAGCCTGATCCTGGTTAGTAATCAGCTCATTTCTAAAATACCCTTCCAGTTCCTTTTTACGTGTTATCAATTGAATTAAGTGCGCTTCCAGCAGTTCAACATCGAAAGGCTTTGTTAAATATACATCTGCCCCGATCCGGATGCCTTCCAAATGTTGCGAATCAAGGCTTTTAGCAGTTAGCAGAACAATCCCGATGTAACTTGTCCTTGGATTTTCCTTTACTTTCTTGCAAAGCGTAAGTCCATCCATCACCGGCATCATGATATCGCTGATAATCACTTCGGGCATGAAGTTATTGGCTTTGATCAATCCCTCCTCTCCATTTTCTGCAGAAACGATGTTATATGTATCACTAAGACTACTCTTTAGGAACTCCACCATATCAGGATTATCATCAATAACTAAAATCAGGGGTTTATCAGATTTTAAGTTAAACTGGTAGGACTTTGAGCCTTTTACTGCTTTATGGACCGACCGAGTAGCCATCAGTTTCACTGGTGCATCATTAGTTATAGATTCCAGAGGGAAATGCTTTTTCCCCAGTGGCAGTTTTACTGTAAATTCCGTTCCTTTTCCTATGGTGCTTTCCACATCAACTATTCCATGATGCAAGTTTATATATTCTGATGTCAGGGTAAGGCCGATTCCGCTTCCTGATTCTCTGCTTCTGTTTTTATTAGATTGATAAAATCGTTCGAAAATCTTCGGTTGCTCTTCAGGTGGTATTCCAATTCCGGTATCGCTGATGCGCAGAACACAAGCTCCATCACTAAAGGAGGAATCTTCCGGGACTTTTTGAATGTTTAAACTTATTTTTCCACCATTTGGTGTGAATTTGAATGCATTGGAAAGTAGGTTAAAAAGTACAGTTTCCACTTTTTCCATATCCATCCATACGAAGAAATCTTTATTATCAGTTTCAAATTTAAATTCGATATTGTGCCTGCGTGCGGTATCTTCAAACAGAATAAAGATATCCCGGCAGAAACGCACCATTTCTACTGATGATACCCTGAGTTGCAATGTGTCGTTTTCAAGCTTGTTAAAGTCAAGAATCTGATTTACCAGGCGTAATAATCTCAATGAATTTTTCTCCGCCAGGTTAATCAGGTTTTTAATGTGGGAGTCCAGTTTTTCTTTTTTCTGTATCTCATGAATAGGGGGAAGGATCAGGCTAATCGGCGTACGAAGCTCATGCGAAATATTGGTAAAAAACTGTTCTTTGGTATGCTCAATTTCTTCCGCATGCTTTTTCTCAAGTTTAGCAATAGTCAGTTCATTTTTAAGTCGGACTCTTCCTATGTAAAATTTTAGTGAGTAGTATATGATTAATATAATCAATACGATATAGAAAAAGATAAATCCTTTACTCAACAGCAATGGCGGTTTGACAACAAATGAAAATTTAGCAATATGATCATTTTCAATGCCGTAGTTGTTGGTGCCTTTCACAATAAAACTATAATTATTAGGAGGCAGATTGGAGTATACTGCAAAATTTCTCATACCAGAGGCGTGTTTCCAATCATTATCAAAACCTTCAAGTTTATAGGTATAGATGTTTGAGGATGGGTGCCAGAAATGCAGTGATGAAAATTCAAAGGATACGGACCGTTCTGCATAATTCAGCTTGATATTATTTTCAAAGGCGATGTCTTTTTTCAATAAGACACCGTTTTTATTTTCGTTTACATTAATTTTCGTATTGTTAATTTCCAGGCTGGTAATAAAGACAGGTGGTGCATAGCTATTTGGTACGGTCTTCTTTGGGGAAAAGGTAATAAAGCCATTGTCTCCGCCGAAAATGATTTCTCCTTCAACGGTTCTGGATGTGCAGCCGTAATAGAAGCTCTTAAGTGGGAGGTTATTATCAAGTGGGTAAAACTCGAATCGTTCTTGATCAGGATAAAATTTTTGAAGAGCGGTACTGGTGGTTGTCCAAATAATACCATAATCGTCTTCAATTATGCTCGTAATGATCTCATCATTTCCAGTATCTATAGGATAAAATTTTGTTACGTTATTTGTAGGGTTGTAATGCAAAAGACCGTTGTTTGTTCCTGCCCAAAATTCACGGTTTTCTGAAAAAAATATGCTGTAGATCATTTTTCTGTCAGCAGCTTCTGAAAAAGAAGCTATGTGAGATTTAGCTAACGTTCCCGTATCCACGCGATACAGTTCGTTATATTCCATCACCCAGAGGCTCTCAACGCCAAAAACATGTTTTTCAGAGCCCATGTCGAAAGTAGGAATAGGGACAAACTTAATTTCATCAATTAGGGTGTAATTTCCCGTTATCTTATAGATTCCACCTTCCCATGCACTTACCCAAAGCATACCATCCGGCGACTTTGAGAACTTTCCAATGTAATTGGAACTTAATCCATTTTTTTCATCAGCAGTGATATTTAGCATCTGCCCTTGTTTATCATCCCAGATATTTATGCCGCCAGAGGTGCCTATCCAAATTCGGCCCAGGTGGTCTTCCTCTAATGCATATACATTATTGAGTAGCAAGCGTCTTTTTTTTGATGATTCAACATCAAAAACGGTTCTTTTTCCTGTACTAGGATCAATCTGAATTGCTCCATGCTGAGTTGCCAGCCAATAATCCCCGGAAGAGCTGGTCAGCACAGATCGTACCTGATTTCCTATAAGTTGAGATTCAGTTTCAGTTGTGATTTCATGATAGGTATAGAAATTACCAAACTTATTGATTCTGCTCAATCCATTGGAAGTTACAATCCAAATTACTCCGCCTTGATCTTCAAAAATTTGCCGGATTACGTTGTTTGCAATCGAATAGCTTAACTTGGGATTGTGGAAATATGTATCAACTTTGCTCAATGCTAGGTTTACGACATTTAATCCGAAATCTGTGCCGAGCCAGAGGTTTTGGTCTTGATCACTATATATGCATTTTATAACCTCATTATTGAAGGCAACACCATCTTGATAAAATTTTGAAATTGTTTTGGTTGATTTATCCAGCTGGTACAAGCCCAATTCTGTTCCGATCCAAAGCAAGGAATCTGGTTTTGCTGCAACAGGTTTGATATCCAGGATGAGATGATTAGAGAATGAAGCGGGAAGCCTATCTTTGGAATCAACCCGTGTAAATATGCTGTCTGAAGTAGACAAATAATTCACACCATCATATGTACCTACCCAAAGTCCACCATTAGGTTCCTGATATATTGAACGCACCATATTATGACTTAATTGGTTGTTAATGACATCAAATCTTTGAAATGAATCCTTAGCTATATTGTATTTGATCAATCCATCGGCAGTGCCCACCCAGAAGATTTTTTTATTACTGGAAAATAGGGTTCTTACCGGACTTTTATTCCCGAGATCAATTCTGGTTATTTCAAAAGATTTGATATTGATTTTACATAGACCTTCCCAGGTACCTATCCAGACATAATCGTCCAGGGCAATTACTGAATTTATTTCATTAGAAGGTAGTGTTTGAGAGGTTCTGCCGCGCTGAAAAACGTTGAACTTATATCCATCATATCTGGCAAGTCCATTACCTGTACCAATCCAAATAAATCCGTACCTATCTTGACAAATTGAAGATATGATATTCGTAGGCAGTCCATCACGTACAGATAGTGTTGAGAAAAATGATGTTCCTGTCTGGCTGTATATATGAAATGATATGCACATGAATAATACCAGCATGATGTGCGACAACCCAATCCCATTCTTGTAACATGTCATTTCATATTTCATTCCTCAAGTAATTGCATCTGGCCGGACCATAACCTCCTGATCTAATTATGTCAACCTTTTGTATGTAGTCCTTGACAAAATTAACAATTCGAATGTAACGAGATTATTTCATCTCAAATAATTCATTTTGCTCAAAATGTATGAAATGTTTTGTTATTGGTATGATTTGTTTCGTCCATTCGCAGAACTGAGCAGTACTTTTACATAAGTAAATAGGTGGTTGCCTATGCGATTTAATTAAAATTTTAATGCCCATGAAAAAGATCTTACTAAGTTTGATTTTCTTATTTCTGAGTAGTTTGTCACTGTTGGCTCAGGTCGAAATCACCGGTAAGGTGATTGATGAGGAAGATGGTACTGGAATACCGGGAGTAAGTATTCAGGAAAAAGGAACATCTAACGGAACAATCACGGATGCAGATGGAAATTATTCCGTAGCTGTTGGTGAGGAAGCCATGCTAGTTTTTTCCTTTGTAGGCTTTATAACTGAAGAAGTGTCGGTCGGTGGCAGATCGATCATAAACATCAGGATGATTGCCGATATTACTACGTTAGCGGAGATTGTGGTTGTAGGTTATGGTGAAATGCAAAAAGAGGATTTGACCGGTTCGATTGCAACGTTGAATACGCGCGAATTCAATAAAGGGATTACCACTTCACCACAAGATTTATTAGTCGGAAGAATAGCTGGTGTCTCAGTCGTGAATGATGGAGGTGCCCCTGGAAGTGGTACAACGATTCGCATACGTGGAGGGTCTTCGTTGAGTGCAAATAATGATCCGCTTATTATCATCGATGGATTTCCAGTTGATAATTCTGATATAAGTGGAGTTTCCAATCCGCTTAGCACTATTAATCCTAACGACATTGAATCATTTACAGTCCTCAAAGATGCTTCAGCTACAGCTATATACGGCTCCCGAGCTTCAAATGGTGTAATTATTGTCACGACTAAAAAAGGAGCAGAAGGAAAACCGAAATTTGATTTCAATACACAAATATCTGTGAGCCAGCCCATCGATTATGTCGACGTACTGAATGGCGATGAATATCGGAGCTTGATCAATTCACTTTATGAGGAGAACTTTAGTGGAATCAATGATGACGCATTAGCACGATTGGGAAATGAAAACACCGATTGGCAAAAAGAGATATTTAGTACAGCAATTTCTCAGGACTATAATTTAGCAGCCTCAGGATCATTTAAGAAATTGCCTTACAGGGTTTCATATGGATACACCGATCAGCAAGGAATTTTACAAACGACCTCTATGGATCGCCATTCCATCACAGCAGCCTTAAACCCGAAATTTTTTGACGATCATCTGAAACTGAATGTTAATTACAAACAGTCCTTTACCAAATCAAATTTTGGAGATGCAGGTGCAGTTGGATCAGCGGTTAGCTTTGATCCAACACAACCAGTGAGAAATGGAAATGAACGGTATGCAGGATATTTTGCATGGACTACAGAAAATTTACCAGGAACAAATATTATGGATCCGGAAGGTCCTGCAAATACTTTCAGCACGAATCCGGTTTCCATGCTTGATCTTAGGAATAATATCGGAAATGTAAACAGATTGATTGGAAATATTCAACTCGATTATAAAGCACATTTCCTTCCGGAATTGAGCGCAAATCTAAATGTAGGGTTGGACAAATCTGATACGGACGGTTCTGATAACGCACTTCCGGGATCAACATGGACGTACAGGGATTACACCGGTGGAAATGGTAGATTGTTGGATTATACTGCCAAAAACAAGTCTGAATTACTGGATTTTTATCTGAAATACGATAATGAATTCGGTATACATAATTTTGACTTGATGGCAGGATATTCCTGGCAGCATTTTTACAGAGAGGGAACAACCCTTGACAGAAATGGAGATGGTACTCAAGTCATTGAAGATTCGGAATATAAAAATGAAAATTACCTTGTCTCCTTTTTTGGACGTTTGAATTATACGCTAAATAACAAGTACCTGCTTACAGCCACTTTTCGAAATGATGGCTCGTCAAGGTTTGCGGAGAATAATCAATGGGGATTTTTTCCAGCTGTGGCACTGGCTTGGAAAATTAATGAAGAAATGTTCCTTGCCGAATCAAGCACCCTATCAAATTTAAAGCTCAGGATGGGATATGGAATTACCGGCCAACAGGATATTACCGACAATCAGTACCCGGCATTGGCCATTTATCAGCAAAGTATCGAAGGAGCTTCATACCAGTTTGGAGACCGTTTTGTATCTACGCTCAGACCTAACAGGTATGATGCTAATATAAAATGGGAAGAAACCACGACCTACAACATAGGACTTGATTTTGGATTTTTCAATGATCGTTTATTTGGATCCGTTGATGTGTATCAACGCGAAACAAAGGATTTGATAAATACAATACCGATTCCCGCCGGTTCCAATTTTTCCAACTTCCTGACAACGAATGTTGGTGATCTGGAAAACAGCGGCTACGAAATCTCCCTTACAGGGCAGATTGCTGTACAAAAGGATTTTAGATGGAATCTAGGTGTAAATTTCACTCAAAATACCAATAAGATTACCCGGCTTACAAAAATAGATGATCCCACCTATCAGGGAGTCGCCGTGGGCGGTATTTCAGGTGGCGTCGGCAACAACATTCAAATTCATACTGTTGACTATCCGGCGAATTCATTTTATGTATTTCAGCAGGTGTACATCGAGCAAGGTGATCCAATAGAAGGACTATACGTTGATCGTACAGGAAGTGGGGGCGAAGTTGCCAGCAATGAGTTGAACAAATACCATCTGAATAACCCCGTAGCTGATATGTGGGCAGGAATCAATACCAACCTTAATTATAAGAACCTGGATTTTAGCTTTTCAGGGAGGTTAAGCATTGGTAATTATATGTACAACAATGGGTTGTCCAATGCAACGCTGAATGGTCTGTACTATCCAACAGGATACTACTCAAATATCAGAACAGCGGGAAGAGATATTGGATTTGAAAACCCGCAATACTGGTCAGATCTGTACGTCGTTGATGCCTCTTTCTTTAAGATGGATAACATGAGCATCGGGTATACGATGGATGAGATCTTTACCGACAAATTAAGCGGCAGATTTAGCTTCACTGTTCAAAACGCATTTATCGTAACGGACTACAAAGGTATAGATCCGGAAGTATTGAATGGTATTGATAATAACCAATACCCAAGGCCCAGAACCTTTGTGTTTGGCTTAAATCTGAATTTCTAACCCGAAGAAAAAAATACAATGAAAAAAATAAAATATTTAACCTTAGTAATTTGGATCCATGTGATTTTGATCACTTCCTGTGTGGGCGATCTAAACGTACAACCCATTGATCCAAATCAGATTACTTCTGCAAATGTCTACGAAAGTGTTGCAGACTATGAGAAGGGATTGGCAAAATTATATGCAACGTTTGCACTGAGTGGCCAACAGGGGCCAGATGGTCAACCGGATATCGAAGGCATTGATGAGGGGTTTGGTAATTATCTGCGTCAATACTGGAACAGCCAGGTCCTGAGTACAGATGAGGCAGTATTATCATGGAACGACGCCACGATCAAGGATTTTCACTGGCATACCTGGACAGCCACAGATGTTTTTCTGGCGGCCTTATATTCAAGAATCATGTACACTGTTGCATTGAGTAACGAATTTATTCGTGCTACTATAGGAAATGAAAATGAGGAGATAAAGAGATTTCATGCCGAAGCGCGTTTTCTCAGGGCGCTGGCCTACAGCCATGCTATTGACCTGTTTGGGAATCCGTCATTCGTAACTGAAGATGATCTGCCGGGAGCGTTTTTTCCAGAACAAATTTCACGAAGCGATCTTTTCAGCTATATCGAGACTGAACTGCTGGCAATCGAATCTGACCTGGGCGACCCCGGGTTTGAGTATGCCAGGGCTGATAAATCTGCTGCATGGATGGTGCTGGCAAAACTTTATCTGAATGCGGAAGTGTATATTGGTTCAGCAAAGTATACGGAATGCATCGAAGTCCTCAATAAGGTATTGACAGGGCCTCATCAGCTAGCATCTGATTTTCGCCATAATTTTGTAGCCGATAACCATACCAGTCCAGAAGTGATCTTTCCAATTACTTATGACGGCGTAAATACACAATCATGGGGTGGTATGGTGTACCTGGTGCATGCTCAGATTGGGGGCTCCATGCAGGCGTATGATATGTTTGGAACAGCTGATGCTTGGGCAGGATTGAGGACCACGTCTGCGATTATTGAAAAATTTGACTTGGACAACGATGCACGTGCATTGTTCTGGACGGACGGGCAGTCTCTGGAGATCAACGATATTGGTGTATTTACAGAAGGGTATGCCAGCACAAAATTCCGAAACAGAAAATTAGATGGGTCACCTTCTGCTAGCGATCATAATGTTCAGGTGGATACGGATTGGCCGATGTTCCGATTGGCCGACGCCTACCTTATGTATGCAGAAGCAACGGTACGTGGGGGCCAGGGAGGATCCAGAGGCCAAGCCCTGGATCTGGTTAATGATCTTCGTGAAAGGGCATTTGGTGATACCAGTGGCAATATTTCAGATTCGGAACTTGATCTGGACTTTATACTTGATGAACGTGCCAGGGAGTTATTCTGGGAAGGTCACCGAAGAACTGATTTGATCCGTTTTGGCAAATTTACTGGAGGAGATTATTTATGGCCATGGAAAGGTAAAGTAGCAGAAGGAGTTGCAACAGATGCACATCGCGACCTGTATCCGATTCCTTCCACAGAAATTGGAGCAAATCCACAGATTCTTCAAAACGCGGGTTATTCGGGAAATTAAATTTATGAATCATGAAGACAATAAATAGAATTATATTTTTTACACTTTCCTTCATTGCATTTGGATTTTTCTCATGCAATGAGGAAATCGACAAGGCAGTGCTAAAAGGTACAGTTAGCCCAAATGAAATGGGTTCCTTATCTTCATCATCTTTTGTATTAATGTTCGAAAATGCTGATTTGGATTTTGAAGATTTCACTTGGACAGCGCCTGATTTTGGTTTTCAGGCATCGGCAACTTATGTACTGGAAGTTGATGTTGCTGGTTTCGCATTTGCCAATGCCATTGAATTGGGATCTACCGGTGAATTGTCAATGACACTTACCGAAGGAGATCTTAATAGTGCTTTACTCGCCTTGGGATTGAATCCGGAAGAATCGGAGATGTTGGAATTTCGGGTTCGATCAACAATCAGTGATAGGGTAAATGAAGTAGTGTCAACCAGCTTGGAAGTATCATTGACGCCTTTTGCCACTACGTTCGAACCTATATATATCATTGGTGACGCCCAAGGGTGGGATTTGGGAAAGGCACTCGAAATGAAAGCTACAGGCCCGGGAACGTATGAAGCAACAGGGGATTTTGTGAAAGATGGAAATTTCAGGTTTTTTGAAACCCCAAGCTGGGACGCTGAGCAATGGGGAGTATCCTTTTTTGGGGCAGCAAATCTTCCTCCGGAATTAGGCGATACTGGTGATGGTGATTCAAACTTCAAATTTTTGGCCGAGGATGGTTTTTATTTTATTTCGGTTAACATGAAAACAAAAGTTATTACCGTCGAGGAGCAAAATTTCCCAACAAATTTATTCATTATAGGAGATGATCAGGGATGGGACCTTAATGCGGCACTTGAATTGACCCATTTGGGCAACGGTGTATTTGAAGGAATTGGGAATTTTGGGCAGGATAATATCTGGAGATTTTTTGAGTCACCGGACTGGGGAGCCAAGCAATGGAATTACAACACATTCCTGGATGGTACCATCGACAGTAAATTGACAGGCACCACAGAAGGTGACGCTAATTTCACTTTTATCGGCGAAACTGGGACTTATAAAATCACAGTTTCAACAGTAGATTTAACCATTGTGATGGAAGCAACTGTTGAGCCTACATTATTTATCATTGGCGATGATCAGGGTTGGGATACAGGAGCTGCTTTTGGTCTGACATGGCTCGGAGGATCGAAATTTGAAGGGACAACAGATTTTACAACTGATGCTATTTTTCGGTTTTTTGAAAAGGCAGACTGGGGAGCGAAACAATACAACTACAATACCTTTTTGGATGGGGCCATTGATGAAACAAATTTATCAGGCACCACAGAAGGTGATGCCAATTTTACCTTTATCGGTACTACTGGCACGTTTAAAATTGAGGTGGACCTGCTTAATTTAACCCTGCAAATGAGTCAATAAACGCTTTATTTAGGGTGCATATTAATGGGGTTTTGAATTAAATAAACCCCATTATTTTTAATTGACCATAAAAGATTTTTCCACCTATTACAAATATTAACATGCTGAGACAAAACAGAATTCTACTAATGGGCACTATATTTTTAGTGTTATTCTTTGCCCATTGTGGGAAAACTGAAAGTGGGGATCCGGATGATCCTGATCCTGGGGATGGGATAACTCCGGTTGACTTTCATTTTGGAGCAGATCTGTCGTACATCAATCAGATCATGGATCATGGTGGGAAATTTTTTGATGGCGGGACGGAAAGTAATCCTTATCGGATAATGAAAGATCATGGAACTGGAATGGCTCGTTTTCGAATATGGCATAATCCTGTGTGGACAAAAGATATTTACGGAGCATCCGGTACGCAGCTGTATAATGATTTGCTGGATGTCGAAAAGGCTATTTCCGAATCTAAAACGCAAGGGATGAAGGTCTTACTTGATTTTCACTATTCTGATACATGGGCAGATCCCGGAAAGCAGGTAATCCCCAGAGCATGGATGGATATCACATCAATCGAGGTATTGGAGGATTCGGTGTACAACTACACATTCAACACATTAAAATACCTTGACAGTAAAGGGTTGATGCCGGAATTTGTACAAATCGGGAATGAGATCAATTGCGGGATGATGTATTCTGAAGCTCCGAAAAATTTTCCCAAACTCAATATCTGTGATGGCAACTGGTCAAATTTGGGACAGGTGATCAATGGCGGAATCAAAGCCGTGCGAGAGGTTTCAGCGGAGTCAGAGGTTGATACCGAAGTGATACTTCATGTCGCAGATCCGAAAAATGTGCAATGGTGGTTTGACAATATGATGGACAAAGGAAATGTGACGGACTTTGAGGTTGTCGGATTCTCCTACTATCCGATCTGGCATACTACCATCGGCATTACTGAACTTGGAAAGGTGGTAGCAGCATTTAAGAGCAGGTTTAGTAAGGAAATTATGATCCTGGAAACTGCGTATCCCTGGACGTCTGATGGAAATGATAATTACAATAACATCTTTGGGGCAGGGCAGGCAATATCTGGTTATCCGTTTACTCAGCAGGGGCAGCTGGCGATGATGCGTACACTTACCAAGCAAATGATATCTGGAGGAGGATATGGGATTATTTATTGGGAACCAGGTTGGATCACTTCTCAGATGAAGGATTTATGGGGAACCGGTTCTTCCTGGGAAAACTGTGCACTGTTTGATTTTAATGGAAATCTGCACCAGGGCATACAGTATATGACGGATAACTATGAGTCAGAATAAGGAAGAACCTTTGCGGTTGATATACTTTTAATACAAGCCATTTCCCTATGGAATGATCCGGTAATTCCCAGGTTTGAACGCTATTATCGTAAGAAACATTTCTAAACCTGCTAATTGTATGTCCATCATATGTAAGAATATAATCGGAATCCTTTACAACTATAAAATTGAATCATGAAAATATATATGAATCTTGCCGGCTGGGCACTTATCTTAATAACTGCCTGGAGTTGTACTAAAAAGTTTAATGATACGGCA
>Ga0316190_10002489_pt1 | contig 13372 bp, 13 predicted proteins | sample Eddworburrow2_MG_FD_204929 | JGI IMG/M metagenome (GOLD analysis project Ga0316190, IMG submission 204929) | Coastal sediment microbial communities from Maine, United States - Eddy worm burrow 2 | ecosystem: Environmental > Aquatic > Marine > Coastal > Sediment | place: USA: Maine | collected... | reverse complement strand
CGGGCACCGATGCCGCGCTACATAGCCGGCGCCTGCCTGATGGGGTTTGGCAGCATGCTGGCAGGCGGGTGTGCGGTCGGTGCCGGCATGACCGGCGGTGCGGTTCTGGCGCTGACGGCATGGATCGCGCTTGTCTGCATGTGGCTGGGTGCCGGCGTGACGGATTTGCTGGTTGATCGCGGACCGCGCCTGCTTGCCGTTAACCGGTAAGGTCACTCCAGTTCAGCACCAAGGGCTTCCATGACCATGGACTGAAAGTGGTGAACGGCATGCTCGCTCAGTTCCGTCTTGCCATGATCAACGATGAACCGGCCCTGATTATAGCCTCTGGAGTACAGGCCGCGCTGCACGCTTTCGCACAATCCTATGTCTTCAGGCTGCAGCACATCCTTCTGATAGTCGGCAGCCTCCTTCAATTGCGGCGTCAGCACACCACCCGGGGTAAACCAGTCCTGGTACTCGATGGTTCTGGCCGGTTCTTTCGGGTTCATCTGCAGGACCGACAGATTGGCCTCGCCCGGATAAATCCAGATGGTGAAATTCGGCCAGACGAAGAAGCCCGCATAGCCGAAGTCGACGTCACCCGGCTCGAAGGAATAGGCATTGCTGGACGTGGTGCGCGGTGCTGCGGCGCACTGGGATGAATAGCGCTTGTGGGTGATGGTGCGATAGGAGTTCATGTCGACCAGGTCGACAAAGTCCTTGTGCGCCGGCGCACAATGGTAACATTCCAGGAAATTGTCGACGAGGACCTTCCAGTTCGATGCAACATCAAAGGTGTCACGCTGGGCGAAGGCCAGTGTATCGACCGACGGCATATAGTTGCGGATCTCGTCTTCCAGGCCCTTGAACTGCTCGGCAAAGGAAACCGCATCAGGATCAAGATTGACCATGATCATGCCGCAGAAAACCTCCAGCCGGATCTGCTTCAGCGCGAAATCGCACTTGTTGAAGCCGGCGACATTTTCCGAGTTGCGCGCAGCAACAAGATTGCCTTCAAAGTCAAATGCCCAGGCATGGTAAGGGCAGGTGATGACATTCTTCTTGCCGGCCCCGTGCAGCAGTTCATGACCGCGATGGGCACATACATTGTAGAATGCGCGCAATTCATCATCGCGGCCACGGGCCACGAAAATATTCTGTTCATGGATGGCAGTGGTAAAATAACTGCCCTGGCTGGCGACCTGTGACACGTGCCCGGCATAGTGCCAAGTCCGGTAAAAGATCGCCTGTTTTTCAAGCTCATAGGTTTCCGAGCTGGTGTAAAAGCGCGCAGGCATGGTGAAGGAAGCAGCCGGATCTGCCCGAAAAGGAGCATCATCTTTCCGCTTTTCAAGTATGGACGATTCCATGTTCACGCTCCTTAAAGGTCAGTTGACATTTCAGGTCACAAAAGCTGCACTAGTCCAACACTATCTGCAAAACATCATTTCTTTGGCATTTGGAAAAGAAATTCTAATGCAACACGTCAGAAAGAAGCTACCGCACCTTGATCCCCTGATCGCATTCGAGGCGGCGGCTCGGCTGTCCAGCTTTGCCCTGGCGGCCAGGGAACTGAATGTCACCGCACCGGCGGTCAGCCAGCAGATCAGGAGCCTGGAAACCGGTCTGGGTGTCTCCTTGTTCCAGCGTGGTCATCGCTCCGTGCACCTGACAGATCGTGGCAGGCTGTTTCAAAACAGTGTCTCGATTGCCCTTACCCATCTGGCCAATGCGGCGGATGAAGTCCGCATCGACGACGATTTCCAGCAATTGGAGATTGTTACAGACACGTCCATTGCAGGCATGTGGCTAGTGCCGCACCTGCATCGCTTTGAAGCGCGCCATCGCGACTGCACAATCCGGCTGACCACCACGGATGTGCAGGCGGACCTGCTCAGCAGCGACTTCCAGATCGCCATCGTACACGGCCAGGGCAACTGGGCCGGTTACGAGTCCATGCTGCTTTTCGAAGAAGAAGTGTTCCCGGTGTGCGCGCCTGGATATCTTGACCGGTATGCGGCAGGCATCAAACTTGACGAGCTTCCGGTCGCCGATCTTCTGGACCTTGAATACGAACAATGGCACTGGATGAACTGGGCAATCTGGCTGACGGAAACCGGCCTTCCCCTGCCCGACACGCGGCGCAAAATGAAGATGAACAATTACCCGCTCGTCATAGATGCTGCGTGCAATGGCAGCGGGCTGGCTCTGGGCTGGAGACACCTGGTCGATGATCATCTTGCCAACGGCACGCTGGTGCAGCCGTTTTCCGAAACGGTGAAAACGCAGAGCGGGTACTACATGATATGGCCGTTCAACACCGAAATGGCCCCGATAGCTGCCGCGTTTCGAGACTGGACCCTGGCAGAGTTCGACGTTGACAATACCGTCCTGCAATCACCCCGATGACCCTGGATATGTCCGGGCCTGGCCGGAGCTACGCATTGACACCTTGTCCAACCGCAAGCGCAGCAAGCTGGAAATGTGCCGCCAGCCATGCTAACAACAGACGTCAACATGGAGGTTTTATGTCCCGGTAAGGTGGGGAGGCAAGCAGGTCTCCCGATGCAAGACTCAAACACAAAGCGCCATTTGCCGATCCTCGGCAGATGCCCTGTTTGTTTGCGACTTCAGCAAAAACTGACACCCATGCCCGGGTCTTGCCCGTGGCCGGACCATGAAAGTTCACATCAATGACACGGGATTACTCACAATTCCTCAAGCCTGCCGCAAAAGGCGCCGGTGCAAAAAAAAACGCCGGTGCAAACCGCAAGCTCACAACACTGGAAACCCTTGGCTGGCAACCATACTTTGCCAAACAGACCAGCGTCGACGAGATGGCCGAAACACCACCTGTCCGCGTCATCGAGGTGCATCGCAACGGCCTTCATGCGGTGGGCGACGGGGTGGACACGATCATTCCTCCCGGGCCCGACGCCACGGTAGGAGACTGGCTGCTGTTCGACCGGACCCATCCCGGTTCGAGCCGGGTTCTGGAGCGCAAGAGCCTGATCAAGCGCCGCGCCGCCGGGCATGACCGCCAGACACAGTTGATCGCTGCCAATATCGATACGGTGTTCATCGTCACGTCCTGCAATCAGGATTTCAACGTGGCACGGCTTGAACGCTACATCGCCCTGGCCTTTGAGGCCGACGTGGAACCGGTCATCATCATGACCAAGACCGATCTCTGCGAGACGCCGGATCAGTATGTGGCCGAGGCAAGCGCCATCTCCAGCCAGGTGCCGGTTGTGGTTCTCGATGCGCGTGGCAAGGAGCCAACATCGAAACTGGCTGAGTGGTGCAGGCCGGGCCGGACACTTGCGTTTCTGGGGTCATCCGGTGTCGGCAAGTCAACACTGATCAATGCGTTGTCGGGAACCCGGTCCATCGAGACCCGGGCCATACGCGAAGATGACGCCAAGGGCCGTCACACCACGACAAGCCGCCAGCTTCACATCCTGCCGGAGGGCTGCGCGGTGCTGGATACACCCGGCATACGGGAACTGCAGCTGACCGATGTGGAGTCCGGTGTGGCTGAAGTTTTTTCCGACCTCCATGCGCTTTCAACACAATGCCGGTTCAATGACTGCCGGCACGAGACGGAGCCGGGTTGTGCGGTTCTGGCGGCCGTCGAGGCCGGAGAAGTTGACACGGTACGGCTGGCACGCTGGCAAAAACTCGTCGCGGAAGACCGGCATAATTCGGCGAGCCTGGCTCAGCGGAAGTCCAAGGACAAAACGCTCGGGAAAACCATTCGGCAGGTTCAGAAACTTAAAAAAAAGTGACCAACAATTCCACTCACAATTTGACGTTCACATGCCGACTGCCAAGAGTCTGCTACGCCGAAGTCTGGCAATCTGATCACTAAATAAGAGATATTATGCGAAAAATTGACTTGGATTGAAAGCGCTGTTGAAGCTGCCAGATTTGATTGCTTACCTTCTGGTCAGCCTGCCCCATCTGCTACAACTAGAACGTTGTCCTGCTCCATCAACGGCACCGAAGGCTTATTTTCCGTTTTATTCCTAGCAGCGGTCCAGATGGCCGAAACAAACTTGCGCGCTTCTGATAATTCTTCATCCGTTTCCAGGATTCTTTCTTCCAATATTTTCGCGACGAACCCTGGTCCATGCCTCCCATCGATGCTTCTGCAAAATCCTTCAAGCTCTCCTACTGGTACTATCCAAAGGCTAGTCTCGGCACACTTCTTGGTCAGTGTGTCCCAATGTTTTACGGTCTGTCCAGTGGGCAGCCCTGCGCGGCCAGCTCTCTTTATGTCATCCCAAGGCGAAAGTGACTTGAAAATTCGCTTGATCGCTAGCTCTGCCGTTTTTGGAAATTGACCTATACCTTCAACTTTCGCCAGTTCAGTCGCCACTGATTTGGACACTTGTTCGGCGTTCATTGGCGGCCTCCGTGTCTCTACAGAACTTTTGATTGCCTTCCACGAGCCCTGAAATTCGTCCCAAACGCCTCCAAGCTGTTCAACAAGGTTCCTGAACGTGCCTTCGTCGTTGAGTAAGTCGCTGTCGGCGATCACAGACACTGGTACATCTAGCTCGCGGAGCGTTGCGGCAAGGTTTGCCATTCGATGTTTTCCCGCCGAGTGAATAAACAGAACGTCTGCCCGCTGATCTCCAGAAACGGCCTTAGTCTTGAGAATGGAGCTGTAGAACAGACAGTCTGCATCCGACTCGCAAATGACTACGTGCTCGTAGAAAATCCCAGAAAACACGCCGGAATATCTTAAGAGAGTGTCGTTCGCTATTGCCGCTGTTTTTTCCTTACTCAGTTCCTTTACGCGGTTAACTTCTCCATCGCGCTGAATTCGGATGATCCGAACCTTGTTACCACCGCCTGAAATCAACCCATCCAAGACGTCGGTACTGTGGGTAGCGAGGAACAATTGTGATTTCGCGCGTCGTTCGCGCGCGATATATTCACCGATCAGCCGGGCTTGAGGCGGATGAAGGAACGCTTCAGGCTCATCCAAAAACTGGATCGAATGATTGTCGGCTGCCAATACATAAAGCAAAACGGCAGCAAAACTTCTCATGCCGTCTCCTTGCTGTTCCAGCCGAACAGCACTAGCGAGCAAAGCTTCGACGAAGGCTTTGGATAGTTCGTCCTCGCCTACGGCCGGGAAGGGTTTTTCTCCAACATATAGCGGGAAGCTTCCACCCCCCGCTCTGAAAGGAATGAGATCTTTGCCGAATGCGTGGCGAAAGAATCCGCTGATCTTTTCGGACAGCTTGGGGTCCATTAGTAGCAAATGGATTGGGTGGGAAGGAGGATCTTGATGAAGGGAGATAGCACCTGCCGGATTCGACGACGTTATTCGATTTTCAGTAGCTAGCCGCGTCTGGAAAAAGCCTGCCACGGTATGCTGGTTGTCTTGAGTATCAAAATAAGCGACGTGCTTGTGATGAATGTTGTACCCGATGCCAGCGTAACTACGATTAACCGTGTCGCCGACCAATTGTGAATGCTTCAGCAGATAAGCGCGAAAGTCATCCTGCGTTCCTGTCTTTTTGAGTTTTGCGGTCTTGATGACAGTCTCCGCTGTACCGTGCGAGACGAATGCCTCCATTTCCCTCAAGGCTGCGCTCTTGCCCGCGTTGTTAGGTCCTACAAAAACAACTATCTCGTCTTCATCAAAATCAAGTGTTGTCCCACTAGAGAAAGTTACGGACTCAAATGAAATCGTTGGACGTACAAGCTCCGATTCTGTTCCACCGTTAACCGGCAGCGGATGTTCTTCCGTCATAAGCGTGCCTCTTAAATAGAATGAAAGCGTATACTATTTGGGAAGTCCATGGGAAAAGAAAGAACTTAGTCTACCCAAAAATCCTTGGACCGTTCGGCGGACAGTTGCGTTTCGACGGCTGTGTTTTGAATATTCCGATGTCCCAAATAGAGTTGAATGGTGCGAGTGTCTTTGCCACCATTGGCGAGCTTGTATCCGCAGGCGTGGAAGATCATGTGAGGATGGATAGAGAAAAACAGCTTAGCAACCTCCCCTGGCCTGCCCACGAGCTTTCTATATGAAAGTTGGCGACATAAAACAGGCTTAGTTTAATCCAAGAACAGTTCGAATTTCTCCGGGGCCTGAAACCTGATAGGCATTTAAACCGCAGGTCAACGCGGCATCAATGATGTCCTGTCTGTCGTCGAAGTATGTGATTGCTGCTGCTTGCATGTCTAGGTCTTCAATCACATGTCCAAAAATTCTTGGGTCCGGCTTCATGAGCCCGATTTCATGGGACAGATAGCACCTCTGAAACAACTCGCAAATCCCATAGTGTGTGCTCAGTCGTTCCCAGTGTATCGCGTTGTTGTTGGTCAGGCAGGCGATTGAGTGTTGGTCGCGAAGCGAAGCCAACAGCTCAATGGCATCTGGCTTGGGACCAGCTTCCCAACTTGCCCACAACTCCAGCATTTTCGGGGAGGAAATCGAAACGCCAAGCTCTTCTGCGAACTGCCGGCCAAAAATTTCAGGGCCTATCTCGCCAGTTTCCAGGGCATGCAACGCAGGTGAATTCAAAAGAGTTTCATGAGCTTCGTCGTGCGGCATTCCCGTCAACTCTGCCATACCAGCAGCGCCATCAAAGTCGAACAGTACACCACCAAGATCAAAGACCAACCAATCCATTTCGTCCATTACCGGCTCCGGCGAACATCAGGCAATTCCGTCTTGTCCGCTCATTGTTTTGCAGCACAGCTATTCATGGCCCAATGGGCAAACTTCTCTCGTTTTGATTGCCCCGCTTATAATCTCGATACGGACAGCTTAGTATATCCTTCCTCCCTTGCCTACCCTGCAGAAACCACATCAAAAGCCATCGGCAGGCTGACCGGCCCGGTATTGCCGCTGTCCGGCAGCCATTGCGGCTTGCCGTCATAGACAGGGTTTTTCACCCTTTGTGCCAACAGCTTCAACGCTTCGGTCATGTCGCCCCTGGCAATCTGAGATCCGATACAGTGATGCCTGCCGCCGCCGAAACCGAAATGCGGCTTGCGCTGCACGGTAATGTCGAAACCGGGCGTGAAGTGCTCAGGATCGCTGGCGGCTGCACTTGAGAACAGGTGAATGGTGGTGCCCCTGGCGATCGGCACGCCCTTGAACTCAAAGTCCTCGGTGGCCTCGCGGGTCACCCATGTGGTGGTCGGGCGCAGGCGCATGACCTCTTCCACGGCAGGGCGTGCCAGGTCCGGATTGTCACCCAGCAGTTTCCACTGATCAGGGTGATCGATGAACATGGCCATGGCCAGCCCGATCTGGCTTCGTGTCGTATCGATACCACCAAAGATCGACAGCACAATCATGTCGTACAATTCCTGATCGCTGAGCGTGTCCTTGTCCTCATTGGCGTCGATCAAGGCGGAGATGAAATCGTCCCTTGGCTCACGCCGGCGGTCAGCGACTATCTGTTCCGCAATGGCAAAAAACCTCTCTGTGGCGGCATTGATCCTGGCTTCATCGCGGGCATAAGTCACCCCCAGCGCCAGCCCCATGGTGACTGCAAGATCGGCAAACTCCTGCCATTGCTGGTGTGAAACCCCGACCAGTTCGCACACCACACGGGTTGCGTAGGGCTCGGCAAACCGGCTCATGAATTCACATTTGCCGTCGGCCTCAAAGTCACGGATCAGGTCATCGGCCAGCACCTGGAATTTCGGAATCATCCCGGCAACCAGCCTTGGCGCGAACGCCGGCGCCCCGAGCTTGCGCAGCCTGGCGTGGTCTGAGCCTTCCCGGTTCAGCATCATGCGCTTCCACCATTGTGCCCACACGCCGCCTGCCTGGTTGTGCTCCGGCCAGCGGTAGGAGCCCTGCCGCAACAACGGATGATTGATCATCTGCTTCATTTCGCCGTAGCGCAGCACAGCCAGGCCATAGGGTGTCCTTGCCCACCAACTCATGTCGCGGGCCTGCAACACCGCATCGGACCGGATGGAGAAATCCGGATCGGACGGGTCCAGAAACGGCACGTCATCATCGCTCCGGCGTATTGTGGACATCATGATCACCTGTTCTGCATTACCAGAATTCGAAACCTACTCTTCGAGTATAGTCTCAAACCGGCCAAACAGTATGCGCTTACCGTCGAAGGGCATCTCTGCGTTCTCGGGGCTCATGCGCTCGTCTGCCATGATCTTCTCCCAGCCTTTTTCATGGGCTTCTTTAGACGGCCACACGATCCACGAGAATACCACCGTTTCGTCCGCTTCCTTCTTGACCGCCATGGGGAACGAGGTCAGCTTGCCGTCAGGCACGTCATCGCCCCAGTTCTCCACCACTTTCAGCGCGCCGTGGTCCTTGAATATCTGCGCGCAATAGCGCGCGTGCTCGATAAACTTCTGCCTGTTTGCGGTTGGTACGGCGGCTACAAATCCATCCACGTAAGTCATGGTCATTTCTCCTGTTACTCACCATCAAACGCTGCCCCCGGAGCGGGCCGTTATTCAGTCTTCACAGGCACTGGCAGCGGCACGACCGGGAAAAGGCGATCATAGCCGAGAGTAAACAGATAGGTATAGGCAACAACGAACGACGTCACGACCAGATCGGTCATCAATGCCTCAAGCACTGTGATGTTCAGCCACCAGACATAGATGGGCAGCGATGTAGTCAGCAGCGTGAGTTCAAATCCGACAGCGTGCAGGATGCGGCCGAGCGTGGATCGATCGGACGATATCCGGTTGGCCCTGGCATCGATATGATCAAATACCCAGTTATAGGCCAGGTTCACCAGCATTGCCTTGGTCGACAGGATCAGGCCCAGGAGGCCGATATCGGCCCATCCCTTGTCGAAAAACGCCGCGCCGGCCGGGACCAGAAGCACCAGCAGTGTCATTTCGAACGTGACTGTGTAGCGCAGACGGTCTGCGCCAGTCCGCATGGCTGGTGATTGCGACATTGGTCGTGCTCCGGCATTTTCTCCTTTATATCTGAATTACATCTATATAATAGTTAGTTTATATCTGAATTACAGATAGGTAATTTCATGCCAAACATTGAGAATTTCCGGGCTTTCGTTCTGGCTGCCGAACTCGGTTCGTTTTCAGCCGCCGCGCGGCAGATGGGCAAGGCACAGTCGGCGGTGTCCACCGCGATTGCAAACCTGGAGGTCGACGCCGATGTAAAGCTGTTCGACCGCAGCGGCCGAAACCCGGTCCTGACTGCAGCGGGCGCAGCACTGCTGCCGAATGCCAGGGGAATTCTGCTGGGCAACCAGGAATTCCTGGCCAGGGCCACGTCGATGTCACAAGGTGTTGAGGGCCATCTCTGCATGGCGATTGAACCGGGCATCAGCATACAGCCACTGCTGGGTCTGCTGCGGGATTTCAGCTCAGCTTTTGCCCATGTATCGCTCGAAATCCTGATCCCGGATTCAACCGACATGGCCGTGTTGCTGAAACAGGGACGCGCCGAACTTGGCCTGATGATCGAGCAGGAAAGCTACCCCACCGGGTTCCAGTTTCGCGGTGTCGGTTATTCCAGAACGGTCCCTGTGGCGGCGCGCGACCATCCCCTGTCGGGCCTGGCCCAGATCAGGCATGCGGACCTGAGAAGATACCGCGAGCTGGTCCCGCAAAGCCGCCCGACGGCGCAAACCGGCCGCCCGGCCAATCGCAAAAGTCCTTCCGTTTGGTATGCGGAAAACCCCATGCTGGTCCTTGAACTCGTTGTTCAGGGATTTGGCTGGGCTGAACTTCCCTATTCCATCATCGCAGACCGGATCGCGACCACAGAGCTGGCGCAACTGACCTATGCCTTTCAGCAAAGCGATATCCTGCAGGGCGTGGACGCGGTATGGACCGAACAACGCGCCCTTGGCGTGGCCGGTCAGTGGATGCTGAACAGGTTGCTGGAGCTTCCCCAGGACGTGTGGCGTGAAGGAGATGACGGCGATTAGCGCGCCGTGTCAGTGCGAATTCTGCAACATGGAGAAATCTGCAACATGGAATTACCAACCGGGTGCTGATAGAATTTGGCGATGAGGAAATACATGGTCATCGAACGCTTCAGACCCGACTGCTGGGATGCGGTTTATCAGCGCTTTGATGACAAGGGGCGGATGCTTCCTGACGGTTTGCATTATCTGAATTCATGGGCAAACCAGGAAAGGATGGTCTGCTATCAACTGATGGAGACCACGTCTCCTGACCTGTTTTCAGTGTGGTTTGAACACTGGACAGACCTGATTGACTTCGAAGTCGTCGAAATTGACCATGTCGAAACCTGACAACGGTCTGCGGAACCGAAACATCTGACCGCGACCGTCACGTTGACCAGTGTTCGCGACAATGTCGAACATGGCATTCGGCTTGAAACATCCCCCAAAATGCCGTCAAATTCGCCCCAGACACACGAAGCAATACCGTCATTTTTTGAGCAGGAGGCGATTGGACATGTTCGAAACCGGTACCATGGTGACCTCCGCCCACCGCACGCCCGAACTGGATGACGGCAAGCATCATCGCGCCAGGCTGGGATTTATTTTAATGTCAACGGACCTGGCTGCGGAATCTGATTTCTTTGCCATGGCGCCGGAAGGTGTGGCGGTTCACATCACCCGGCTCAAGACCGATGACTACACCACAACCGAAACCCTGGCCCGGCACATTGACCACATGGCAGATGCCGCAGCGCGGATCCAACCCGACACCCGGCCGGACGTGATCAGTTACAGTTGCACCAGCGGCTCCATCGTCATCGGCGAGGAGCGCATCTATCAGGAGATCCGCAAGGGAGCGCCGTGGGCAAAACCGATGTGCCTGGTGACCGGTGTCGTGGATGCGTTGCGCGAACTGGACGCAAAGAAACTGGTTGTCGGTACGCCCTACCTGGACGAGATCAATACCGCGGAAGCGGAATTCCTGACAGAAAAGGGGTTTGAGGTCCTCGACATTCAGGGACTCAACCTGACCACCGGCATCGAGTTCGGCTGTGTCACGCCCGGCTACTGGAAGACCTTTGCGCAAGAGATCGACCGGCCTGACGCAGACGCGATCTTTCTGTCGTGCGGTGGCATCCGCTCACTGGAAGTCGCCGAAGAGATCGAGCAACAGACCGGCAAGCCGGTGATCACCAGCAACCAGGCGCAATTCTGGAGTTGCCTCAGACGCGCCGGTATCAGTGACCATATCAAGGGTTTCGGACAGATTTTCACGCGGCCCGGCAACCATCTCATGTCCTGACCCTGGATCAGGGAGGTAGGTTTTTGCCATGCGGACCAGGATAAAGGTGTGTTGTATCGCTTCCCGGGAAGAGGCGCAGATGGCGATTGACGCGGGCGCAGATGCCCTGGGGCTTGTCGCCGAGATGCCGTCCGGGCCCGGCCCCATCAGCGATGAGGAAATTGCCGATATCGCAGCATGGGTTCCACCGCCGGTCGCTACTTTCATGCTGACGGCGGAAACAACTGCCGACGCGATATCGCGGCATCTGGAGCGGACGCGACCGACCACCGTGCAGATCGTTTCACACATTGAGCAGACAGAAGCGGCAAAGCTGGCTGTCCTGCACCCCCATGTGCGCCGGGTACAGGTCATCCATGTCGAGGACCAGGGCGCGCTTGACCTGATCCCGGTCTATGCCCCGTACATGCATGCGTTTCTGCTGGATTCCGGCCGGCCCGGCGCTGACCCCCCGGAACTCGGCGGTACCGGCCGCCGGCACGAGTGGTCATTTAGCCGGGCGTTTGTTGACGCAAGCCCGTTGCCGGTGTTCCTGGCCGGAGGCCTGACCCCGGACAATGCCCGGCAGGCGGTCCGGGACGTCAGGCCGTTCGGTCTGGATTTGTGCACCGGGGTTCGCACCAATGACCGGCTTGATCAGGCAAAACTGAAAGCCTTCATGAGGGCTGCAACGACCGCCTGAGTGACGCGCGGCGATCCTCTCATTCAGCTTGCAAGGTTTTCCGAAATGCCGTGAAATGTGCCGGTTACGATTGGCGCCGGATTGGCTTCATCATTTCAGTGGGAGGCTTTTTTCGCATGTCGAAGACCGAAAGCAGCGTGACATCGGAACCGCGAAGCGCGGACCCTCTTCTGCAACCCTTCCAGTTGAAAGGCCTGCGCCTGCGCAACCGCATCATGAGCACCAGCCATGCCGCAGGCCTTGGCGACAACGGCATGCCGGCGCAGCGTTACCAGGACTATCACGTTGAAAAAGCCAAGGGCGGTATAGGGCTGACCATGTTCGGCGGCTCCTCGAACGTGTCGATCGATTCACCCGACGTCATGCCGCAGTTGAACGTCGGCGTCGATGCCGTGGTGCCTTACCTGCAACAATTCTCCGAGCGGGTTCATGCCGAAGGTGCCGCCATCATGTGCCAGATCACCCATCTGGGGCGGCGTGGTGAATTCGACCAGGACGCCTATCTGCCCACCGTGGCGCCGTCAGTGGTGCGCGAAACCCTGCATCGCTCGATCCCGCGCGAAATGGACGATCACGACATTGCCCGCATCATCGCTGACTTTGCGCGCGCAGCGCTACGCTGCAAGGAAGGCGGGCTGGACGGTATCGAATGTCTGTCCGGGGCCCATCTCATCGGGCAGTTCCTGTCGCCGGCACAAAACTTCCGCACTGACACATATGGCGGTTCGCTGGAGAACCGCTGCCGCTTCGGACTTGAGGTTTTCGAAGCCATTCGCAAGGCGGTGGGTGACGATTTCCTGGCCGGCTTCCGGTTCATTGTCGACGAGGGTTACAAGGAAGGGCTTGATCTCGAACAGAGCCTGAAAATCGCAAAAGTTTTTCAAGTGGCAGGCCACATCGATTTCTTCAATGCCATTTACGGGCGCATGGATACCTATGCAGCACTGGCCATCGACAACATGCCCGGCATGGCCTCGCCCGACGCACCCTGGCTCAGCAAGGCGGCCGCCTTCAAGGCCGAGATCAAGCTGCCGGTGTTTCACGCAGCCAGAATTTCTGATGTAGCCACCGCCCGGCACGCAATTGCCGAAGGACTGATCGACCTTGTAGGCATGACCCGTGCGCATATTGCAGACCCCTACCTGGTGACCAAGATCGCCGCCGGCCAGGAAGACCGGATTCGTCCCTGTGTCGGCACCACCCACTGCATGGGCCACATGCGCCCGACCTGCGTCCACAATCCGGCCAGCGGACATGAAGCGGTGCTCAAGCAGATCATCGAGCCTGCCGACACGCCGCGCACCGTCGTGGTTGTCGGCGCCGGTCCTGCCGGTCTTGAAGCCGCCAGGGTATGCGGCGAACGCGGGCACAAGGTAACGGTTCTGGAAGCCGCACCGAAAGCCGGTGGCCAGATCCTGCTGGCCGCCAGAGCATCATGGCGCAAGAACCTGGTTGGCATTGTCGACTGGCGGGTGAGCGAACTGAACCGGCTGGGGGTGG
>Ga0316190_10002482_pt1 | contig 13387 bp, 11 predicted proteins | sample Eddworburrow2_MG_FD_204929 | JGI IMG/M metagenome (GOLD analysis project Ga0316190, IMG submission 204929) | Coastal sediment microbial communities from Maine, United States - Eddy worm burrow 2 | ecosystem: Environmental > Aquatic > Marine > Coastal > Sediment | place: USA: Maine | collected... | reverse complement strand
CGCCATTCATCCTCATGACGAATATTGACCAGATGACGCAGCCACTGCTCACGCCGCGCCAGCATGCTGACCAGCATTCTTTCGGCGACGGCCAGATTGTTATCCAGATGCCCCAGCAGCGCCTCGATGGCCGGTGACCAGGCCTCGCCCTTTTCAAGATCGGCCAGCGTTATGCGGGCGGCCTCTTTATAGAGTGCGGCTGGATCATCGCTAATCGCCGGCTGAGCACCAAACTTTGACATTATCGGCAGCTGCCGTGTCAGCGAGGCACAGAGTGAGTCGATGGTTTGAATCCGCAGACGCGCCGGATTCTGCAACAACTGCCAGCCCTTGTCGCTGTCACGATCGAGCGCCGCTCGGGCCAGGTTCCAGGTCTGACGCAGATAGTCATCGGCATCCGCCGCCAGAGGTGTGGTGGCCAGATGCAGCGCGCCGAGTAAACGTTCTCGCATCTCGGCAGCGGCCTTGCGGGTAAAGGTGATGGCTACGATCTCTTCCGGTAGCTCCACCCCCGCCAGCAATACCAGAAAGCGTTGTGTAATCAGACCGGTCTTACCGGAACCGGCTGGCGCCTGAACGATGAAGGATTGGTTTGGGTCGAGCGCCTGTTGGCGTTGATCGAGATCGACAACCTGATTTTTATCGGCTTTACTCATCGCTGCAGCCCCACGGGGATAGTTTTTTTACCCCCCCTCCTCCCAGGAGCACCCAAAGAACGGGCATAAAGGGGTTGGGGGGTGGTGATATAAGCGGAGATTCGATGCATTGACCACCACCCCCTAGCCCCCTCCTGGAAGGAGGGGGGATAAATACTTTTTGAGTTATATTTATTCACCATCCCCACCCTCTTCATCCAGGCCAGCAATGTTCAACTCATTAATCCGACACAGCGGCCCCAGCTCGCAAAACATACAGGCCTTGCTGCTGTGGCTAAAGGCATCCTTGGGATCGACTTCGGCCTGACCCTGGCGGAAATTTTCGCCGAGGCGATTCAGTTCGTCGAGCCATAACCCCTGTTGCACATACCAATCCACCTCACCGGGTTTAATGCCCCTGGCGATATCTTTATCACGGCTAACACCTTTCAAGGCCACCTCACCGGTACGTAGGGTGGCAAAGGCCAGTGCGGTGACTTCCTGATCGCTGGTGACTGCATATAAAGGTAACTGCGGTTCATTGGGCCGCGCGCCAAACCAATCGTTGACGCTGGTCTTGCCGGTCTTGTAATCGATGATCATCTGCCCGCCCGATTCAAGTTGGTCGATGCGATCGGCCTTAACCTTCATCTCCAACCCGGCCAACGTCACCTGTCGCTGTTGCTCAACTGCGGCCACTGTAAACGGTGCCCGTTGTCGTTCCAGCGCCAGCCAGGCCATGGTCAACCTAACCAGACGGGCCTGTTCCAGTGCCGTAAAACGTTCAGTGAAGACCTGCGGATATTTACCTGCTTCGGCGGCTAGTAATTCCGCCACGACTTTTTCAACCAACTGTTGCAGGCTGTGGTCATCAAGTCGATTGAGTGTCTGTTGATCTTTCAATTCAGACCACAACCTTTCCATCAGGTCATGCACCAGATTGCCACGTTCAGCAGCAGTCAGGCCCAGCTCGGGTTCGTCCAGACCTTCGGCATTGAGACGATGCCGGCCAAAGGCGCGGAAGGGACAGGCGGCCTGATCTTTAAAGATGCTGGTGCCACCACGCACCTGCGTGCCCATAGCCAATTCAGGAGCATGCCAGTCGCTGTATTGTTCTAGTTGAGTCGACTGAAATAACTGCTCACGAAAGCGCGGCGACACATCATCCAACCACGGTGCCTGCTGTAATAGTGGTTTATCGGCAATCAAGGGACTGGGACGCAGATCGCTATCGCCTTCACGACACGGGTAACTAACAATCACTTCAGGTGCTGCGGCAAACAGCCGTTTGCTAATCTGCTCGGCATAGGCCAGTTCGCGTTCGGCCGAGGCATGCGGCATATTGAAACGTCGTTGCAGTTCTATCGGCAAAAACGGATTGGCTGAGGTGGCCGGTGGCCAGACACCATCATGCAGGCCCATCAACCAGCAGTGACTAAAACGCACCCCGGCGGCCTCCAACACCCCCAACACCTGCACCGGTTCATTATTGCTCTGGGCCTGGAACAGGGTGGCATTGGCCAGTTGGCGTAACTGTTTCAGGGCCTGACTGAAACTGAGATTGGCTGTCACCTGGCTCAGACCGGCAAAACGCGACAACATCTTTTTCCAGGCCTGAATGGTCTGAAAGGTCTGACTGTCGAGACTACGATCACCGGGCCAACCAGCCTGTTGCAACAACAACTGAAAACCATTGACCCAGGCATCGGGCGACTGCCGGGCAGGAAAATTGGCAACACTCTGCTGTAGCCGCAGTAATAAGGCGGTTAGCAATTCACAGCCGTTTCTATCGGCGTGATACAAGACCTGTTTCAGATCCAACGTCGCCTCACCGTGACGGCGTATGGCTGCATCGACTAATGCCCGCTGGCTCAATTCCACATCAGCGCCACCAAGCCAGGGCGACAATAACAGGCGACTCCAGTTGGCCAGAGGGCTTGGTCCGCGCAACACATCAAACAGGCTCAAAGCCGCATGAATCACAGGCAACTGCGCCATCGGCTGGCCCAGCGAAATATTATAGGGACGGATGGGTTTTTGATTCAGCTCCAGCACCGCAGCCGGCATCAGCGCTTCATCAAAGATGCGTTCAATGTCGGCACGCAGACCAGACAGATCCGGCACAACTATGCCAATCGGAGCGGCGCCAGGCGTCACACCCTGCTCTAACAAATGCCGCAGCCACAGCGCCACCTCTCTGATCTCGGCCTGGCCGTCGGCGCAGGGCTGCAATGAGACGTTTGTTGTTGTCGACGACTTGGGCTCGATCAACTCAACTCTTGTGCCCTGCGCCTGCAATGCGTCGATAACGGACTGGTGCTGCGGTGTCAGTTCATCAAAGCCAAACAACAGCACCTGTTCAGGCGACTGTAATTCGTCAGTCTGCAAAGCATTACAAAGCCAGCTCGGCAATGCGGCCTCGTCGAGCCAGTTATGTGTTTGGCAACGGCGCCGAAATTCTTTGGCCCAACGGTAAAAGGCGGCGCTGTCGAGATTGTCTTCAGTGGTCAGTATTTCAGGGCTGAGATTCCACTGTAACAACAGCCGCCAGGCCTGCATCGCTGACCGCGCCGTGGCCGGTATATTCAACAAGGCCTCGTCAGATGACTGGATTACTGCCTCCCAGACGGCCTGCGACTGCTCAGCCGCCAACATCACCGGCAGGTTACCGGCCTGTAGAAACTCAGCCTCTTGCCATAACTGCTGCAACCAGGCACCCCAGGGGATGATCGCCGGCGTGGCCCAGCAGCTATTACCCTGCTGCCGCTGCCAGACTTCATAATCCTTGTGCAAATGCAGTGCAAGACGGCTGTTAACCGTTAAAACGGTGCAGCCGGCAACGATCTTTTTCAATAAGTCTGACAACAGTTGCTCCATTTCAGGGCATTACAAATCCAGCGTCACAGTTTACTGGAAACTGTTTGCCTAACGTGGGAAAATTCTCGACCACACGAGGGCATCACCGCCCACGCAACTCATTAACCAGCAGGTTTCAATATAATGATGTCCGCAACAAAATTTGCCCTGACAGGATTGCTCGCCAGCATCCTGGCACTCATGCCCTCATTTGCATTTGCATCTGGAGCTGGCGGCACTACGCTGGATCTGACCGACACCAACTACGGCATCATCGCCCTAATCCTGTTTACTCTTGCTTATGCATTGGTGATCGGCGAAGAGTTTCTGCATCTGCGCAAATCCAAACCGGTCATCGTTGCCGCCGGTATCATCTGGGCGCTGGTGGGTTTTGCCTACGCCAGCCATGGCGATCATGAGACTGCCTCCATCGCCCTGCGCCACAACCTGCTTGAGTTTGGTGAGCTGATGTTATTCCTGCTTGCCGCCATGACCTATATCAACACCCTGCAAGAACGCAACATGTTTGCCGCGCTGCGCTCATGGCTGGTCTCGTCCGGCTATTCCCTGCGCACCATCTTCTGGTTGACCGGCCTGTTGGCCTTTATAATTTCACCGATTGCCGACAATCTCACCACCGCCCTGCTGATGGCCGCCGTTGCCATTGCCGTCGGTGCCGGCAATATGGCCTTTATCAGCGTCGCCTGTATCAACATCGTTGTTGCCGCCAATGCCGGCGGTGCCTTCAGCCCGTTTGGCGACATCACCACACTGATGGTGTGGCAGAAAGGCATAGTTCAGTTCAGCGAATTTTTTGCACTGTTCATCCCCTCCCTCGTCAACTGGCTGGTGCCCGCCATCATTATGTCCTTTACCGTGCCCAAGACTGCACCGCAGGCAAGTGCTGAAAAGGTAGTGATCAAAAAAGGTGGTTTTGTTGTGCTGGGGCTGTTCATGCTAACCATTGTTTTGGCTGTCTGCAGTCACAATTACCTGCACCTGCCGCCCGTTTTGGGCATGATGACCGGTCTGGGGCTACTCAAATTTTATGGCTACCACCTGAAGATGTATGACAAGAAACGATTCTCTACTGAAGATGAACCTGAGGCCGGGCCTGAAGTAGCTGGTATGCACCTGGAAGGCATCAACGAACAAGCCCAAATGAACTCACCAAAGAGCAAGCCTTTCGATATCTTCACCAGCATGCAACGAGCAGAATGGGACACCCTGATGTTCTTCTACGGCGTGATTCTCTGTGTCGGCGGCCTTGGCACCATCGGCTATCTGAGCATGCTGTCTGAAAGTATCTACATCGGCCTGGGACCGACCTGGGCCAATATTCTGGTGGGCATCATGTCGGCCATCGTCGACAACATCCCGGTGATGTTTGCAGTACTGACCATGATGCCGGAAATGTCTCACGGCCAGTGGTTGCTGGTGACGCTAACTGCCGGTGTTGGTGGTTCGCTGCTGTCGATCGGTTCTGCCGCCGGTGTTGCCCTGATGGGCCAGGCCCGTGGCATGTACACCTTCTTCGGCCACCTGAAATGGAGCTGGGCGATTGGTCTGGGTTATGCCGCCAGTATCTGGGTGCACTTCCTGATCAATGCGGATGTGATCTAAACCATCATCTAAACGATGATCTAAACAAGGCCGAACAGCCATAGTTCATATTTGATCAAGATTGCATACATGGCCAAAGTGCCATAGAGCAAATGGCTGACCTTGATACGAGACATAAAATAGAAATTTTTCAGCATCAACAAAATCAGCAATGACAGCACAGTAATGCCCAGTTTGCTAATCCAAAAGAAATGGATGCACTCCTCCATCACCCAGCGCATGATCGGATTCGCTTCGGTAGCAATCCCGACATCGATCAAACTTAAAGTGAACAGAGCATCGACGCCGCAGAGCAGCAAAATGCTTAAGCTGACGAAGAGAAACCTCGGCTCATGACGATCAAAAAAGCGTTTGTTCTGGTCGCTGTCACGCCGCCCCAGACTGCGCCTGCCATGCAGGGCGTAGATCAGAGTGACATAGGAGTGAGTACGGCGTTCTGTTGCGTTACGCCGCTCTGTGCCATTCAGGCATGACTTGCCATAATCAGTTTCGTACATTTTCGACCCTACATTCATAATTGATTGTTATGAACACACCGGCTTAAGCCGGCCTTGGGTCATCCATTACCCTAGCTACTACCCCAGATAATATCAGATATTACTACTATTCTGAAATAGCTATACCCACCCCACTGCCAAGCTATTGTTTTTTATAGGCCCAAGACCACATTGCGGCATCAAGATCTAGATAAGTTTGCCCTTCGAGCACAGGTAAACAGGCACGGATTTGATGTTTCTTCAGCTGTGAAATAACAGTATATAAAGGCCGCTCAGCTTGTTGAAACTGTTCAATCGACATGAGCAGGCGGTCATATTGTTTTTCACTTATTGCTGGTCGCAGCAACCTGGCAATACTGCGCAGCACCCGTTCATGGCGGCGCTGACTTGCCTGCCTGGCAAAATGGACCATGTATTGCTGGCCATAGGCCTGTAAATGGGATTTGGAAACAAGCCCATTTTTAGCAAACGCCATCAGCCATAGCTCCAAACTACGCAAACCTTCAATGCCGTGAGCCATCAAACTGAATCTATTGACTTGATGAAACTGCTGTAACTCAGACCATCCAGGAGGCCGATCAACAAACCTGCGCCAACGCTGGTAGGCGGTCAGCCTTTGTAAAAAATTGATCTGCTGGGCGACGGTTTCCAGCTTGCTCTCCTCCACTACCGGTAACAGTGGCAGCTGCCTGAGAATTTGCGCAGCAAACAAGCCGGCCCCTTTTTTGCTGCTACCGTCACTGAATTTGATCGGCGTAGTTGTCACACCACAACTAGGCGAACGTGCTTTAAAAACATAACCATCAACATCAGACAACCGCTGCGCTGTCATACGTGCAAAACGATTTAGCTGACGAGTCACATCCAGATCAGCCTGTTTAACTCCAACTGCCCTCAAGCGCCCTGCCGTTTCACGCAGCTGAATCGGCGGCCGCGGCACCCCCATACCAATCTCAACTTCAGGGCAAATTGCCTCCAGGTCGATCCATTTTTGCAATTGCCGGCAAACAAAGGCATGCTGTTTCTGGTTACCGTCATAACGTACCCGCTGCCCCAGCAGGCAGGCACTGACAGCTACCCGTAGCGGCTTATTTTGTTGTTGATACTGTTTGTTAATGACAATTTTTCTCACTATAAAGAATCATACCGGACTAGCCGAAACAAACTATATGAAGGCGCTTCGAAAATCGGCAATACTGCTCTTCTGCCAACTGCTATTAATTTCATCAGCCAGCGCCAACACCACAACAATCACCTTAGCAAGCCAAACCTCGGCAACACAACTTATCAGCCAGCGGGCCAATTTTGTTGCCGCCCGCAACGCCTTACGACAAGGCCATAACAAACAATTCAGAAAATTGGCCAAAGGCCTGACCGACTATCCTCTCTACCCGTATCTTGAATACTGGGACATCAATCGCAACCTGAAAGCAGCCAGCGCTGAAAAAATCAACGACTTCTTACAGCGCAACGGTGACCTCCCTTCAAGTAAGCGTTTAAAAAACAGCTGGCTAAAAAAGCTGGCGAAACAGGGTAAGTGGCAGTTACTAGTGGCGAACTACAGCCCCACCTCAAACACAGAACTGGAATGCTATTATCGCCGCGGCCTGTATAAAAGCGGCAACAAGGCAGCTGCCTTCGACGGCCTGGAAAAACTCTGGCTGGTAGGCAAATCACAACCTAGAGCCTGTGATCCATTGTTCACTACCTGGCAGGATGGTGGACACTTAACATCGGAACTGGCCTGGCAGCGTATCGTGCTAGCCCTGAACAATGGCGAGATTTATCTGGCCCGCTATCTGGAAAAGTTTCTTAACAAACAACAACGGCAGTGGTCCGAAGTGTGGCGAGACATTCATCGCCACCCGGAAAAAATTCTCAAGCACAAGCGACTGCAACAAGATATCGCCATTGTCAGAACCATACTCGCCCACGGTGTACGCCGCATGGCTAGAAGCAACCCATCGAAGGCGGCTCAGATGTGGGATAAGCTGGTGATGGAGTTTTCCTTTTCCGAAACTGACTTCAGCAAAACTGAAAATTACATAGCTGTTAGGCTGGCGCGAAAACAGGCCCCTGAAGCAGTGCACTGGCTCAAAAATGTCGATGGCGACGATGAAAAAGTGCGTGAGTGGCGCATTCTTAGCGCCATCAATCAGGACAACTGGGATGACGCCATCTTCTGGTTTTATCAGCTGCAACAGGAAGAACAACAATCGCTACGCTGGCGTTACTGGCTGGCCCGCGCCCTCGAACAAACCGGCAAGCCCAACCGCGCTCAACTAATCTATGTCGAACTGGCCAAGTCACGCGACTATTACGGCTTTATGGCCGCCGACCGAATTGATATCGAATATAGTTTTGAAAATCGGCCATTACAATTCAGCGCTGAAGAACTCGCCGAAGTTGAAAACCTGCCCAGGATGATTCGGGCACGTGAATTCTATCTATTAGATGACACGCTCTATGCCAGTCGTGAATGGTATGCCACCATCAAAGAGATGGATAACAACGACAGCCAGAAAGTCGCCAAGATCGTCCATGACTGGGGCTGGCATGCCCGCGCCATTCACTCTCTCGGTCAGGCACGCTATCTTGATGACCTTGAAATACGCTTCCCTACCGCTCATCTGAAACAGATCAACAGCAACGCCAGCAAACAAAAGGTCGACCCGTCCTGGGCCTATGCCATAGTCCGACAGGAAAGCGCCTTCGCCTCTGATGCACGCTCGCCCGTTGGCGCAATGGGGCTAATGCAAATTATGCCCAACACAGGCAAGCTGATTGCCCGGGACCTTAATACCCGCTGGAAAAGCAAACTACAACTACTTGATGTCAATACCAACATCCGTTTCGGCATCAGTTATCTACGCAAAGTCATGAATCGTTTTGACGACAATACTGTGCTGGCAACAGCGGCATATAATGCCGGTAGTCAACGAGTAAAAGGCTGGCTACCCAAAGACGAACAGATCTCACCTGATCGCTGGATTGAAAACGTTCCCTTTAAGGAAACCAGAAATTATCTAAAACAGGTGCTGGCATTCAGTGCCATATATGATGAACGCCTGCAACGGCCGATTACGACACTTAAACAGCGCATGCCCATCATTCAGCCACGCAACTCACCATCACTATAAAAAAACCAGACAAAAAAAAGCCCGGCAATGTGCCGGGCTTTTTACTAAAACTCAATGAGTTAAAGTTTTACACAACCATATCTTTCAGTTTCTTCAATGGCAGCACTTTCACTACAGTACGCGCTGGCTTGGCCTTGAATATAGTCTCTTCACCATTAAACGGGTTAATACCTTTGCGGGCCTTGGTAGCAGGCTTACGAATGGTTTTAACCTTGAGCAGGCCTGGCAGGTTAAATGAACCAACCGCACCTTTCTTGACGTGCGCTTCAATTACGTCACCCAAGCTATCAAGCACAGAACTTACATCTTTTTTAGCAACACCAGTACGATCAGAAATTGTGGTCAACAGCTCAGTCTTGGTATAAGCCTTTTGGGCTCTTGTCAGCGCCTTAACTGATGGAACAGTTACCGCTACCTTCTTTTTAGCAACCGCTTTTTTAGTAGCTACTTTCTTTTTAGCAACAGCCTTTTTGATTGTTACCTTCTTTTTAGCAACAGACTTTTTGGCCACTACTTTTTTCTTGGCTGCCACTTTCTTTTTTACAGTCTTTTTCATGATTTTGTTTCGCCCCTTAAGGTTGGAAAGGTTAAACACTTTTATATTTGATTACCCATAATCAAAAGGATTTGCCCCTAAAACACAGACCCACTCAACAAACCCCCTCCGCATATACTCTTTTACCACTCATTATTATAAAAATCACTATTATTACGGCACTAAACTAAAAAAATTAATATTTTCTTCTTAAGATTCACATATCAGCTGACATATGAATATTGGGCGCGAATTTACTGCATGATACACTCGGCAAATGTTTGAAAAATTCAAAATACCACTAATATCTCTAACGCTTCTGTTTGCTGCCATTTTGGCTGCATTCTTGCTCCAACAAACTGAACCTGAACCGTTTGAGTTTGAAAGCAACATGGGGGTTCCGGTCATGTCTCCCGCCATTGCCCTACCTGCGGTCACCCTTATCGATCAACATAAACAAGCCTTTCCGATGAGCGATTTAAAGGGCAATTGGAGTCTTATGTTTTTTGGTTTCACCAACTGCCCGGACGTCTGCCCAACCACACTAATGGCCATGAAACAGGTCGAAAAACGCCTGTCACAGCAGAATATTCGCTATGTCTTCGTCTCACTCGACCCAAAGCGAGACAGTAGCGAAAAACTAAAAGACTATATGGATTTTTTTAATCCGGAATTTATCGCCCTGAACGGTGACAAAAGCGAGATAGACAAACTCAGCCAGGCAATGGGGGTTATTTATGACTTTGACGGCGACACCTCCGGCGATGACTATTTCGTCAATCATTACGCTGCCATTTTAGTCATTGATCCACAGGTACGACTTCGCGCCCACATCCTGCCGCCACATAGTGTTGACAAGGTGGCGGATGCCATCACTAAACTCAGTAATTACTACGGAAACTAGCCATGTTAAACAAGCTTATTCATGCTGCTTTCTGTCTCTGCCTGGTAACACTCTCTGTTGCCCATGCAGAGACAGCGATTGAAATTAATGATCCGTGGGTGCGCAGTGCGCCACCATCAGCCAATGTAATGGCTGCATACATGAAACTAACCAACCATAGCCAACAGACAATCACTCTTAACAACATCAACAGCCCACAATTCGTCAAGGTTGAAGTACACCGTTCGGTTATGCACGACGGCATGATGCACATGGAGAAGATTGAAGCTTTAAACCTGACAAGCCACCAGGAATTAGTGCTGGAGCCTGGCGGTTATCACCTGATGTTAATCAAGCCACTTAAGGTTATTGCCAAGGGTCAAAAAGTTCACCTCAACTTCAGTTTCGACAACGGTGACAAGCTATCGCTAATGGCTGAAGTGAAGGATGGAGAAGAAAATATGGGGCACGGTGGCGGGCACCACCACTAAAAACCTGGCTCTGAAAAAACAAAAAGCCGGGTAGCTACTAGCTACCCGGCTTTCTAATGTATGGTGGGCCGTCCGCGACTCGAACGCGGGACCAATGGATTAAAAGTCCACTGCTCTACCAACTGAGCTAACGGCCCAAAAGAGGGCGTATTCTAGCCTAAAGAATTGCCCAACACCAGCCCCAAACACGATGTTTTTCAACAACTTTGCGGCAAAACAGCCAAGACTGCGACAAAACAGAGAGTTAGCCTGAAGAGCCAACCAGGCTTAAGCCGCGTAGCGGGTTGGATCGGCAACACCAGCAGCGGCAAAACCAGCCGCACGCAGGCGACAGGAGTCACATTTGCCACAGGCGCGGCCATCATCAGCGGCAGAATAACAAGAGACAGTCATACTGTAATCAATGCCTAACGCTATTCCCTGCTGGATAATTTCAGCCTTGCTCAAATCTATCAAAGGGGTATGAATGGAAAACCGCTTACCCTCCACTCCAGCCTTGGTGGCCAGGTTAGCCATTACCTCAAAGGCACGAATAAACTCGGGACGACAATCCGGATAACCAGAATAGTCCACGGCGTTAACACCTATAAAGATGTCATAGGCTTCGAGCACTTCAGCCCAGCCCAGCGCTAAAGACAGAAATACGCTGTTACGTGCCGGCACGTAGGTGACAGGAATACCGTCGCTCAGTGTAGTGGGGACATCAATGGCAGCATCGGTCAAAGCAGAGCCACCAATATCACCCAGCCCGAGCTTAATAATCTTATGTGCCTTGGCAGCAAACGCCGCTGAAACCCTTTGAGCCGCCTCTAATTCGGCCAGGTGACGTTGGCCGTAATCAAAGCTCAAGGCATAACATTCATAACCCTGACTTCTGGCCATTGCCAGACAGGTGGCCGAGTCCAGGCCACCTGACACCAGCACAATGGCCCGACGTCGATTAATGTCCTGGCGCATCGCCCCAAAGCACCTTGTGCAGCTGTAATTGAAACCTGACGGGCAAACGATCATCGATTATCCAGTCAGCCAGCTGCTTTGCATTCTGCTGGCCAAAAGCAGGCGACATCAAAATTTCACAGCACTCAGCCAACTCAGAGCGGATAATTACCTCCTGGGCCCACTTGTAATCATTGCGATCACAAATAACGAATTTGAGCTGATCATTCGCGCCCATGTATTCCAAATTTTCGAGTCGATTATGGCGCTGCTCAGCAGAAGCTGGCGTTTTCAGATCCATCACTTTAGAAACCCGGGCATCAACCTTACTAACATCAAGCGCACCACTGGTCTCCAGTGAAACGTAGTAGCCCGCATCACATAAGCGAGATAACAAGGGCAGACAATCCGCCTGAGCCAATGGCTCGCCACCAGTCACGCAAACATAGCGGGTTTCGTATTGCCCCACCTGTTCGAGAATCTCATCGATTGTCTGCCACTCACCACCCTGATAGGCGTAGGTTGTATCGCAATAACTACAACGCAGTGGACAACCGGTCAGCCGCACAAACACCGTCGGAAATCCGATGGTTCGCGCTTCACCCTGGAGGGAAAAAAAGATTTCTGTAATTCGTAGCTTGGCCTGCTGCGATGAGGCTTTTTCTAATTCAGTCACTACTTGAACCTAGGGCTATCTGCCTTCTAAACGCATCTTCTGCAGGCGATTTTCCGCCAAACGTCCAACAGTGGTATTGGGGAAGCGCGCCATCGCACTTTCAAGCGTCTTACGCGCTGATTCCCAATTGCTCAACTCGTAATAAGTGTAACCCAGCTTCAACATCGCATCGGCCGACTTACTGCTATCTGGATACTGCTCCAGAACCTTGCGAAACTCCCGTTCAGCCACATCAAAACGACGTGTAACGTAGTTAGCCTCACCCAACCAATATTGGGCGTTACCCGTAAAATTACCCCTGGGATAACTAGCCAAAAACGATTGAAACGCGCCAATAGCTTGATCATATTGACCTTGCTTGAGCAGATTAAAGGCCGCTTGATAAGTATCGCGCTCTGCAGCTGGATCAGCGGCTACTGGCACAGGTGTTATTGTGGCAACCGGAGCCGCAGGCAGACCAGGAGTCATCGTCACCCCAGGCACTGGCGCAATGCCAGTTGCTGTTGAGGCTGCCGGTGCTGCAGCCACCGCAGGTTTACTGGCAGACAATTCCAGCTGACGCAGACGCCGATCCATATCCAGATAGAGATCACGCTGCCGCTGTTTTATGCTTTCAATGGCATGGCCCAGACTTTCCACCTCACCCTGCCGTTCCTGAGCTTCCGTCTGCATGGTATCCATACGCATCAACATATCCACCAGCGCTTCGTTATCCAACAAGCGCTCCAGACGCTTAACCCGCTCATCAAGAGAAAGCACAGCCTTTGGCGCCTCAACTGGCTGCGCTACAGGACGCGACTGCAGCACGCCGCTGGAGCGGTCAATTACCGGCGGCAGATACTCTTGTGCCTGAATAGCCAAAGGGGTGGCGGTTGCCAAACCGACAACAGCCACCCCCATCCAGGTCCATCTGGAACGCTTTAACATCAATCAGTCCTAGTAAATGAACTCAACACGACGATTCATAGCCCACGCATCTTCATCATGCCCCATGGCAGCAGGACGTTCTTCACCGTAGCTGACTATCTCAACCTGTGAACTTGACACACCCAGCAAAGACACCACCTGCTGAACAGCCTTGGCACGACGCTCACCCAAACTCAGATTATATTCAC
>Ga0316190_10002480_pt1 | contig 13390 bp, 14 predicted proteins | sample Eddworburrow2_MG_FD_204929 | JGI IMG/M metagenome (GOLD analysis project Ga0316190, IMG submission 204929) | Coastal sediment microbial communities from Maine, United States - Eddy worm burrow 2 | ecosystem: Environmental > Aquatic > Marine > Coastal > Sediment | place: USA: Maine | collected... | reverse complement strand
CGCCCAGCGCGCCGATGCCGAGGTGCACCATCCCGGCGTCGTCGGTGCCGGCGAAAAAAGCATGGTGATGGCCGCTGGCGTAGACGTCAACGCCGTTCCGGTGCAGTAACGCGAGCAGGTCGGGGTCATCGATGATCTCGTGCTCGCGCCCCCGGGTCAGCGGCCACATCGGCAGATGTGAAAAGACGATGGTCGCGGTGGCCGAATTACCGTATTGCTGCAGCATCCGCTCGAGGAACAACCGCTCGGTGTCCGGCAACCTGCCGGGCAGCGTGCCGTCGAAGGCCAGCAGCAGGACACTGCCCATGCGCGCGGCATAGCGTCGCGGCCAATCGCTGCCGGGCAGGATATCGACTTCGGGTACGCGCCCACGCCACTGCAAATCGAATTGCCGCCGCTCCAGGGCGAATTCCGGGAATGCCGAACCGTCATGGTTGCCGGCCGTCACGGCCAGCGGTATCCCCGCCCGCCTGAGCGGATCGGCGACCGTGTTGTTGAACCCCTGCCACATCTGCTCCAGCCGGTCGCGGTCGAGCTTTGGCTGCTTCTGGCCGGCCACCATGTCGCCGCCACTGATCACCAAATCCGGCCGCAACCCGACGAGGGTATCGATGGCGTCGGTGACGCGTTTGTCGTAGGACGTGCTGCCATAACGGCCGTTCAGATCGGATATGAAGGCGATCGTCTGGGCCGCGAGCGGCGCGCTGACCAGGATCAGCAGCAGGCCGGCCAGGCGGAGCATTTTCAGGGTGTGGCGATTGTGCAGGAAACCCCCATGTCGCTCTCAGTTAGGCCCGGCGCCATCAGCAACTGTGCTGGCTCCAGGTCGAGTTTCAGGGCGCCGTTCTGGCAGTCTGCCTGCAACAGTGCGAAGGCCTGCTGCACGCGGTTGGCGATGGTGTCCGCCTCCTTGCTGCTGAGCCCGGCGCTCGCCGTCAGCCACTGGAAGGCCGGACCCTTGGCCGCGAAGTCCGCCGCCAGGCGCCCCAGGCGCTGATACAAGCCGGCATGGTAATGACGCAACCCCTCCAGCATGTGGGTCTTGGCGGCGAAATCCGCGTAACCGGTGCGCACGCCGGCGTCGTTGTCGTTGATGGCCGACTGCCGCAGGCGTAGCGGGGTGAACCCGGCCAGGTCCGCGGGCACATCCTTGCCCTGCGCAGGCCGCGATTGGAGCTGACCGTCCTCGACCCAGTACCAGAACCAGTTGTAGTCGATGTTACCGATGCGGTCCTGTTGCCCGAGGATGAAATCCAACAGCGTGATCTCCAGTACGTCCTGCATCCAGAACACCACCTGTTCGACTGGCGTGTCCGCCCGCAGTTCCTTCGCCATGCGCGGATTCATCCGCGCCTCGCGAATCGAGGCCTGCGCGGCCTCAACCACAGGCTTCTCGTTGCGCAGCGCCAGGAAGGGCGCCGTTTGCTGGAAGTCGAGATTCTGGCCCGCGCCCCAGCCCGACTCCCGCGTGCCGTTGACCTCGGCCCCGTAGCGGTCGCCGGTGCTGCTCAGCAGCACGCCGAAGACCTGGCGGCCCTCGTCGGTCAACGCGCCCGCTCTGGCGCTGCCGCTTGCCTGCCCGGTCTCGACGGCGTCAAGAAAACGCCAGCCGGCACGCAGCATGCCGAGGCCGTGACGGTTGGCGACGATGGCCAGGGCAGGCTTGGTTACCCGCCGGTTGTGCGCCTGCGCGTCGGTACTGCGGTACACCGCCACCGGCACACGCACGTTGGTCTGGAAGTAGCGTGACAGGTGATAGTAGACCCACGAGGCAGGCGCGTAGGTGGCGCTGGTGTCCCGGTCGTTTACCGAGATTTTGAAGGTCGCCGGCTGGCTGCGCGCGACCGCCTGCGCATGGTGGCCGTCGGAGCAGTTCTCACGCTCGAAGCCCGCGAAGTCTCCGCCATCGATCTCGAACAGGATCGTGCCGGGGCTGGTGCTCCACAGCTTGGGACACAGGGCGAGCTCGGCGAAATCCAGCGTGCAGTACGTCTGCTCCTCGTCGAGGTCGCGCTTCGAATACTGCGCGCCTGGAAAGGGGGCGATCCGGACACACTGTTCGACCAGCCCGCCTGCAACCTGGAATTCCGTCGTTTCGCCGGTGACCGGGGCCGCCCAGAGACCGCTACTGGCCAGTGCCAGGGCAGCAGTCACCAGGACATGCAGCAGTCCGCGCACGGTGCTAACCCGCTGCCTGCTCAGTGACATCGGCGTCCACCACCTCGTGGCCGCGCTCGATGACCTTGGTGCCGCCGCCGAACAGCATCGACGCGATCAGCAGGATCTTGAACGACTGCCCGAAAGTCAGCGACTTGACGCCGAAAACATCCGGCATCGTGGTATTCCACAACCAGCGGAATATCAGCGTGATGATGGCCAGGATAACCAGGCCAATGATCAGGCCCACCAGGGCGCCGACCAGGGTGGCTGCAAGTTCGTTCATGGTCTTTCTCCTTTTTGCTCAAACGGCTGGGGGAATGTAGCGCATAACGGAATCAGTCGGCAACGGCACCGCCCACTCCGCCCGGATGGAGATGCACGTCGCGCTGCGGGAAAGGTATCGATATGCCTTGGGCATCAAAGCGCTCCTTAACCGCCCGGGTCAGATCCCAGTAGACCGGCCAGTAGTCGGCGGTCTTCACCCAGGGCCGGCAGATCAGGTTGACCGACGAATCGGCCAGCTCGGCAACGCGGATCACCGGTTCGGGCTCGCTCAGCACCAGCGGGTGGCCGGCCACCACTTCGCCCAGCACGCGCTCGGCCAGATCGAGGTCGTCGCTGTAACCGATGCCGAAGACCAGGTCGACACGCCGTTCGCTGCTGCCGGTGACATTGGTGATGACCTTGCCCCACAACTCGTTGTTAGGCACCACCAGCAACTTGTTGTCAGGCGTCAGCATGTTGGTCGTCACCAGGGTCATGGACTTGACCGTGCCGCTGACCGCCGGGGTCTCGACGAAGTTGCCGATGTCGAAGGGCTTGTAGAACATGATCATCAGGCCACTGGCGAAATTGCTGAGTGTATTCTGCAGGGCAAAGGCAATGACGAAACCGGCCGCGCCGATCACGGCGACCAGCGGCGTGATGTTGATTTCCAGCGCCGCCAGGCCGAGCAGCAGGCCGACGATGATCGTGATCCGGCTGACCGAGTTGACCACGAAGCGGCTCAGGATCTGCGAAGCGCCGCTGGCCAGCGCCATGGCCTTTCGCGCCAGGCGTCTGAGCAGCAGGCTCAGCAACCAGAACCCGGCGACGATCAGCACGAACTCGCTGAAATGCCACGCCAGGCGCCGGCCACCCTCGGGCGACACGATCCAGGAATAGGCCGTCGAGCGCAACGCCTGCCAGTCGCTGGTGTCGACTTCGACGCCCTTGACCGCGTCGACGTAACGACGGTACTCCAGCACCTGCTCCTGCTCCGCCTTGTCCGCACTCAGGCCCAGCTTGGCGCTGAGTTCGTCGAGCACCGCGTTCAGCCGGTCGATGGCCTTGACGCGTTCCTCGCGCAGGGTGGCGACCCGTTCGAGCAGACGCTCCTTGGCCTCGCTCAGGGGTTCGACAGCAGGGTCCGGGCGCGACAGCGCGGCGGGTTTTTCCGCCGTCTCGGCCACTTGCAACTGCAGGTTCTCCTGGTGAAGCTCGGTCTTGGCCTCGTTCAGGCGCCTGACCGTATCCCTGAGCAGGGCCAGCCAGCGATCGGCTTCCCCTGACAGTTCGTCCGCCGAAAGATGCTTTATGCGCATCTGCAGCACTTCGACAGGGACGTCCAGGGGATCTTCGGCCACGGACTGCTGCGCAGCCTCGGACGGCGTGGCAGCAGCCTGGTTGGCACCCCAAAGCAGCATACAAACGGCAGCTTTGACCACCAGGCGATGCATTGCGCGAATCTTCGAGTCCATATGATCGGTTCCCTTTTCTAATGGCTATCGGCCCAACATGCCATCACTCATCAGCCTGAACGCCAGGAACATTGCCGACTTCTACTCAACCCGGTAGTCCGGGCGTTCGTCGAGCGGACTGGTGGTAAGCCTGGCGATAGCATCGCAGTCGGAGCATGCGGGACAAAGGAGGGAAAGATAAGAGTATTTCCTGGCCAGTTCAACCGAACGGTTCTACTGAAACCCATCCAGTTTCTCGATCATCCTGCCTGGCCGCGCCGCGCAGTTGCTCTACGCAGGCTGGGGCTGCTCAGCGCAGTGACCGGGCCTGCGATCAGGGGGTCGCCGGTCCCCAATCTTCGGCGCAAAGCACGCTCTTGCCTTGGCAATTGTCATCAGATGCATTAACATCTCTGCATCACTTTTGGAATCGACGAAGATGCGCACCACGCTGGATATTGATGACGAAGTGTTGCGGGCCGCCAAGGAGATTGCGCGCCGCCGCCGCAGCACGGCCGGTGCGGTGATCTCGGAACTGGCCCGACAGGCGCTCACCGGCGCTGCCGCCGAACCAAAGGGCGTGGCCGAGCCGGAAGGGTTTTACGGGTTTCGGCCGCTGCCTGCCGGCGGCCGGGTCGTCAGTGCCGAGACGGTTGAACACCTGCGCGAAGAAGAAGGCGTCTGATGCGGGCCCTGCTCGACGTCAACGTGCTGATCGCACTGCTCGACGCTGCCCACGTGAACCACCGGATCGCGCGAGCGTGGTTGGAAGCGCACATCGGCCACGGCTGGGCTTCCTGCCCGCTGACCCAGAACGGTTGCATCCGCATCCTGTCGCAGCCCGCCTACCCGGGCGCCGAGCCGCCGGGCGCCGTGGCCGCGAGGCTGGCCGGCGCTACGGCGACGTCCTGGCACGAGTTCTGGGCCGACGATTTCAGCCTGCTGGATCCCGGCATTGTCGACTGGCGCTCGGTGTTCGGCTCCCGCCAACTGACCGACGCCTACCTGTTGGCCCTGGCGGTACGTCGCAGCGGCCGCCTGGTCACGCTGGACCACGCCGTTCCGCTCGCCGCGGTGCCTGGCGCCGGCGAACAGCACCTCGTAGTGCTGTAAACCTGTTACGGCCGGGTCCCGGTCGATCCGCGCGCGAGCTCACCCAGGCCTGGCGGACCGCTAGGGCGACCCGTCCAGCTCCCGCGATCGCTCGATCGGATCGGCGCTGCTGCGCCACTCGAGGAATTCCGCGTCCTCAGGCGGCGTAAGACGGTTGCCCGACAGCATCACCACAAAGCGCAAACCGTCGGTAAAGTAGGGGTCGCCGGTCAGGTTGACCCGTGGGTCCGACGCGGGCACGGGGGGCATGCCCTGGGCAAAGGCGAAGCGCTCGATGGCGCCCGACACCAACAGGCTTTGCAGCAGGTGCTCACGTGCCTCGTCCACGTTGGGGTCGATGACGTGGGTGGTCAGCGTGGGGCTTTTCGTGGTGGCCTTGACGCCGATGTCGCGACTGATCTGGCCCACCCAGACCGAACGTCCCTCGAAGCGGAACGGGGCCAGCCACAGGCGCAGGTGATTGCGCTGCACGATGGTGTTGCGGGCCCGTTGCAGCGCCATGTCCTGCGGGCGGCCCTGGAAGTACAGCGGGCTCACGGGAGCGACCGGGTAGGCGGCGCCGGAGATGGCGGCGCCGAGCATTCGCTGCACCGTGTTCAGGTCGATCCGGTGGGTGAAGGACCAACCGGCGCGGGACATCGCGGCGAGGACGTCGCCGACGTCGCCAACCACGACCAGGTTCAGCGGATCACCGTTGCGCTCACCGCTTTGGTCCTTGACGCAGCAGGGCAGGCCGCGCACTTCCTCCCGCAGTTGCTCCAGGTCGAGATCGGGAAGTTCCTGGTCGCCGTAGATGCGTTCGGGATCGAGCCGCTCGAAGTCGAAATCACCATCGGGCAGTGTCACGGCGAAGCCAAAATCGACGATGTGCTGGTTGCTGGCGAGCTTGACGACGACGTAGCGCCCGCCCTCGTGCCGGGGAGCCAGCACGTAACCCTCGTTGACCGTGGCCGGCGGGCTTTTCAGTGGCACGGCCAACTCGCGGAAGTGCCGGGTGACGGCGTCTTCTTGCTCTGCGCTCAACCCCGCGTGAAACAGGACGGCGGCTTCGTCGGGGGGGAAGTAGTTGGCGTCCAGCGCCGACACCAGCAGCCAGTGGGCGTGGTCCGTACGATTGTCGATGCGAAGCCAGATGGCCTGCAGGCCGACATCGGCCAGGTCCACCCCGAACTGCTGCAGCGCCTGCTCGTCCGACAGGATCGTCGTCGAGACGGTGATGTCGTGCTCGGTCTGCGTGTGTATTTCGCCGGGGCCCGCCCCGATGTCCACCGGCTGGGGGTTGAACGTCAACGTCGCACAAGCCGTCAGCAGAAGCGTTAACGACAGCATGCCCGCGACCCGTGTTCTTCTCCATGCGACGCCGGGTCTCATAACTCCTCCTCGAACAAATGGCCGATCTCCTTGCGGAAGCGGTAAATCGTCTCTTCCGGATCCGCGAACACTGCAGCGGCCTCTGCCGTTACTTGCCGACTGTAACGCAGGTCGTTTTCGACAATCCAGCGGGCGAGCTCGTCGGCAAGCGCAGCCTCTTCGAACACCAGAGCAGTCTCGCTGTTCAGCCTTTCGCTGCGGGGGTCGAAATTGTAGGAGCCGACCAGGCTGATACGGCGGTCGGCGACGGCGAACTTCGAGTGCATGGTGCCCTGCTGCACCGGGTCGTCCGCCGCTTGTCCGATCCATTCATAGATTTTCAGCCCGGCGTCCGGGTTGGGACAGGCCGCGACCTCCGGCGTCGCGTTGACCGCGAGCAGGTCCTTGTAGTGGCCCCGTCCCACCATGCTGATCTCGGGCAAATCGTTGGTTTCCGGACTGTTGGTCACCAGGGTCACGGCCACGCAGCGCCGGGCGGCGTCTTTCAATGCCGCCGCGATGGCGGGGGTCGGCACGAAGTACGCGTTGGCAATCAGCATTTCATGTTGTGCCGCGGCGATGATCTTGAGGTAGGCCTGCAGGATATAGGTCTCGGCGAAGCGCGGCCGGTTGTGCAGGAAACGGCAGCGTGCCGCCTTGTAGTCGAGTTGCGCGCCGCCCTGCTCGAGAGTTTCCACGCGGGCGACCAGCCTATCGTCGGTCTCGTAATGCACCGGGTACTTGCCGGTTTCATCCAGGACCGCCCGCGTCGCGTTCCAGTACAGGTTCGTGTTGAATATGCCGCGGCTTTCCTTGATCTGCACCAGGTACTCGAAGTTGCGGTCGAACGCCGTCATGAGGTCCGCAAGGATGCCGCCGCGCACGGCGACATCCTGGTCGCGCCAGTAGCCGGCCGGGTCCAGCGGATCTACGCGGAAGTACTCGTTGCCGATGTTCAGCCCGCCGGTCACGGCAACGCCGTGGTCGGTCTCGGCGTCAATCAGCCACAGCTTCTCGTGGAACCGCTTGTCGGCGCGCCCCGCGTCGTAGTGGGGCGTCAGGTGCGGCATGGGCACCTCGTTGATCCACTGCAGCGCCAGCGCTTCATAGCCTTCGACCTCGATGCCATGCTGCTTGAGGTCGAAGAACATCCACTGAGTCTGCAGCCAGGGGTTGGAGAAGGCGTCCACGATCACCCGCACGTCCAGCCCTTCGGATTTCTTCTGCTTCAGCACCTCGGCGATGCGCAGGCCGGCCTCGTCGCCCTTGAACACCAGCGCCTGGATGCGAATGGACTGCGTGGCGTTCCTAAGCATGTTCATGCGGGCCGCGAAAGAGCCCTCGCCCGACTCGAGCATGGCCACTTCGCACGCTTCAGGCCCACGCACGGGATAGAGCTCGGCTTTGCCGACATCCTCCAGCCCGCTGCCGTGAAAGTCCTCCGCCGGCCCGAACACCGAGGTCGTCTCCGCGAACTGCAGTTCGGCGGCGACCTCGTCGGTTGACTGCGGCACGGGCGGCTCGATCGTGGCACAGCCTGTCACGAGCAGGGCAAGGATCAGCAAAAAAACTGGGGCAAGAGTAAAAGACCGGCAGACTTTCATCCTGATGATTCCGATTGGCCCGGGTAAGCCAGTCTCGCCGTTTAAGCAGTTCGCTGGCAAGCCCGCTCCTACGAGCGCCGGCTCAGTTCTTCAATGCGGTCCATCAACTCCAGCGCCAGCGCGGCGCCCGGCAGATTCACCCCCAGGTCACGCTGCAGGCGCACCACGGTGCGCACCCGCCGCACGCTGCTGATGTGAAACTGCCAATGACCGGCCCGTTGCCAATCGAGCGAATCGTCGGCGGGGTCCAGGATGCCTTCGCGCACCAGGGTCACGACCTCTTCAGTCTCGATCGTGCAATGGCGGCACAATTCATCCAGCGTGATCAGGGTCTCTTCCTCGACCAGTTGGCCGCGCACGGTATTTTGCTGCGTCATGATCTATGCCTCCAGGCCCGCACGGGGGTTGAACGCGAACTCCTGCTTCATCTGCTCGTAAGCCTGCCGGCGTTTTGGGGTGTCGGCAGGCGGCAGGGCGATCTGCAGGACCACGTACAGGTCGCCGGGCTGGCGGGCCGGAATGCCTCTGCCTTTCAGCCGCAGCTTTTTGCCGGCCTGCGAATTGGGCGGCACTTTCATGTCCACCGGCCCGTCGGGCGTTGGCACCTTGACGGTGGCGCCCAGCGCAGCCTCCCAGGGTGCGACCGGAAGGTCCAGGTAGACGTCGGCCCCCTCGACGCGGTAATGGCCACGGGGATTGAATTCAACTTCCAGGTACAAGTCACCCGCTTCACCACCGCCAAACCCGGCGCCGCCCTGTCCGGCCAGCCGGATTTGCTGGCCCTGGCGGATGCCTTTCGGGATCCTTACGTTGAGCGTGCGGGGACGGGTGCTGACGCGGCCCTGCCCGTCGACCTGGGGAACCTGCAGGGTTATGGAGCGGGAAGCGCCCTTGTAGCTGTCCTCGAGATCGACGATGACCTTGGCGTGGTGGTCTTCACCGCGAATGTGAAACTCGCGCGCGCCCCGGCTGCTGCGCGCTCCCGCGGCCCCGGGTCGCCGCCCGGCCCGGCCGTACAGCGACTCGAAGAAATCGCTGAAGCCGCCCAGGTCCGGCCCACCCTCGCCAAAATCCCTGAATTCGAAGCCGGCGTCCCAGTCCGGCGGCGGGTGGAAGTCCTGCCCGGCTTTCCACTGCGCACCCAGCTGGTCATAGGCGGCGCGTTTCTCCGGGTCCTTGAGGACTTCGTAGGCTTCGCCCAGTTCCTTGAATTTCGCCTCGGCGTCGACCTCTTTGCTGACGTCGGGGTGATACTTGCGCGCCAGCTTGCGGTAGACGCGCTTGATCTCGTCCTGGGTGGCATCGCGCTTGACGCCCATGATCTGGTAGTAATCTTTATATTCCATCGCTTAAACCTTGGTCGGTCGAAAACGATTCCCGCGCCCATGGGACCGAATTCATTCCGGAATCAAATCGCGAACAGTGTTCGCTCCTACGGGGCCATGATGCCGCACAGGGGCGGGGGCCAGGACAGCTTCTGGTGGTCGGCGTACAACCGATCCAGGCCTCCCAGCAATTCTAATGGCATCGGCGCGGTCCGGCGCTGACGCATGTCGACGCCGGCCGACATGTATTCGAGCACACAGGCCAGGCGGCCACGACTCTCGTTGACGATCAGGTACAGGCCGTGGAAGCGCTTGTCGCTCTTGCCGACTACCCGGTTGTAAGCCGTTACCCGGTCGCCGACGCCAATCTCCGCGAGATAACGCAGATGATGCTCCAGGTCGAAAAAACTGTATTGGCTGCGCTGCATCCACGCTTCATCGAAGCCATTATCCTCCAGGATCTTCCAGCCGCCCAGCTCGAACAGGGTCAGGTAGAACTGCACGTTCACATGGCCGTTGCGGTCTTCCCATTCCGGTGGGATCACGTAATCCAGTTGCACCGGCAACTCACGGACCTGGTCGAGGGTTGGGAACCGGGTTCTGGTCTTGTGCTCGCTCATTGGTCCTCTTTCCGATGCTTCAATCGCGGCTGAAGCCGCTCCTACAAAGGTCTGCGGGATCGCCGCGCACCCGGTGGGCCGGCACGAGGGCTTCAGTCCAGCACGCTTTTGGCTTTCGGCGTGTACAGCTCCGCCTCTGCCGGCGTGAGTTGCTCTACCTTGATGGTCCAGTTGGCGACCGTGGCGTCGACCTTGAAGCTGTAGCGCCCGCCCTCCTGCATCAGCCGCACGCCGTTGCCCGGCGCCTTGGTCTTGAACACCAGGCCCTCGTAGGCGCCATTGGCGTTACGCAGCACCACCGAGATGCCCATGGAGTTCGGAAAATCGCTGTTGACCCGCCAGTCGATCAGCCACGGCGCCTCCACTTCGAAATCGACGGTTTCCTTGCTGCGGTCGCCGGAAAACTGGCGCACCAGTTCGCCCGACTGAACCGGCAACGACAGGGCGCACCATGTTAAGCCAAGGAGGATGAGTAAAAAACGCTGCATGCTGTTGTGGCTCCCGCCCGGTTATTCCGTTGGCTACCGATTATAGGCTACCGCGCCCCGGAAGTCGGAGGCCTTGAGTCATTGGTCCCAATACGGATTTTCGCCGAACCGCTCGGCCAGGAAGTCGATAAAGCCACGAGCCCGACGCGACAGGTAGCGGGTCTGCGGATAGACCGCGTAGGCGTTGAGAGGCGGCGGCCACCAGTCGCGCATCAGCGGCATCAGTTCACCCATGGCGACGGCTTGCCAGGCGATGAAGGTCGGCGTCAGGATGATGCCGTGCCCGGCGATGGCCATGTCGCACAGGAAATCGCCGTTGTTGGCCACCAGCTGCGGCTTCACATGCAACTGCTGCTCGCCGCCACGCCCGTCCGCCAGCCTCAGGACCGGGCCCCCACCGATGTCATAGTGCAATACATGGTGCTTTGCCAATCCTTCCGGGGTGCGCGGTGTGCCGTGATGCTCCAGGTAAGCGGGACTGGCGCACAGCATGAAGCGGATCGGGCAGATGCGCCGGGCTTTCAGGCTGGAATCGCGCAGCTCCGCGATGCGGACTGCCAGATCAATGCCCTGGGCCACCAGGTCGACCTGGCGATCGGAGAAATCGAGGTCGATCATGACCTCGGGGTGGGCTTTCATGAACTCCTCGATGGCGGGTGTCAGGTGGCACAGTCCGAAGGACAAAGGGGCCGCCAGGCGCAATCTGCCCTTCAGCGAAGCCTCGCTGTCAGCAACCACGGCATCCAGTTCCGCCACGTCCGATAGCAGTTTGACCGCGCCCTCGTAATAGGTCCGGCCCGCATCGGTCAGGCTGGAGCGGCGCGTGGTGCGATTCAACAGGCGCACACCCAGCCGTGATTCCAGATCTGCCAGGCGCCGGCTCACACCGGATTTCGCCATGCCCAATTGCTCCGCGGCCTTGCTGATGCTGCCGGCTTCCACGACGCGCACGAAACTGCTCATCTCATCGAATGCAGTCATTGTTCTATATTACAGAACTATTATTTGCTTTTCGTCATATTTTTTACTATTCCAACAACAGTTAGGATGAACGCCATTGATCAACTGTTCCAGGAGAATGCTATGAAACACGTCCAGGATCTCGCGGCCCCGATCGGTCGCATCCTGCTCGCCCTGATGTTCGTAGTGGCAGGCCTCAACAAGATTTCCGGGTATTCGGGCATGCAAGGCTACATGGATTCCATGGGCGTGCCCGGCGCGCTGCTGCCACTGGTGATTGTGCTCGAAGTGGCCGGTGGACTGCTTCTGATGCTGGGTTGGCACACGCGGTTGACCGCATTCCTGCTGGCCGGCTTCACGCTTCTGGCAACGCTGATTTTCCACTCGAACCTGGGCGACCAGACCCAGATGCTGTTCTTCATGAAGAACCTGTCGATCGCGGGTGGGCTGCTGCTGGTGGTTTCGCACGGCGCCGGGGCCTACTCCATCGACAACCGGCAGAGGAGCTGACATGAACACGACGCTTTCCGGCAACGGCATCCGGGAACTGGCGCTGGTCACGCCGGGAATGCCCGCTTCCGACGGCGACGGCGTGCGCATGACGCGTATCATCGGCACGCCCGAGCTCAACATGCTGGATCCCTTCCTGCTTTTGGACGCCTTCGGCTCGGATTCGCCGCAAGACTACATCGGCGGCTTTCCCAGCCACCCGCACCGGGGTTTCGAGACCGTCACCTACCTGCTGGCCGGCCGCATGCGGCACAAGGACAACGCCGGCAACGAGGGCGTGATCGAACCAGGTGGCGTGCAGTGGATGACCGCCGGGCGCGGCATCGTGCACTCGGAGATGCCTGAGCAGGAAAACGGCCTGCTAATGGGGTTCCAGTTGTGGGTCAACCTGCCGGCACGGGCCAAGATGACCAAACCGGGCTACCAGGAGTACCCGCCCGCGGGCGTTCCGCTGGAGCAGCGTGAAGACGGTACGCAGGTGCGCGTGGTGGCCGGAACGACCAGCGAAGGCACCACCGGTGCGGTGAAGAATGACTGGGTCAAGCCGACCTACCTCGACGTCACGCTGCCGGCTGGCCTCAGTTTCGAACAGGCAGTCGGCGCCGGCGACAACACGTTCCTCTACGTGATCGAGGGCGAACTACTGGTCGGCGGGCTGCAAAAGCTGCTGGCTCACCGCACGCTGGGCATCCTCGGCCGCGGTGACCGCGTGCAGGTCGGCAGCCCGTCGGGCGCCCGCTTCCTGCTGGTTTCGGCGCAGCCGCTGAACGAACCCGTCGCGCGCGGCGGCCCCTTCGTGATGAATACGCGGGACGAGATCATTCAGGCCTTCGACGACTACCGCCACAACCGGTTCTGACCGCCAGGACCATTGCAACAGGAAAGGAATACGACATGGGATTACTGATACACGGCAATTGGGAGAACCAGTGGTACGACACCAAGGCGCACGAGGGCCACTTCGTGCGCAGCGCGGCCCAGTTCCGCAACTGGGTCACGGCCGACGGCAGCCCCGGCCCCAGTGGCCGCGGCGGCTTCAAGGCCGAAGCCGGACGCTACCACCTGTACGTGTCGCTGGCCTGCCCCTGGGCCAACCGCACGCTGATTTTCCGTCACCTTAAAGGGCTGGAGGAAATGATCGGGCTGTCGGTGGTGCACTGGCACATGGCGGACCACGGCTGGACCTTTGCCGAGGACGACGGGGTCATTCCCGACCCGTTTTTCGGGGCGGACTACCTGCACCAGGTCTACACGGCCGCCAACCCGGACTATTCGGGCCGCGTCACGGTGCCGGTGCTGTGGGACAAGCAGGAACAGACCATTGTTTCGAACGAGTCAGCGGAGATCATCCGCATGTTCAACAGCGCCTTCGACGGCATCGGCGCACTGCCCGGCGACTATTATCCGGCCGATCTGCACAACCAGATCGACGAGATCAACGCGCGCATTTACAGCTGCGTGAACAACGGCGTCTACAAGGCCGGCTTCGCCACCTCGCAGGCGGCCTACGAAGAGGCCGTGGTGCCACTGTTCGAAACGCTG
>Ga0316190_10002478_pt1 | contig 13391 bp, 12 predicted proteins | sample Eddworburrow2_MG_FD_204929 | JGI IMG/M metagenome (GOLD analysis project Ga0316190, IMG submission 204929) | Coastal sediment microbial communities from Maine, United States - Eddy worm burrow 2 | ecosystem: Environmental > Aquatic > Marine > Coastal > Sediment | place: USA: Maine | collected... | reverse complement strand
ATATTTTAAAATTCTTCGAGGATAAATAAATGAGGTATGCAAGAAGGACACTTCGATCAATCAAGCTATCGCGCACAACATGTTCACTGTTTGTGCCGTAGCCACCTGTGACAGGACCGAGTCCATCTAGAGCAGGAATACTTTCGCCGATATTTGACAAACAGGACACAATGCTGTTTTCAGCTTTTCTAACTCGAACTTCAACCAGTTTACCTACACTTTCTACTTGTTCATAAAAATTCAGAGTCTTTTCATTTTCCAGAAAGGGTTTGCTTTGCGGTCTTTTTGTTACGTGCACTTTAATGTTGTCTTGTGATTTCGATGCGAAAATCTGGTTCACTTGTTCTTCGAGTCTGATTCGTTGGTCAGGATTGCGGTAGCGTATTACAAATGACAAAGCTGCATGGTAGGTAGGCTGATCTTCCATGCCCTTAGTTTGCAAACCTGTGATCGTGATAAAAATTCCATCTGACTCGTAGTTCAGCTTTCTCAGGGAGTTGATTTTTTGAGACGCATAAAGGATGGGATCACTGATCTCGGTTGAAGCCTTGAGCCCTTGTTTGTTTTGCCGTCTATTTATTTCAATTTCATATCGCAGGGTGCCGGAACAGGAAGTCATGACTTCTCCACTCAACCCAGCTCCACTTAGACCCAGAACATAATTGGATTTCTTGGAGAGTTCTTCAATAACAGGCTTTGAAGAGCGTTCTCCAAAGGATTCATCGGGGATTAAAAGAATCCCACATTTCACCTTTCGTAAAGTTCTGGTATAGCGTAAGGCTTTAATAGCGCCAAGTAATACGGCAATTCCTCCCTTGCCTCTAGCCACTCCTGTCCCATAGATACGTCCCTTTTCCTCATGGAATGAATTGTAGTCTTCAAAATCTACAGGGTTATCCATATGCCCAATGATTAAAACATCATTTTTTTCATCCATGTGATTGGTGAGATATAAAATATTTCCAAACTCAGCGCGAGAATAAACATGGCGATTGAATCCAAAAGCACCAAGCTTATTCGAGATCCATCGACCTAGTGAGTTCACACCCTCAATATTTTCGACGAAGGAATTAATCTCCACCATATTTGACAGGTCTTCTTCCATTGTTCCAAGATTTCCCCGCAAGTGACTTCTCAACCTAATTCTAAGAGGGTCACTTTTTGCTTTTGTGGAAGTTTCTTCAACCGCAATTTGATCCATTTGTTGACTGCCAAAATAACGTTCGACAGCTACATCCAACATTCTGTTGACCATCGTTTCAAAGGTGTATCCAGCTACTTTAGCTGCATGAACATAAGACCCCGTCATTCCAAGGCTGGCCATTGAGTTCAGTTCTAGAATGTATAGCTTTCCGTCATCGCCCATTCGATAATCGACCCTACAAAAATCGTAGACACCTAAAACCTTTGCTGTTTCTTTAGTCAATCTTCGGAGCTCGTTAGCTGTGCTTTCGTCAACTTTTGCCGGGCAGACTTTTTCTTTTGGTTTTTTTAACTTATCATCCAAAGTCTGTATAGCGTTAGGATTTCCGGCTAGATCTATTTCCAGCAAGGGAAAAACCTCAGGGTCCTTATTTCCTAGAAGGCCAATAGCAAATTCTCGACCAGGAATAAACTGTTCCACTAGAATCGGTTGATGGAATTCTTCTACCAACTTGGTGATCAAGGTTTCCAAGTTGGCTTTATTGTGAACTACTTCGATGCCAAGAGATACTGCCTCCATTTTTGGCTTGGTGATTACCGGATAGGGCAGGTCGTCAGGAATTTGATGCGCATCGTAAAATACCCAATAAGGTGAAGTTGGCAATCCTGCAGCCTGAACCATTACTTTTGTGGTTACCTTATCCAGAGCAATCCCATGACCTGCTGGACTCGAGCCTACATAAGGGACCCCTAACATTTCTAATAAAGAAGGCATATGGGTATAGCGGCTGACTCCCTGAAGACCATACGCCATATTAAAAACCATTCCGGGTTGTTCACCTTGAACCACGCGAGGCATAAAATTTTGTAGTTGTTCAATGACGTTTATATTCCCGTCAATGATGCGAACATTATGACCGCCTTTTTCGAGAGCACTGGCAACCCGCTCAACGGTTTTGGGGTTATACGTTTCCTGATTTTGCATGCCAAAAACGTTTAGAACACCTTCCGCATCTTCTTGCTTGTTGTAAATAACCGCAACTTTCATAATTCGTATCTCAAAATTAGGTTTGTCAGTGGGTAAAATTTACTTGGCTGAATAAATACCTTAGTCAATCATTTTTCTTTAATATGCTTACTGTATTTGCGAAGACCAAGGAGTTTGGAATCAATACTGTTTTTTCATTCCCATCAAGGGTAGTGTACCGCAAATCGATATGAGTTACTTTTCCTTCTTGCCCTGATACAATAATATAATCATCGATGTCAAAGGGTTGATAGACTAATATCAGTACTCCTGCCAATAGATTTGAAATCGTATCTTTAAGTGCAAATCCCAAGGCAAATCCAGATAGTCCCAATCCAGCTACAAGCGCGGAGACATTAATCCCCAAGGTTCCTAATGAGGTGATAACGCCAAACACCAGAATGCTGATCTTGGTTACTTCAGAAACCAGAGAGCGAACAGGTTCTTTAAGGTTAAAGCGGTGCCCAGATTTTTTTAAAGCAGTTTGAGCTACTTTAGAAATGACCCAAAAACAAAAAAGGATCGCCATAGCCATCGCCAGCTTAGGCAACCAAAGCAATAATTGGCCTTCAATAGTTTGCATGCTGATATCCTTCTCATCGATTTTGCGAATAATGATTAGCAGCGAACCATCCGACTAAAATGCCAATCGATAGCACCAGAAATATCATTAACGCGCGAGATATGGAGAAATCCCATATCAAAAAATTGATTTGCACCATTTCCGTATTTTGAATAGTGAATATCACCACCAAAATCAGAAGGGAAAGGCCAGTATAAAGTTTTAAACTCATACCATATCCTCCAAGTTCAAACAAATCGTTAAGTGCTCTTGTGGATCAATGAAGTTTATGATTATCTCAAGTTAATCATAAAAACATTGAAACATATCTTCTTCTACTTGCTTGATTGATTTTTTAACTTTTCGGGTGTTGTGAAAACTGGCAATGTGATACAAGGCATCTCCGCTATTTACTAAAGGGAGTTTTAATTGGCCAATAATAATCCCCTCAAACGGTGCTGAAACTTCTCCCTGTGGTTTTCCAAATTGATCTGTGATAATTCCCAGGGTTTCTCCCTCCTTAACATGTGCCCCCACATCCTTCAATGTGCGGACAAGTCCGCTGACAGGAGAACGCAACCATTGGCTAGCCCAGGAAACAAACACCTCTCTCCTCTTTGGGTGCTTTTTCTTAGCCAGCATACCTATAGATTGCATAACCGAGAGACAACCGTGAACACCAATTTGAATGACCTTTTCATCGAACCTTAATGCTTCTCCGCCTTCAAAAAGTAGCATGGGTATATCTTTCCTCCGTGCCGCTTCTCTCAAAGAACCATCGCGGATATTGGAATTTATGACCACGGGGACTCCAAACTCAAATGCCAGTTGTTTAGTTTCAGTATTGCTTATACATGCACGAATTTGAGGCAAGTTAGTTCTATGAATAGCGCCTGTATGAAGATCTATTCCATGAGTAGCTTTTTTTACTATTTCTTTCATGAAAATATTTGCCAATCTTGAAGCCAGGGAACCATTTTTTGAGCCGGGAAATGACCGATTTAAATCGCGGCGATCTGGCAGGTATCGAGAAAGCATATTAAAACCAAAGACATTGACCACAGGAACGGCTATTAAAGTCCCTTTAATTTTCTTGAGTGATCTGTTTTTTAAAATTCGGCTTATTATTTCCGTCCCATTGATTTCATCACCATGTATAGCGGCTGAAATAAATAAAGTTGGTCCGTTAACGTTTCTTCATCGCACTTCTTCCTAAAAGTAATCGAAACCCCATCAAATCCCGATTTACCAGGGTTAATTCAATAGAAAAAACTCTCTTTCCAATCTTCAACTTTGTTTTTATTACAGGCCGAATGGTGGTGTCACCATTTGAGCTTTTTACTGAACGTTCACCTATTAACTCGGCTGATGTATTAATAACAGGGTTTCGTTGCCTTTGAACCGGGTGAATAGTAAAAGTCACCCTATTTGTTCGTTTCAATATTTTAATATTGGAGACATGAAGCGCCGAGGTTCTAGCACCTGTATCAATCTTTGCTTTTATTATTTTTATCTTTAATTCAGGAAACGAGACCCATTCTCTCCAGCCAATGGAATCAAGTTCCTTTTTTTTTCTTTTTCATAATTGACCGTGATGATACTTAATTCGCCGACTGATTTGTTTGTGTGTCAGAAACTGAACTTTTGCGATGCCCCAGCCAGCTTTGTGCTTCAATGAATACACGTTTGATTTCGGGGAATTGATTTTTAATGTTTATTTCCATTCTGGAGATTGTTTCTTCAACGTCAATTGAAGAAATACCGTCTTCAAAATCCAAGCTGATGTTAAGCAAAATATCCGCTGGCCCGAGATGCATGGTCAAAACTTCATTGATATATAGAACATTAGATTCTTCTTTTAAAATCTGTTTTATTCCATAAACAACCCGTTCGTTAGCGGATTCTCCGCATAATAGCCCTTTACACTCGAATGCCAGACATGAAGCGGTGACTGCCAGAATCAGCCCGATGATGATGGATGCGACTCCATCCAAAATGGGTAATTGAAATATTTCTCCAAGATAAATTGCCAGTCCCGCTACAACCAAGCCAAGCAGCGCGGCAAAATCCTCAAACAACACTGTGAATATTGTGGGATCTTTACTTGCACGGATGGCTTTAACCAAACTTTGCGAACCCTTGGTCTTTCCCAGCTCCCTGTATGCAACAGAAAAAGCAATGGTTTCAAAAACTACCGCAAAACCAATGACAATATAGTTTATTAGGGGATTGGTAACCGGGTGTGGGTTTTGAATTTTGCTTATTCCCTCATAAAGCGAAATTCCCGCACCCAGACCAAAAAGCAATATGGCTACCACAAAACTCCAAAAATATACTTCCATTCCATACCCAAAGGGGTGAGTTTTATCTGCAGGTTGCTCTGAACGCTTAATTCCGTAAAGAAGAAGAATTTGATTTCCTGTATCAACAACAGAATGGATAGCTTCGCTGAACATGGCAGAACTACCTGTGTAGGCCGCCGCAAAAAACTTAGTTACAGCTATAAGTCCATTTCCTGCCAGTGCCGCATAAATGGCAATTTTTGATGACTTTGTCGACATAAAACCTTTCTAGTATAAGTACTAAATTTGCAATGAGTTTGAATAGGAAACTGTCTACAAAAGATGCGAAAGCATCGTAGCAATTCCAAGAAACGAGAAAAATCCAGCTACATCTGTAACCGTTGTCAGGACAATGGAGGAAGCAGTGGCCGGATCTTGGCCTAACCGGGTGAGGACTATGGGGACGGAAGCTCCTGCAAGACCCGCTAGAACCATGGAAATCACCATGGAGATACCAATGACCATGGCAAGCCCCGCCGAATGACTCCAAAAATAAACGCCTGCCGCAGTAGTCAAGGCAACAGCTATTCCATTTAAAAAACCTACCCACATCTCCTTGAAGACCACAGCTTTCCATTGTCGGATACTTATTTCTTTCAAAGCTAGCCCACGCATTGTCACTGCCAAGGCTTGCGCTCCAGTGTTTCCTGATTGACCTGCAACCACCGGAAGCAATACAGCTAGCGCGGTATATTTCGCAATTGTGGCTTCAAATAAACCGACAACACTTGCAGCTAGAAAAGCCGTTACAAGATTGATTTCCAGCCAAGGCAGCCGCTTTTTCACGGCAAACATGGGTTTAGAAAGAGCTCGTTCATCTTTGCTCACACCAAACATGGTCTGGATATCGACGGAGGCTTCTTCTTCAACCGCTTTGACCAGAGCATCGTAACGAACCACACCAACCAATCCACCGTTAAGATCGAGAACAGGTAAATTGGAAAGTTTAAACTCGTCCATTTTTGATACCACTTCTTCTTTCGGATCAGTTGGATTGACGAAAGCTTTTAGTGGTTGCGCAAGTTCCTTAAGTTCCTGCATAGGTTCAGCAAGAGCCAGGTCTTGCATTTCTACTCTAGAAACCAATTTATTCTGACTGTCTACCAAAAATAATGTTCGAGTGGGTTTGAATTTTAAATCTCTAAGTCTTCTAATGCATTGCCTTACATTCATATTTTCACGAAAAACATGAGATCGGGTGTCCATTAACCTACCGGCAGAATCCTCTGCATGAGACATCATGGTTCGGTAATCATTTTGTATATAGGGATCTACCAATGACAAAAATCGATTTCTTTCTTCGTCTTCAAATTTCCCCAGCAGGTTAATCATTAGATTTGGATTAGACTCGGCAAGTAAATTTTTGGTTGCAGAATCAGGCAAGCTACTAAAGATTGAAGTGGCAGCATCTGGACTGAGAAGTTCTAGAATATTACCTACCAAAGAGGTGGGTTGACTGCTTAAAAGTTTTCCACTCAGTTGAGGATCGAATAGTTCCAACTCTTTTACCGCCTCAGAAGGATAATCCAAGAAAAACTGGCTATTCAATGCTTCAATCACTGCATTAGCATTACCGGACATCATCTACCTCCCTTGTAACTAAAGAAGAGTCGATAGGTGATGCTATTGCCGACTTCACCAGCCAGGATAAAGTGGAAACATAAGCATCGACCCCATTCATTAAAACTGAGTCTACCTGATCGGAAGCTAAACCACCCTTAACCACAGATAACGCTTTATTCAAGCCTTTAAGTGTCAACATGCCAATAAACTTATTACTCTTATCAACAATAGGGAGGGCCTCATAGTTATTCCAATAAGATAAAGAAGAGACCGATTGCAAGGTGGAGCGGTCTGAAATTGTTTTGAAATCACGTTCCAAAATACTTGCAACAGGAATTGATTCTTTGGCTGTAATTAATCTGGCAAGACTTAAAAGCCCAATAACAGTACCATCAGGATTGACCACGCACGGCGCATACTCAATGGCCTTCTTCGAGAGGCGAAGAGTTTTTCTGATTTCACCCACCAATGTTGTTTCCGAAACAGCAGGAGTGTCAGAATCCATCCAAGCACCAACTAAGTCCTGGGGATAAGCCAATCGCTTTTTAAGCAAAACCTTTTTTTCTGGTAATAAGTTTTTCAAAATTGTTTGTGTTGCCGAAGTTGGCAAGAATCGAAGCAAAGAAATCCCCGAGGTAGCTTTCATTTCTTGCATCAACCTTGAACATGTTTCGTTAGAAATAATAAGAAAACACTGAGCTGCATACTGAGGCGCTAATACCTCAAGCGTTTTTGCAGCCAGGTCTAAGGGGATTTCTTCAAGAAACGCCACCGTATCTTCCACTGGTAGATGCTCTAACACACTGGCAGCATTCTGCGGGTGGAGCTTTAAAAAACTCAATGTAAATGGGGTGATCTCACTCATCTTTATGGGTTTCCTTAATAATCAGAAGAGATGGGTCTGAGTGAAAATATTTTGCAGGAACAATCATTCTTCCCTCATTAGTAGATAGAACCATAGAAGTCGGGGATAATTCCAGAATGACCCCTTCTACATTTCCAAATCTCAAGTTCTGCCCCGGCTGGTAGACTTTCTGTAAATGATGTCCACTAATAAGATTGCTTACAAGGTCTTTCGTTCCAAACCCAAGTGCCAGAGCAAGACTTCCTAGGATAGACCCTATAACGATAGATAGAAGCGTCACTATGAAGGTGACTTCAATCCCAACTTGATCCAAGCCTATAATGATTGCCGTAAATAAAATTGTTCCTTGGACCACTTTGCCTAATAGCTGAGAATAGGCAATATGCGTAGCTTCAGTGGCAGACAGAGTAAGATCTCGTCCAAGAGTGCTGAGTAACACTCCAAATACAATGATCAAAGCACCCGCAAAAATTTGTGGAAAATATGTGACCAGTCGACCAAGCCAAAGTGAGAATGCGTCCAGCCCTAGAATTTCTGTTGCTGCGGTGGCAAAGAAAATAAGGGTTCCCCAAAAAATAATTTTACTGAACAAATTAGTCAGCGTTGCTGTCAATTGGAAGCCAGCTAACTTACCTTTGGTGAAAAACCGGCTTAGAATTTGATTTGAAACTTTTGCCAGCCTAATACTGAGAGCTCGAAAAAGTCGAGCGATCCCCCATCCCAACACAATCAAAACGAATGCTCCCAATAATTTGGGAGAAAACGCAATGAGTTGGTCCCACCAACGAAACAGAGTATTTGGTAGTTCTTCAAGTGTTCTGGTTAATTCATTCATTTGTAAAGCCCGTTCGAAAAATTAATGGCATTTGAGAAAAGCATTTAAGACGATATGTCGAAGAAATTTATCCTGCGATTTTCTAGAAACTAAAGAAACCCTTGGAATCTTTTTGACCACGAACTTTTGACTCAATTAGAACTGAATTGGGGATAAACAACAGTTCACCGTTCTTGTTGCGTACGCGAGAAGTGACGGTGCCAATTTCTTCAATAACGCCACTATCTTCGTCGAGTAGAATCGGCAAACCGTTTTTGAATGTGTCTCGAGCATAAACTCCAGAAATAATATTCTTAGAGATGTCTTTAGTGCCCAGCCCCAGAGAGAGGGCTAGTGCAAGGCCGGAAGAGATCAATATAATTTCTACAACGCTGCTCAACAAATCTGTTTCGATTTCAAGTTGCTCCAGTACAAGAATGCCGATAACAAAACACATTACTCCAAAAGCAAAATTTGCCAGCGGCTTTCCATATTCAACGCCAAAACTCTCAACTCCACCACGAACCAGATCTCTAACAAAATGAGCCAAAAAAAGACCAATTACTGCAATCAAGCTTGCTGCAATCACCTTAGGTAAATACAGAATGAATGTGTCAATAGTTTGCGAGACTTGCTGCAAGCCCAAGGTTTCTGCTGCAGAAATTATAAAAGTCAGCATAAATATCCAGAAAACCATTTTGCCAACTATTTCTGAAGAAGTTGCCGTTATCCCGGTTTTGCTTAAAGTTTCTTTAATGCCTACTTTTTCACTGGCTACATCAATTCGAATTTTTCTTAAAAAAGTCGAAACAACGACTTTCAAGAGTTTTGAAACAAAATAACCTAAAATTAATATTAATAAGGCTCCAACCAGATTCGGGGTAAACAGGGCTATTTCTGTCCACAGTTCTCGTATTACTGAAATAAAAGTTTCTCTCCACACTTCAACTTCCATTTTTAAGTCCACTTCACTACTCCTTTAGGTCTGTCCATTTTCAGGCTTGACCTTTTTTTTTGTTGGATTTATATCGGTATCTATTGGCTGACGGGCAAACACTTTGCAGAAGAATTCTGCCAGAACCATCCAGAAACGGACTAAAACCAGAATTATAAAATCTCTTGTTCCAACGTTCCTGCGAGTTTGAGAAATTATTTTAGAAATTCGTTCTTCGTCATTTTGAGGTCCTGCTGTTCCCGATTCTTCAATAATCTTTTTAATAAGATCTTCTGGGGTTGGGGCTTCTTCCGACATTCTGGCTCCTAACTAGACTCTTTAAACATTAGACTTGTCCATGTGCGCTGAAAGTCACAATATTAGAAGAAAAAAAGAAGGTTTTAATGTTTGAAAATTTCTTGCAGGCTGGCAATAGAACGGTAAAGCCTCATTTTTGTAGCGCTTAGCTGAATTTCAATGGTTTCAGAGATTTCTTTCAGGCTTAGTTCTGAAATAAACCTTAAAGTGATTATTTCTCTGTCTTCTGGGCTTAACTTAGCTAGAGCTTCCACCATTTTGGAACTCATGGGATCATCTTTATCTGATTGACTCACCTCAAGGTCAGAATTGAGTAAATATTCTCTTTCCAAAATATTATGTTTTCCCTGCTGCTTAATTCGTGTGTAACAACAATTCCGCACAATTCGATAAAGCCACGTGCGAAAGGTAGATTTTTGATCAAACTTTTTTAAATGGCGAAAAACCCTAATGAATACATCTTGAGATGCCTCTTCTGAATCCTCAAGGTCACTTAATAGATAGCGGCAAGTATTTAGGACGGTAGGTTCATATTTCCTGACAAGTTCTTCATATGCAGTGATGGCATAGGGAAGTTCTTTCTTGCAGGCTTCTACAAGGGCGGAGTCCGCATCAGGAGTATTAGACGCGCTAGAAATTAATGCCAAACGAATGAAGTTAAATAGCTGCATCGAAAAATATATGCGAAATTGTTGGATTTAAAGACAAACAACTTTAACAGTATTGCTCACAAACCTTGGCCTTAATTAATTAACCACCCCTAATTAATTTTTTCCAATTGTGTGACTTTTATTCATTTCATATGGTCTAAATATTTGAAAGAAGGTCATTGTGCTGCCCGCTTTCCACAGGTTATTCAACAAAGTCATATAGATCAAACAATTGGAGAAACCCATGAATGTAAATAAAGACAAAAATCCGAAAGAGGAAAATCAAACGCAAGATACACACGTGGATGAAGAACATAAACGGCCAGAAATATTGGGAAAAGATGTCGAGCTAGAACTAACGGCTACAACAAGAGACAATAATAGTATCATTTATATGGTTTTAACGTTTCTCAGTTTGGGCCTTTCTGTGCTGGCCCTCTTCTTTACTATGGTAGTAATGGAGCGGGTTGATAAAATGGGTCCAATAAAATCCCGCATTAATACCCTCGAAGAGAATTCGGATTCTTTTAGAACCGAAATTAATGGGAAATTGAGTTCTATTGGCCGTGAATTAAATAGTATTAAGTCCACAGTAGAAAAAACTCAACGTCTGACTACGATTTTGGAGTTAAAGAATGCATTAGTTTCAGTTCAGGAGGAATCACTTGTTGGAGAATCCCCAGAAGCAAAAGCTAAATCTAATCAAGTAATTACAAGCATCAAATCATTCTTAAAAAATCTGAGCATGGCTAAAAAGAAAACCCAGGAAGGTATCATTAAAGTAAAGGAAGAACCCGCAAAAGCTGCCATTAAGAATTAAATTGATGATAGTTTGCCACTAATATGGAGTAGATGAGAAAAGCGTGTACAGGAACTGACTTGAAGTAAAAAGAGCCATGGTTTCTCGGTTAAGATAAGTTTGCGAAAACTTAATTAACTTAAAGGAGAAACCAATGACTCAAGATCAATACGTTATCAGAAGAAAACTGAATATTCTAGAGCTAGGTGAGACGCTGGGCAATATCTCAGAGGCTTGTCGTCGATTGAATATTTCCCGCCAACATCATTACGATATCAAATCTGCCGTTGCAGAAGAAGGCATAGAAGGGCTCTTGGAAAAGTCTCGCAAGGTTCCTCGTATCGGCAATCGTGTGGCTCCAGAAATTGAGAAGAAGGTGTTGGATTACAGCTTGGAATTCCCCACTCAAGGCCAAGTGCGCGTTTCCAACGAACTAAAGCGGCAAGGGTTTCAAGTCAGCTGTGGAGGCGTTCGTAGTATCTGGTTACGCCATGAGCTACAAATCGCCAGCCTTCGATTGAAACGTCTGGAGAAATGGTCTGCCGAGAACGAGGGAATTCTCACCGAATCTCAAGTTCAAGCACTGGAGTCTGCCAAGGAAGAAAAGGAAGCTCATGGTGAGGTCGAGACCCCGCATCCTGGCTTTCTTCTTGGTCAGGATACCTACTATGTGGGCTACATCAAGGGCGTTGGAAAAATCTATCAGCAGACGGCGATTGATACTCACTCCAACGTTGGTTTTGCCAAGGTGTATCCAGACAAAACGGCTTTGACAGCAGCAGACTTTATGAATGACAAAATTCTACCGTTCTTTGATTCCGAAAATATGGCATTGCTTCGAGTCTTAACTGATCGAGGAACTGAATACTGTGGCCGGGTAGAAACCCACCCTTACCAACTGTTTTTGCATTTAAATGAGGTCGAGCATTCTAGAACAAAGGTGCGACACCCGCAAACCAACGGATCGACCGAACGGTTAAACCAGATCATCCAGAACGAATTTTACAAAGTGGCATTCAGGAAAAAAATCTACACATCCATTGAAAAAATCCAGGTTGACCTTGATATCTTCATGGCTGCTTACAATAACGAGAGAACCAATCAGGGAAAACATTGCCAAGGTAGAACGCCTATGCAGACCTTTCAGAATGGGAGGCCCCTTTATCAACAATACGTTTTTGAAAACTCAGAGGAGGGAAATCAAGCCGCTTAAAATCGTGTAGAATATCTTAGCCGGGAGACCACCTGTACATGCAAATCTCATCTACCGCAACTAATACAATTGAGAATCACATATGAATAAATCACCTGAGTTAATGATTATTTTTTCATTTACTCAAATTTCCTTGCTCTGCTCAAACAGTAGTACTGGCTCAGCAGGGGGGGATTTACTCTCAAAGCGATATCTTTCATCCTGTTTTTTCAAGAAATGGCATGGTAGCAACTCAAGAAGGAAGAGCCACGCAGGTTGCACTGGGTATTCTCAAAAGAGGAGGGAATGCCATTGATTCTGCGGTAACCGCGAGTTTTGCTCTAGCGGTGACGTTGAGACATTAATAAATCAACTTTGTTTCTCGCTTGGAAGCCTTGGGTTAAAGTTAACTTGTTGCGATGCAAACTTTTTCACATCATCAGACAGGCTGACTGTCATTTGAGTGAAAGGTATTACCAAATCGTTATCATTACATATTTGCACTAGGTATTTATTAACGTCCCATTTTAACGGATAATAATCCTCCCCATACAAGCCATCTACTTTCACCAGGATAATAAGGTTTAATGAACTGGCACCTGCACTTTCAAAGTTGACATGCAAAGAGGTAATCACTGGAGGTTCTTTTTTATAGTAGTACTGCAGGTATTTTTTCAACCCTTCATGAAATATTTCAGGTAATTCATTGCAGACTCGGGATTGAGTGCCATAGTCCAACCCAAATTTTATGACCAGACGGTAGCCCTTGGATAGGTTTCTTGGTTTTTGGGATAGGAAGTCCGAGGTAGAATAATATTTTAATGACGCTAAATTATAGAGGGTTACTTGTTCCATGGTTTGACTATATATTTGACCGTAGGACTCATCGTCGAGAATAACCCAATCTCCCTTTTGAGTAGGAAACCAAGGCTCAGAGTCAACTACGGGGCGAGAATGTTGACCAATGAGCTCCCCTACTGGCATTCTTATTATTCCACCATCCAATTGCTCGTTTATTAGAGTGGCATAAAGTCCAATCTCCTTAACTAAAAATGGAACGCCTTTCCAGATAATGCGCTCCCCTTCTCTCACAGTCCCCAAATTCATAATCATTCTTAATTCTTTCATGAAACTTGGAATTAACTGACGCGAGGTCCAGGCCAAAGCCATTAAAAATAAAAT
>Ga0316190_10002477_pt1 | contig 13395 bp, 10 predicted proteins | sample Eddworburrow2_MG_FD_204929 | JGI IMG/M metagenome (GOLD analysis project Ga0316190, IMG submission 204929) | Coastal sediment microbial communities from Maine, United States - Eddy worm burrow 2 | ecosystem: Environmental > Aquatic > Marine > Coastal > Sediment | place: USA: Maine | collected... | reverse complement strand
TTGTACTCGGCCGTGACGTTGAAGTTTGCACGCTTCACAGATGGAGATGTGGGCGCCCCTGACACCGGCTGAGCGTCAGCAACTCGACCAGGTCCCTCCAGAAGCTGTCCGTCTACACTGCAGCACTGCCAAGGTCCGGTTCGAGCGGTCGCTCTCCCGACTAGGACCCCGTGACCACCGCGGCGATGCCGGCCACGATCTCGTCAGCCTGCACCGATGTCATGGTGAGCGGAATCCGCATGTCGATCAGGGTCGCGAGGATCTCGCGGGCCTGTGGCATTGACTGTTCGGGCGCGTAGCGCCAGTGATCTGATCGGCTCGTGAAACCGGTGGGCTGGTCGGCGCCGAACCACTTCAGGGTGACGCCGGCTGCGGCGGCCCGCTCGACCATTGCGTCGAGGTCGGGGTGGTCGACGTTGAACTGGATGGACGATGCCACGTAGCTCTCGCGGGGGTCGCGGTCGGGTACCCCGATGCCGTCGATCTGCTGCAGGCCGTCGGCGAGTTGCCGGTAGCGGGCGTTCCAGATCTCGGCCCGACGCGGGAGCATCTCGAGTTGGGGTCGTGCGAGCGCGGCGGCGACCGCGCTCATCCGCATCGAGAAGTTGGGTGTGTTGTAGCGATGACGCTCGAACACTTCATCGCTCGGGCGCGCCCCGTGCTGGCGGTAGAGCATGTACGCGCCCGACAGCAGTGTGGCCCGAGCCGCGAGGTCCTCGTCGTCGGTGACGAGCAATCCACCTTCGCCCGAGTTCGCGTGCTTGAACGATTGGGTGCTGAAGCACGCTGCTGCGCCGAACGTGCCTGTCGAGCGGCCATCCCATGCTGCGCCCATCGTGTGGGCGCAGTCCTCGACAACGGCAATTCCGAGCTCATCACACATGCCCATGACGTCGTCCATGTTGGGGATGTGGCCCCGCATGTAGGAGAGCAGGAGCCAGCGTGAACCGGTCTCCGTGTTCCGTCGGCGGAGGTCATCGAGGTCGATGTGGTAGTCGCTGGTGATGTCGACGAACACCGGCGTGGCGCCGGCGTGGACGATCGACCCGGGAACGGGGGCGAGGGTGAAGGCGTTCATCAGCACGGGCTCGTCGCGTTCGACGCCGGCTGCCATGAGTGCGGCTGCCAGGGATGCGCCGCAGCTGTTGAAGGCCACGCAGAACCGGCGGCCGATCAGCGCGGCGAACTCTTCTTCGAGGAGCGCGGCGTCCATCTCGTCGGCGCCGGCCTCGCCATATCGGAAAAGCTTCCCGGACTCCAGGAGCTCGCCGACCCGGTCGACGGCGGCTGAAGGTAGGGGCTCCTGAGCGGTGAAGTCGAGATCGAGGCGGCGTTCGCCCGATTCGACCGGCTCTGCGGCGCGGAGATCGGCCGATCGAGCGTGGCCTTCCATGCCTTCGTAGCGCGAGATCCGAGCGGACAGCTCCCCCTGCCGTTGGGCGGCTTCGGGGGTCAGCTCCTGATAGGTGAGCTGCTTGAGGAACTTCAAGACATTGAGTCCACCCGTGTACCGAGCCGCTCGACGCGTCGGAAGGATGTGATTCGGCCCGGCGGACTTATCGCCGAAGGTCACGGTTGCTTCCTGGCCCAGGAAGAGCGATCCGTAGTTGGTGAGACGCTGATGCCACCACGGCAGATCAGAAGCCATCACCTGGAGGTGTTCGGCTGCATAGTGATCGCAGACCACGGCTGCTTCCTCGCGGGTATCGGCGACGATGATCTCGCCGTGGTTCTCCCATGCGGTGGTCGCCGATGTGCGGGCCGGTTCGGGAAGCTCGTTGGCCAATGCGGGCACTCGTCGGGCGACCTCTGCTGCGAGTTCGGGCGATGTCGTGACGAGCCACACCGGGGAATCTGGACCGTGCTCGGCCTGTCCGACGAGGTCGGTGGCTACGCGGTGCGGATCTGCGGTCTCGTCGGCGACGATCATGGACTCGGTTGGCCCCGCAATGACGTCGATACCAACTTCGCCGAAGAGCTGGCGTTTCGCCTCGGCGACGTAGGCGTTGCCCGGGCCGACGATGATGTCCGCGGGCATGCCGGTGAACAGCCCGAACGCCAGCGCGCCGACCCCCTGGACCCCGCCGAGGCCCAGGACGACATCGGCGCCGGCGATGTCGGCGGCCGCCAGGATGGCGGGGTGCACGCCGCCGCGATCATCGCGGGCGGGTGACGCAACGATGACCTTGTCAACGCCAGCCACCCTCGACGTCGTGATGCTCATGAGTGCCGACGCAATGTGGGCAAAGCGTCCCGCTGGCACGTAGCAGCCGGCGACGTTCACCGGCACCAGTCGGTGCCCGGCTCGCAGTCCCGGGCTGACCTCGATCTCGAAGGGCTGGAGGGATTCCCGCTGCGCTCGGGCGAAGTCGCCGATGTGGCGGTGAGCCTCGATGATGTCGTCGATGAGCGTCGGGGCGAGTGACTGTCGAGCGGTTCGTACCGCGTCGGCGTCGACAACGATCGGACCCTCCCAGCCGTCGAGGTCGCGGGCCAGCGCCGTCGCCTCGGCATCTCCCCCACTACGGAGCGACGCGAGCATCTCCCGTACGCGTTCGGCGACTTGCCGGTCGGCCTCTGCGGTCTCGACAGAGCGTTGCTTCAGATAGGAGTGCGCCACGTTGAGCTCCTCAGTCCTGGCCGGCGGCATGCCCGTATTCGGCCACTCGATCGAGCAGGGCGTCGACATCGGCTTCGCTGACCGCAGGGTTCATGTACAGCAACCGGAACGTGTTCAGGCCACCGATGGGCTGAAAGCCGATCATCGCCGTACCTTCGGCCTGCATCCGAGCTTTGATCTTCGGCGCGAGTGCATGCAGGGTGTCGTGAGTGTCCGCTGTCAGCGACGCCACCGAGCCCAGCGGTCGTAGGTGAGATGGAACCCAGACGAAGACGACGTTGGTGAACGTGCCCGTCACCTCTACGAACTCACCGTCCGATGCCGCGATCCGCTCGCGTGTGCGGTTCGCCATTGCGACGGCGTGGTCGATCCGGGCGGCAAAGCCGGCGTCGCCGTGGTGTTTCCATGCCAGCCACAGCTTCAGGACGTCAATGCGTCGGGCGCACTGGAAGGTGCGATCCCCTGCGTCGTATTCGCCGTAGAGCTTGTCGGGCTGAAACAGGTAGTCGGCCCCCAGCGCAAAGCACGACTCGAGCTGCTCTGGTTCACGAACCAGCAGCACCGTGCATTGCTGAGTCATGCCCATCATCTTGTGCAGGTTCCACACGAACGAATCCGATCGCCCGACGCCGTCCAGCCGATATCGCTGGGTCGGCGAGAAGAGGGCCGAGCCGCCGTAGCAGCCGTCGACATGAAGCCAGAGGCCGTGCTCCTGCGCGATGTCGGCGAGTGCATCGAGATCATCGAACGCGGAGGTGACGGTTGTTCCCGAGGTGCCGATGATCGCGAACGGCACCTGGCCACCGTCGAGCGAGGCATGAATGGCGTCGTCGAGGGCAGCCGGGACAATCGCTCCCCCATCGTCGGACTCGACCTTGATCACGGCGTCGGTTCCGAGCCCGAGCAGGGCAGCCGACTTGGAGGCCGCGTAGTGGCCGGCGTCGGAAACGAAGAGCGTGAGCTGTTCGCCGGTGGATCCGGTGCGACGCACATCCGGTCGGATGCGGTGTCGAGCGAGCTGGAGAGCGTAGAGCGTTGCGGTCGAACCGCCCGGGCAGAACAGTCCGGGCGGAAGGGTCGGCAGGTGCTCCGCGGTCTCGTCGAGATAGCCGGCGACACGTCCGAGCTTCGACAGAACGGCGCTCTCCATGAGGGTGAACACGGGGGCGGCTTCGAAGGTGGCGCCCGTGGTGTTGAGCGCGGCTCCAAGCCAGTCGCCGACGACGGCAAGCGGGTCGGGCCCGGCGAAGTTCTGGTTCACGAATCGGGGGTGGCTCGTGTGCACAGAGTGCTTGATGACCAAGTCGACGGCGCCGAGAAGCGCATCGTCGTGGTGGGTTCCGGCGAGTGCATCGAAGCCGAGCTCGACAACGCGGCCGAACGACTCCTGAAGTTGCTCAGGTGAGGCCAACTCAATGACAGGGTCAAGCCCTGATGGCGGATCGGTTACATACGAGAGAGCCCGTTGGGCAATGCGTGCTTCGAGAGAGTCCGTCATCGAGGTCAGGATGCGTCGACTCGAGTGCGCTCGTGCGCTGGGTCGAACATGGGTGTTGTTCGCACCACCGCCGGGCTTCGTTCGCCGATGATGCCGATGGTCAAGTCGGTGTCGGGCGCCGAGTACTCGGGCTTGACGTATGCCATTGCGATGTTTACCCCCATGGTGTGCCCATAGGCGCCACTGGTGACGACGCCGATGAGCTCGTCACCGTTGTAGATCGGATCACCGGCGTGGGCCGAAGCAGTGTCGTTGTCGACCTCGAGCGCTACCCAGCGGCGACGGTCGCCGGCATCGCGCTGCGCGACGATCGCGTCTCGGCCCTGGAACTCCTTGTCGAGGTTCACGAACCGGCCCAGCCCGGCCTCGAGCACGGTGTATTCCGTGTGCAGGTCGCTCTTCCACGCCGGATAGTTCTTCTCCATGCGCATCGATTCGGTGGCCAGCAGGCCAAAGTTCGCGATGCCGAGACCGGCACCTGCGGCGTGGATCGCCTCCCACACGGGCACCGACGCCTCCATAGGCATGTGGAGCTCCCACCCCAGCTCGCCGGTGAAACTCACTCGGAGGGCCACGATCTCATAGCCAGCGATACCGATCGTGCGGACGCCCAACCAGGGGAAGGATGCGTTGTCGAGCGGGGCGTCGGTGATCCTGGAGAGCACTGTCCGGGACTTCGGACCGGCGACCATGACGGCGTTGTGGTCATGGGTGAGGTTCGTGATCTTCACGGTCTCGGGCGGGTTCGAATCGGTGAGAACGTCGAGGTCGTGCCACTCCGCGGCGGCCGCGCTGGTCAGCCAGAAACTGTCGTCGGTCAGCCTCGACATCGTGAACTCTGAGAGGAAGCGACCCTTCTCGTCGCTCACGTAGGCCAGCGAGCTGCGCCCCACCGCCGGGATCCGGCCGGCAGAGAGTCCGTCGAACCACTCAACGGCACCGTCGCCCTCGATGAGGAAGCGGGTAAAGCCGCTGATCTCGACGACGCCGACGTTGTCGCGAACCGCGTTGGCCTCGCGACCCACCTGTTCGTGGAAGGTGGAGAAGCGGAAGGACGGGACGTGGTCGAAGGCTCTCTCGGTCGGGTGGAAGTAGAGGCTGCGTTCCCAGCCATTGATGGCGCCGAACTCCGCACCTGCGGCGCGCAGGACCTCGGTGAGCGGCGTGGTCTTGGCGTTGCGAGCAGCCGGCCGGTGTTCGTCGGGGTGATCGAAGACGAACTCGCGCTGATACTCCTCGACCGACTTCTTCGACGCGTAGGCCTCGTCGGCGTATTGGGTGAAGCGTCGAGGGTCGAGCACCCAGGTGTCCCACTCGGACTGGCCGTCAACGATGATCTCGGCAAGCACCTTGCCCAATCCGCCGCCTTCGCCGACGCCCGCCCGGAGGCCGAGCATGCAGTAGGCGTTGCGGCGGCCAGGGATTCGTCCGACGAGGGGCGTACCGTCGCCGGAGTAGGTGATCGGACCGTTCACGACCGAGGAGATACCTGCCGTCTGCAGCACGGGAAGGCGGTCCAACACGCGCATCATGTTGTCCTCGAGGCGGTCGAGGTCTGGCGGTTCGAGCTTGTTGGCGAAGTCGACGGGGATGTTGTCGCGGCCCCATGTCTTGCAGCCCTGTTCGTAGATGCCGACCAGCAGTCCGTGATGTTCTTGGCGGCTGTAGAAGTCGTCGCCGGGATCGCGAAGCAGCGGCACTCGGTGGCCGAGTTCCTGGAGCTCGGGGAGCTCCTCGGTCAGGAAGAATTGGTGTTCCATCGAAGAGACGGCGTGTTCGAGGCTGTAGAAGTTGCCGACCTGGTGAACCCGATAGCCACCGGCGTTGACGATGCTGTCGCACTCGATGTCGCCGCGGTTGGTGTGCACGATCCATCCGTCGGTCGTCTGGGTCAGCCCGATGCAGTCGGTGAACCGGTAGGCCTCGCCGCCGTTCTTGCGGCCGGCATGTACGAGGCCCACCGTCAAGCCGGTCGGGTCGATGTCGCCGTCGACGGGATCCCACAGACCACACGTCAGACCGGCGACGTCGAGCAAGGGGTGGCGTTCAGCCATCTCGGTCGGCCCGATCACCTCGAAGTCGACACCCATGCCCTTCGCCATGCCGACGAAGTGCTCGTAGCCGTCGCGATCCTGCTGGTCGTAGCCGAGCCGAATACCACCGTCGTGGCTTCGGTAGGTGATCGGACGGTCGGGGTCCGCGGCCAGCCTGGCGTAGAGCTCGCAGGAGTACTTCTTGAGCCCGACCATCGTCTGGACCGTGCCGAACTGGGTGACCTGACCGGCCGAGTGCCACGTCGTGCCCGACGCCCACTCGTCTCGTTCGATGAGGACGACGTCACGCAACCCATGCGTCGTGAGGTGGTAGAAGGTACTCGCACCACCCACGCCACCTCCGATCACAACGACGCGCGCTCGGGACGGAAAACTGTCGTAGGTCACGGCATTCACTGTCTCAGTCTGTGACTCGCGCCGGCGTCGCACAAGACCCAATCCGGCAGGCTAGTCATAACGATTAGTTATGAGTAGCGTGCTGCCATGCGTCCACTCGTCCACCGGCTCCCGAAGCTGCACAGACTTGCCATTTTCGATGCCGTGGCGAACGCCGGTGACTTCACGTCGGCAGCTCACGATCTCGGGATCAGCCAGCCGGCCGTGTCAAGACACATGGCCGCCTTGGGTCGCGAGCTCGGTATCCAGCTGTTCGATCGGTCAGGCCGGTCGTTCGTCCTGACCAAACAGGCTCGGACGCTCGCGAGCGCCGTCGATGCAGCGTTCGCGTCCCTGGAGCGAACCCTCGAGCAGTTCGACCACCAACCAGAGAGTTTCGTCTTCGCCGTCCAGCCCGCCATGGCCACGACCTGGGTGGTCCCCCTCCTCGACCAGCTGGAGACCGCCGCAGGGACCGAGATCCGCCTCCGGATCTTCGAGCGCAGCAGGGGACTCGATGCCGGCGACTGGGACCTCGCGATCGTGCCGGGCACTGGTGACTGGGACGGGTGGGAGTCGACCATGTTGTTCCGAGAGAAGGTCCGGCCGTTTGCATCGCCCAGCCTCGCCGCCGAGCTCGGCCTCACCGCCGACTCGACGCCAGCGGAACTGGCCACGCAGAACCTGCTCCACATCGACGACGCCGGACGCCCGAACATGACCTGGGGCGAATGGTTCGCCGAGGCGAGCGACGACGAAATCACCCCAGCAACTCCCCGGCTTCTCTACAACGCCTACCCCACCGTCATTCAGGAGGCGCTCGCTGGAAACGGGATCGCCCTCGGTTGGCAACACCTGCTGAGCGACTTGGATGAGCGTGGGCTCTTGGTGCCTGTCGGGCCGACCGTGCAGCGTCGGTACGGCGGGCACCATGTGTGCTGGCGCACCGGCCGCGCCGACGACCGCCACCGGGCGATCGTCGATCGACTCCAGGCTGAGATCCCTGCGTCATCCGCCTCGTTCGCCGACGACTGACCGACCGAGAACGCTCCGCCGAGCGCGCCGAACCGAACACACCTTTGGACGCATGCGGAATGGCTGAGCCTGGCTGGCTGTGCAGTGATGGCTCGACGAGAGGAGAACACAGGTATGGGAGAAGTGCGGTTAGGAATCGACGTGGCATGCACGGCGAAACATCAGGCGTCGTTGGCTGACGAGACCGGCCAGTTTCTATGGCAGGGCTGGAAGTTTCAGACATTCGTCTGCGGAGCTGGAAGCGTTGTGGGACAAGATCCCCGACGGGGTTGATGTCGCAATCCTCGCGGAAACGTATGGGCCGCCGGGGTTGGCCTAGTCCTCAGATGAACAGCAATCTCGACGTCGATACCTTCTGCCGAACCGATTGTCTGAGGTGCCGCTATCAGATCGGTCTCCGCTGTCTGCCAAACCGCAGCCGATCCGTATACAACGATATCGGTCTCGCTATCGATCAACATGAACGCGCCTTCGAACTTGGGACGGGACTGCCGCGCGTGAAGGGGACATCCGAGATGGCTTGCTCGAGTCATCGCCTGCGGTCACGGCAGAAACAGACAAAGGTCTCGGCGAGGGTTCAACACATTTCGGGCCGGGTCGGCGATCGTTTCTCTACTCGATCGGTGGATTCTTGGCCTCTGCCACGGTGCTTGGTGCTGTGGAAAGGCGGGCCAATGGTCGATTTGGCGCCGCACATTGGTGGCCGAGGGCATCGGCGAGCGCATCGGCCAGATAGGTCTTCCCTGCACCCGACCCACCACATGTTCCGACGATGACCGCATCCACGGCTGGAAACGCAGTCGGAGCGCAAGATCCGCACGAACCGAAAGGCTGTTAGGATACTTCACGAAATCGATAGACACTCTCACAGTGACTTGGTAGCTTTCTCGGGGGCGAGCGTAGGCTTGCCAGCTGAGTGTGTACTGGGGAGGGCGAATGTCTGAGTTGCGAACGGGGCGCAGCATCACGTCCGGCCGGCTCGGACACTGGTTTGGTAGCGAACGATTCGACGTGATTCGCGACATCATCACTGGCTATTTCTACGCAATCGAGTTCATGGCCGACCGGCTCCGAGGCCGCGAGATCTCCGACGCCCAGTACGCAGAGCTGCACGGAGGCGTGCTGGCAGGTCTCGTGAACGACTCAAAGCTCCTCGTGCGGCCCGATGACCGTGGCTTGTGCCCTCACCGCCGCTCATTGCCGATCGGGCGGTGATCGACGACATGGTTGCTCGACTCGACCAAATTTGGGCTCGCACCGGGGCCTGGCTCGACCAAACCGCAAAGTTTACAAATTGATGCCGAACATGTGGCAAACGCCATGACTGACACGGTGCCAACGCAACATTGGCCATGGCTGCGCTCTAGATCTTTTTGAAGTCAGAGTTGACTTCGCTGAAAAAACTAACAACGGAGGAAATACATGAAGTTCAGATACCTAGTTGCACTGCTCGCAGTGTTTGGTCTGCTCGCCGCCGCCTGCGGCAGCGACGCAGAAGATGCTGTAGACGCGGTCGAAGACGCGGGCGATGCTGCCGAGGACGTCGTCGATGACGCCACCGACGCAGAAGGTGGCGACCTCTCCGTTGACGAGATCAACGTGGCGTACTTCCAAGAGTGGCCAACACCGAACCAGTTCGGCCAGACCGACGGCAGCTTCGGCGAAGCCGTCGGCGCAACCATCAACTGGATCCCATTCGCAAGCGGTGGCGAGATGTCAGAAGCGATGATTTCTGGCGATGTCGACATCTCCTACTCGCAGGGCCTCACGCCATTCGCGGGGGCCATCAATGGCGGCGCTGACCTGAAGCTCGTCGGCATTGCTGTTTCCTACTCTGAGGGTGACAACTGCATTGCTCAGGGTGAGCTCGGCGTAACGCAGGAGAACGCGGCTGAGCTGTTGGACGGAGCAACGGTCATGACGCCCTTCGGCAACGTCACCCACTACAAGATGCTGTCGATGATGGAGTTCCTCGGGGTCGACCTCGTCGGACTCAACATCATCCAGGCGGAGGGTGGAGCGACTACCGCAGCCGCGTTTGAGACCGGTGAAATCGATGTCGGCTGTGCATTCGGCGGCTCGATCGGCGCAATGCAGGATGTCGGTGGCGAGATCATCATGAGTGGCGCCGACCTTGAGAGCGAGTTGGGTATCGCTGTGTATGACGTGGTGTCGATCCCAACCAGCTTTGGCGAAGAGCATGCCGACGTGGTTACAGCGTTCCTCGCAGCGACTGCTGATTTCAACGAGGCTTGGGCCGCTGACCCCGATGCGCAGAACCCCGCTATCGCTACGGCGGCTGGTATGGAAGACGTTGGCAACTTCCTCGGCGGTGAGCGCTGGTTCACCTTCCCGAATGTAGAGGAGCAGCTCAGCGAAGCATGGCTCGGCGGCAACGTCGCCGTCGCGATGCAGGGCCAGGTCGAGACGCTGGCTGAACTCGGTGGTGGCGACGCTGCCATTGGCGACTTCGCCGGAGCGGTCGACACGAGCTATCTCGAAGCGATCGGCTAGACCACAACTAATGCAATTCGTGGTGCCGGGGTAACGCCCCGGCACCACGGACCGCAGCTTTGCTGCAGTAACCAAGCAGGGGGACATGTGAAGGATCTATCGGTAGCGAACGTCGACATGGTGTACGACGTTCCCGGCGGCACTGACGTGCACGCGCTGAGCGACGTGTCATTTGATCTGGCCGGCGGGCGGCTGTTGTCGCTCCTGGGGCCGTCTGGCTGTGGCAAGACAACACTGCTCAATATTCTTGCGGGCTTCTTGGCCCCGACCGGCGGGACCGTCACCCTTGGCGGCGACGTATTGACCGGTCCCGACAAGAACCGCGGGATGGTGTTTCAACAGGGAGCACTCTTTGAGTGGCTCACCGTGCTGCAAAACATCACCTTCGGCCCGCGCATGAATCGTGATGCCAAGGCTGCATTCACCGACCGGGCCCAGGAATTGCTGGAGATCGTCGGACTCGGTGGATTCGGTGACAAACGAATCTATGAGCTCTCTGGCGGCATGCAGCAGCGCGTCGCCCTCGCTCGGTGTCTGGCGAACGACCCGGACGTCATCTTGATGGACGAACCACTCGGCGCGCTCGATGCGTTGACGCGCGAGAAAATGCAGTCGCTGATCCTCGAGCTGTGGAAAGAGACCGGCAAGACGATCATCCTGGTGACCCACTCGGTTGAAGAGGCCCTGTATCTCGGCGACCGACTCTTCGTGATGGCACCACGCCCGGGCCGCATCGAGAAGGACTACTCCTTGCCCTTTGCTGAACAAGGACTGGTAATGGACGCTCGCGAGCTCAAGCGGGCACCCGAGTTCCGGGAGAAGAGCGAGGAGATTCTCAACATCATCTGGGAGATGGAAGAAGAAATCATGGGCCGATCGGAAGGGGCAGCCTAATGACTTCACCACTTGGAGGAGGCGGAGGCGTCAACGACGCCGCATCGCTCGACATGGTCGGCAACACCGGGTTGCTTTCCGGACTGTTCAAGCGAGGTTCATCGAACAATCAGCGCAAGACGGTCACCTTTGGCGACTCGAGCGCAGTCCGCAGCATACCGTTTTGGAGCGTGGTATCGCTCATCTTGCTCGTTGGGTTTTGGTTTCTCGCGACCCATGCCTGGGGTCTCCCGAGTGAGGAGATCGCCGTCCCGGACGCTCTGGCTGAAGATGGCCTGACCTATGGAGATCTCAGCGACAAACAGCGAATTTCCATCTGCAACCAGAGTGATTCGTGCGCAAGCTCGTTCTCACAGCTCCTCGGACCGCTTACTTTTCCGTCAATCCGCGACACCTGGAATACGTTCGGCGAACTGAACGACACGGGCTTTAAGGACAACACGCTCTGGGGCCACACGAAGGCCAGCCTGTGGCGCGTGGTTCGCGGCATGTTCTGGGGCTCGCTGATTGGCATTCCTGTTGGGTTCGCGATGGGCCTGTCGAGTCGTGCCCGCGGCTTCTTCGACACACCCGTCGAGATGTTCCGGCCAATTCCACCGCTGGCGCTGTTACCGCTGTTCATCTTGATCTTCGGAATTGGAGACGGCACAGCCGTGAGATTGTTGATCTTCGCGAGCGTCTGGATCATGATTATCGCGGCGCGCTCGGGCGTGCAAGCGGCGAGCCTCTCGAAGATCCGCGCGGCCTATTCACTCGGTGCGAGCAAGCGGCAGGTGCTGTTTCGAGTGCTGCTCCCTAACGCGCTGCCGGAACTCTTCACCGGGTTCCGCGTAGCAGTCGGCGTCTCGTGGGGCACCTTGGTCGCCGCTGAGCTGGTGGGCGCCCAGGAGGGGCTGGGCGCCATGATCTTCGCCGCTCGTCCGTTCCTCCGCCTCGACGTCGTGGTGGTCGGCATCATCGTGATCGCGGTGCTTGGTGTGATCATGGACATCATTCTCCGCTTCCTCGAGTCGAGGCTCATTCCGTGGCGCGGCAAGGGCTGAGCGTTCTTGGCCAGTGATACGAACGGGCCCGGGCCAACCCGGCTCGAATCTTCTTGGCCGAGATGAATGGGGTCGGTCAGGTCAACCCGCTCAGGGGAAGCCACCCCAGCCGCGGCAACGTCGACGGCGCTCGACCGCTGCGGTTCCAGCGGAATCGCGAGCAACGCATAGTCGGCTAGAGCTTCCGGTCCGGGGTTGGAGGTGACAGATGGGCTCTGTGGCTGGTGGTCATCATCTTTGGTTTGGTGTGTGTGAGCGGGTCCGCGTGGTCGGCGACTTGTTTGGGTGTGCGTCCGGCCAACGCGCCATGGTTGCAGCGGCGGTGGTGGTTGCGGATCAGCCAGGAGTCGGCTTCTGCTCGAAGCTGGCGGATCGTGTTGAAGTGGCGCCGTGGAACGCTGGCCGCCAGCACTCCTGCAGCATTGTTCCTTGGAACCGTTCACACACCGCGTTGTGATTTGGTGACCTTGGCGCGATCCGCACATGGGTGATGCTGAGGGCTGCGAGGTGGTCTTGGAACACTCGAGCGACGTATTCAGGCCCGTTGTCTGACAACACCCGACGCACGAGCCAGCCAAGCCGACTCACCTTCGCCGCTGTACCACGACGCGAACGTGTGCTCCACGCCAAGATGATCGTCGTGACGATCGCGACCGCGATCGCTGGCACGATCGCGCTGGTCGGCATGCTCGGCCTCAGCCAGATCGTCTTCAAAGCGAACGACTCGCCCACAGCGTCCCTCGACGGCGACGTGTGGTGACTGATCATCGCGAACGCCGTACTCGGCCAGCTGATCACGGTACTCGCAGTGCCAAGCACGTTCCTCCTGCGTCGTACCGCTGCAGCATTGTCGGCCACCATCGCCCTGGTCTTCGCTCCCGCCATACTTGGCGGGCTGCTCCCACTGTGGCGTAGCGAGAACGTGATCAGCCTGTTCCCCGGTCCGGCAGCCGACAGTTTGGTCCTCGGACACGTCGACGACTCCGATATATACGTGCCGGCCGGGCTCGCCCCGCTCGTCGTCATTGCCTGGATTCTCCTCGCCATCGTCGTCACCCGGACGGTCATCAGCCGGCGCGACGCCTCCGGCCCCGCATACCGCATGGCATCCCAAAACGGTATGCTGAATACATGGCAACCGACCAGATCGCCGTACGACTTCCCGAGGCGCTTCTCTCCGACCTCGACGAACTCGTCAAGAGCGGAGCCTACGAAAGCCGAGCAGCTGCAGTTCGCGCCGGCATCGAAGCCATCATGAAACTCGAATCCCAACGGCGCACCGACCGCGCAGTGGTCGACGGCTACAAACGGCATCCGCCAACAGAAACCGAACAGCACGCGGCGCTCGCGTCCCTCCGCGAA
>Ga0316190_10002470_pt1 | contig 13412 bp, 13 predicted proteins | sample Eddworburrow2_MG_FD_204929 | JGI IMG/M metagenome (GOLD analysis project Ga0316190, IMG submission 204929) | Coastal sediment microbial communities from Maine, United States - Eddy worm burrow 2 | ecosystem: Environmental > Aquatic > Marine > Coastal > Sediment | place: USA: Maine | collected... | reverse complement strand
CTGGCGAGCGCTCAAAATACCGGGAAGCACAGGGAACCCGCGGAGCGGGCAAGCCGTCGGGCCCGCGTTTCTTTTGGGTACTTTTCTTTGGCGGCGCAAAGAAAGGTACCTCGCCCTTCAGGGCGAAACCTGACTCTGGAGATTATCTTTAATGCTTGCGCGCGAGCACAGCTGTAATTCCATATATATGAACATAGACAAACGAAAAACCGCCTGGTACCGCGAACCCTGGGTATGGCTGATGATCGCATTACCGATGACCGCGGTTGTCGGCGGCATGATCACCATCTACCTGGCGGTGACAACCAGTGACGGCCTGGTGGTTGATGACTACTACAAGCGCGGCAAGGCGATCAACATGGATCTTGCCAGGGATGAGGCGGCGGCACGTCATCAACTCAAGGCAAGTATTGATATTGATTTGCGGGATAACCGCGTGCAGTTACTGCTGGAGAGCGCGGCGGGTGAATTACCAGCGGTACTCAAGTTTTCCCTGCTGCACTCCACACAGCCAGGGCATGATCAGGTAATCATGCTGCAGCATACCGGCGCTGGTCTTTATTCCGGACCCGTCGATGAATTGACCCGTGGCAAGTGGTACCTGCAACTGGAGGCCGATGACTGGCGGCTGTCGGGTAGACTGCAGATTCCGCAAACGGAAACGACCATATTGTTGCCGCTGTATGCCGACGGCTGACAGGCCGTGAAATTGTGGCATACGTTTTTTTAATGAAGACTGTTGTAGCCGAGCGTCAGCGCGCCAGTTTCCATGATTCCCCGTTAACCGCATAAACGAGATCCCTATGAACCTTGAATCCATTGGCGCGGCATTTCTGGTCGGCCTGCTGGGTGGTACCCATTGTATTGGCATGTGCGGTGGCATCGTGGGTGCGCTGAGCTCCGGCCTTTCCCTGGAGATGCAGACCTCGCGCCGGCGCCTGGTCGGAGCGCAGCTTGCCTACAATACCGGGCGCATCAGCAGTTACACGGTTGCCGGTTTGTTGTTGGGACTGTTCGGGCAGCAGTTCGGTGAATGGGCGGTTCCGGGTGGTTTCCCGATTGGTCGTATCGTGGCGGGGGTCATTATGATCCTGTTCGGCATCTACCTGGCCGGCTGGTGGCACGCCCTGTTGTTGCTGGAGCGGGCTGGGGCGCGGTTGTGGAAATATATTGAGCCGCTGGGGCGTCGTTTTATCCCGGTTCGCAGTGCCGGCCAGGCCTACCTGCTGGGGCTGGTGTGGGGCTGGCTACCCTGTGGCATGGTCTATGCCGTACTGGCGCTGGCGCTGGCCAGTGGTTCTGTGCACGACGGCGGCACTATTATGCTGGCCTTCGGGCTGGGCACCCTGCCGACCATGCTGACCATGGGGCTGGCGTTCAATACCCTCGAGCGCTACGTGCGCGACCCGCGGGTCAGGCTGGTCGCCGGCATTCTGGTGATTGTTATGGGCGTCATGATGCTGCTTGCGAATCCGTCCGGGCACGGGCATCATTCCCACCCCCATTAGCATGGGTCAGTGCTGATCTGGTGCTGGAACAGGGGGGTTCAGGGTAATATTAGAAACACTATATATAGTGTTTCACTGTAATAGTGCAAGCTCCCTCCGATACCGCTGCATCCAATTGCAAATACAATATAAAATACTGAAAAATATATAATAAAAAGCTAATTCAAAATAAACTTGACAGCCCGTTCAGGGCGGCATAATCTTTTTGGCCTGAACACAATATATAGTGTTTTTAGTAAATCCAGTGTTTCTGTCCGAGCGCCCTTGCCGGGGGGCCGACAAGCCGCAGCAAAGACAGTAATCCTAACAAGAACCTGAAGAATTGCCTGGAGGATAATAAGCGTATGACGACTACCGCGCAGCTAGAAGTAGTACCCACCAGTGTCGCAGACATTCCGTTACAGCCTGCCTCGCAGGATATCTGGGAAACCAAATATCAACTCAAGACAAGAGATGGTGTCCCGGTAGATGACACCATTGATGCAACCTACCAGCGCGTAGCCCGGGCACTGGCAGATGTAGAGGCGACGTCGGAATTATGCGAGCTGTGGTACCGGGAATTTTTGTGGGCACTGCGGCATGGCGCCATTCCGGCCGGACGCATTACCTCCAATGCCGGTGCACAGGAACACAAGCCGGCAACCTCCACCATCAATTGCACGGTGTCCGGCACGGTGAAGGACTCCATGGATAATATTCTCGAAAAGGTACACGAGGCCGGCCTGACCCTGAAGGCCGGTTGTGGTATTGGTTACGAGTTTTCCACGCTGCGACCGAAAGGCGCCTACGTGTCCGGCGCCGGCGCCTACACATCCGGTCCGCTGTCGTTCATGGATATTTACGACAAGATGTGTTTCACCGTGTCTTCGGCCGGTGGCCGGCGTGGCGCACAAATGGCGACCTTTGATATAGGCCATCCGGACGTGATGGATTTTATCCGTGCCAAGCGTGAAGACGGCCGCCTGCGCCAGTTCAACCTGTCGTTATTGATCACTGCTGAGTTCATGGATGCGGTCAGGACTGATGCTGACTGGAAGCTGGCCTTTCCGCTCGATCGCAATGAAATGGATGAGGGTATCGATCTGCAGGATACGTCACGGGTGATCTGGCGTGAATGGCCCTACAAGGGTGACTACCTTACCAATAATGCCGGGCTGGTTGCCTGCAAGGTCTACAAGACCGTGCCTGCGCGGCGCCTGTGGGACATGATCATGAGTTCCACCTATGACTTTGCCGAGCCGGGTTTTATTCTGATCGACAAGGTCAACGAGATGAACAATAACTGGTTCTGCGAGAATATCCGCGCTACCAACCCTTGCGGCGAACAGCCACTGCCACCGTATGGCTCCTGTTTGCTGGGTTCGGTAAACCTGACCAAGTTCGTGCGCAACCCGTTTACGGAGCAGGCCAGGTTCGACTGGGACGAGTTTCGCAAGGTCGTTGCCATCTTTACCCGCATGCTCGATAACGTTGTGGAGATCAACGGTCTGCCGCTGGAAGGCCAGCGTGATGCCATTCTGGAAAAACGCCGCCACGGTATGGGGTTTCTGGGCCTGGGTTCTACGGTCACCATGTTGCGCATGAAATACGGCGAGCAGGCATCACTGGACTTTGCCGAACGTGTTAGCCGGGAACTGGCCATTACCGGCTGGGAAGTTGCGCTGGACATGGCAAAGGAAAAGGGTCCGGCACCGGTGATGGAAGAAGACTTCGAGGTTACCGAGGAGATGCTGCGCAAGCGTCCGGAAATGCGCCGTGACGGCTATTTGCCGGGAGATTCCGTGAAGGGCAAGGTGCTGCATGCAAGGTACAGCCGCTATATGCAGCGTGTTGCTGAAGTGGCGCCTGAGCTGGTAAAGGAACTCGCGGAAACCGGCGCACGTTTTACACACCACAGTTCCATTGCACCGACCGGCACTATTTCACTGTCACTGGCCAATAATGCCAGTAACGGTATCGAACCAAGCTTTGCACACCATTACTTCCGTAACGTTATTCGTGAAGGCCGCAAGACCAAGGAGAAAGTGGATGTATTCTCGTTTGAATTGCTGGCTTACCGGGAACTGGTCAATCCGGAGGCAACTGCCAGTATGGTTGGCGACGACAATGTGCTGCCGGACTACTTCATTGCGGCGGATAATGTGACACCGAAGCAGCATGTCGATATCCAGGCAGCGGCCCAGAAATGGGTCGATTCCTCCATCTCCAAGACGGCCAATGTGCCTACCGAATATCCCTTTGACGAGTTCAAGGATATCTACCGCTATGCCTACGAGCAGGGCCTGAAGGGTTGCACCACCTTTCGTTTTAATCCGGAAGCCTTCCAGGGCGTGCTGGTAAAGGGCGAGGACCTGGAGAACACCGTATACGAGTTTACGCTGGATGACGGTTCCACAGTCAGCCTCAAGGGCAATGAGGAAGTTGAATATGACGGAGAGATGCATACGGCTGCAAATCTCTACGATGCCCTGAAAGAAGGCTACTACGGTAAATTCTGAATAATTTTGAAGAGCCCTGGGCGGATACACACGATCACGCAGGAGAACAACATGGCAATACGTATTGAAAAGAAGATAGTTGATTACAGGGTCGGAGGCCGGGAGGATGCGAGTGCGGCGCCGGCAGACGTTACGCAGGCAAGCGATGCTGCGGGGAAAGAGCCCGAAGACAATGTAGTGCAACTGCATGAGAAGCTGGAGCGCCCGGAAATGCTCATTGGCTCGACCTACAAGGTCAAGACGCCGCTGTCCGAGCATGCGCTGTATGTCACGATTAATGACATTATTCTCAACCATGGCACCGAGAACGAACTGCGTCGTCCATTTGAAATATTCATCAATTCCAAGAACATGGATCACTTCCAGTGGATAGTTGCACTGACGCGGATTGTATCGGCGGTGTTCAGGAAGGGCGGGGATGTGACTTTTCTGGTGGAAGAACTGCGTTCGGTGTTTGATCCGCGTGGCGGTTATTTCAAGAAGGGTGGCAAGTACATGCCATCCCTGGTTGCCGAGATAGGTGATGCCATTGAGTGCCACATGCGCATGATAGGGCTGCTGAAGGATGACGGGCTTGATGAGCACCAGAAGAAACTGGTGGCCGAGAAACGGGCCCAGTTCGAGGCAGCTTCCGGGACTGTATGCACTAACGACACCGAGGCCGTCGTGACGAGTGATTTCCCGGAAGGTTCGCAGTTGTGTACAAAGTGTCATACCAAGGCGGCCATCAAGATGGACGGTTGTCTGACCTGCCTGAATTGCGGCGAATCCAAGTGTGGCTAGCCAGGTTGGCGTGGTGCATGTTGTTACCCGTCACACCACCCTAATACTTTTGGCCCATTGATTGATGCTGGCGGTTTGACTATAAATATATCCAGGGCCTGTTAAATGTGTTTGTTGACAGGCAGGATAAAAATAAACAGTTCGCCAGGATAAGTTCGTCCTGGTGCAGGAGGCAGAATGTTTCTGCAACAGAAGCCAATTCCAGGTTACTGGTACAGTAATTTTTCCGGCCAGTTGATCCAGGTCAGGGCGATTGTCTATCTGGCGGGCAAGCGCAGCCGCATTGTGCTGGAAGATATCAGCGGCAAACGTGAGTTTGTTGACGTTGAAAACTGGTACGGGATGGACCTCGTGTTGCATTCGCCGGTGATTAGTCAGCCGGAAGACGAGGTTGCCCGCGATACCTGAATCATTTTTATCGCGGCGATTCTGTTGTTTTGCCTGTGTCGCCAGTTAGCTGTTGATGGCGCCCCGGTTCCTCTGAAATAACCTCAAAGTACTGATCAGCCTCTGCTATCCGGGTCTGCGCTGGTCACATGCCAATGCCGGTAGCAGCAATCTCACTACTGCTGTCGAGAAGCGTGCCAACAATCTGCACGGCCAGCCGCATGCTTGCATGCCAGGCCGGATGTCGGTGTGTTGCCGGGCCGGGCGGCTGAAATAATCAGGATAATGGTCGCAACAGGCAGTAAGGAAAGGATATTATGCGGTTTCGCAGGGAAGGTGACGCTAACCGGCATCGACTGGTGAGAGGGGATCCACCGCAGTAATCCGGGGCTGATGGAAATAGTGACAGGACTATATGTATCTCAAGCACTTCAATCTGACTGAACGGCCGTTCTCCATTACGCCTGATCCGCGTTTTTTGTATATGAGTGCGCGCCACCGTGAGGCGCTGGCGCACCTCTTGTACGGGTTGGGTGAGGGCGGTGGTTTTGTGCAGCTGACCGGTGAGGTGGGTACCGGCAAGACCACTATTTGTCGCTGCCTGCTGGACCAGGTGCCGGAGAATGTTGATGTTGCACTGGTGCTGAACCCCAAAGTGACCTCAACGGAACTGATTGCCACGGTGTGCGATGAGCTTGGTATTGAATATCCGGAGGGGAGCACCAGTATCAAGTCATTGACGGACGTGCTGAACCGTTATTTGCTGGATGCCTATGCGCGTGAGCGCCGTACGTTGCTGATTATTGATGAAGCGCAAAATCTCAGCGCGGATGTGCTGGAACAGGTGCGCTTGCTCACCAACCTTGAAACATCTACCCAGAAACTGTTGCAGATCATTCTGATTGGCCAGCCGGAGCTGCGTAGCCTGCTGGCGCGTGATGATATGCGGCAACTCTCACAGCGGGTGACGGCACGGTACCATCTTGATCCGATCAGCCGGGAAGAGGCCGAAGCCTACATAAAACACCGGTTGATGATTTGCGGCACCACGCAGACTGTTTTTAGCAAACGGGCTGTTGACAAAATACAGCAGCTCTCAGGTGGAATACCGCGCCTGATCAATGTGCTGTGTGACCGTTCCATGCTCGGTGCCTACGTGGAGGGCAAGACGCAGATCGATCCAAAAGTGGTCAATAAGGCAGCCCGTGAGGTGCTGGCAGCAACGGAGAAGAAGCGGGATGACGGGCGCAGCGGATTGCCATGGCTCACGGCCAGCCTTGTGGTGCTGGTGCTCATGGCGCTGGCTGCAATTGTGCAACCCTGGAAGCAGCCGCATGAGACTGTGGTTATGCCGCCTGATAAAAGGGCCGCTGTGTCCCCGGTCACCCGGCCGGTAACATCCCTGGAGAAGGTGGTAGCGCCCACGGGGCCGACCCCGGGTGGTGCCGTGGACGTGCTGGAGAAGGAGTCGGAGAAAGTGGCTGCACGGGATGAAGCTGCCGATCTGGCGGAGGTCGCTGGACCCGAACCCCGTACACTGGCCTCGCTGTTACTGGAGGCCGACGATTCCAGTTACCGTGCGGCCTGGGCAGAACTGTTGTCATTGTGGTCGGTGGAACTGCCTGCAAGTGTAACGACCGATTTTTGTGACTTTGCAATACAGTATGGATTACTGTGCATGATTGAAGAGGGTAACTGGAATACCCTGCGCCAGTTCAATCGTCCTGTCATACTGCAGCTGGCAGCTCCCGATGCTCGTCGGGTGCCGGTGGTGCTGCGACGCCTGGAAGATTCGGTTGCAGAAGTCATCGTTGGCAGCGAGCTTTACCGGCTGGATATCGAACAGGTGGAGCGGAGCTGGTACGGAGACTACACCCTGTTGTTGCAAGCGCCGCCGGGCGGTCGTCTCTATATGAGAATGGGTGATCGTGGCCCGGTGGTGTCCTGGCTGCGTCAGCAGCTGGAGCAGGTGCAGGGTGAGAGTATTCCTGCTTCGGACCCGCTGGTGTTTGACTATGCGCTCCAGAAGCAGGTGCTGGCATTTCAGCGCAATCATGGGCTGGTGGCGGACGGGATTGTCGGTAAAAACACCATGATCCATCTGAATAGCGCGTCAGGGCGGGAGGGTGTGCCCCTCTTGCTGGGCGGTCCGTAAACCATGTCCTATATTCTCGACGCACTAAAGAAGGCAGACCAGGAACGTACTCTCGGCAAGGTGCCCGATCTGGAGGCTGCTCACTGGGGTGAACGGCATAGTAAACGTTCATACCGCTGGATCTGGGTATTAGGGGGGCTGCTGTTGATCAATGGCATCCTGCTGGTCATGTTGCTGGGGTCCGATGACGCGGTTGTTTCCAGTGGTGACGTGTCGTCAGGGCCGGCTGATTCGGTGCCGGTGGCACCTGTCCCGGGGGCTGAAAGGTCGAAGGCATCTCCGCCACGCGAGATAGCCCGCCCGCGGGAACCGGTATATGTGCCGCCTGCTGTCCCTGACAGGCAGCCGATGACTGTAAAACAGGTGTCGCCAGGATTTATACCGGCAGAGACTGTCGTAAGCCAGTCAGCACCAGCCACGCCGGCACCGGCCTTTGTCAGGCCGCCCGTTCCTGCGCAGCCGCCAGCGAATACATCCGGCGTGCCTGAGTGGGGCGAGCTGTCACTGGAATTTCGCAGCGGCTTTACCCTGCCGCATCTAGATGTACACGTGTATTCTGATAAACCGGAAAAGCGTTTTATCCTGGTTGATCTGCAAAAGTTTCGCGAAGGTGACACGCTGGGCAGTGGTGCAGTGCTGGAAGAGATATTGCCTGGCAGTATCCAGCTGTACTATCAGGGCACCCGTTTTCGTGTTGAGAAATAAGCTGCTACTTCTTTATATGCTGCTAAAAATAGCACTTGGCGTGATTTTTTTCCGTATCCGTTGTAAACCTGCTAATCAATAACCTTCTGCTGGCGGATTTCTTCTGCGGTTGCATTCCGGATAGCCTGGATTTCTACTTCGAAGACCAGGGACTGCCCGGCAAAAGGGTGATTGCCATCCAGACTGACAATACCGTCTTCTATAGCGGTCACGATAAACGTGACTTCATTGCCGTCTTCGTCTGAGCCGACAATCTGGCCACCGACTTCTATATTGTCTTCAGACGGCAGTTCACTCAGCGGGACCTGGTAGAGCAGGTCAATGTTGCGTTTTCCAAAGGCATCATCCGGCAGCAATCTGGCTGTCACGATATCCCCAATGGTATGCGATTCCAGCTCGTTTTCCAGTTTCGGAAACAACAGGCCGACTCCATGCAGGTAGGTTACCGGCGTATCGCTTGCCTCACGGACGACCACGCCGTCTGTATTCGTAAGGGAATACTGCATGGAGACAACCTTGTGACGACCAACAGTTTCGTGTTTGCTCATGAGTCTGTCTTGTTACGTCGTAATCCAGTGAGTCGTGTATTATACCTGCATGATTACCTCCATTCAGGGGCTACTGAAGAAATATATGCAGGTTCCGGCGGCTGTTCAGCGAGACAGCGAGCAGGCATTGCGTATGGCCACGGCTGCATTGCTGATGGAAGTGGCGCGGGCTGATCATGATATAAAAGACGAGGAGCGTGAGGCAGTCAGGCGTATTATTGAAAATCACTATTCTCTGTCACCGAAGCGGGCTCGTGAGATTGCGGATGCGGCTGAAAGGCAGGCCGATGATGCGACCTCCCTGTTTCCGTTTACTCGACTGATTACCAGCGAGTGCAGCATGGAGGACAGGATCAGGATTGTCAGAATGTTGTGGGAAGTAAGCTGTGCCGATGGCCATATCGATGCACACGAAGAACATCTGGTCAGGAAGGTGGCAGACCTGCTCTATGTGCCTCACAATCAGTTTATTCGGGCCAAGTTGCAGGAAAGTCGCCGATAAGCGCTAATAAATAATAAAACGGGGCCGTAGTTCGACCCCGTTCCATGGACCTCAGACCATTTCTTTAAGGCCCTTCAGGGGCAGTATCTTGACAACGTTACGTGCCGGCTTGGCCTTGAACATCATTTCTTCACCGGTAAACGGGTTGGTACCCTTGCGGGCCTTGGTGGCAGGCTTGCGGACAACCTTGACCTTCATCAGGCCAGGAACCGTGTAAACACCGGGGCCGCCTCTGCCCTTGAGGTCACGCTTCATCAGCATCGCGAGGGAATCAAACACAGCGCCGACATCTTTTCTGGGGAGTTCGGTTTTTTCAGAAATAAAGTTGAGGGTTTCAGATTTGGTGGTAGGCCTTCTTGCAACCTGTGCGGTTGTCTTCTTCTTTACCGTTACTTTTTTCTTCACAGCCATCAGGTATCGCTCCTCTTGGTGAATAATTGGTAAAACAGCACGCGTAAGATAGCACAATAAATAAAATGTTAAAGCGTTTTTGCAGCGGGAAATGCCTTAAATAGTAGACTTTTACCACTTTCGGAATGCAGTGAACCGGGGATTTTCCCGAATAGTGAATCGTTGTGCGTGCGTGCTTCTCCTGCATGAGTCATTGCTGCCGGTTTAATTTGCCGGTTTAATTTGCCGGTTTAATTTGCCGGTTTCCATGCACTGCAGTTGCATGCAGGGCGGTTGCTTATGCCAGGGCGTTGCTGTTGTGCCCGGATGATCACAGCGTGTCGAAGCCGGTACTATCAGGTGCTGCTTAGCCGGCCGGGCCAGCGGCATCCGGTCTGCTATACGTTGTATTTTCTGCCGTCATTCCATTGCGGAAGGTAATATAAGTGCACGATTTAAAACATAATACCTGCTGTTGCCTTGATAGTTTGTACGGCGGGATGAGTCGTTCCACTTTCCGTGGCCGCCGTCTCCGGACTGTCGTTGAATACATCTTTCTGTGTCATGACTGTCATTTTCTGTTTGCAGCCAGACAGGCGCAGCCGCAGCCCCGGGATACTAAATATCAATCCCCATGGGCCGATAAGCAGTATGCGGCAATTGGCTGCAACGGGCCCCGGCAATCGGGGTTGTCGAAAATCGGATGAACACAGTGGATCAGGTGGATATGCACGCTGCGAACAAGATAACTGTCGATAAAAAGGTGCTCCAGGAGTTTGTTCCACTGAATGCACTCTCCCCGGAGCGTTTCAGGGAAGTGTCGGAAAAAATCATTATTGAAGAGGTGCTGGCGGGACGTTACCTGTTCCGCAAGGGTGATAATGACAACCAGACTATCTATTTACTTGAAGGCAGCATCAACCTGATTGACGGCTTCCGCAAGGTCACCGGCGAGGTCGAGGCCGGTACGGACATGAGCCGTTATGCCATTAGTAATCAGCAGCCAAGATCGCTGTCTGCGCGTGCCGTCAAGAAGTGCCTCATTGCACGGATAGATTCAGGGTTGCTGGATGTGTTTCTGACCTGGGACCAGTCAAGCTGCGCCGAAGTTGTCGAAATCGGGGCTGATCACAACCAGGACTGGATGACCCGCATCCTGCAGACGGAGGCGTTTATCAAGATTCCTCCGGCAATGATTCAGAGTTTGCTGATCAAGATGCAGTCCTGCCCGGTAAAGGCGGGCGATGTGGTGATCCGGCAGGATGATCCTGGCGATTATTTCTATACCATTCATGAAGGCCGTTGCGTAGTAACCCGCAAGGATTCACCGGAGTCTGAAGCGCAGTTTCTGGCCGAGCTTGGTAGCGGGAACTCATTCGGTGAGGATGCCCTGGTATCGGATGCAAGGCGTAATGCAACGGTCACCATGCTGACCAACGGGTTGCTGATGCGCCTGGCAAAAGAAGATTTTATCGAGTTACTCAAGAACCAGCTGGTGCAGCGTGTTAATTATGAGCAGGCGGCGGCCATGGTCGAAGAGGATGCTGTCTGGGTTGATGTCAGAACCCCGGATGAATATGAAAGCGGCTCATTTGAAGACAGCGTCAATATGCCGTTGGCGAGTCTGCGTGATGAAATGTCCGAGCTGGTTTTTAATACGAAATATATTATTTGCTGTGATACCGGCCGGCGTAGTGAATCAGCCGGTTTTTTGTTGAGTCACAAAGGGTTTGATGTGTACGTGCTGGAGGGCGGCATGCCCGAAACCACTGCCGAAACGACGCCTGTGGATACACCGGATACGGGCGAGCCTGCAGTAGCAGTAACAGATGCCGGCGGCTCCGGCAGTCAGGCTATGGTGGGAAGTAATGTCATGCCGGGCAGTTCTGCAGCATACGATGAGGAACTGGAATCATTACGTGCGGAAAACGAGAGGCTGTTGGCTGAGATAAGGGAAAGCCGGTCTGCTGAAGTCCGCATGACAGAGCAGATAGAACAACAGCGTGGTGAGCTTTGCGAGTCAGCAGAGAAGCTGAGCTCGCTATATGCGCAATTACAGAGTGATACGGTAGAAATGCAGTTACTGCAGAGCAGGTATGCCGCCCTGCAGGAGCAGCACGCAGATGTATTGAATGCACACAAACTGGAGCTTGAACAGTTGTATACACAGTTAAGCGAATATCAGTCGCAGGTTGAGGCTGTTGAACTCAACGCTTCGGGATAACTGGAATGGATGTTGCAGGGGAAGTGCCGGGCAGTCTAGCAGACACTGCATAGAAACAGTTGATACTCGGAGAAGTGCCCTCTGTACTGACATAGGAAATCATACATTCTTCACGGTTGGCAAGATCAACTATCTTGCGCACAATGAGGTCACCCTTCCTTAAAGAGCTTCTCTGAACCAGTTCACCCTGGCCTCCAGATTCGCTGTTATAGCATTTCAGTGAAGGTGCTGTACCACTGGTAGAGACATAGGCAACCAGACAGGTCTTTGTACTATCCTTGTCCACGACCCGGTAAACATCGAGATCGCCCTCCCGCAGATGCCCGTCTCGCACCAGGTCATCAGTGGCAGATTTTCTGCTTTTGTAACAGTCTATGGATGGAGATGTTCCAGGCATACCCACATAAGCCACCAGGCAGGATACGTCGTTCAGTGTATCCTTGATTTTACGGACAATCAGTTGTTCTTCCTTGAAGTTCCCGACTTGATTGATATTGGAAGCATATCCGGAAACAGCATCGTAACAGTTCATCACGGGGCTCGTGCCGGTGGTCCGTATATAAAATGCCAGGCAGATCCTGCTGCTTTCCAGATCAGTGACGGTACGCACGATAAGATCACTCTCACGCATTTGACCAGTTTGTACCAATAGTGTGGATTGATAGGCATCTGCCTTACAGATTAAAGGCAGACTCAGAATCATAAAGATATACAGTTTCTTCATTATTATCCCCGAACCGATTTCGTTTAATACGATAAACCAGGGGCGCCAGCTGATTTATGGCCCTTCCAGTATTACCCGACAAGCGGTTTCGATTTCACTGCTCTCAGACGCTGAAGCAACTATCAATCCGGCAGGGCTTTTACCTGGTCCCTGCCTCCAGAGTATTGTTTCACAAGATTACCATGCAATATGTTTGTAAATCATGCAATATGGCTGTCAGGTTTTATATGGCTGACAAATGATGAAGGGCCGCTCATTTGCAGTGACACGTATTCACCTGGCACGCCTGATTATTGGTTTGAACTGCTTGGACCCAGGTTTGAGTTTCATAAATGATAAACATGAGGTAATCGTCATGAATAGGATAAAAATCGTTTCAGTAGCAACAGGAACAGGCATTTGCATGGCAATTATCGCGATGACAAATGTCGCACAGGCCTTCGACATGGGCAATATGATGAAACCGGGTGAGTGGTTTGGCAATGACAATGATCATCACAGATATGGCCGTGGCTACGGGGGCGGACCCTACGGCTACGGGGGCGGACCCTATGGTTATGGCGGCTATCCCGGTTATCCCGGTTATGGGGGCTATCCCGGTTATGGGGGCTATGGGGGCTATCCCGGTTATGGGGGCTATGGTCAGCAGAGGACCATTGTTGTAAACCCGTCAGGTGGCGCGGAGCGAACCACTCCTCCACCAAGGCTGCCTGAATAGGACCGAACTGAATTTATTGGGTATGCATCTCCGGAAATCGACCTGCGTAGCAGTGTCAGGATCAAAAACCGGCCAGTGAATCAGCCACAGATACATTGATCGTACCATATGGTTAATGGCTTGCATCCCGGTGTGGGCCTTTTACCTTTCTGGAGCAGCGAAGCCGTAGTGTGATTCGCGATGGTTTCCAGCGGCATCTCAATACGAGCCACCGCATCAGCTGGTTGCAGCAGCGCAAGAATGCATAGTGCAAGACATCTCTCTTTTGAA
>Ga0316190_10002468_pt1 | contig 13414 bp, 13 predicted proteins | sample Eddworburrow2_MG_FD_204929 | JGI IMG/M metagenome (GOLD analysis project Ga0316190, IMG submission 204929) | Coastal sediment microbial communities from Maine, United States - Eddy worm burrow 2 | ecosystem: Environmental > Aquatic > Marine > Coastal > Sediment | place: USA: Maine | collected... | reverse complement strand
AGAATCAGCTCCCAAGTCGTTAGTGAAACTAGCTTCTGGAGTTACTTCGTTCTCATCAACACCTAATTTGTCTACGATGATAGCTTTTACTCTTGATGAAATGTCAGACATGACTATAAATTTTAATTAATAATATTGGTTATTTTTAACGCTGCAAAGAAATGCAAAATTCGACTATTTTACAAAAAAAATGAAGAACATCGCCATATTTGCCTCCGGTTCAGGTACAAACGCGGAAAATTTAATCCGTTTTTTTCGAACGAGCACTTATGGACGAGTTTCTCTGGTACTGAGCAACCGCAAGGACGCCGGGGTGATTGATAGGGCTCAATCTCTTGATGTTGAGACCTTTGTGTTTGGCAGGGAGCAATTTTACCATTCGGATGACTTGCTTAGCCTCCTTCTCGAACGGGATATTGATTTTGTGGTTCTGGCGGGATTCCTCTGGCTTGTCCCCGACAATCTTTTGCATGCCTTTGAAAACAGGATGCTAAACATACATCCGGCACTGCTTCCAAAGTACGGAGGGAAGGGGATGTTTGGGCACCATGTGCACGCTGCGGTCATTGAGAATCGGGAAAGTGAGTCGGGTATTACCATTCATATGGTGAACAGAAAATATGACCAGGGAAACATAGTATTCCAGGCCAGGTGTGAAGTCAAGCCTGACGATACGCCAGACACCCTGGCAAGCAGAATACATCAACTGGAGTATGAGCACTTCCCTTTAATGGTTGAGAAGCTTCTAAAGGAGCTTTAGCATGGCCATAGTCACAGCCCGGACCATTCCGTAGTTAGTCAGGTTTTCTTCATGTATGGGTTCCACAGGAGGAGCCTCCACCTTCAGAGGATTAACTGCGCTTCCGTTCTTATAGAACCTGAAATCGAGATGAGGACCTGTGGCCAGACCGGTACTGCCCACATATCCGATCACATCGCCCTGCTTTACATAGACCCCGGTTTTTATTCCCTTTGCATAGCCCCTGAGATGCATGTAAGTGGTGGAATATACACTGTTGTGTTTAATGGTAACATAGTTGCCGCCACCCCTGGCCTGATAACCCTTTCTGCTGACTACCCCGTCTCCCACCGACTGGACAGGCGTTCCAGCAGCTGCTGCGTAATCCACTCCGTGATGCGGCCGTCTGATTTTCAGAACGGGATGCATCCTGGAGTTAGAAAAGCCGGAACTGATCCTTGAGAACCTCAGAGGAGCCTTCAGGAAGGCTTTCCTGAGACTGTTGCCCTGCTCATCAAAAAAGCTACGGGTATCATCCTGGATAAAGGGAATGCCCCAGAAATCGGTCTGGTTGTGATAGAACCACGCCCCGATAATCTTTTGGATTCCCAGGGATACGGAATCCACAAAGGCCTCTTCATATACCACCTTGTACTGGTCGCCCTGCTGTATGCCAAAAAAATCGATGCTCCAGGCAAAAATTTCGCTTAGCTCAATGGCGAGCATGGGATTGGTTTCACTGTCCAGCATGGATTCCCAAAGGGATGTTTCGATGGTTCCGGAGGCAAACTGAAGCCGGGCTTCCACAGCTTTTTGTCCGTTACGTGCAAAAATGGAATCAGGTCCTATGGTGATCACCACAAAACTCAGGGCATCCTTCTCATACACAAATACTCGTGCTGAAGCTGGTTCGGACCTTGCCAGGCTATCGGGATTGTAAAAATAGAATCGATTATCGGGCTTGATTTTTCGCTCATCGATCAGGCTGTCAGGCAGGAGGGAGATGTGGTAAATTTCCTGCATGCTAACACCGAAAGGCAGCAGCAGGTCGGCCAGGGTCTGGTTGCGTCTCACCTTTCCTTCCTCTACCTCATAGAGATCCTCCCGAATTCCATAGATATTCTCTGCCGGAACCGTATCACGTTCCACCACCGCCACCTGGACAGCAGGCTCAGGGGGTGGAGTCGGATTATTACAGGCCGAAAACAAAAGACCAAAGAGCATGATCCCCGAAAATATGCTTATGCTCCTGACTAGCATTTTCCCTGGTCCTGTCATACTACGAGGTTGATTATTTTCTTGGGAACATGAATAAAGCGCTTGGGCTCCTTCCCTCCGGTCCATTTCAAGGCAGTTTCATGAGAGAGCACTTCTCTCCGGATAACCTCATCGGCCATATCCAATGGAAGCAGGATTTTAAACCTCAGCTTACCATTGATCATTACCGGGTATTCGTGGGATGCTTCCTGTAGAAAGGAGTCGTCGTACTCGGGCCAGTCGGCCAGGGCAATGGAAGTGTTGTTGCCAAGAATACTCCATACTTCCTCTGCCAGGTGAGGGGCAAAGGGACCAAGCACCCTTATGAATGCAGCAGCCGTTTCAGGGGTGACAAGCCCTTTTTTAACTACCAGATTGGTGAAAATCATCATCTGGGATATGGCGGTATTAAAATGGAGGGCTTCCACATCAGAGCCCACTTTCTTAATGGTGGCATGCAAGGATTTATTCACCTCAGGATCCTCTTCTCCATCGTGATACTTCGAAGGATCGGCAAAAAACCGATGCACCTTGTTGAGAAAGTTGTATACCCCTTTCACTCCGCTCTCCACCCAGGGCTTTACAGCATCGAGAGGACCCAGGAACATTTCGTACAGACGGAGAGAATCGGCTCCAAAACCGGTCACCACATCATCGGGATTCACCACATTCTTCAGCGATTTGGACATTTTGGCCACAATCTGCTTAAGCGGCTCACCGGTTTCCGTGTGGAAGTACTTTCCTTCCTTTTCCTCCACAAGATCGCTGCTAACCTTGGCTCCCGCATGGGTCTCATAGGCAAAGGCCAGGATCATTCCCTGGTTAAACAGTTTGCTATAAGGTTCGTCGGTGGAGACTATTCCCAGGTCGAACAAGACCTTATGCCAGAAACGGCTGTAAAGCAGGTGCAATACGGCGTGTTCAGCCCCCCCCACATAAAGATCCACCGGCATCCAGTACTTTTCCTTTTCTCCGGAGAAGGGCTCCCGATCATTCCTGGGATCAATGTACCTCAGGTAGTACCAGCACGAACCGGCCCACTGGGGCATGGTGTTGGTCTCCCGTCTTCCCTTCCGTCCCCTGGAATCTGTTACGTGCAACCACTCTTCGGCATTGGCCAGAGGAGATTCGCCATGGCTGCCGGGTTCATATTTTTCCAGTTCGGGAAGCTGTAAAGGAAGGGCATCATCTTCCAGGAGGGTAATTTCTCCGTCCTCCCAGTGTATGACCGGGAAGGGTTCACCCCAGTAACGCTGACGGCTGAAAAGCCAGTCCCGTATTTTATAGTTGATGGCTTCTGTACCCAGTTCGTTCTCTTCCAGCCATTGGATGGTGGTGGCAATTCCCTGTTCTTTGGACAAGCCGTTGATGTTGAGGCCAGTCTCTTCTGAAGAAGAATTTACGTATGCTCCATCCCCGGTCCAGCAAGCCTTCCCCTTCAGCACCTGTGTGCGCAGCTCCTGGTCGTCCGTTTGGGGATCCAGGATGCAGGGAATGGATAGTGAGAAAGCTGTGGCAAATTCAAAATCACGGGTATCGTGACAGGGAACGGCCATGATGGCTCCGGTTCCATATCCCATCAGCACGTAGTCGGCCACCCATATGGGGATCTCTTGCTGGTTGACGGGATTGAGGGCATGCGATCCGGTGAACACACCACTCTTTTCCTTGGAGAGGTCTGAGCGGTCAATTTCCGATTTCAGTCCGGCCTGTGCTACATAGGCTTCCACCTGGTCTTTCTGGTCCTCTGTGGTCAACTGCTCCAGCAGGGGATGCTCCGGGGCCACCACCATATAGGTGGCACCAAAGAGGGTATCCGGACGGGTGGTAAACACCCTGAGTATCTCATCGCTTCCTTTTACCTGGAAATCAACCTCTGCACCGGTCGAACGCCCGATCCAGTTACGTTGCATGTCTTTCACTCCCTCTGGCCAGTCCACCTTCGCCAATCCTTCCAGCAAGCGTTCAGCATAGAGTGGGATGCGCAACATCCATTGTTTCAGGTTTTTTCTCTCAACCAGGTTGCCACATTTTTCGTGGGTTCCATCGTTTAGTACTTCCTCATTGGAACATACAATTTTGCAGTGGGGGCACCACCATACCTGTGCATCGTCGTAGTAGGCAAGTCGTTTGCCGCTTATATAAGTGTTTACTGCCTCTGTTCCTTCCGCTTCAATTTCTGCGGGGATCTTTAGTTCATCAATGGGGCGCCCCTTTTGCAGACCCACATCGAACCAGGTGTTGTAGAGCCGGATAAATATCCACTGGGTCCATTTAAAGTAAAGTGGATCGGTGGTGTTTACCTCCCGGTCCCAGTCATAGCCGAGTCCCAGCGATTTAATTTGCCTGCGGAAATTTTCGCAATTCTTCTGAGTGGTAATAGAAGGCTGGGTCCCTGTTTCAATGGCATACTGCTCGGCGGGCAATCCGAATGCATCCCAGCCCATGGGGTGGAGTACATTGAATCCATTCATCCTTTTGTATCTGGCCACGATATCGGTGGCGGTGTAGCCTTCAGGATGGCCCACATGCAATCCCGATCCCGAAGGATAGGGAAACATATCCAGAACATAGAACTTCTTCGGATTTGAAAAATCATCCTCTGTTTTAAAGGTCTTGTGTTCTTCCCAGTAGTCCTGCCAGCGCTTTTCTATTTCTGCAAACTTGTATTCCATTTGATCCACTTCAGTTTCAGGGGGCGAAATTAGCTGAATTTTGTGTTAAATAGGTAATAAAGGCTTGACTTCGACCGGATTTTTTCGCAATTTGATACTACACTAACGAAAACCGCTTAAATATGAAACTTACCATTACACACCAGGAAAGCTATTCCAGAGGTGAGCTTTTGCTCAGAACCTTTTTCGGATGGTTGTACATTGCTCTTCCCCATGTTTTTGTACTAATGTTTGTTGCCTTGTGGGGGGCCATTTTACAGTTTGTGGCCTTCTGGGTCATTCTATTTACCGGCCGCTATCCAGAGAGCATGTTTGAATTTCAGGTGGGCCTGTTGAAATGGAACGTCCGATTGTCAGCCCGGCTGTACAATATCTCGGATGGCTACCCGGCCTTTGGGATTAAAAGCACCGATGACCTGACAAGCATTGAGATACCCTATCCCGAAAAGGTAAGTCGGGGACTTACCCTGCTCAGGTTGTTTTTCGGAATCTTCTATGTTTATATACCCCATATGTTCATCCTGTATTTCAGGGCCATTTTTGTGGGTATTCTGATCTTCCTTGCCTGGTGGGTGGTCCTTTTTACAGGCAAGTACCCCAAGGAATGGCATGAATGGGTCGTGGGACAGCTTCGCTGGGGGATGAGGGTAAGCATCTACATGATGTATATGACCGATACCTATCCGCCCTTCACCGGTGAAGAATTGCCCGACGAAGCCTAAGTTATGAACCAAATATAACCGCTTTAATATGGAATACCATCCTATTCCGCAACCTGAGGAAATTGAGGTGAGGGTCAGGGAAGATGCCATGGGGGCCTACTTTATGATGTTTGCCACCACGGCCATGGGACTGCCGCTGCCGATTCTGAACCTGGTCGCTGCGGTTGTTTATTACTACGTAAACCGTGACAAGGGAAAATTTGTCCAGTTCCATACCCTGCAGTCGCTCTATTCCCAGATACCAGTCACCCTGTTAAACTCCGGACTTGTTGCATGGACCATTGTCAATTTTGCCAAGGACTACGATTTTACAAGTTTTTACTGGGGTTACCTGGTCATGTGTGGAACAGCCGGACTGGTTTATTTTATTTTCAGTCTTGTGGGCGCAGTGAAAGCAAGGAAGGGGATATTCTACTATTTTGTTTTTTTTGGCAAAGTGGCCTACCATCAGGTATACCGGATCAGGCCTGAACATGGCACTTCGGCTGCTCAGAACAGGCCCCCTAACTATTAAATGAAGCCAGCATGCAACGATCAATTTTAAGGGATCTCTTGATCCTGTTGGGTGTATTTGCACTCATCTGGCTGGCTGCATCCCTGTTCCACTATCCCGACGATCCGCAGTTGCTAAGTATTGAAAAGGAGGAAAGGCTGGGAGAAGCATATGTGGATCTCATCCTGCTGAATCCCATGTTCAGGGAACTGGAGAATGAAACGATCGACTCAGCGGTGACCATTATCGGGGAGCGGCTTGAAGCAGGGCTGAAGCAATCTGATTACCACTACTCCTTTGTGGTTTTCGAGAATAAGATGATCAATGCTTTTACAGTGCCAGGAGGGAACATCCTGATCTCAACCGGATTGATCGCATTTTGTGATTCGCCGGAAGAGCTGGCTGCGGTGATGGCTCATGAAATGGGTCACGTGGAAGAGAGGCATGTACTAAGCCGGCTGATCAAGGAATTGGGGATAGATATTCTCACTTCGGGAGATCAATATGTGCTAGGGGAGGTGACAGGCCGTTTGACCTCCTCCAGCTTTGACCGGAAGCAGGAAGAAGAAGCTGATCGCTTTGCGGCTGAACTTCTGGAGCGTTCTTCCATCGAGCCCCGGACTCTGGCTACATTGTTCCGGAAGCTGGAGAAGGAAGAGGACAATGAACTGATGAAACACTTCGAAATTATCTCCACACATCCCAATTTCAGTTCCCGAATCAAAGAGGCATTGTTATACGAGCCCGGGGACGATTTTGAGGCTCGTTCCATGGACCTTGATTGGGCTAGTATCAAAGCCGGGCTTTAGGAAAAAATATTAACTTTGCGATCCTCTTAGGCTCCATAGTTTAACTGGATAGAACGTGGGATTCCGGTTCCCATGGTGGGGGTTCGAGTCCTCCTGGAGTCACAACACAGTCGAAAGCACGAAGTTTTTGAGCAGTGGCCTGTTTCTGTTGATATTTAGTTAGGAAGGCAGTTTCTTTTTTGTATAATTTCAACTATTGATTTCACAGAGACTATTGTATCGCTTTTATGGCTGCTGAATTTCTCTCTTCTGTTGGAACATCTTACCAGATTGATCGCCTGATTTCTGAGGCCACCAGTGAGATTGTATTCTTCGTTCCGGTGATGAAACTTCATGAAAGTATTATTCTGAAGTTTCAGCAGGCAGACCAGCGAAACGTAAGGATTACCCTGGTGTATGGGAAGGAGCGCAACCAGATCAGGGGTCAGCGATGGTATAAAGAATACAAGAACCTGAGGATTCTGTACCACGACAAACTGAACACTTTCTTTTACAGGAATGAAAAGGAGATGATCCTTACTTCCATGGGGCTTTCCGATATGAGTGGAAATCTGCGCAGCGACATGGGGCTGCTTATAGCCAAATTGAGGGACAGGAAGGCCTACGAGGATGGGAATTATGAACAGGAGCTTCTAATCGAACATGCAGAGGAGGTATTTGCAGGCGCCAATTACGAGAAAATTGAAGATACGGTCAGGCCCGAAGAGATCATGAGAGAGATGCCCTTCCTCAGCTACTTTGGAGTGGAGGGGAGAGAACTGGTCAATGGCAAGGTAAAAGCTCCCAGTGGCAAGCTCTATGTTCCTGAGATGGAGTTCTACAATGACGGAACTATCAAGTTCCAGGGCTTTAAAAAGACCCGCCAGCGTCATGGCGAATGGATCTTCTACACCTATGAAGGTTTTGTAAGGGAGGTGGTGATCTACGAAAATGGAAGCTACGTGGATAAAATCTACTGCGATTACGAAAATCCGGCTAAACCCATTTCCAAGTACTACCTGCTTTTTGGATTAGGAAATTCGGTAAAGAAGCTATACGACAAGAACATTAGTGAACTTTACTTTCATAGTTCCATTGAGGAGTTTACCGGCTTTGATAAGACCAAACTGTTCTACCACACCGAACGTTTCATTAAGAAACGTTCCATTTTCGATCAGCCTGCTACCTTCCAGGAGATGGTCGACCAGGTCTACGCCTCCCTCTACGAATAGGCAAAAAAAAGAGGGCAAACCCTTTGGCTGCCCTCTTAGAGTATCTTCTTAGGTAAAACTTACCTTTGTCTTCCCTGATTCCGGTATTCCTTTTTAGCAGAGTAGTTGATGATCAGGGCCCTGGCTCTTCGCAGTGCCTGCTTTACATCATCTACCTTACCCATAGAAATTTCCTCATCGATCCTCATGGACATGACCATTTTATTCTTGTCAGCCTCATCAAGTTTCTCTCTTTCGAAAAGCACAAAGTCCTGAATGGATTCGTAAGGAATCCCTTCCTCGCTGACCAGCTTGTCGTTGAGCTGAATCAGGGGCTCGGTACCATACATCCTGGCCACATGTGCAACAGGGCGTCCAATGTATATGTAACTAACCAGGGATTTCTTCTCCAGTTTCTTTACCTCTGTAGCTTCAGGAACCTTCACCCTTACCTGAATCTCGGTTTCCCTCATTGTTGTTGCCACCATGAAAAAGAATAAAAGCATGAAAACAATGTCAGGAAGGGAGGAGGTATTGATCTTCTGAAGACCTTTCCCGCTACTTTTTCTAAATTTAGACATTAGTTGCGCCCTCCTATACTTTTAGGTTCCGATTCGGATATATTCATCTTATAAATCTTCCGGATGCCTAACTGAATCTCCTCTTCAATAGGATTGTTGGTATTTAGTTCATCGTAGTCCTTATCAAAGTAGAGATTACAGAAGTCATTTCTCAACGTGTTCACAGCTGCAACCAGTTCGTTCTGAACCTGCAGATATTTCCCGTAAGTGGTGGATCGGTCATTCTGAAGGGAGATAACCCCTTTGGAAACCCTACCCGTCCATACTCCTTCCGGAGAAAGAAGAGAGGAGCTTCCCGGAGGAAACTGCACCTCTTGTTCTTCCATTTCTGGCAGAGTCTGGTCGTTCCGGGGATTCGTGAAGAACTCAACGGTCTTGTCTTTTAGAGCGAGTCTGTCCATCACTTCACCACCCACCATCAGCAAATCGCTTCGGTTGAGAAGTACCACCAGTACATTTCTTTGGTTCACCTTTACCTCAGTTTCCTGCTGATCTTCGGGCTCAGGAGGCAATAGCCTGGTGATCCCGGTATCGGTGTCCATGGTGGTGGTAACCAGGAAGAATATCAAAAGGAGAAAGGCGATATCCGCCAGGGATCCTCCATTTACTTCCGGTGTTTCTCTTGATGCCATCGGTTTTTGTTTTTCTATTGATTCTTACTTAAATGCCCTTGAAATTATGGCATAGAGAATAGACGCCAAAGCAATTCCAAACAGCATGTATGTCACAAACAGGACAGTATCAATCATCTTCAGTGTGCCCGGATCGCTGTTATCCGTCCCGGTGTAACCAATGATATCAATGGGTGTGTCTTTTGATATCACGTAGGCAATCACCACCAAAACCGCTCCACCAGCCAGTACTGCCAGCAACCTGATTAAGGCTTTGGGATTAGAGATTACTGCGATAAGCGGGAACACAATTGAAGCAATCAAAGTGATCAATATTAGGAGATAGGCCCACATCAGGGCAATGTCTGTGCGGAAATACAAGAGGTATTCCCAACCAGATGTCACATCACCGACGCTTTTTTCTACGCTTAACTCAGCGGCAGCGGCAGCAACAGCAGCTTCGCGTTCTTCAGTTGCCCGTTGAACAGTAGCGGCATTCTCAGCTATGGCTGCAGAGTCGGTCAAGGTGGTATCGATGACAGGCAATGCAGTCATGGGTGTCATATCTATTGGATTCAGTGCCTCATCAACACGGTCCACAAGCGCGTCATAATCATCGACTGTCTTGGGTCCGATGTAGAAGAACAGAATCACCAGAAGGGAGATTCCTGCCACCACATACAATATGATTTTTGTTAGTTTTGAAAAAGCCATAGCTTCTTATTTTTTAAGATTATGTTTTACCAGCATGTCCACGAGAGAGATAGAAGCATCTTCCATCTTATTGACGATTCCGTCAATCTGAGACACAAGGTAATTGTAGAAAATCTGAAGGATGATAGCCACCATCAGACCGGTTACAGTGGTGATAAGAGCAATCTTGATACCACCGGCAACAACGGTCGGAGACATATCTCCCTGCTGCTGGATTTGATCAAATGCGTCGATCATACCAATTACTGTACCCATGAATCCAAGCATAGGAGCGATGGCAATAAACAAGGAGATCCAACTCAGGTTTTTCTCCATGAGGCCCATCTGAACACTACCATAGGATACCACAGATTTTTCTACTACATCGATGCCTTCTTCCACGCGGTCAAGCCCCTGGAAGAATATACTCGCAACAGGTCCACGGGTTTCGCGGCATACTTCTTTGGCAGCTTCGACACCACCGTTTTGGAGGGCATCTTCAACAGCATTAAGAAGTTTGTCGGTGTTGGTTGATGCCAGATTCAGGTAAATTACCCTTTCAAAGGCCAGTGCCAGACCAAAAATCAATGTCAGAAGCACAGCGCCCATAAAGCCGGCACCACCTTCAATAAATTTTGTCTTCAATGTGGTGTGCAATACTGCAATTCCACCTTCATCTCCGGCGTCTGAACTTTCAGTAGGCACAGTTACATCTTGTACTGTCACCTCTTCAGCAGTCTCATCCTGAGCAAAGATCGATGCTCCCATAAAAAGCATACCGAATACGGCTATCAATGCAAATAATTTTTTCATGGTGTTGTTTGTTTGTTTTACTTTATGATTTAACCTTAAAATTTCTTTTTAAGCAATATAATAAATTTTGCGGAGAGAGAGGGATGATTCGGAACCTTCGGTTCCTCATGAGCTCGTCTTCGGCTCGGTTCGAATCCTGCATCTAACTTCACAAATTTGGTCGTTGGTTGTGCAAAAATAACCAACATTTTGCGGAGAGAGAGGGATTCGAACCCTCGGTACCCTTTAGAGGTACACACGCTTTCCAGGCGTGCCAGTTCAACCACTCCTGCACCTCTCCAGTCTGTTATTCTTCTAGAGGGCTATCTGTCAAACCCGCTAATCTTCAGAATTTTGTAAGAACGGCTTCTGCTTTATTTTACTAAATACTTCCGCAGAAATTTGCGGCGAAAAATACAAAAAAATATTTATACTAGCACTCAAGGTAGTGTGATTTCTCCTTTAAGCGATTTATTTAAAAGCATTTTAACCTCTTCGTCGCTTAGATTCTGTGCGAGCAGAACCATTAGTTTGGTGGTCGCCGCCTCGGTGGTAATATCGTAACCACTTATGACTCCTGCATTTAGCAGGTGCCGGCTTGTTTCGTAGCGTCCCATCTCCACACTTCCCCTGTTGCACTGTGTAACGTTCAGGATGATTATATTTCTTCGAACAGCTTTCTCAATTCTCTCGAGAAACCATTGTCCTGTGGGAGCATTCCCTGCGCCGTAGGTTTCCAGAATAAGAGCTTTCAAATCCCTGTATCCAAGCACTGCATCCATATATTCAGGAGTAATACCCGGAAATAATTTCAGGATGGCAATGTGGGTATTTAAGTTTTTATGAACCACCAGTTCCCTGAATTTTCCGGGATATCTTACGTGCTCACGGTCATACACCAGGTGGACGCCTGCTTTGGCCAGATAAGGATAGTTGGCCGATAGAAATGCATTGAAATGTTCCGCACTAAACTTGGTTGTTCTGTTCCCGCGCAACAGTTTGCTTTCAAAATAGATGCAAACTTCTGGAACTACTGGTTTCTCATACTCTTTGGCCGCAGCGATCACAAGGGAGGTGATCAGGTTCTCTTTTCCGTCTGTTCTCAGGGCACCGATGGGAAGTTGTGCTCCTGTGAAGATGACCGGCTTGGCAAGATCCTCCAGCATAAAACTGAGGGCCGAGGCTGAAAAGGCCATGGTATCTGTCCCATGCAGCACCACAAAGCCATCAAATTTCTTATAGTTCTCCTCGATGATCTCGGCGATGCGGGTCCATGTTGAGGGCTCAATTTCTGATGAATCGATGGGGGGATCAAAGCTGACCGACTCAATACGGTATCCCAGGCTCTTAATTTCCGGGATATGCTTCATGATCTTGGTGAAGTCGATGGGTTTCAAGGAATCCTTAACAGGATCTGTCAGCATGCCGATGGTGCCACCGGTATATATTAATAATATAGAGGGTTTGTCAGGAGTCATATGGGGGTATTAAGCGAAACAATTGTTCTGCATTGTTGGTAGTGATGCTTGCAAGTTCTTCTAAGCTCAAGTTATGAATTTCTGCCACTTTAGCTGCAATTTTCAGGAGGTAACTGCTTTCGTTCCTCCTCCCCCGGTGGGGATGTGGTGCCAGGAAGGGAGCATCGGTCTCAAGAAGGAGTTTATCTATGGGGATCGATTGAACCACTTCAGACAGGCCCGAATTTTTGAAGGTTACAATCCCATTGATGCCGATCAGAAAATTAAAGGAAAGTGCACGTTCCAGATCTTCATAGGTACCGGTAAAACTGTGAAATACACCTTTCAGTCCGGGGCCACCGGACTTTTCCAATACCCTGAATATTTCCGGGAATGAATCCCTGGCATGTATTACCAATGGAAGGTCCAGCTCCATGGCCCATCTGATCTGGGTATGGAAGGCTTCCTCCTGCTGTTTCAGAAAACTCTGGTCCCAGTAAAGATCAATGCCTGTTTCGCCAATGGCAATGATGTCTTTTCTTTCCAGGTGACTTTCAATGATCCTAAGTTCCTCAAGGTAATTCTCTTTCACCGAAGTGGGATGAAGTCCCATCATGGGGAAACAGCGGCCGGGATAGCTTTCTGCCAGAGAAAACATGGGGCGGACAGTAAGGCTGTCGATGTTGGGCAGCAACATTCGCTTCACCCCGGCTTCAAGGGCCCTGTGGATCATCTCGTCCCGGTCCTCTTTGAAGGCATCGAGGTAGAGGTGGGTATGTGAATCGATATACATTTTTTTGCGGCTACAAACATACAAATTAGCATGGAATCAGCTAAATAAACCAGGGTATTTAAGCCGGGATGACCCCAAAACTTAAATACCCTGGAAAACTACCCCTCCTACGTTTATTATATTGAATAAGTGGTTTTATACTACACCCTGCGCCAGCATGGCATCGGCCACCTTCACAAAACCTCCCACATTGGCTCCGTTCACGTAGTTAACATATCCATCTGATTCCTTGCCATGGTCCAAACAGGTCTGATGTATGTTTTTCATGATCTCCTGAAGTCGGCTGTCTACCTCTTCTCTGGACCAGGGAAGCCTCATGCTGTTCTGGGTCATCTCCAGTCCGGATACTGCCACACCTCCGGCATTGGCCGCTTTTCCCGGTCCGTATAGGATTTTGGCATCCAGGTATACCTCAATTGCATCCGGAGTCGAGGGCATGTTGGCTCCTTCGCTGATCACGCTGCAACCGTTCTTGAGTAAAGTTTCAGCATCGCTTTTGTCCACCTCATTTTCCGTAGCTGATGGGAAAGCCACGTCGCATTTCACATGCCAGGGCCGTTTCCCTTCGAAGTACTCACATCCGAACTTCTCAGCATACTCCC
>Ga0316190_10002466_pt1 | contig 13416 bp, 17 predicted proteins | sample Eddworburrow2_MG_FD_204929 | JGI IMG/M metagenome (GOLD analysis project Ga0316190, IMG submission 204929) | Coastal sediment microbial communities from Maine, United States - Eddy worm burrow 2 | ecosystem: Environmental > Aquatic > Marine > Coastal > Sediment | place: USA: Maine | collected... | reverse complement strand
CTTGATGCCGGTTTCTTCCTCAAAGCGCTTGATGCCATTGTACACGCCTTCATTGAAGGATTTGTCGAACTTGCCCCCCATGTCGTAGACGACGGCAGGTTTGAATTCCTCGGCCCAGGCAGTGCTGGAAAGAATGGCGAAGATACCGACAACGATAATTCTCAGAATGTTTTGCATTTTCCCTCACCTGTTATGGCCACGCAGTTACCTGTTTTTATGTAAGTCCGATTTCCTTCAGCCGCTGTGCAAGATAGTCGCCTGCCGACAGGTCCTTGTCCAGTTTCACATCCGGACGCGGATGCACAAACAGCGGCATGGAATATCGCGATCGGTTGGCACTGTCTGGCGGGTTGACCACCTGATGTGTCGTTGAAGGGTAGTATCCGCCCGATGCCTTGGCCAGCATGTCGCCCGCGTTGACCGTGATATAGCCGGTCTGGCACGGCACATCATGCCAGTTGCCCTGCTTGTCGCGGGCCTGAAGTCCGGGTTCGCTGCCGGTCACCAGTAGCGTGATAAGATTGATGTCCTCATGCGCTGCAGCGCGCATTTCGCCGGGCTGGGCATCTTCTTCTACCGGCGGGTAATGCAGGACCCGCAACAGGTTCTGGGTGCTGTCTTCCACCATGGCTGTGAGCGGTTGCGAGAAGCGCGATCTGACATCATCAGGCGTGTTGTCATCCAGCCAGCCGAGCAGCAGGCGACCGATTTCCATCATTCTGGTGTGGAATGTGCGCGTCTCGGCTTCCACGTCGGACGGGACCGGTGAGGTCTCGTAGACATGATAGAATTCCTTCAGGTCCTTGTGAGCGCTGTCCTTGGCATTTTCCGACTTGAAACCGTAATAACCATGCATGTCGCCGCTCTGGGCAGCAAAATCATGCTTGGCATCGCCGGCGAAAAACTCCCGCCAGGCATCGTACATGCGCGAAATCTCATCCGGCTCGACGGGGTGATTTTTCAGAATGGCAAAACCGGTGTCATGCAGGGACGTGACAAACCTGGTGCCGGCATCCGGGTCAGCGCAGTCGATGGCAAGTACATTGAAGTCGGACATGTATTCCGGTTTCTTTCAAAATCCGCTACTGACAGTTTCCAGAAACAGGTCACGAACCGCATCCACGTCAACCCCGGTGCAAACCGATGTGGCGGACCGGCCTGAGCCCGCAGCGCGAACCGTGCGGCCTGTTTCTGCTCCCTCGACGATAACACGTAAGGGTTCGCGTTCAACCGCAAACAGGTCGGGTCGCACAATTGATATAACCGCACTTGGATCATGCATGTAACAGCCGTCAAACCCGTCGACCGTGCGATGAAACTCAAAATAGTGCTGGACGGCTTCGTTGAGAAAACCGCCGAGTACCGGGGCCGGTTTGACCAGGCTGGCAAAATGCGCCGGCGTGCATTTGACCTGATGCGTCACGTCAAGCCCGACCATGGTGACGTCCCAGCCTGCTGCAAACACGGCGTCCGCGGCATGCGGGTCCTGCCAGATATTGGCTTCCGAAGATGGTGTAACGTTACCGCCTGCATCCAGACTGCCGCCCATGACGGTGACGGATTTGACTTGTGCAGCAATGGCCGGGTCCAGTTCGAGCGCCCGGGCCAGATTGGTCAGCGGCCCCACGGGGCAAAGGACAATCTCGCCGGGGTTTTCCCACACGCTCCGGCAGATGAACTCGGCAGCGGTTTCATCGACAGCCTGTCCGGCAGGCGTGATCGGCGCCACGTCACCAAAACCCTCCTTGCCGTGCACCTCCCAGGCAACCGGCCTGACAGCTTGCTGGACGGGCGCGTCAGCGCCGCGTGCAACCGGCACGTCGAGGCGGGCCATTTCCACAAGCGCCTTTGCGTTGCGGGTGGCGATATCCGTCGTGACATTGCCGAAAATACTGGTCAGCCCGACCAGTTCGATGTCGGGGCACAGGCAGGCAAACAGCACTGCCATGGCATCATCTATGCCGGGGTCCGTATCGATTATGACTTTTTGCAAGTTCAGGTTTTCCGTTGTTTCAGAAACGTCTCGACTTCTTCACGAGCCGGAATGGCAATGGCGGCACCGGGCCTGGTGACCTGCAGGGCACTGGCCGCCGATGCATAGCGCAGTGATTGCGCTATCTCAATGTCCTGGCAATGGTGCGCCAGGAAACTGCCCAGAAAGGTATCACCGGCGCCGGTCGTATCGGCCACATCCACCTGAAACGCCGGTTGATGGTACACTTCGCCATGACTGTGAAACTCAACGCCCTTGCTGCCCCTGGTAATCAGGAGTTCGGGAACGGCAATCTCCGAAACGGCTACACCGAGAAGCCGGGCGGTTGCTTCCGCCTCAACTTCGTTCACCGCCAGAAGGTCAATTTTGTCGATAAGCTCAGCAACGGTATCTGCCACAAACGGCGCAGCGCTATAGGCAATTCTGAAACCGGCTGCTTTTGCCTGATCAACAATGTCTGTCAGCAGGTTGGTTTCATTCTGGACAAGCACCCAGTGGTCACCGCCGGTACAGGTCTTGAAAGCCTCTTCAATCTGTGCCGGTTTCAGGTCCTGGTTCGCCCCGCCGAAAATCACGATCTGGTTCTCGCCGGCACCATCCACATAGATAACCGCATGCCCCGTCGGGTGTGCGGACTGCGCGATATGGGTGGTATCGATCCCGAAGTTTTTCACCTGCTCCATCGTCCAGCCGTCATCGCTGCCCACGGCCCCGACATGGACAGGCGCCTGCCCGGCCCTGGCAATGGCAATCGACTGGTTGATGCCCTTGCCGCCCAGCAGTTTCCGGTAGGAACCGGCAGTCAAAGTCTCGCCAGGCGACGGCATCTCCGCCACCCGGTAGACATGGTCAACATTGATGGACCCGAAATTGAAAATCATGCCGGATATATGGGCAGGAGTGAAATGGCTGGTCAACCGGGTTGAACCTACAAGGTCGCCTCACCCAGCACAAAATACAACAAAAGCCCCAGCGCCATCACCCCCTGAACAATGAGAATGGCGTACCAAATGTTTGGTCTTTGCTTATGTGGGGAGTGTTCACCGACAATTTCCATTTGCCCCCGGGATGTTTCCTGTAGCCATTTTATCTGTGACGCCGGCATCACCAATTTCACATCTGGCGCACTTTGAAATTCCAGCTCATAAGATTTTGAATTCAAATACCAATACTGCTTCCAGCCCTTGATTTCTGCATACGGAATAAACAGCGGTTTGTGGAAGAATGAAAACGGTGGGAGGATACTTAGGGCAAGGCCCAACTCGTGAACACCAATCGTCAGTATCCCGTTATAGGATTTCGAGGCAATGCCTTCGCCATATGCAACAGCGTGTTGAAAGTAGCGTGTCTCGATGGGACGCTGCCATGGGGCTTCGTAAAATTCACAGAGATAACGCCAGTAATGAGAATCCCTGAAGTAGACGACATACAGAGAACCGCCAAAAACGGAAAGGCCAATTAACATGAGCCAGGCCTTTTCGACCATTTCTGCTATCGTCATGATGCTACCTGTTGTCCCATGCGCGTTGTTCAAACACTTTGCCTACAAGTACTCTCCGGGACGGATGGATCGAACATCCGTTTAAACTTCCTATTGCGGTTTTGCGGGTTGCCGGGTAGCCGATGAGGTCGACTTTTCAGCCGGCGCAGCCTTCAACCGCGCGATTTCGGCATTCGCGGTGGCAAGTTCAATGCGCGCGGTCTTTGCCGCAGCCTGTGCATCGGACATTTGCCGCTTTGCCGTTGCCAGTTGATCGCGTAATGCTTCGGCCTGTTTCGCGGCCGCTTGCTCCACCTGAGTGCGCTCTTTCAAAGCCGAGTCGGCTTTTTCCAGTCTCTGTTTCAGTTCGCTTTTTTCGCTTTCGACGGCCTTTATCTGGCCGCCTAGTTGCTCGATCCGCTGTTTCGACTCCTTGGCCTCTTGAGATGCTGCTACAAGCATTTTTTCGATCACTTGCGCGCTACCCTTTTGCGCCTCATCGAGTTGGGCTTTCAGGACATCGCGTTCGTCGCCGGCCTTGTCGAGCCTGGCCTTGAGGCTTTCGACCAATTGCTCGGACTGCTGCACGGCGCTGCGCATTGTTTCCGTTTCGCCCGGCTGGGCATTTGCTTTGCTCAACTGGGCTTCCAGATCCGCGATATCCTTGTCAGCTGCCTGAAATTCGTCGCGAAACTTCCTGGCGGTGTTTTTTGCACCAGCCAGTTGCTTTTTCAGGGTTTTGTTGGCGGCCACCGCGATGGCAAGCTTTTGAACGGCGGCTTTTCGCGCCCGTTCGGATTTCGCAAACCTGGCCTGCGCGGTCTCTACCTGACTGGTCTGGCCGACGGTGGCAACCGAGTCCTGCTTTTTCGACAAGCCGGAACAACCGGCCAGGGTTAAGGCAACGGTGCACAGTACACCTGCGCCAATGAAGAAACCGCCACGGTGAGCGCGGCGGTTTGCCAGTCTCAGATTTTGATCCGTCATGATCACTGTATTCCCACATTTTGACCGCCGTCACCTGGTGAGCAAACCCTGAACGGATTTGCTTGCTATTTAACAAGTTTGCCCCAACGGCAGTAAAAACGGAGTTCAGAAACACGGTTAACAATTAGTTCACAAATTCCACCTGATCAGCTTTCCGCTTCCCTGCAGAAGATTGCGGCGGCATGATTTATACTCACAGGCCTGCCCCTCATCGTCCGGGTCTACTGGCGCGCAGCCATCACTGTGTGATCATCCGGATTGACGAACCCGGATGCACCCGGCACCCGGGTGAGGGCAGCGACGGCGTCGATCTGGGCAATCAGGGCTTCGGTTTCGCGATAGATCGGGTTGCGCAGGCCGCAGCCGAGGGTGAGTTTTCTTGCCATCTCGCGGCTTTCCCTGAGCGCATCCAGCAGCCGGGCATAGTCGTATTCTTCCGGTCCGGGATGATAAAACGGGTTGCGCACATGTGCGGCTGGTTTGTTTCTGGCCATGCTTGATCAGCGTCCCCTGCCCTTTGCCGTGCGGTAATCCCACAGCGCGCTGACAAGCTGCCTGCCGCCGCAGCCGGAACAGACGAAATGAGCGGCAGCCAGTTGGATCGGCAGATCGCGCGGTATCCTCCCGGGTATCAGAGACGGCGGAATATCCACCGAACGGGTGCACGGCACACACCTGACTTCAAGGTGCGCATTGCGATCGCAGATATCCTGAACAGTCTCCATATACATAGAATGTTCTTAGTATGTTCTCCTGTTTCGTTTCAACAAAAATCTGACCCGACCAGAGCGATTCAAGCCCTGAATAACCCGTACAATCTCCCATAACATGCTGTTTTAAAACACGTTATTCGAAAATAGCATATATCTTTACAAAACACGTAATAGTTGAATTTTCCGACCAGAGCAGCAGGCACTCAGACCAGGCCATAGTGCTCGGCAAACGGATCACGGGCGGCGTCCTCATGCCAGGTATACTCGGTATAGCGCGCAACCTGGTGGGCTGTGTCCTTGTCTGCCAGACGCTCGATCACCGCCAGGCTCATGTCCATGCCGGCAGACACGCCTGACGAGGTGAACAACCGCCCGTCCTCGACCCAGCGAGCCCTGTCAATCCAGTCAACGTCAGGGCCCTGCTCCTTGACCCAGGCAAAACTCATCTTGTTGGAGGTCGCCTTGCGGCCATCCAGCAGACCGGCCTTTGCCAGCAGCGCAGACCCGGTGCACACCGACATGACGATTTCGGCTTGTGCCGCCTTTGCCTTCAGCCAGTCCATCATGGCGGGGTTGTCAATCTGGGTCCGGGTTCCCGGCCCGCCGGGTATCAGCAGCATGTCGAAATGCTCCGCTGCCGAGAACGTGTGGTCAACGCACACGCGCTGACCATGGGTGCTGGCAACCTCGCCTTCGTGTTCGGCCACAATGGACAGGCTGAACTCTTCGGACAACATGCCGAACATTTCGATGGGACCGAACAGGTCAAGGGTTTCAAAGCCCGGAAACACCAGGGCAGCAATTGATCTCATGGGGGATGTCCTTTTCAAACAAACAGGTAGTCAGCTACTCAGGTCGGCGCATTCGGCGTGGTCTTTGGTAAAGCGCTTTGTCGAGGCCGGGTTCTTCGCCAGGTGCTTTGCCGGCCGGATGGGGCGGACCACCAGGTTGCCGCCGCAGTTCGGGCAGGTGTTGCCGAAGCGCTGTTCGGCACACTCGGCGCAGAAGGTACATTCGAACGTACACATGCGGGCATCGGTGGCGTCGGACGGCAGGTCCTTGTCACAGCATTCGCAGTTCGGCTTGAGCAACAACATCTTGGTATTCCTTTCAGATCGTGCGGCTATCAATGACACTAGACTAGCAGATTGCAGTATGGCATAAATGACAATATGACCTCGTTTTCTGCCAAGCCCGTTCATACAGTTGTTTTCATTGTGTTTCCGCAGGTGAAGCTGCTGGATTTGTCCGGCGCACTGCAGGTGTTCGAAGACGCCAACAGTGTCTGTGCCGCCAATTACGAAACAGCCATACTGGCGTTGGAGCCAGGCCCGGTCAAAACCGATACGGCTGTGTCGATTTCCGCTGACGCCATTGCACAATGGCCCGGCGGGCCGATCGACACGCTGATTGTGGCAGGTGGCGTCGGCACCCGTGCCGCGTCGCTCGACAAGACCCTCATCGCCGAAGTCCGGCGCCTTGCTGCGACCAGCACCCGCGTGGCGTCCATATGTACCGGAGCATACGTGCTGGCAGCAGCCGGTCTGCTGGATCACCGGCGTTGTGTCACTCACTGGGAATCCTGCGCCGATCTGCAGCACAGGTTTCCGCTGGTCAGCGTTGACCCTGATCCTATCTATGTGCGCGACGGCAATGTCTGGACTTCGGCAGGTGTAACCGCCGGCATCGACATGGCGCTGGCCATGGTTGCGGACGATCATGGCCGGGCATCCGCCCTGGCACTGGCACGCTCGCTGGTGGCCTACATGATGCGACCGGGCGGGCAGTCGCAGTTCAGCCCCGTTCTGGATCAACAGGCCAGTGATGCGGGCGGGCGGTTCGAAGCCCTGCACACCTGGATCATCGACAATCTCGGCAATGATCTCAGGGTGGAAAAACTGGCTGAGCAGGCAAACATGAGTGCCAGGAATTTCGCCCGTGTCTATGCGGCAGAGACCGGCTCATCGCCAGCCAGGGCGGTGGAACGGTTTCGCGTGGAAGCTGCCCGCAGACTGCTCGAGGATACAAGCCTGCCGGTAACCGTCATAGCCGACCGCTGCGGTTTCAACGACGACGAACGCCTGCGCCGTGCCATGACGAGAGCGGTTGCCCTGTCACCCAACGACTATCGCAGGCATTTCGGGGCCGGCAGCAAGGCAGCCGGTTAAGCGGCAGTGCCGGGACGCTCTTTACTGCGGCGGCAACAGTACGAAATTACCCACATGCGTCTTCTTCAGGAATTCACGTTGGGCATTTGCGATCTGATTCAGCGGAAAGGTTTTTGCCAGCAGTGGCCGGATCTCGCCAAGCTCGATGTAGGTGACCAAGTTGGCAAACACAGGTTCGTCCCACGCCGTGCAGCCGATCAGGGTCAGGTCGTTGAGATAGAAGGTGCGCATGTCGAGCGTGACCAGCGGCCCGCCGATTGCGCCTGACGATACATACCTGCCGCCCCGCTTCAGTACGTTGAGCATTGCACCGAAGGCCGGTCCGGCCACATTGTCGACGACGACATCAACGCTGTGCTCTCCCAGGCGGGCAACCACATCATCATTGCGATCGATGACCTCATCGGCCCCGATGGCTTTCACCTTGTCGGCCTTGGCGCTTGCGGCAATCCCGGTCACCCTGGCGCCGCGGCGTCTGGCCAGTTGCACCACCGCCGATCCGACCCCGCCCGACGCACCGGCGACAAGTACGTGCTCGCCCTTACACACGCCAGCGCGATGCAGCATGTTTTCCGCGGTACCATAGGCACACGGGACAGTGGCCAGTTCGGCATCGGACCAGTCGCAATCCACCGGAAAAACTTCCGATGCCGGCACCTTCACGAACTGGGCAAACGCGCCATCGAAATCCGATCCCATCCAGATATTGTCCATTGAAGCATACCCGGCCGGGCGCATGCAGGAGCGTACCAGCACCCGGGCGCCGACCACGGTCTCATCGACACCGTCGCCAACCGCAACAACACGCCCGCAACAATCGGTGCCCTGGATGAACGGAAACGGCGTTGCCGCGTTCCAGCCGCCGTCCTCAACCAGCGCGGTGTCGGTCTGTGCAGCAGCTTCGGTACTCGTGGTCACCGACGCGGAATACCAGCCGAGACGGGTGTTGATCTCGGTATTGTTGACGCCTGCTGCCAGCACCTGCAGCAGCACGTCGCCCGGCCCCGGCTCAGGCACCGGCACTTCACGGTAAACCAGCTTGTCGTAGTCACCATTGCCGGTGGTCACAATCGCCACCATGGTGGACGTACAGTTCGACGTGTCGAAACGATCCGGCCCTGAAGTGCTCATTCTTGATCCTGCTCATATTCCAACTGCCAGCCTCACCTCGTTTGATAACTGGCCGGCCTGCGGCTTGGCAACGGTATTCGGCAGGCTCACACCCGGGCTGCATCAAGGATGAATTCCATACACCGCAGACCATCCCGGCTTGCTAATTCCATGCATGAACTGAATACTCCGCCAACAGGAAGATCGTTCAATGGTTTCATCCATAAGGGGTTGATGTAAATGCCGGAAAGCAGCCAGGGCAAGCAGGAGATGGCTGAGGAAAGAACCGATTGGGCGGAAGATCGAACCGTCCTTGCCAACGAAAGAACGTTTTCGAGCTGGATGGGGACCGGACTTGGAAGCCTCGGTCTGGCGGTCGGCATGCAGGCGGTGTTCGGCGCAATGGAGCCAACCTGGATCGCAAAGTCGGCTGCCACGGTTTTTGTGGTCGTTTCGCTTTACCTGTTTCAAACCGCGCTGATCAATTCCAGGCGGACAAAACTGCGTCTCGACACGCATACAGCCGAACCGGTTTCAAACCGCAACCTTGCAGTAATTGCTCACTTGTTGAGCGTTGGTGCCATTTGTGCAGGAATCGTCTTGTGGTTGATCTGACCATCAAACTTCCCGGGCAACCTGCCCGTAGCACAGCATGGCGAACAGCACGGTACCGCCAACCACATTGCCGAGCAGAACCGGTATGAAAAAATCGGATGCCATTGAAACCAGTGAAAGTTCACCGGCCAGCACAAGCAGAAACGCTTCCACACTGCCGGCAACAACATGTGTGAAACTGCCCGCTGCTATCAGGTAGGTCATCAGAACAATCACCCAGAATTTCGCCGATTGAGCCGATGGCAGCATCCATACCAGCGAGGCAATCAGCCAGCCGGAAAAAATACCCCGAATGAACATCTCCCATTGCGAGTATTCCATCATGTGACGGCTGATCGACATGGCCGCGTCATGAACTTCCACGGGCAATGCTCCCGGTACTTTCAACATTACCGCAAAGATGAAACAACCGGCCACATTGGCTGCCAGAACGATGGCCCACAAACGAGCGGTCCGGGTAACCGCGGTCAGGGACGGATTGAGCAATGCCGGCAGCACCGGCGTGATCGTATTCTCGGTAAACAATTGCAGGCGGGCCAGAATGATGATCACAAAACCCACCGTATAGCCGACGCTTTCAACCAGATGGCGCCAGGCAGCGTCAGGCAGATAGGCATGCAGGATGGCTTCACTGACCACTGAAAAACCGATCGTGAGGCCAGCGGCGATACCGGAGACCGCCAACGAAAACGCTGGCCGTGACAACTCTTCTTCGCCTTCCCGGCGGATAATCTCGTAGATAACCGGCGCACGCAGGCCCTCACGCTCGCGAACGGCTTCTTCCTCATCGTGATTGAGATCTATCTTGTCAGCCGCATTACTGTCCTGGCTCATGGTTCAACGCCTGCACCTGGAGTGCCAGGCAGCAATACACTCAACGCACCAGGCTCGATAGTGCAATTCACGGGAGACGAAACCATCGTTACCTCACCATCGATTGATGCACGAAAATTGCAATCAGCAAGCAATGTGACGGACGATGATTGATGATGTACCGCGTTTGTCGAGTCTGACCATTTGCCCAGAAGCAGGTCGGCGACAACCGGCACGATATCGTTGTCTCCGTCTTTCGAGCCGGACCAGACATAAAGGCCAAGCTGTCCAAACCGCTGACCGGGTCTGAACGGCAGTTGCCCAAGCGCATTGGGAATTGGATTCACAGCAACCACTGCCAGCGATGTGTCAGCGGAAAATGAGTCAAACTCTCCTTCGAACTGGATGTCATATGACTGCATGGTTCGAGATGCCCGGACGAGTGCCTTCGCACCTGATGCAATTTTTGACAACTGACTGTCATATGGCAACTCGTCACGCAGCTTGATCAATCTTGGATGAATGCCGAAACTGACATGGTTGAAGAACGCTTCTCCATTGACATAACCGACATCTGCTGTGCCCGCGCCGGCGCTGGCGAGGGCCGACAATGCGTCCTGAAAGTCCATGGGAATACCAAGCGCTCTGGCGAACAAATTCATCGTACCGAGAGGCAGTATACCCAATGTCACATTGTGCTTCAGCGCAAGTTTGGCAGCAGATGAAATCGTGCCGTCGCCGCCACCCACAATGATCGTATCAGGCCGGTCTGCGGCCATCACATCGCACAGGTGATTGAAAAGAGACGGGGCATCTTCGATGAACAAGATCACATCCTGACCGAAGACGCTTTCCACCACCTCGCGAACCCTGTCTTTACCCATTGTCATCGCCTGGCCAGCAGCGGCATTCACAAAGACATAAACAGGTTTGTCCAATTTCATCACTTTCGTTCCAAGCCAGTGTTTCCAGTCATGGATAACAGAACCATCAACGCACTGATAGAAGGCCTGAAGATGAACAAGCTGAAGCTTTTCAGGAAAGGCTTCAGGAACCCACAAGCGGGCAGGACCATCCGCCGGTCGGCAACCGCCTGCAGCTCATTTACAGGCTGAAGAGCTGTGAGCAGGTTTGTTCAGTGGCGTCGTGTTGTAGGCTTTGGCGTAGTTGTCGAAGCTGGGAAATGACTTGCACTGTACTCGCAGCACAACCACACAGGTGCTGTCGTAAAGGGCATTCCGCAAGCCTTCGGATTCATATTCAATCCCCGGTATCACTACCTCAGATCGCCGTCCGGCGGATCTTCCAATGAAACGGAAGGCGCCTCTTTCCAGATCCAACCTTGCGTCGTTGACGGCGTCCGCCGGATTGAAGACTTTCCTCAGTAACGATTGCAGATGCGGACAATTGATTTGATTGTGGCTAAATTGAATTCTGCCGGCGTTACCAGGCAGCCTGCACCCGGAAAAAACAGATCTGGAAATCCCCGTTTGAAAAGCCATTTCCGGGCGCTCAAAGTGCGGCGCCTGAGGGGCCGGCCACAGCAAAGCCGCCGCCACGACCAGCACCAGCCCTGTCGTCAGATACAGAAACCGGACATTTTTGTTCGCAAAAGCCAAGAGGTATTTCCTCCAGAAATATCAGCCTCTTAGATAGGTATGGTGAGAGCGTGAATCAAACCGACGGCGCTGACGACAGTGACAAGACGCGAATATTGGTTAATCTGCTGCACATGCCCGGATCACATCCAGCTATTACAAAAAGAAAGGTCGGACATGCCTGATACACCTGCACATACCGGTTCCGGTGACTGGCTTTCTCCCGGCAAGAACAATGTGACCCTTGTCTACATCCTGTACCTGGCCGGGTTCGTGCTGGGCGGGCTGTCGACACTGCTTGGACTGGTATTCGCCTATATCAATCTGGGCAAGGCTGACCCGGTCAGCCAGACGCACTACCGCTACGCGATCCGCACCTTCTGGATCGGGCTGTTATACTCCCTGATCAGTTTCGTGCTCATGATCGTCGGTATCGGCTTCCTGCTGCTTCTTGCAGTTGCCGTGTGGCTGATCGTTCGATGCGTCAAGGGCCTGCAGGCATCATCTGCCGGAAAACCCATCGTCAATGTCGAAACCTGGCTGTGGTAACAATTGCTCGTCAAGCCTCCGGTTTGATCCAGGCGTTGATCCAGATCAAGGTGATGTCGCGCGCCGGTGCTAGCAAGTCATGGCGGGATGACTGACAGCGCATTGCGATACGCAATCTTCCTGACATGACTGGAATGACCGGCACGATGGGAGACCCCGGTGGACCTGAGTTGGCTCATAGAAAACTTCAGTGATGCCGGCAGCGCCACGATCGGCGGTGGCGTCATAGGCTTGCTGTTCGGCGTTGCAGCACAGCGCAGCCGGTTTTGTCTCAGATCAGCGACAATCGAGTTCTGGCACGGCTCGTTCGGGCCCAAGACAGCCGTCTGGCTGCTGGCGTTTGGGGCAGCGCTGCTGGGTGTCCAATTGTTGTTTTCAGCCGGCATTTTGGACGCCGCGTCCGTGCGCCAGCTCTCGACCACCGGCTCCCTGTCCGGCGCGGTGATTGGCGGGTTGATGTTCGGGTCGGGCATGATCCTGGCTCGAGGGTGTGCCAGCCGGTTGCTGGTGTTGTCGGCAACGGGCAATCTCAGGGCCCTGATAACCGGCCTGATACTGACCGTGGTGGCCCAGGCATCCTTGCGGGGCATTCTGTCGCCTGCCCGGCTCAAGCTCGCATCATTATGGCTGATCGGACCGGAGACCAGAAACCTGATGGACCATCTTCCACACAATAGCGGGCTGGCGGCAGGCGTCGCCATACTGGCGCTGGCAGCAGGCATGGCGCTGCGTCACAAATTTTCAATTCCGCTGATTGCAACCAGCCTGATGGTAGGAATTGCGGTTACTGCGGGATGGTGGTTCACCGCGACACTGGCCAGCCAGTCCTTCGATATTGTGGCGGTTCAAAGCGTCAGTTTTACCGGGCCGTCAGCCGATACCCTCATGGCTGTGGTCAATCAGCCAAACCTGTCGCTGGGCTTCGGGCTGGGCCTTGTGCCGGGTGTCTTTGCCGGGTCTTTCATTGCGTCGCTTATGGCGGGTGATTTCCACATCCAGACATTTAACGAGCAGGCACCGATGCCGCGCTACATAGCCGGCGCCTGCCTGATGGGGTTTGGCAGCATGCTGGCAGGCGGGTGTGCGGTCGGTGCCGGCATGACCGGCGGTGCGGTTCTGGCGCTGACGGCGTGGATCGCGCTGGTTTGCATGTGGCTGGGTGCCGGCGTGACGGATTTGCTGGTTGATCGCAAACAGCACCAACTCGTCGTCAACCGGTAGGATCACTCCAGTTCAGCACCAAGGGCTTCCATGACCATGGACTGAAAGTGGTGAACGGCATGCTCGCTCAGTTCCGTCTTGCCATGATCAACGATGAACCGGCCCTGATTATAGCCTCTGGAACACAGGCCGCGCTGCACACTTTCGCACAATCCTATATCTTCAGGCT
>Ga0316190_10002465_pt1 | contig 13416 bp, 13 predicted proteins | sample Eddworburrow2_MG_FD_204929 | JGI IMG/M metagenome (GOLD analysis project Ga0316190, IMG submission 204929) | Coastal sediment microbial communities from Maine, United States - Eddy worm burrow 2 | ecosystem: Environmental > Aquatic > Marine > Coastal > Sediment | place: USA: Maine | collected... | reverse complement strand
AAAGCGGCATTTGCACCTTCATTTCAACGCTTCCCGTTTTCAAAATTGAAACTACTGCGGCCAGCGGGCCTACCGCATTGGCGACATCATTGGCGCCATGAGCGAAAGCCACGTAAAAAGCGGTGATCACCTGCAGGAATTTGAATATATATTCGGTTGAAATAAACTGTTGATTGAGATCGTCTGGGGAAACTTCTTTAACCTTCTGCACCAGAATTTTGGCAATAACAAATGCAATGGTTCCGACTGTCAGAGAGATGAGCAGGGCATTCTGAAAATCCAGATTCAACTTCAGGTTCTTGAGTCCCTTGTACACCATGGAAATCGCAAGGATCACAAACACCACGAATACCATGTAAGGCACCAGTTTTTTCGACTGGGCTACCGGGTCGCGTTTATCGAAAATATGTACCGTGATAAACCGAAACACCCCATAAGCCACCAATCCACCCATCAGCGGAGACACGATCCAGCTCATGACAACCGACCCTACCTTGCTCCAATTAACCGCATCCACTCCGCCTGCGATAAATCCGAAACCGACTACAGCACCGACAATGGAATGTGTTGTGGAAACGGGCCAGCCCAAGGAACTGGCTATATGCAACCAGATCGATGCCGCTATCAATGCCGAGATCATCCCGTAAACAAGATGCATTGGCGTATCAGCAAACAGGTTGGGATCGACCATCCCCTTACGCACGGTATCGGAAACGTGACCGCCGACAAAAACGGCTCCGGCAAACTCGGCTATTGCCGCAATGAAAACAGCTTGGCGAAAGGTCAGGGATTTGGCACCGACACTGGTGCCCATGGCATTGGCCACATCGTTGGCGCCAATGTTACAAGCCATGTAGACGCAGGCAAGGATACCAAACCAAAGAAGGATGGTGTTTAAATCCAAGAGAAGCTCCAGGAAAAGTTCAGAATGACGGGATTAATTATTTGGCAAGAAAAATTCTCAGGGTTTTTCCAATTTGTTCCGACTTGTCAGCCACCGCGCCCAATTTTTTACTCACTTCATTCCAAAGCAGTAAATCGGCGGCGGACAGGGACTCGTCCAATGAAAACAGCTTCTGGGCAAGGACAAATTGTTTTTTATCTGCCTCCCATTCGTAGGTTGCCAGTTGGTGGCAGGCCTTTTCTACTTTTTCGGCCTCCGCACCACCAAAGGAAGCCTCCAGAAGATTTTCAAGTTCATGGATTAAATCGCAGGCGCTGTTGGCGCTCATCACGACATGATCCACCAGTTCGCTCAAGGGTTCCTTGAGCTCGGGAGGATTCGCCAAATGACGGATGCGAAGAATGACCGCCAGGTCTTCTGTCGAGTCAGCAATATCATCCTGCGCCGATAGCAATTGAGTGAAATCGCGCTTATCAACCGCCAAAAACATACTTTGCGGTAAATGATCGCGAATATCATTTTTGATTTTATCCGCCTCGTATTCCAACTTGATAATTTTTTCTGAAATACTCTGAACCTGATCGTAGTCGCCTGCAAGCTGGGCGGCAAACAACGGTTTGATCTGTTCTACACAGGCTCGCACCTTGTCCATGTGACTCGCCAAAGGCTTAAACGGCGATTTAGCAAACATTGAAAAGATGGATCGCATATTTTATCCTTTAATTGTACTAAGGGATGACAACCTTGATACGGGTTAATATCTATCTATTTTACCCGTCTCCTTCCCTCCAAGTATCAGGCAAGGTTTATAAAGGTCTTTTATCATGATGACGGGGTCAAATCAATCGCTCAAACCAATTTCTAACAAACCTCGAAACAGCCCTTATAGAAGGGCCAATCACCCCATCATCATGCGCCATTCAGCCAGGCTGTTGATTTGTAGATAAGAGTTGGATTCGCGTACTTCACCCATGGGAGCCGAACCATTCCCTCCATAGTTATGGCCAGGATAGAGAATAATTTCATTTTGAATTTTAGCCAGCCGCTGGGTCAGAGTATGGTACATGACCTCGCTATCGCCGCCCGGCAAGTCCACCCGTCCACACCCCTGCAAAAACAACGTATCGCCGGCCACCAAATTATCACCGACCCGGAAACATTGGGAGCCGGGGGTATGACCGGGCGTATGTAGAAATGAGATATCGACTGATCCCACTTTCAACCGGTCTTCACTATCCACTTGCTTCATGTCGGAGATAGAAACACCGGTGACCTTCTTCAGCCCCTCCGCCTCGTGCTTATTCACGTAAATCGGGACAGGATGAGTTTCCATCAATTGCGGCAAACCCAGGATATCCAAACCAAAGATTTGTCCGCCGACGTGATCCGGGTGATAATGCGTCACCAGCGCTCCGGTGAGCTTCATGCCCTCCGCTTCGATGATTTTCAGGAGACCATCGACATCCCAGGCGGGATCGACCACCACACACTCCTTCGTTTCCCGGTCACCGATCAGATAAATGAAATTAGCCATGGAGCGAGCCGAGGCGTCGCTTTTTCCCACGTCTACCCCACACAGCAGTTGTTTGAAATAAAGAGGATTGGTTTCCGTCATGATTTCCTTTCCAATTTGATTGTGTTGTTCAATAACCGGTTGAGCATTTCTGCCAGGCGAATCCCGGCGCGTTGTAACCGTTCTTCAACAATTTTTTGTCCCCCACTGATATATCCCCGCGACAATTCCCGCCCTTTGAAAAACTCCAGGCGGTAGCCGTAATCCAGAACCAGAGCACGCGATTCATTGGACCAATCACCAGAAGTGCCGCCGCCCCACTGATTTTTATTTTCCAGAGTGATGGATCGATTCAACTGAAGAGCGAATTGCCGCTGACTCATTCCTCTCAGAAATATCAGGTCGTGATCCCAAACTCGGTGCAGGTTGGTCGGTTTCCCTTCAAAATAGACCGCAATCTCGTTACCGCCCCGGTCTTTCTTGTGCCCTAAATGCATCGGTTGATGCACATCAGCGACCAAGTGTATCAGAAACTTGAAGGCCTCTTTTCTTGTTTTTCGAGACGACTCGGGGTCCATCAGAAGACGCTCATACTCTTTAATTTTTTCTGTGACACATCGTTTTCGAGGGCAGTCACGTTTTTGATTGTACGTGCGATGGTTGACGGCAATATTGGTGTAGTGCAAAACATCCGGTTTTTGCGGATTCCTCTTGATGACGTCCGCCCAGTTGGCGACATTTGCCAGATGATTTATGTTAAACTTCTTGCGAATAGTTTTCAGAACCTCCGGGTTCAGGTTCATTTCCGCAATATGACCCACGATGCGGTGACCCGCTGGCCCCCAGGCCAAACCTTCCTGCAGGGGTATAGCACTCAACAAAACGCACCCTATCAAATATCGGACAACTTTGTTTTTCATATAAAGGTACCCGTTTCTTCGGCATCCCATGATCAAAGCGGCCTATCATACCACCAAGTTCTGGATCATTATCGTCGTTCTTTCGATTGTATTGGGAACGTTGGCGGTTCTGGCGCGGTTGTTTGATCCGTCGAACAACCTCTCCCACAGGATTTCCAGCTTATGGGGACGCTTGCTATGCATGCTCAACGGGATTCAGGTGGAGATAGAGGGCTTGGAGCATATCAAGCAGGATCAGGCGCAGGTGTTTGTCGCCAATCATCAGGGCTACTTCGATATATTCGCACTCTCCGGTTTTTTGCCAGTCCAGATTCGATGGGTAGCCAAGTCCAGCTTGTTTAAAATTCCCTTCTTGGGCTGGGCCATAGCGGCCTCGGGTTATATCCCCGTGGTCCGGGGCAACCGCAAAAAATCGTATCAGGCTTTTGTCGCAACAATTGAAAAGTTAAAGGCGGGGAACTCTATTGTCATTTTTCCGGAGGGGACACGGTCGGAAGATGGCACGATCGGCCCGTTCAAAAAGGGTGGTCTTTTGCTTTCCGTACGATCCGGGGCACCGCTGGTACCGATCACTCTATTGGGAACAGGAAACATTATCAGAAAAGGCAGTGCAATCATCAGACCCGGACGGATTAAGATCGTCATTTCACCGCCTATATCCAGCCAAGTCGTTGCAGAGGACAAAGAAGAAAACGTGCTTCGCACCGTTCGCGATATTATCTGTAAAAACTACGAGAGCCACCAGACTCCGCAAACGGAAAATGAAAATACGTTGCAGGCAGGATGACTCTCGATAAACAGATCTCGCTTAAACGCCTTTTTCTTTCTGAATGAACTCCCAGATTTCCCGGGGATGCTCGCGTAGGTCTTCAATGTTATTCCAAATACCGCGAATCATTCCGGTCTTGTCGATCACAAACGTGGTCCGGTGAGTTCGCTTGACCATCTGCCCCAAGTCGTCCACCTCCTCGATCACTCCATAAAGGTCGGTGACTTTTTTATGTTCATCGGCCACCAGGGTAAATCCGAGCTGATAGATTTCGGTGAACTGACGGTGAGATTGCACGCCATTCCAACTGATTCCCAATAGCTCAACTTCCTTTGTGCGAAACTTCCGATTCCACTCGTTGAAACAGACCATGGACCGGGTATCTTCCGGGCTGGCGTCAAACACGTAAAAAGCGAGAATGACCCATTTTTTCCCCTCATACTCTTTGAGTTTGACGGTCACTCCTTCTTCGGCGGAAGGGCTGGTAGCCCCGGCCTTGTAACCGTATACTGCGGGTAGCTCGAAATTGGGCGCACGATCCCCCACTTCCAGTTTGTCAGCCATAAAACCTTCTTTGTAAGAGGTTAAAAAGGAGGAGTGCTTTACGCGTCGCCGAAAGCTTTCTTCAACAAGGGCTCGACTTCTCCCTTGGTTTCCATTTCATCAAGGATATCGGTGTCGCCGTAAAAATCCCCGTTGATGAATACTTTCGGAAGTGTAGGCCAATTGGTCATCTGGCTGAGGGCTTCTCGCTTCTGATTGTTTTCGAGGCAATTGACCACTTCGAAGGGATATCCATACTTGTTGAAAAACTGTATAGTCTCCACTGTAAATCCGCATTGCGGCGCACTTTTGGTACCTTTTCCATAAATAATAATTTTATGTTCAGCAATCTCACTTTTTATTTCATCTTCAATGGCAGACATCGGCTACTCCTTCAAAAACATTATGTATTGTTAAAATTATTGTTCTACGCAGGGACTTCAGTTTTGATTTCCGCCGCGTGGATTCGTCCATCTTTCATGGCGTCGGTCAAACACCCCTGAACCATTCGGTGGCGCTCCATGACGTTCTTTCCTTCAAACTCCTTGGAAACGACGTGGATGATAAAGTGGTCGCTCATCCCTGTTTTATCCATGGCATTGACTTCCGCATCAGGAATTTTAGCTTGGACCAATTCGATCAAGTCCGGAATTCTTATCATTCGCTTACCTTTCTATTTCTCAGCTTATATTAGAACCATTAAGATTCAACCCGTCCCGAAAAGATTTTAACTTTTTTGGCTCCTCTGAAATATATCACAACAATCCCCTTCCGATGAATATTTTTAACTCGTTATTTTAAAAGGGGTTATAGGTCGCTCCGCAGTCCAGGGTGCGGGCGCAATGTTTGGATGACGGACCATTAAAATTTCCGGTATAATATTGAAACCAAAAGGCTATTTTAGTATCTAATTAACAGTATCAAACCTTATTGATTTACAGGGAGTCCGCAATGCCCAGTACACAACAATTCGTTTCCATTACCGACATCGCCTCGGAAGAAGTAAAAAAACTCGTTGCTCAGGAGAATAAACCCGGTGTCGGATTACGCCTCGGCGTCAAGGGCGGTGGCTGTTCCGGTCTCTCCTATGACCTCGGATTCACTCCTAAAGAGGATGGCGACACCGTAATCGACCACGAGGGATTCCAGGTATTTATGGACCCTAAAAGCCTGATCTACCTGAAAGGGATGGAGCTGGACTATCAAGGCGGTCTGCAGGGAAAAGGGTTTGTGTTCGTCAACCCCAATGCCAAATCTACCTGCGGCTGTGGTGAATCATTTTCTCTGACTTAACCAGCGTGACGCTGGACCCAGTCAGGCAAGGCGGTAAGGCGCGATTGATAAGTTACTTTCGCCCCTCAAGGTTTTGAAATTTCCTCCGGGCGTTGCCCGGTCAGCGCATCCGGTGCTCCCGCCGGTGCGCTTTTTTACTTTCTGAACGGGATAAACGGAACCTGCCATGACGGTCACGACTTTGACAGAAGAACACCAACAGGCCCGCGAGGGTTGTGTCTATTTCACTCTGGACGACTGGTGCCTGGTAGAGGCGAAGGGAAAAGATACGTTCTCCTTTCTGCAATCCCAGACCACCAACGACGTGCTCAATCTCGCCATAGGAGCCGGCCTGAGCAACGCCCTGGTCGATCGTAAAGCACGTCTGCTAGCCAACTTCTCTCTACATAAAACTTCGGACACGGCGGCGCTGGTACTCGTTGAAACTCACCAACGGGATACGCTGATCAATCAACTGAAGGAATATCATTTCAGGGAAGATTTGGTGTGGAACACGGAGACGTCTTTCAATTTCCTGGTGGCCCTGCAGGGTCCGAAAAGTCCGGTTGTGCTTGAGAAACTGACCGCGTCGGTGGCAGGCCTCCACACCACTCATGATATTTTTACAGCAAATATTGATGAGATAGAAACCTGGGTGATCTGTAAAAACCTGACTGCTGAGGAGGGTTATATTCTAGCGTGTTCCGCCGACCGCAAGGAAGACCTGATCCAGGCCCTGCACCATGCAGGCGAATCGGTCGGACTGATCCCAATCGGCACTGAGGCCCGGGAAACCCTGAGAATCGAAGCGGGCCTTCCCATCTACGGTCGAGACATGGACAAAAACCATATCCTTCCCGAAACAGGACTGGAGCATACTTCGGTCAGCTATCACAAAGGCTGTTACATCGGCCAGGAAGTGATCGCCCGCATCAAAACCTACGGTTCTCCGGCGTTTGCGCTTATGGGAATTATTCTCGATGGTGACGAGTTGCCGGTTATGGATGCTACGATCAAAATGAAAACCAAGAAGATTGGCGTGGTCAAAAGTTCCGTTTATTCGCCCTCGCTGGGCAAAGTGATTGCCCTGGCTTATCTGCAAAAAGATTTTCGCAGTCCCGACCAAACCTACGAGGTCACACTCAACAATGCACCCGCCAGGATCACCACCTGTCTACTCCCCTTCTACCAAACCGCAGGCAAAACCGAGCGCGCGAAACAACTTCACCAACAGGCGTTGACCCTTTTCAAAGCAGAGGAAAATCTGGATCGACCCATCGCCTTGTTGCGGGAATCCATCGCTCTCGACCCCAAATACGCTCCCGGCTACGAAGCCTTGGGAGTCATGCTGTCCAAACAGAACAAGCTGGACGAGGCCATCGCGTTGATGAAGCGGCTGGCGGAAATTGATCCGCAGGAAATCATGGCGCACACCAACCTGTCCATTTATTACATGCAACAGGGCCGTATTGAAGATGCCGAAATGGAAAAAGGCGAGGCCACGGCAATCCAGTTCGAAAAACTGGTCGAGGAGAATCAGGCGAAAAAGGCGCGCGAAAAGCAAGCCTCTCAAAATAAAGAGGATCAGGAACGGCAGGTAGAAATGTTTCACAAAGTGTTGGAAATCGATGCCATCGATCAGGTGGCTAACTTTGGTCTGGGTTCCATCTATCTAGACACCGGCAAGTATGAGGAAGCGCTGGGGCCTTTGAAAACGGTGGTCGAACACTACCCGGATCACTCGGCAGCTTATCTGGCGTTGGGCAAAACTCTGGAGAAACTTTCCAGGAAGGAAGAAGCGGCTAAGATTTACAAAGATGGAATTGAAGCGGCTTCGAAAAAAGGCGATCTCATGCCTTTAAGGGATATGCAAAACCGGTTGAATCAGATTTTGCACTCTGATTCCTGACTCTTCAGGAAATCCCACACATCCACCCCAGGATTCAACACTCCCTTCTGAACCAGGCCCTGCGTGATCGATACGCCGTGATCCATTAAAAACCAGCAACGCAGTAAAAATTTTTCTTCCGGGGTCGTGTGAGTATCCTCCCACTCCGTAACGGAATCGTGTTTTTTAAAATCCCGCATCAGTGACTCCGGAATATCCAGCCGTCTTTTTTTCACGAACGCGTTAAATCCTTCGATCACCATGGGCTGAAAATCTTTTCGGCTGATTTTGATCAACTCAGACACACTGGGCAGGCTATCTCTGTGGTATTGGAAGAATTTAAGTTTGTAATACTGATGAATGGTTTCGAGCCGGAAGTAGCAATGAAGATCCACTACCTCTTCCCCATAAGCCTGAACAAGATATTTCCGAATCAGCGGCTTGCCACTTTGTAGAAGCAGTTTATTCAAGCGGCCACGATCGAACAAATGAATGCGCACTGTACTCAGATGCTTGCAACATTGCTCTTCAATATCTTTTCGCAGGTTCTTATTTTGCGGAGGTACCCGGTACCAATAAATTTCATCCCGGGCCACCTGCAGGGCATGCTCATAGGATTCGGCAATCTGATGATTGCTGGCTTTTTTAGCCTGACGGGCAATTTGATAGGAACTTTCGGAATCAAAACCGAGATCAATCAACCGACCCTGGAAATCCTTCCGGCTTCCCATCAGGTAACCCCCACGTTCTTTAATGTGATCCTTGGCCTTTTCCACGCCGCGCAGGGCCAGACTCACATCGCGAGGCGTCAACTCCAGGTTCAGGTTTTGGGAAAATTCATAAATGTCATGGAGGGTTTTATAATTCAATTTATCGATATACAAAAACTTCTGGATATTTTTTTCCTGGAATCCGCACATTTCAAATATCTTGATTTTTTTGTATTTTACTTCCTCCCAATATTTGCGGGTTCCTTCCTTCTTGCTAAATTGCCCCTCAATCTCTGACCGGGCTTTGAAAAAATAACTGCGAAGCAGATACCATTTGGATTTTAAAGTGGATTCCAATATCCATCGATATTTAGGAGTCAGAGCCGTCAGCTTGGGATCGTCGAGCATTTCGATTTCCCCGGTGACCAGAATATAATCCAAAAGCTCGAGATGCCGCTCCAACAAAACTGGGTTGATGGTTTCGATGAACTTGCGGTAGATCGTTTTCCAGCGGTAAAGATCAAAGCTTCCCGAACCGCCGTTGGTGTTTCCAGCAGACAGTTTTTTCTTTATAGACTGCATACCGTTCTTTTCAATTTTTTGAAACAGTTCGTCTCTCGCACTAATATCCCGAACCTTGATTTGTTTGAGGCGGCTGAAAATGGTGTGGGACTTGCTCTGAATTTCCCGATCGAAATCTGCGTAGGTTTGGCTGGGGGAAAAATAAATAGTGGAGAGTAAATCATCGAACATATCCAGAGAAACGATCGTTTTTCTGGAAAGTTTTTTATACTGACCGAAGTCGAGGGTCTTGATCCCCGTCTGACAGGACCTGATGTCGTTCAGATAGGTACGGGCACGATCGAGATCCTCCGTCTGGACATAAGGGTCGTTGATGACCTTGAGGAATAACGATTCCGCATTCTGTAAGTCCCTTTTCGCCAGAAGCTCCAGCCCCTGATTTAAAGGATCAAATACAAACATAAGGCAAGGGTCCGCCTTATTCTTTATCTGAGTTCATCCAGGTATAAAGGTTTGAAAACCTTCCCGGTGAAAAATTTTTGCCTGCTTAAAACATTTTTCAACCCAATAACTCAATTTTGTTATTGTTTCAAAACCTGTGAGCGCATCGCTCCCGCTCTATATATATCAAGATGAACTTTTAAAAAATAAGGCTGTTTAAGCCCCATCCAAAACTCCATGGGGCGCTGTTGATATCGAATAACGATACAAGACACAAATAGTACACAAATTAAGATGCTAAAAAGGGTGTTGGGGTTTTAATTATTTGAGAAACGTAAAGACCGGGTGGCCTCCCTCCGTAAGTCCTTTTATTAACAAAGGTTAGGATGGGTTCGGTGGGGATACCAGATTCAATATTTCAGAATATGAAAGATGGTGAGGGCTTTCTGACCGTTTCTTTCCTTGTTGTTACCATTCCAGACGGCGAAGGCAATAGGGGCCTCTTTACCCGAAAACTGTGTGTCGTTTGGATCCTCTGTCTTCAGGCTCCGCCTGAAAACTACCATCCATCGATGATTGCTCCAGTTACCGCTACCGTCGACATCCTGATGAGACTGTGTCGTGAGGGTGCTGAATCCTTCAGCGTTGAGTTCTTCCACCGGGGACCGGCGTAAGGTATTGTCCGACAGAATATTACCTGTGGCCCGACCGGAATTAAACACGCCTTCGTTTTTCCCCATACCTGGATCAATATGGGTTTGGCGCTCGGATACTTTTGGCGATTGCCCGGGAGCTAAAACAAGTTTGCCATCCGGCTCGTAAATATAATAACTGCCGGAACCCATTGCCATGTAGTGATACTGGTCTTCCAGATCCTGCATCATCTCGTTGCCAGCGGTACCGGCACCCTCCTTGTTCCAGGTTGCTTTCCACTGCCAGATATTGACCCTCTCCCCCTCACCTCCCATGGTGAAAGGAGGCACCGAACCCGACAGGTCGACCGGAAACATGATTGCGGCCTGATCTTTATATTGCTGAGATTGAACCATGATGTCGTTGCGGGTCGAGTCGACCCACTCCAACCGAATGGCGATTTCTTTTCCGTTGTTCACGGCTTTGACGCTGACCCACTTCGTTGCAGGAGCCGGCCACATGGGGTTGGTAATCATTTGGGGTTGCAGGTCGAGAACTACACTCTTACCCTTGGCAGGGCCGTAGTTGGACCAGAAGACATCGGAAGGATTGACGGGTATTTTACCTTGAACCCGGACTGCTTCAATTGTCGACGCACTACCGGAAATGGGAAGAGCCATCCCCAGTAGAACATATAACGCTACAATTAGGAGTTTGCGGTCAGCCACAATCCCGATCCCGTTTTGGAGGGGAGCCTGATCTTAACGCAGTAAAAACAGGTTATTTGACCGGTTCACATTCAGCCGGGGCATTGGCGACCAAATCATTTTCCATACTATAGGAAAGGGATCGGTACTCCGGTTCTTCAACCTTGATAGGTTTCACATCCAGCAAGGCACACTCGTTTTGAACCATCAGTGACAGAATATCGATTACATCCTTGTACAAACCCCGTTCTGCCTTACGCGCGGTAAAAATACAAAACAAAGGAGTCCAGCGTCCGATATGGTTACGGAGAAATTTCTTGGCGGTGGATCGCACTACGGCAATTTTCTTTTCGTCGTGACCGTTGGTGATACCGTAGGCTTCACGGAAACACAGATACGACAAGAAGGACAGCTCTACAGCTATATGGTCAACTCGCTCTTTGCCGCGGCTTTTGGGAAACTCAAATCCGAATGTTTCATAAAAACCGCCGAGCTGGATCAATACATCGGTCTGAGACTGAATTCCGCCTTCGGTTCCATACTGCATTTCGTAAGGCGGGCATTCCTGGGAAACCGCGTGTCCGAAAACGCGGACACATTCCTGCTGCACCTGCTTCAATGCCATTTTTGGGAGATACTTGTCAAAACGCCCGATGATTTCCTTAACTCTACCCCAGTCCTCCTCGTCCAACAGAACCACGTCGAAAGGCTCCAACAAAGACTTGGGGCGAAAGAACTTTCGGTTCCACGGGTAACTGAGTGCGTTGGACAGAATGTCATAAATCCGACCTCGGGCCAACTGCATGGAAATTCTCTGCTCCTTGCAATCTTCCACAGATCCCGTTTCACCAAACTTCACCATAATCGGGTCTTGATTTTTTACATCGCTCACTTCGGACATGGGACTCTCCCTAAAATTTGTCAGACCGACATACGGCCTAATCTCCGTTTAAAACCTCAAGCCTTGCAATCCCTCATGGACCCATCTCCCGGCCCGGCTCACAAGTGTAATTTATTTTAATCTGAAAGGAAATTCTAAATACTCAAACAATCATTAATCTCAAATAAATCAAGAGGTTCCGGCTCTCAGCTCATACACCTCGATACACCGGTCACAAGCACCATCCTTGCTTTCCCAATCCTGGAAATCAATCTGTATAGCTTCAATAACCATTTCGTCACACACACTTTCGGGATCATCCACCCAGTTGTACGTCGGGAATTTACACAACGGACACGGAGAACCCTGCAGATGGATATACTCTTGATCTTCCTCGGTAAAATCCTCCGAGTAATCGATATAAGTACTGATCAGAGTTTCCAAGTCAGTGGCCATAGACAACAGTTCCTCATGCGTCAGCTTTTCCGTAATCCACAAGCCCTCAAAAATTCCGCGTCTTTGCTGTTCCGGAATTTTTCGGTAATAGTTGTCGAACTCGCGGTAACGTGATTCCTTCGTCATGATGGATCGAATTTTTTTCCGGGCCAAGCGAGAATCAACGTAAATATTCCACAGCAGGCGGAACCGCGCAGTGATCAGATTTTTCATCGACGGGTTACCGGGGATGAAAGCATCTTCGTAATCGAATTCCGGATCCATCATGTCACGCGCATGCATGAACTCGTGAATCAAAAAGGCCCCCAGTTCTTCCACCTCTTCCGGGTTGGCAAAACGGCTGGCCAGTACGCGCATTTCGATCACTGGCAAACCTGAAACCCGGTTCAGCACGTTGGACCCTTCATCTACTTTGTTGATGGCGCGTTTGATCGTGATCTCCTTGATCTTTTCCTCGAACGATCGGTCCTCTTCCTCATATTGGATTTCTGATTTGTCTTCATCCTCAACGGGCGAGGTGTCATCCAGAGTTTCTATCAATTCTGCTTCACCGGAAGGCGTACCTTCGGAAGCTTCTGACTCGACATCTGTTTCCTCTGACTCCTCATCGTCCTCTACCAGAGCCACACCACCTTCACCTCCCGCAGAAGCGAGAGCCTTTTGAGGAGATTTCTGCCGCTTGGGGATCAACCCGCAAGCTTCCAACGCCTGCAAAACGTTATCGCCCAATTCAAGCTTCTCACGGAAAAACAATTCATTGACCTTGGCAAAAGCCTCTTCCCTGTCATCCTCTGGCAATTCGTAAATGGGATCGGCCAGGGAATGATATTCATCATAATCAGCACGCATTCCGGAACGCTCCAAGTGGTTCAGATGCCGAAAAACGCCTTCTTCCATCAATTGGGGACTGTAGTTAATTTTCATATGGCTTTATTGCTACTCGAATGAATTTCTTAAATAAGGATTAAGAGGTTTCCCCTATTAAGGGGGATACCTGAAATTTATAGAATGACTCCGCCCTTGTCAAGACATTCAACCATGTTTAGGGGATGTGAAAAACTTGTGGAAAAACCAAATCCCGCTCTTTTAGCTGAGTTCCCGGCGGCCTCTGTGCTCACAATCTATCTAAAAACAAAAAGAACCAAATATATCAACATCTTACAAAATCAAATCTTATCAATCTTGTCTACCATTTTCCGCATTTCTTCAATGGAAGAAGTCAACTTTTCAGGATTTCCAAGCAGTTGCGCCACTTCTT
>Ga0316190_10002464_pt1 | contig 13418 bp, 15 predicted proteins | sample Eddworburrow2_MG_FD_204929 | JGI IMG/M metagenome (GOLD analysis project Ga0316190, IMG submission 204929) | Coastal sediment microbial communities from Maine, United States - Eddy worm burrow 2 | ecosystem: Environmental > Aquatic > Marine > Coastal > Sediment | place: USA: Maine | collected... | reverse complement strand
CATATCGATATTGTTTGTTCCGGCAGCTACTCGAAGAAATTTTTGGAAAACATAATTATCCTCATTGCTGCAAATACCCGAGGTAAGTCCACCAATTGCCTGCCCACCTTCCCTCTCCTTTATATTAGAAAGTTTAGATGCAACGACAGATATCGCTTTTTCCCAACTTACCTCAACAAATTTCCCACTTTCTTTAATGAGGGGTGTTCTAATTCTCTCGGGCGAGTTGATAAATTGATACCCGTATCGGCCCCTGGCACAGAGACTTATCTCTGTATGGGCCTTATCTACAGTCGCATTGTTCCTGAGAACCTTTACTTCAGTCTTTTCAAGAGCCTCAGTCTTTCCGACACTCTGCGTGTGCAGCATCTGCGTTGCAAAAGGATCAATATGTTTGCTTTCAGAAGTGATAGAACAACCCACGCTGCAGTGAGGGCAAATAGTTTCCGTCTTTATTAGATCCCAGGAACGAGCCTTGAATTTAAACGGCTTGCTTGTAAGTGCACCAACAGGGCAGATCTGAGCAGTATTTCCCACAAATTCACTATCAATTGGTGTATGGCAAAAACTTCCCATTTCAAGCTCATTACCTCTGTTAAGCTCACTTATGGCATAGTCACCTGAAATCTCGCTACAATACCTTGAACATCTCCTGCAGGCGATACAGCGATTCATTTCCTTCTCAAGGGAAGGCCCCATATCTCTCTTTTCAAAGGTTCTTTTCTTCCATCTAAAACGACCGGCAGAGCTGCCAAAAGCAAATGACAAGTCTTGAAGATCACACTCACCGGCCTGATCACAAACGGGGCAGTCAAGGGGATGATTAATTAGGAGAAACTCCATCTGGGCTTTTCTTGCCTTGACTACAGTTGGGGATTCCGTAAACACCTTCATGCCATCCATAACAGGTGTTACACAGGAAGGTTGCAGCTTTCTCATGCCTTCAATCTCTACAAGACACATCCTGCATGAACCGAGTTTACTCAATTTAGCATGATAACAGAACGTGGGTATCTCAAATCCTGCACCTCTCGCGGCGTCAAGAAGAAGCATTCCGTCGTCAACTTGCATTTCTTTTCCGTTAATTGTAACTAAGGCCATAACTTACCCTTAAGAAGCACTCATACATTTCTTGTTTTTTATGTGATACTCAAACTCATCGCGGAATTTATTGATAGCGCCGGACACCATCATAGAAGCACCGTCACCAAGAGGGCAGAAGGTGTTTCCAAATATTCCTTCACTGACGCTAACCAGGAAGTCGACATCACCCTCTTTACCTCTTCCCTCCTCGATATCCTTGATAATATCCACCATCCAGGTACAGCCTTCCCTGCATGGAGAACATTTACCACAAGATTCATGGGCAAAAAACTGTGCCAACCTTAAAACGGATTTGACAATACATGCCGTCTCATCCATAACAATGATTGCTCCGGAACCCATCATGGAACCGATTGCCGCGACGGAGTCAAAGTCCATATGAACATCAATTTCATCAGGTGTTAAGACGGGAGTAGAGGCACCACCCGGAATTACTGCCTTAAGTTTTCTTCCACCCTTTATTCCACCGGCATGCTCGTAAATAATCTCTCTAAGCGGAGTACCCATGGGCAACTCGTAGGATCCGGGCTTTTCCACATGACCACTCACATTAAATATCTTTGTGCCGGGTGATTTCTCGGGGCCGATAGAGCCAAAGGCCTTACCGCCATTTCTTACTATATATGGTATAGCCGAAAGTGTCTCCACGTTATTTACAATGGTGGGACCATCATAGAGGCCAGCCAGGGCGGGAAATGGAGGCTTGATCCTCGGCATGCCACGTTTACCTTCGATGGAATCAATAAGGGCCGTCTCTTCGCCGCAAATATAGGCACCGGCACCCCTGTGAACGTATATATCAAAATCAAACCCTTTTCCGAATATATCCTTACCAAGAAGACCCTTTTTATAGGCCTCAGCTATGGCACCTTCCAAACGTTTGGCACCAAAAGCAAACTCACCCCTGATATAAATGTAGCCAGCGGTAGCGCCAATAGCGTACCCGGCAATGCAAATGCCTTCAAGAAGAAGATGGGGATCATTTTCAATGATGACCCTGTCTTTGAATGTTCCAGGCTCACCTTCATCGGCATTACAACAAACATATTTGGCTTTTTCCGAAAACTTCGGGATAAAGCTCCATTTTAGACCTGTGGGAAAGCCAGCCCCTCCTCTACCCCTGACACCAGAAGCCTTAACTTCGTCGATAACTTCATCAGGCGTCATACCAAGAGCCTTCTTGAGAGTCTCATAGCCTCCTTTTTTGAGGCTCGTCTCAATAAGATACTGCTTAGGGTCCTCTACGTTTTTAAATAATACCTTTTCAGCCATGTTATCAATCCAGACTATCGAGAATCTTGTCTATTTTTTCCTCTGTAAGGTTTTCATGGTAGTCATCATTGACCTGCATCATGGGAGCAGTCCCACAGGAACCGAGACATTCTACCGTTTTCAAGGTAAATCTATTATCTTGGGTGGTCCCACCCACTTTAACGCCGATCTTTTTGGAAATGTACTCCACTATGTGCTCGGCACCGAGCAAGGAACATGAAAGATTAGTGCAAACCTGTATATGGTTTCTTCCAACAGGCTTCTTGTTGTACATGGTATAAAAGGTGGCAGATTCATAGACCTGAACAGGAGGTACCGAGAGAAGCCTGGCAATTTCAGCCATCGCCTCTTTAGTAACATATCCCTGATCCTCCTGGGCAAGATAGAGGGAAGGAAGCACAGCACTCCTCTTCGTAGGATACTTCTTCTGAACTTCCACTATTTTCTTAACCGTCTTTTCCGAAAGAACGCCCACTAGTCAAACCTCATTATACCTATTTATCTGTCTCACCCATAACGGGATCAAGACTTCCAATAACAGCGACAACATCAGCAATGAAGCCACCCTTACACATTGTATTCAGTGATTCGAGATTCACAAAAGAAGGAGATCTCAACTTAAGCCTGTAGGGCTTTCCAGTTCCATCACTAACAATATAACAACCAAGTTCTCCCTTTGGTGATTCGAGTCCAAAATAAACCTCGCCTTTTGGAGGCTCTATGCCATGCATAACCTGTTTAAAGTGGTTAATCATGCTCTCCATATCGGTCTTTACTTTATCTCTCGAAGGAAGGCAGAACCTGCTGTCTTCCGTCCTGAAAGATCCACCAGGCATCTTATCAAGACACTGCCTGATAATTTTGAGACTTTCTCTCATCTCCCAGATCCTGATGATATAACGATCAAAAACATCACCATTCTCCCTGAGGGGCACCTTGAAATCAAGCTTATCATAAACAAGATAAGGTTCATCCCTTCTGAGGTCCCTGTTAACACCGGAAGCCCTGAGACTCGGCCCACCTAGACCCAGGTCAATGGCATCTTCACCAGATATTACACCAACATCGACGGTCCTTTTAAGCCAGATCCTGTTTTCAGTCAGTAGTTGCTCGTATTCTGCCAGGGCCTGCGGGAAATAATCAACAAACTCCCTGCATTTTTGAAGAAACATATCGGTCGCATCATAACTGACTCCACCAATCCTCATATAGTTTACAGTCATTCTGGAACCACAGAGCATTTCAAAGAGATCAAGAATCATCTCCCTGTCCCTGAATCCATATAGGAGCACAGTCATTGCACCCATATCGAGAGCGGCGGCACCGACACAAACAATATGGCCGGCAATACGACTGAGTTCCGCACATATCGTCCGTATGTACAGCGCTCTTTCAGGCACTTCAACCTGGGCGAGTTTTTCAACGGCCATTACATAAGCCAGGTTGTTAGACATACCGGCCATATAATCGAGCCGGTCAGTATAAGGAATAAAGCTATGATAGTTCCTGCTTTCGGCAATCTTCTCAACACCCCTGTGCAAATAACCTACAACACACTCGGCATTAACAACTTGCTCACCACAGAGTGTAAGGATTACCCTCAAAACACCATGCGTACTTGGATGCTGGGGACCAAAGTTAAGCACCATCTCTTTGGCGCCGGCAAAGGTCGTTTTTGCCTCTGTTATTTCATAAGATTTGGCTGACAAAACTACTCCTCTTCACCAAAGGGCTGGTATTTATCCTTGTATCCTCTTTCAGGGTAATCTTTCCTGAGAGGATAACCAACCCAATCGTCATCCATATATATTCTCTTAAGATCGGGATGCCCTTCAAACTCGATCCCGTACATATCGTAAGTCTCTCTCTCCGTCCAATCAGCAGTGCTCCATAAAGAAGTCACCGAGTCCACCTTTTCGCCATCGGCAATGGGTGTCTTAACTCTAATGCGATGCCTCTTATTAATTGAATGGAGATGAAGAACGACTTCAAAACGCGGCTCTCTCGGAAGATAATCGACTCCGCACACATCAAGCAGGTAATCGAAGTCGAGGTCTCTTTCATTCTTTAGAAAAGTACAAATCTCTTTGAGCGATTCTTTTTTAATAATAACAGTATCGTCACCACAGAAACTGTGACTGTCGATGACAGCATTACCAAATTTGGTCTTTATTTTTGCAATTACAGCTGAATCAGACATGGTAGCGGTCAGGCCCTTTTCCGAAAGTTAGATTCTCTTTTGATTTTTTCCTGGAGCTGAAGAAATCCGTACATAAGCGCGTCGGGCCTTGGAGGACAACCAGGAACATAAACGTCGACAGGGACAACAAGGTCACAACCCTGAACGATACTGTAAGTATTGAATATTCCACCTGAGGAAGCACAACTTCCCATGGAAACAACCCATCTTGGCTCAGACATCTGATCATAGAGCCTTCTAAGGGCGGGAGCCATTTTTTTGCTAAGCGTACCAGCAACAACCATTACATCAGACTGCCTTGGTGAAGGCCTGAAAACAACACCGAAGCGGTCGAAGTCGTACCTCGAACAACCCGAAGAAATCATCTCGATAGCACAGCATGCGAGACCGAAGGTCATAGGCCAGAGAGAAGAAGCACGTCCCCAGTTGATGATAGCGTCGGCGCTTGTAAAAAATACGTTATTTTCCAGTTCTTTTTCCATTAGCTCACCCACTCCAGCGCTCCCTTGCGCCAGGCATAAAAATAGCCCACAAGAAGAATCGCAATAAACAATACCATTTCTATAAAAGCAAACATTCCGATTTTATTCAGAACAACAGCCCAGGGAAATAGAAACAGCGTTTCAACATCGAAGATTACAAATAAAACGGCAATAATATAAAATTGAACTGTAAATTTACCGGCGTCAGCGTCACCAACAGGATCAACACCACACTCCCATGGGCCCAGCTTTTCTTCATAACTATTTCTTGGCTTGATGATCATACCTACAAGAACGGCAGCTTGTGCCATTACAAAGGTAATTCCCATAACGACGAGAACAGGCAGGTAGTCGTGGAACAGATTAACCTGGGGCATTCTTTTATCTCCCTTTCAAGTAATCTAGCGATGAATTCAGTTAATGAATATTCACCGGATACGGCTAAGTTGGGGTAGATTATTGCATCGTTAAAGATATGTCAAGAAAAAAAACAATATTGTATACTGTATACATTTAAATTGCCCGCTAAGTGCCCATAAAGAGTAAACATTGCAAAGGGTTACGCCTTTTGCCAGCGCTAATTACAGAAACGATTATTTTAAAATCATAATTCAAAATCAACCTGAATATAAAAATTCGGCATAAACTTTAAGACAGGCGACACAATAAAAGCGATTACCTCTATCAACTTGACAAGCCGTTAAAACATGATTAATTTAAAGATAAGGACAAATAAGGAGGCTTAAGATGGCTATAGTGAAATGGGATCCATTCAGAGACATGATTACACTCAGGGACCGAATGGACAGGCTTTTTGAAGACAGCCTTAATCGTTTAAGGGGTGGAGATGAAGATTTAGGCCACTCCACCTGGTCTCCCGCCGTCGATATTTATGAAACATCGGACACGCTGATAATCAAGGCTGAAATTCCCGGGGTTGAGAAAGACGACATTAGCGTAGAGGTGAAAGAAAACGCCCTTTATCTCAAGGGAGAAAGAAAGTTTGAAAAGGAAGTTCAGGAAGAAAACTACCACAGGATGGAGCGCTCCTACGGTTCTTTCAGACGAGTTTTCCAACTCCCTACATCGGTCGATGAAAATAACATCAAAGCTAATTTCAAAGAGGGTGTCCTTGAAATAAAAATCCCCAAGGTAGAAGAGAACAAATCCAAACAAATCAATGTTGATGTAGAGTAGATCCTGCAAGCTTGAGGCTCTTAAACATGGGTATCTCTGGTAAGGAGCAAGGTGTGAAGTCTTGGGAGTCTCTTATCAGGGTCAAACATAATAGCGAAGGAAACGAAAACAGTGGAGTATCATTCAGAGCGGCAGGATGAAGCCAATAGTGGAGAAAATGAAAAAGCGGGGAGCACCGGATCAATCGGGGAGGCTCATCCAAAAATTGATTTTTCTACCTTTATTCTGTCACTTTTTACAACAGCTCAATTCCAGTTGGGTGAAATTCCCAACCCCTTCACACAAAAATTTGAGCAAGACCTGACACTGGCTGTAGAAACGATAGATATTATTAGGTTACTTAGGGAAAAAACGGCAGGGAATCTGAACCCAGAAGAAAGTAAACTTATTGAGGACCTGCTCTATACCTTAAAAATGAGTTATATCAGGAAGGTAGAAAAATAGACAAAAGAGGTCAGAGAATAACCATATCATCACGGTGGATCACTTCATCATAATCCTTCTTACCGAACCTGCCGACAATCTCTGAACTTTTTAGCCCCTTCATTTTTGATAGTTCATCACTGTCAAACTGGACAAGGCCACGGGCAAACTCACCTGCACCCTCTTCACAGATAGAGACAAGATCACCAAAAGAAAAAACCCCCTTTACAGACTTAAGGCCTGATGGGAGAAGACTTTTTCCGCCAACAAGAGCCTTTCTGGCACCACTGTCGACTGTAAGGGAACCCGATACATTTATATTGTAGGCAATCCACTTCTTTTTACCCTTTATCCGCTCTTCACGGGGGATAAAGAAGGTCCCCGTTTCCCCGCCTTTAAAAATATCGAGAAGAACGCCCTTTTTCTCGCCATTTGCGATAAGTGAAGGAACACCAAAGGTTGCCGCTTTTCTAGCAGCCTCTGTTTTGGTTACCATACCCCCTGTCCCCGTATCGGAGGAACTGGTGGAAGCCCCCGTCGTCTGGGTCTCAAAATCCCTCACCGTAGAAATCAGCTTGGCATCAGTAAACTTGCGGGGATCCTTATCGTAAAGGCCATCCGTATCAGTAAGAATAACAAGAAGGTCGGCATCGGCAAGACCTGTTACCATGGCTGAAAGGTTGTCATTATCACCAAACTTGATTTCGTCGACAGCCACACTGTCATTTTCATTAATAATGGGAACAACACCATGATGGAGGAGAGTAAAAATCGTGTTTCTTGCATTTAAATAGCGCTTCCTGTTGCTAAGGGCATCTCCTGTTAATAGTATCTGGGCAACCCTTTTGCCCCGCTTATCAAAAGCATCTTCGTAAAAGCGAATGAGCGTGCTTTGTCCGGCAGCAGCGGCAGCCTGTTTTTCTGGAATACTCTTTGGCTTGCCGTTAAGGCCAAGCTTTTTTCGACCCGCTGCGACTGCACCGGAGGTTACAAGTATCACCTCTTTTCCCGTATCGGCAATAACCGACAAATCATGGGCAATGGATTCAACCATTTTAAGATCGATAATCTCACTGTGATGGGTTAAGACACCACTGCCTATCTTGATAACGATCCGCCTTGCCTTCCTGACCGTTTCCAACCTCAAATCCCTGTCACTCATTCCCAATCCTCTTTTTCTTCTTTAGGACAAAAAAGAAGTTCCGCCACTTTGTCAATAAGTTCATCGAGTCCTTCGCCGGTAACGGCAGAAACGTAATAAACGGCATATCCTCTCTCTTTGAGGGAACCTGCAACTTCCTCAAGCGAAGACCTGTCTGTAACTGCATCAACTTTATTAAGTGCGATGATCTGGGGGTTCTTTACGAGCTCACTGTTAAACGCTTTCAACTCTTTATTGATTATATCAAAATCCCTTAATGGATCTCTTTCTGTAAAGCCTGAAACATCGATCATATGAACAAAGAGTGAAGTTCGCTCAACATGCTTTAAGAATCTTATGCCAAGACCTGTGCCCAGATGTGCCCCTTCAACGAGACCTGGAATGTCAGCAATGACAAAGCTGCTGAAGTCTTTATACCTGACGACACCCAAATTGGGCGTAAGTGTAGTAAAGGGGTAATCGGCAATCTTGGGTTTTGCCTTGGAAATCCTGGAAATAAGGGTCGATTTACCTGCATTGGGAAAACCTATTATCCCCACATCGGCAAGGAGCTTTAATTCAAGCTTAAGATCCTTTGATTCTCCCTCTTCTCCTGGCTGGGCGAAGCGGGGTGCACGATGCGTGGATGAAACGAAATGGGTATTTCCCTTTCCCCCTCTTCCACCAAGGGCGGCAACATAGATAGCCTCACCTTCGATAAGATCGGCCAGTATCTGGCCACTTTCGGCATCTTTAATTACCGTCCCTACAGGAACTTTGATAACAAGATCAGTTGAATTTTTTCCATGGCAGTTTCTGCCTCTACCGGGCTGACCCTTTTTAGCAACGTTAATCTTATTATATTTGAGATCGAGGAGAGTATTTAGCCGGGGCACAGCCCTAATAATAACATCTCCCCCTTTACCACCGTCACCACCATCGGGGCCACCCTTGGGAATATACTTTTCCCGCCTGAAACTGACGCAGCCTGCGCCGCCATTGCCTGATATCACGGTTATGTTGACTTCATCAATAAATTTCATGGCATTTATATATTAGGGATTACAAACCCGAAGATAGAGGTAAGAAAAAAATTATGCTTCTGAGGGGAGGGGTAACGAAATCAGGGGGCTAAAGCCCCCTGAGATAAATTGACAACTTAAAAAGAAGAAAATAAAAAATTAAGATGCAGCATATACGCTGATCTGTTTCTTGCCGCCTCTTTTGGTTTCAAACTTTACATTGCCTTCAATGAGGGAAAAAATCGTGTGATCCTTACCAAGACCAACGTTATTACCAGGATGAAACTTGGTTCCTCTTTGACGAACTATGATGTTACCCGCCTTTACAGCCTCTCCACCAAACTTCTTGACACCAAGACGTTTACTTTCACTATCTCTACCGTTTTTACTGCTTCCGCCTGCTTTCTTATGAGCCATTGTTTCCTCTCTTAAGCTTTAATCTTTTCTATTTTAAGGGCTGTATACTGCTGACGATGTCCCTGCAGCTTCTTGTAACCCTTTCTTCTCTTCTTCTTGAAAACAAGGATTTTCTTCTCTTTTCCCTGCTCAACGATCTCACCGGATACCTTTGCTTTTTCAACGGTAGGTGTTCCAATCTTTGTAGAACCTTCTTCACCAACGAGTAAAACCTCGTCAATTTCTACCTTGGAACCAACCTCACCGGCCAGTTTCTCAACCCTAACGATATCGCCTTCCGATACCTTGTACTGTTTTCCACCCGTTGCAATAACAGCGTACATAAAAAAATAACCTCCAAGTTATATAGACATTCCTTTGCAAAATTGGAAATGATACCCCTGTAGCGCTATATTGTCAAGCACTTTCTTATAAGAGTAAATGATCTATTTTATATTTAGGATTACAAAAAAAATATGCCCTCAGTCATTCTTATGCTTTTGAGGGGTTACATCAGCTTTTTAAGCTCTTTGGAAGTTAGGTTTTATCATCAAGGAAATTTTCAATAACCTGAAGCATCTCTTCGGGCAATTCTTCCTGCGGGACATGACCGCATTCCTGAAAAACCTTTATCCTCGCGTTAGCCAGCGCTTTTGCCAGCCTCATCCCTATCTCGACGGGAATTACTTCATCTTCCGCTCCCCAGATGATAAGAGCAGGCACATCAATTTTATTATACCTCTTTGAAAGTTCATTAAGGTCGGCAGGCACCATCTGACGGGCCGTGTCGATGAGGGCCTGTTTGCCGCCGGGCTCGTCGAGGGGACGCACATAGGCGACAACGGCGTCATCGGTAATGGTTGATTCATGGAGATAAGAGAGTTTCAGCACCGATCTTATCTGCATTTCAGCGGGAATAAGTGCCGCACCAAGATCGCTTATGAAAGGGACTCTCAGGATATAAACAAAGGGCGGCAGTTCCTGCTCGAAGGCTGGATTATCAATAAGGACCAGTTTTTCCAGTCTCCCCTTATCAAAGAGAGTCAGGTAAAGTGCCGTGATAAGAGACACCCCGCCGCCAAAGGAATGGCCAATAAGGGTAAGCCTCGTAAGATCAAGATTTTTAATCAGGTCGAGGACAAGTTTCACCTGTTCATAAACGGTATAACGGCCGTCTTTGGGTTTTGGCGATCTGCCGAAGCCCTTTAGATCGACAAGAATTATCCGGTAATTCTTTGAAAGTGAGGGGACAATATGCCTCCAGGTATAGAGGTTCTGTCCGAAGCCATGAATAAAAAGGAGTGTTTCTTCTCCACTGCCCTGCTCTTCGTAATAGAGTTCAATGGAAGAAGGCTCCTCCGCAAATTCCAGTAATTGCTGCCATGTTTCTATTTTTTTAGGCATAGGCTTTTCTTTTCTACCTCACTCGAAATGACAGAATATTATTCATCCCTCAGCGGTGCAGCCAGACCAGCCATCTCTTCCAGCATCCCCCTCACCCCTGATTCAAGAACAGCCGTTACCTCCTTCACCGTTCCTCTCTTATCACTTTTGTACCTTTCATAATAGTCCTTAAGGTCAAGAGGCTCTCCAATCCTGACGATAGCCTTTCGCGGTCCCCAGAGTTCCCTTCTGCCGAAAACCTCCATTTCAACTAGAAAAAGAATATCCATGAAACGCTCTACGGTGAAGTTCTCTCTTACATAACCGTCATAAATGGCGACAAATTCCAGGGCCCGCCAGAGGTCATCATAGAGCTGTTTTGCCTTTTCCTGGTCTTCCTGGAGGAGCTTTTTTTCATAATCCATCCCCTCTGGCTCCGCATGGACTATCCTGTCTACGGCATTAAAGGAGGCCCGTATTCTGTCAAGGAGGGTATCGCCGGACTTTGCCCTAAGATTGAGCGCCCCTTCAGCACGGGAAACAATATGCTCCTTTATTGACTGTATCCGGCCGTCAAGATCGGTCTCGCTGCCGGGACTTAAGCCATACTTTTTCTCATTTGCCGAAAGAACGGCCTCACCGATACGGCGGAGCCGGTCATAGCGGGAAGGCGGGCTGTCGCCTCTACCGTCAAGAAGATGTTCTTCAAGCCTTTTCAATGATTCATCAATTTCCCCATGCATATCGTTGAGGTAAATATATTTGACCGTTAGGGGAATAAAATAAAGGGAGGGATTATCCTCCTTTTTTGCAGCCTCTTCAAAGCCCTTAAAGGCAAGCTGTGTGACTCCCTCCTGAAAGGGCATGACCGTGTCATTTTGCCAGCAGGTCTGCCCTTCGGGAAAAATCACGAGCCACCGCTTTCCTTCAGCTATCAGCTTTCGCGTCATCTGAAAGGAAAGTCGGTCCGCCGTGCCCCGAATAATGGAATAAACACCGAGGCGCTGCAATATCCAGCCCACGATGGGGGAACGCTCGAAGGCCTCCATAGCAGCAAGATAATTATAATCCTGGCGGAGCAGCTTGGACAGGTGCATAACGAGATAAGGCTCGTAGCCTCCCGAATGGCTGGGCGTCAGTATACAGCGTTTGCCTTTCAGTGACGAAAGCCTTACCAGCCCGTCATCATTAATATCAATCTCCGTTACTTTAGGAATTTTACGAATAAGGAGCGGCAGAATAAATTTTATAAATGCCCTTACAAGGCCATTCTCTTTTGGCGGCCTGAAGGTAAAGGGTATGGGCCTGCTTTTAGCATCGGACTGGACCATCTCTTCGGCTTTCATCTATATCCCTCCATAATCAGAATCAAGTCGGCCTACTCGCCCTGCATGAGCATGGCCATCTGATGGAGGGGCTCTTTCCCTACCATTTTCCCATCGTGGTATAAGAGTGCCAGATCAAGGGGGCCGCCCTTGATTGCTATGGAAGCTACATTATCGGGGCTGATGGTCGAACGGCCAAGGGTTTTCTCCGTTGGCCATTTGATTCCCGTAAAGGTCGTATAAACCAGTTCGGAACAAACAATCTTGTCCGTTGTTTCTACATCAAAATTAAAGTCATAAGCCTTACCCACCTGTCGAAGGGCTCTCAGTATGGTCTCTCCCCTCTCCTTTACCGTCATCCCTCTTCCACGAATGACGGCAATATCGTCGATATTCATGAAATGAGTAAGCGTATTCATCTCAACACCCGGTCTCAGGGCCTCTACCACACCGCGTCCTGACTTTATTTCCGAGCGGTATTCCTGAACGACAGGGTGTTCCCATATACCGAGTTTTTTAAGTTCATCTTCCGTCCCTATCCAGACCGCCACATGGCCCCAGTGACCGGGAATAAATTTGTCTGTCAGCCTGAAGGGGGTCTTTTCGAGCAGTATGTCGCCGGCTCTCAGTTCCTGTTCCAGCTTTTCCAGCACATCATAGCGCCCGTAAAGCTTTCCCTTTCTCGTTTCGATAAGGCCGAGCGTATTACCAAAAACCATACTGAAGAGATTGACGCCATCCTTGCCGAGGCTGTCCAGCGCATCAGCCGTCATTGCCGTAAGAAATTTGACCTTCCTTCCCATAACATAAAGAGGGGAAAACTCCTTGGTCATAGAGTAGGAGGGACTCTGGCTGATAAGGGCATCGACATAGGCCCAGTCTTCATCTTTCAAATAGGAAGAGCCCATCTTTTTTATTTTATCTTCATAATAATAAATGGCCGACCTCACCCTCTGCCTGTTGACGGCTGAATTGTAGCTCATAGTGATTTTGGCAAGCTCGGCGGAATTAATATTATATCCCGAATCACGTTCATTGAGAAAGCGTCGGAGCTTATCGTCTTCATCGAAGATGGAAATGGCGAGGAGGTAATTATCGTAAAGCACCATGGCAGCCGATAGGGAAAGCATGACACCTTCCAGGCGTTCCTCCCTGCTCATGCCTTTCTTTTTAAAGGCATCATCACTTCCCTCAAGCCAGCATTCGTGGGCCTCTGCAATACGGTAAAGTTTTTTTCTAAGCTCAAGGTGAGCGATAGTCCCTTTGTTAAGCGCATCGAGATCGGCGCCATCCAGGGGTTCTCCTGCGGCAATCTTTGCTTTTAGCTTTGTGGCTATCCGGATAGATTCCTCTCTGTAAACGAGGGATTGCTCCACCAGGGGAAGGTAATCATCAAACTCCTCTTTAAGTGACTTTCCCATTTCTTCAGGCTTTCCACTGTGATGCCTCTCCATATGTCCCCGGCAGGATTCA